>Ga0310810_10000327_pt1 | contig 50264 bp, 53 predicted proteins | sample NCmetagenome_FD_207641 | JGI IMG/M metagenome (GOLD analysis project Ga0310810, IMG submission 207641) | Soil microbial communities from experimental microcosm in Duke University, North Carolina, United States - NC | ecosystem: Engineered > Artificial ecosystem > Soil microcosm > Unclassified ...
GTCGCACGAGCTGCGCACGCCGCTGCAGCCGATCCTCGGCTGGACGGAGGTCCTCCGGCGCCATGGCAAGCTCGACGATGTCACGACGCGGGCGATGGAGGTCGTGCACCGCAACATTCGTCAACAGGTCCGACTGGTCGACGACCTGCTCGATCTCTCGCGCATCTTGCACGGCAAGTTCATGCTGCGCTTCGAGACGTTCGACCTGCGCGAGCAGGTCCACGCCGCGGTGGAGGCGTTCGAGGAGCCGGCCGCGCTGAAGCGTGTGCGCCTCGCGGCGACGCTGCCCGACGATCCTCTGGCGATGTGGGGCGACGGCGCGCGGGTGCACCAGATCGTCGCCAATCTGATCGCCAACGCGCTGAAGTTCACGGCGGCTGGCGGGCGTATCGGCGTGCGTCTGGAGGCCCGCGAGCGGCGCGCGGTGATCGAGGTGAACGACACCGGCGAAGGCATCGCCCCGTCGGACCTGCCGATCATCTTCGAGCCGTTTCGCCAGGGACAGCGCGCGACGCGGCGCGGCGGTCTCGGCATCGGGCTCAATCTCGTCCGGCGGCTGACCGAGATGCACGGCGGTACCGTCAGCGTCGCGTCGGCGGGCCTCGGCCACGGCGCCCGCTTCCGCGTCGAGCTGCCGCTGGCGCGGCCCGAGGCGCAGGTCCGCACGCCCGCGCCGGCCGGCCGCCCGCGCCTCGAGCGCCAGTCCGTGCTCGTCATCGAAGACAATGCCGACACGCGGGATGTGCTGAAGTTCATGCTCGAGGTCGAGGGCGCCACCGTGCAGACGGCAGAGACCGGCGAAGACGGCCTGCGTCTCGCCGAGCGCGGCCGGCCCGACATCGTCCTGTGCGACATCGGGCTGCCGGACATCGACGGCTTCGAGGTCGCCCGCCGTCTCCGCACGCGAGCGGAGGGCGGCGCGACGCGTCTCATCGCGCTGACCGGGTACGGTCAGGCCGAGGACATGCGCCGCGCCGCGAGCGCCGGCTTCGACGCCCATCTGACCAAGCCGGTCAACCTCGACCAGCTCATGTCGCTGCTCGTCGCGTCCGCGCATTGACAGCCTCGCGCACACCCGTGTAGAGTGATCGTCGACTCGACGTGCGCTTTCCTTTAAGCGGGCCCTGCGAGGCTCGTAAGGAGAGGATGATGGCCGCTCGATCGCCCCGCTTGCGCGAAAAGGCCGAAGTGCTCGACACGGCGGCCCTCGACCGCGCACTCACCCGCATCGCCCACGAGATCCTGGAGCGAAACGGCGGCGCGAAAGACCTCACGTTCGTCGGGCTGCGCACGCGCGGCGTGACGCTGGCCCAGCGGCTGGCGGCGAAGATCGCGGCCATCGACGGCGCCTCGCTCCCCGTCGGCGCGCTCGACATCACGCTCTACCGGGACGACCTCGACAGCATGCACGGCGCGCCGGTCGTGCGGGCCACCGAGATCCCCTTCTCGATCAAGGACAAGACCGTCGTCCTCGTGGACGACGTGCTGTTCACCGGACGCACGATCCGCGCCGCCCTGGACGCGCTGATCGACCTGGGACGCCCGAAGATGATTCAGCTCGCGATCCTCGTGGACCGGGGCCATCGCGAGCTGCCGATCCGTCCCGACTACATCGGCAAGAACCTGCCGACGTCGCGCCGTGAGGCGGTCGCGGTGCGGCTCACCGAGCACGATGGCGAGGATCGCGTCGTCATCGAAGAGCCCGAGGAGGGCTGAGCATGGGCTGGACCCGCAAGGATCTCGTGACGATCCGCGAGCTGGAGGCGGCGGAGATCCTCACGTTGATCGACACGGCCGCGTCGCTGCAAGAGATCGCCGGCCGCGAGATCAAGAAGGTGCCGGCGCTGCGCGGCAAGACGATCGTGAACCTGTTTTACGAGAACTCGACGCGGACGCGGACGTCGTTCGAGATCGCGGGCAAGTGGCTGTCGGCCGACGTCATCAACTTCTCGGCCTCCGGATCGAGCGCGGCCAAGGGCGAATCGTTCGTCGACACCGCACGCAACATCGCCGCCATGAGCCCGGACGTGGTCGTGGTGCGCCACAGCGCGTCGGGCGCGCCCGCGCTGCTCGCAAAGGCCCTGCCCTGCGCGATCGTCAACGCCGGAGACGGCGCTCACGAGCATCCCACGCAGGCCCTGCTCGACCTCCTCACGATCCGCGAAAAGAAAGGCCACTTCGACGGGCTCAGCGTGGCCATCGTCGGGGACATCGCGCACAGCCGCGTCGCACGCTCGAACATCCACGGGATGCGCAAGCTCGGCATGACGGTGACGGTCGCGGGGCCGCCGACGCTGATCCCGCCCTACGCACAGGAGCTCGGCTGCAAGGTCAGCTACCGACTCGAAGACGCGATCCGCGACGTCGACGTGATCATGATGCTGCGGCTGCAGCAGGAGCGCATGCACGCCGGGTTGATCCCCTCGCTGCGCGAGTACTCGCGCTACTGGGGCCTGACCCTCGACCGCCTCGCGGCCCACGCGCGGCCGGACGTGCTCATCATGCACCCCGGCCCCGTCAACCGCGGCGTCGAGCTCTCGCCCGAGGTCGCCGATGGACCGTACTCGGTGATCCTCGACCAGGTGGCGAAGGGCGTGGCCGTCCGCATGGCGGTGCTCCTCTTACTCGCGGGCGGACGTAGCGCGGAGGGACCATCGCAATGAGCCCGCGAGGTGCCGTGAGCTCGACGCTGGTCATCCGCGGCGGACGGGTGATCGACCCCGCGGCGTCGATCGACGCCGAGCAGGACGTGCTGATCGAGGACGGCAAGATCGCGCGCCTCGCCGCGCGCATCACACCGCCGCCCGAGGCTACGGTCATCGACGCAAGCGGCAAGTGGGTGTGTCCCGGCTTCATCGACATGCACGTGCACCTGCGCGAGCCCGGTCACGAGTACAAGGAAACCGTCGCGACGGGTACGCGGGCGGCGGCCGCGGGCGGCTTCACCGCCGTCTGCTGCATGGCGAACACGCAACCGGTGAACGACAACCGTGCGGTCACGGACTACATCCGCGCCAAAGCGGAATCCGAGGGCGTGGTCCGCGTCTATCCAATCGGCGCGGTCTCCCGTGGGCTCGCGGGCCGCGAGCTGGCGGAGCTCGCCGAGCTGGCGGAGGCCGGCTGCGTCGCGTTTTCCGACGACGGCAAGTGCGTGATGAACGCCGAGCTCTACCGGCGGGCGATGGAATATACGCTGCCCTTCGGGACGCCCGTGATCAGCCACGCCGAAGACGACACGCTCGCGCGCGACGGGTGCATGCACGAGGGCGTGGTCTCGACCGAGCTGGGGCTGTCCGGCATCCCCGCCGCGGCCGAAGACGTCATGGTCGCGCGCGACATCGTCCTGGCCGAGCTGACCGGTGCCCACGTGCACATCGCGCACGTGTCGTCCGCCGGGGCCGTTCGCCTCGTCCGCGACGCCAAGGCGCGCGGCGTGCGCGTGACCGCGGAGGTCACGCCGCATCACCTGCTGCTGACCGACGAGGCCGTGCGCTCGTGGGACGGCAATATGAAGATGGCGCCGCCGCTTCGGACCAAGCGGGACGTCGAGGCGCTGATCGAAGCGCTGGTCGATGGGACAATCGACTGCGTGGCAACCGATCACGCGCCTCATGCGTTGAGCGAGAAAGAGGGCGAGTTCGATCACGCCGCCAACGGGGTAGTCGGACTCGAGACCGCGGTATGCGTGCTCGTCGATCGGCTCGTGAAGCCCGGGCTGTTGCCGCTCGTGACGCTGGTGTCGCGCCTGTCCCGCGATCCCGCGCGGTTGCTGCGCCTGCCCGGGGGCAGCCTCGGCGCCGGCGCGCCGGCCGACGTGACGCTGATCGACCCCGACGCTGCGATCACGATCGACCCGGCCAGGTTCGCCTCGCGCAGCCGCAACACGCCGTTCACCGGCTGGACCGCCACGGGACGGCCGTGGAAAACGATCGTCGGCGGAAAGGTGGTCTGGCAATGATGGAGGCGCTCCTGGTCCTGCGTGACGGGCGCGTCTTTCGCGGCCGTCCGCTCGGCACAGTAAGCGAGACATCGGGCGAGGTCATCTTCAACACGGCGATGGCGGGCTACCAGGAGATCCTGACCGACCCGTCGTATCGTGGTCAGATCGTGACGATGACGTACCCGATGATCGGCAATTACGGCATCAACGAAGAGGACGTCGAGTCGCACCGGCCGTGGGTGAACGGGTTGATCGTCAAGGAAGCCTCGGTCTGTCCGTCGTCCTGGCGCGGGCGTGTGAGCCTGGACGAATACCTGCGCGTGCACGGGCTGGTCGGGTTGCAGGGCATCGACACGCGCGCGCTCACGCGCCATCTCCGCGATCACGGCGCTCAGGACGGAATCATCTCGTCGACCGACCTCGACGTCGACCGTCTGCGCGAACGCGCGCGGGCGCTGCCCGGCCTCGTGGGCCGCGACCTCGTGGCCGAGGTGACGGCGAAGACGCCGTTCACGTGGGACACCGGCGAATGGGACCTGACGCGCGGCTACCGGCCCGCGCCGTCCGCGCGCTTCAAGGTCGTCGCGTACGACGCCGGTATCAAGTTCAACATCTTGCGGCAGCTCCGGACGGCGGGCTGTGAGGTCACGGTCGTGCCGGCCGACACGCCGGCCGAAGCCGTCCTGGAGCGGCAACCCGACGGCGTGTTCCTGTCGAATGGCCCTGGCGATCCCGAAGGCGTGCCCTATCTCATCGACAGCGTGCGCACGCTGCTCGGCCGCGTGCCGATCTTCGGGATTTGCCTGGGGCATCAGATCATCGGTCTCGCCGCGGGCGGCCGGACGTACAAACTGCCGTTCGGCCACCACGGCGCCAACCATCCTGTTCGCGATCTCGCGACGGGACGCGTCGAAATCACGTCGCAGAACCACGGCTTCGCCGTCGACCCGACCTCGTTGGCGGGACGTGGATGGGAGCCGAGCCACGTCAATCTCAACGATGCGACGTGCGAGGGGTTCCGCCACACCGAGCTGCCCGTGTTCTGCGTGCAGTACCACCCCGAGGCGTCGCCGGGGCCACACGACGCGAATTACCTGTTCCACCGTTTCACGGACTTGATGGCGTCACGGAGCTGAAGGAAGGAGGCTGACGCGTCCATGCCGAAATATCTGATCTCGTACCGCAAGGTCGAGAGCGCGGGGCACAAGCCCGAGTGGGCGTCGTTCACCACTCAGAGTGAGGCGTCGCTGGAGGCGCACGCGATCAAGGAGCGCGTCGAGCGCCGGATGAGCGTGCTCGGCGAGCAGCTGTGGGGCGACGGTGACATCGTCTGGGTCGGCGCCGGTCGCATTGACGACGTGCTGTACAAGCGCGAGGAGGCCGCGCCCGACACGTCCATCGTCTACGGGCTCGTCGAAGAGTAGCGGATGCCGAAGCGGACCGACATCCGGAAGATCATGATCATCGGGTCGGGGCCGATCGTCATCGGCCAGGCCTGCGAGTTCGACTACTCCGGAACGCAGGGCTGCCGTGCGCTGCGCGAGGAAGGGTACGAGGTCGTCCTCGTCAATAGCAATCCGGCCACGATCATGACGGATCCGGAGATGGCGGCGCGAACGTATGTCGAGCCGCTCACCGCGGAGTTCCTCGCGCAGATCATCGCGCGCGAGCGGCCGCAGGCGCTGCTGCCGACGCTGGGCGGCCAGACCGCGCTGAATCTCGCCGTCGCGCTCGCGGAAGACGGCACCCTCGACCGCTTCGGCGTCGAGCTGATCGGCGCCAAGATTCCTGCGATCAGAAAGGCCGAAGATCGCGAGCTGTTCAAGCGCGCCATCGAATCGATCGGGCTCACGCTGCCGCGCTCGGGCTACGCGCGCACGATCGAGGAGGCCAAGCAGATCGTCCGGACGACGGGATATCCCGCCATCATCCGTCCGTCGTTCACGCTCGGCGGCACGGGAGGCTCGATCGCCTACAACCCCGACGAGCTCGAGGAGTCGGTGCGCTGGGGCCTGCAGATGTCGCCCCTCGGCACCGTGCTGATCGAGGAATCGGTCATCGGCTGGAAGGAATTCGAGCTCGAGGTGATGCGCGACCTCGCGGACAACGTGGTCATCATCTGCTCGATCGAGAACGTCGACGCCATGGGCGTACACACCGGCGACTCCGTCACCGTGGCGCCGGCCCAGACGCTCACCGACAAGGAATACCAGCTGATGCGCGACGCCGCCGTCGCGATCATCCGCGAGATCGGGGTCGAGACCGGCGGCTCCAACATCCAGTTCGCGGTGAATCCCGAGGACGGCCGCCTCGTGGTCATCGAGATGAACCCGCGCGTCTCGCGCTCCTCCGCGCTGGCCTCCAAAGCGACGGGCTTTCCGATCGCCAAGATCGCGGCCAAGCTCGCCGTCGGTTACCGCCTCGACGAGGTCCGCAACGACATCACCCGGGAGACGCCGGCCTCGTTCGAGCCGGCCATCGACTATTGCGTCGTGAAGTTTCCGCGGTGGGCATTCGAGAAGTTCCCCGAGGCGGACCGCACACTCACGACTCAGATGAAGTCGGTCGGCGAGGCCATGGCCATCGGGCGGACGTTCAAGGAAGCGCTGCAGAAGGCGGTGCGCTCGCTCGAGCAGGACCGCTGGGCGCTCACGCTCGATCGCGTGGTGTCCGACGACGATCTGCGCGGGCTCTTGACCGTGCCGAATCCCGACCGGATGTTCGCCATCGGCGACGCGTTCCGGCGCGGGATGAGCACGAGCGCGGTGGCCGCGCTCACGCGGATCGACCCGTGGTTCCTCGACAACATGCGCGAGATCGTCGAGTTCGAGGCCGAAATTCGCGGTGCCGGGCTCAGCGATCCCGCCGTCCTGCGACGCGCCAAGCAGCTCGGCTTCGCCGACCGCTGGATCGCGCGACTCACGAACACCACCGAAGAGGACGTCCGCGCGGGTCGGCTCTCGCACGGCATCCGCGCGACGTTCAAGACGGTCGACACGTGCGCCGCCGAGTTCGTCGCGCACACGCCGTATCTGTACTCGACGTACGAGGACGAAGACGAGGCGCCGCCGACGGACCGCCGCAAGGTCATCATTCTGGGCTCGGGCCCGAACCGCATCGGGCAGGGCATCGAGTTCGACTACTGCTGCGTCCACGCGGCCTTCGCGCTGCGCGAGCGGGGCGTCGAAGCGATCATGATCAACTGCAACCCCGAGACGGTCTCCACGGATTACGACACCTCGGATCGTCTGTACTTCGAGCCGCTCACGCTCGAGGACGTCCTGAACGTCGTCGACAAGGAGCGGCCGTTCGGCGTGATCGTGCAGTTCGGCGGCCAGACGCCGCTGAAGCTGGCTGTGCCGTTGCAGCGCGCCGGCGTGCCGATCCTCGGCACGTCGCCGGACGCTATCGACCGTGCCGAGGACCGCCAGCGCTTCAGCGACCTGCTGCGCGAGCTCGGGCTCAACCAGGCGGCCGGCGCGACCGTGCGCTCGCTGCCCGAAGCGCGCGATGTGGCGCTTCGCCTCGGCTATCCGGTCCTGGTCCGGCCGTCGTACGTGCTGGGCGGCCGCGCCATGCGGATCGTGTACGACGATCAGGATCTGGTCCAGTTCGTCGGCGAAGCGGTCGAGGTCGCGCCCGATCATCCGATCCTGATCGACAAGTTTCTCGACGACTCGCTCGAGATCGACGTCGACGCCGTCGCCGACGGCGAGCGCTCGGTGGTGGGCGGCGTCATGGAGCACATCGAGAAAGCAGGCGTCCACTCCGGCGACGCCGCCTGCGCGCTGCCGCCCTACAGTCTCGACGAGGGCCAGGTGCGGGAGCTACGGGCGCAGACCAAAGCGCTGGCGAAGGCGCTCGCGGTGGTCGGGCTGATCAACGTCCAGTTCGCGATCCGCAACGAGACGATCTTCGTGCTCGAGGTGAACCCACGCGCCTCCCGAACCGTGCCCTTCGTGTCGAAGGCGATCGGCGTGCCGCTCGCCAAGGTCGCCACCTGGGCCATGCTCGGGGAGTCCGTGGCGGCGCTCGCGCCCATCGAAGAGCGCGAGCTACGGCACATCGCGGTAAAGGAATCGGTGTTCCCCTTCATCAAGTTCCCCGGCGTCGACATCGTGCTGGGGCCGGAGATGAAGTCCACGGGCGAAGTCATGGGGCTCGACAGCGACTTCCGCAAGGCCTATCTGAAGGCGCAGATCGCGGCCGGCTCACCGCTGCCGACGAGCGGCAAAGTGTTCGTCTCCGTCAAGAACCGCGACAAACGCGCGGTGACGACACTGGCGCGGCGGCTCGTCGAGATGGGGTTCACGCTGGCCGCCACGACGGGGACCGCACGCGTGCTCGAACGCCACGGCATGACGGTCGAGCTGGTGCACAAGGTGCTCGAGGGCCATCGTCCCAACGTCGTCGATCTCATGAAGCGCGGCGAGATCGCGCTCGTCTTCAACACGCCCGAGGACGGTCGCGCGCGCAAGGACTCCGCAGCCATCCGTCGCGCCGCGGTGACCCTCAACATTCCGTACTACCTCACCGTCGACGGCGCGCAGGCGGCCGTCGGCGCGATCGAGGCGCTGCTGAAGGGCGAGCACCACGTGCTGAGCCTGCAGGAGTACCACGCCGGTGCGTGAGCGGCTCTGGGTCGCGCTCGACGTCGACACGCTGCAGGAGGCCGACGGTCTGCTCGAGCGGCTGGCGGGCACGGGCATCGGCTCGAAGATCGGCTCGCAGCTCTTCACCGCCGCCGGGCCGGCCGCCGTCGAGACCGCACTCAAGCGCGGTTTCCCGGTGTTCCTCGATCTGAAGTATCACGACATCCCGAACACCGTGGCCGGGGCCGTGCGGGAGGCCACGCGCATGGGCGTGGCCATGCTCAACGTCCATGCGGGCGGTGGCGTAGCGATGATGCGCGCGGCGGCGGAGTCGGCAAGCAGCGCGGCCAAGGACTTCGGGTTGGCGCGGCCGATCTGCCTGGCCGTCACGGTGCTGACGAGCCTCGATCGCAAGAGCCTGGACGAAGTCGGCGTGACGGGCACCGTGGACGCGCACGTGCTGCGTCTGGCGGAGCGCGCGCGCGAGGCGGGCCTCGACGGCTGCGTGGCGTCGCCGCACGAGATCGCTCTGCTGCGTCGCGCACTCGGTTCGCGCTGGGTCATCGTCACACCCGGCATTCGTGCGGCCCAAGTCGCGGACGATCAAAGAAGGGTGGCATCGGCGGCAGCCGCCATCGGTGCGGGGGCGGACGCCGTGGTGGTCGGGCGCCCGATCACCGCCGCGCCCGACCCCTCCGCGGCCGCCGCCGCGATTCTCGCCGAGATCGCCGCCGCGCGCCGCTGACGCGGGGTCGGCGCGTCGGACGGTTCGTCGTCACGAGGACGCCGTCTCTCCCGGCGCCCACGCCGCCTCGATCAGCGCGACGGCTTCCCCCAGCGCGCCGCGGATCGCGTCGACGTTGACCTGCTGTTCGGCGAGAACGACGAGATAGCCGATACGGCTCGTCGCCAGAAACATCGTGCCGTCGTCGGCCGAGAACATCGCCGTCGAGAAGGACGAGCGTCCCAGCCGCGTTGCGCTCGTTTCCAGCTCGCGACCGAGCGTGGCGGCCAGGGCGGCAAGCGGATCCACCGCGATTGCGGATGGCAGATCGGCGGCGATGACGAACCCGTCGGCCGCCACGATGAGCGCACCGCGGACCCAGTGCAGACGCTTCAGCTCGTGCACGATGTTCCGGACCTGCCCGCCCCGCGACGCGTTGTCGTGCTCGAGCGCGAGCTTCAGACGTGGTCCGCTCATGACACCCTCCTGGTCGGAGCGGCTGGGACATCAGCCGCCGTCACGCGCGGCTCCGCGGTCCGAGACGTTGCGAGCACACCGAGCTCGTGCAACGCCGCGGACCAGAGCCGATTCAGGTCCAGCAAGCCTTGGGGAGGATCGGTCGCGCGCGGCAGCGCCAGCGACACGACGATGGCGCCGTCGGTGCGCGTAAACACCGCGTCGTGGCCGTCGTCGACGATCGCGCGGTGCAGCGCGCCGAGCCGTGCGCGGTCGACGACGGCCGCGGCGAGACGCAGCATCCGGACAAGAGCTTCGGCCACGTCGGTGGCGTCGTTCGTCATGGGCTGTGCCGCGATGAGCGCGCCATCCGCGCGAGCGACGGTCAAAGCGCGTCCGGTGCCCGGGAGCCGGAGAGCCTGCACCCGCGGCTGCGCAGCGGCACCGGACGGCACCGATGGCGGCGTCTCGTCGCGCGAATGCACGGCGGCCAGCAAGGCCTCCGCCTCGGGAAAGTCGGGGTACGCGCGCAGTGCGCGGCGCAGCAGATCGCGGCAGGTCACGCCGTGGCCCGCCTCCAGCGCCAGCCGGGCCAGTCCAAGCAGCGCGCGGGGATGGTTCGCGTCGTGGGCGAGAACCCAGCGGAACTCCGCCTGCGCCGCGAAGCTCTCGCCCCGCGCGACGTGCACGTACGCCGCGAGAAGATGCGCGTGTACGTTGTCGCGATCGAGCTCCAGCGCGCGCGCCACGAGAGCGCGCGCCTCGGCATAGCGCCCCTCGCGCCGGCGCTGCTCGGCGCGGCGCAGCGTCTCCAGCACCGTGAGCCGGGAGCGCGTGCCCGCCGGTTTCCGCAACCGGCTCAGGAGCCACACGCCCCCGCTCCATTCATGCCAGCGTCACTCTCAAGATTTCTTCGAGAGTCGTCACGCCCTCCGCGACCTTCGCGAGGCCGGCCTGGCGCAGCGTCTTCATGCCTTCCTTCTGCGCCTGCTCGCGCAAGTCGGCCGTCGACGCCTCGTCGAGGATCATGTCGCGCAGAGCCTCGCTGATCGGCATGACCTCGTAGATCGCGACGCGCCCCTTCATTCCGGTGAAGCTGCATGCCGCGCAGCCGGCGCCGCGGTAGAAGGTCACCGGCCCGCGGCCGTGCGGCACGTGACCGTAGCGGACGAGATCCTCCTCGCTTCCCTCCACCGGCTGCTTGCACTGGCTGCAGATCCGGCGACCGAGGCGCTGTGCCAGCAACATGAGCAGCGCTGACGACAGGAGGAACGGCGGGATGCCCATGTCGACAAGCCGCGCCACCGTCGAGGGACAGTCGTTCGTGTGCAGCGTGGTGAACACGAGGTGTCCGGTGAGCGCGGCGCGGACGGAGATCTGCGCCGTCTCCAGGTCGCGTGTCTCGCCCACCAGGATCACGTCCGGGTCCTGACGCAGGAAGGAGCGCAGCACGGTTGCGAAGGTCCGGCCGATGCCGTCGTTGACCTGAACCTGGTTGACGCCCTTGAGGTTGTATTCGACGGGGTCCTCGGCCGTCATGATGTTATGGTCGGGCGAGTTGATCGTCGAGATGGCGGAGTAGAGCGTCGTCGTCTTGCCGGAGCCCGTCGGGCCGGTGATCAGAATCATGCCGTAGGGCTGATGAATCGCCCCGCTGAACTTCTCGTAGGCCCACGGATCGAAGCCGAGCTTCGTGAGATCGAGCTGCAGCGATTCCTTGTCGAGGATTCGGAGCACGGCCTTCTCGCCGAAGATCGTCGGCAAGATCGACACACGGAAATCGATCTCGCGGGAGCCGTAGCGCAGCTTGATGCGTCCGTCCTGCGGGAGCCGGCGCTCGGCGATGTCGAGGTTGGCCATGATCTTCAGCCGTGAGATGACGGCCGGCTCGACCTTCTTCGGCGGCGACACCATCTCGTGCATCACGCCGTCGATGCGGAAGCGGATGCGAAAGTTCTTTTCGTACGGCTCCCAGTGCAGATCGGACGCGCCGCGACGAATCGCGTCGAGCATGACCATGTTGACGAACTTCACGACGGGAGCGCCGTCCGCCGCATCTCGCAGCTCGACGACATCGCCCTGGCCGCGTCCGTCTTCTTCCACCAGCTCCACGGTCGTGTCGGACAGCTCGGCGAGGACGTCGTCCATCGATCCGGCCGTGAGCGGTTTGGCGTAATGCCGCTCGATCGCGGCCCGGATCGCCGCCCCGGCGGCGATCACGGGCAGGACGGTGAGCCGCGTGGTCGCCCCGATCTCGTCCATCGCGACGACGTTCGCGGGATCGGACATCGCCAGGGTCAATGCGCCGTCGACGCGCGACAGCGGCAGCACCTCGTGCTTACGCGCGATGTGCGCGGGCACGAGGGCGAGAATGTCCTGGCTGATCGCGTGCTGTCGCACGTCGACCGATGGCAGGCCATGCTCGCGCGACAGCACCTCCACCAGCCGCTCCTCGGTGACGAGACCGCGCCGCGCCAGCACGGTGCCGAGCCGCTCCTTGGACCGGCGATGCTCGCGCAGCGCATCGTGCAGCTGCTCGGCCGAAATCAGGCCCTCCGCAACGAGGACCTCGCCGAGCCGTGCGCGGCTCGCCCGCTTGCGCGCCGCGGCTGTTGTCGCCTTCGTGGTCGCGGCCATCTCGAGCGGCGGCGGCATCACGGCGGTTGTGCCCGCTTCACGCGGCGCGCCGGATGATGATGTGGCTCGGCCAGACGTTCGCGCCGAGCTCGGCGTCGCGGGCGCGACAATTCGAGTCGGGTCGGGCGCGGTCGGGATCGTGGCGCTCGGTGCGGTCGGCGCCGCAACGCTCGATGCCGTCGCGACGCTCGGTGCCGTCGGCGCCGCAACGCTCGGTGTGGCCGCCTCCGCAGCCGCCGCGGTCTGGCGGGTCGGCGCATCATCGCCCACGACGGCGCGTGCGGACGTGCCGGCGCGCCGACGGCGCGCGCCACCCGGAGCATGATCCGGGTCCACGCCGGCAATGCGCTCCGCCGTCTGCATGAGTCGCTCGACATCGCCGAGGCGCGTATAGATCTCGCGCAGCGCTTCGAGGATCGTGAGATCGGCGGGCGTTTCCCCGAGCGCCGCCTCGAACATCTCGGCGCTGGCGCGTAGCTCCTGGTCTTCGGCGGCGTTACGCGGGTCGCTGCCGGAAGGCACTCCGAGCTTCCTCCGGGGTGAGCGGCGCCGCCAGCACGCCCGTGCGGCGCGGGCGCCGGCGGGCCTCGACGAGAATCGCGTTGAGGCCCTGGCTGGCCTCGCGCGCGAAGAGTCGCACCATGCCGATCGTGGTTCGCTCATCGAAGATCGCGAGCAGGATCGTGTCGTCGTCGACCGTGCTCACGTGCAGGCTCTCCTTGACACCCTCGTGAAACAGCACCGAGAACTCGCTCTCGCCGAGCAGCCGGGCCAGCGCGGCCGTCGAGCTGAACGCGCCGGCGGCCAGGGCGGCGATGGAGACGGTGTCGAGCGTCCGTGCCGCACCGGCCATCGCGAGCGGCTCGCCGCTGCGCTCGATCAGCAGGACGGCGGCGCACCCCGAATCGGCGAGGAAGCGTTCGAGCACCGCATCGATGCGCGCCGCATCGGTTTCGTGAATCACGATGTCGTGTCGCATCACGATGCTCCTTCCTGGACTTGACCGAACTCCCGGAGCAGCACCATCCGGGAGACTGTGTTGAGCGTGTCGAAGACTCCCTTGCCCGTCACCGCGACGGCCTCGAACGCGGGAACTCGACGCGGGCCGCGATTGAGCGTGTACTGCAAATAGTCGATGGGGGCGATGTCCGGCAGGTCGCGCTTGTTGAACTGCACCACGTACGGCAGCGTCGCAAGGTCCAGCCGATACTCACGGAGGTTGTCGTTGAGGTTGCGCAAACTCTCCACGTTCTCCTTGAGACGGTCCCACTGCGAGTCGGCGACGAACACCACGCCGTCGACTCCGCGGAGCACGAGCTTGCGCGTCATGTTGTAGCGGCTCTGTCCGGGCACCGTGTAGAGCTGGAACTTCGTCGTGAAGCCGCGCACCGTCGTGGCGGACACGGGGAGAAAGTCGAAGAACAGCGTGCGGTCGTCACCGGTCGCCAGGGAGATCATGTTGCCGCGGTTGTCGTCGGGCAGGCAGCGGTGGACGTACTGTAGGTTCGCCGTCTTCCCCGCCATGCCCGGGCCGTAGTACACGATCTTGAAGTTGATGACCTTCGCCGCGTAGTTGATGATCGACATTCAGCGCGCCTCCAGTGCCGCCGCTGCGCGATCGGCATCCCGCCACGCGCGTCCCGGACGCGCGACCGAACCGGCGGCGGCCAGCAGCACGGTGCCGCGGCCGCCGACGGCACGGACGAAGATCCGCCGCCGTCCCTGCCGGAAGATCACGGACACGAGCGCGCCGAGGTCCGACTCACCGCCATGCCCGCGCCCGAGGGCGTCCCACGCGGCAAGCGCGAGCTCGGCCACGCGGGCGGCTTCGCGGCCCGGCTCGCGAAACACGTAGACGCGCGCACCGCCGTTGCCTTCCGCGAGCACCGCGGGCTCGACCGTCCCGAACGCGGCAAGCGTCTCGGCCACGCCGGCCACGCGCGACTCGACGGCCAATGTCGCCAGCGACCGCGACGGCGGGGCCGTTCCGTCGCTCGCGCGGCCGGCGAGCGCGGCGGCTCGCGCCGCGCGAAGCTCGAGCAGCGCGACCGGCGCACCCGGGCGCCGCACCGCGACGACGATCGGCGTCGGCGCGGCGCTCACGACAATGGTTGCGTGCGTGGTTCGCACGGTCACCTGCTCGCCCGCAGCACCGCCGAGCAAGGTTGCGATCCGTGCGGCGAGCGTCGTGACCGCGTCGCGTGCCAGCCCCGGTCCGACGAACGCGGCGAGGGGCGTGCCGCCCACGGCCACAGCGGCCGCCTCGAATGTTCCCGTCCCGGCCAGAGGCGCGGCGAGCCGCGCCAGCGCTTCGCGGCTGATCGGTGGTGAAGGATCACGCGGCGGCGCCGGCTCTCGCGATACGACCGCCGGCGGCGCTGCGGTTCGTGGCGCGGGCGTAGACGACGGCGCGGGAGACGACGTCGGCGCACCGACCGCGGTGGGCCGAGCGGACGCCGCCGGGCGCGGAGTCGCCGCCGCCGATGACGGCGGTGGCGGCGCCGGTGGCGCCGGCGTCGCGGCCGGCGCTGCGGACGGTCGCGAAACGGCCGGGGGCGGTGTCGCGCTCGGCACCGACGCCGGCGGCGCAGCCACGCGCGGCGACGTCGGCGCGGGCGAAACTGTCGGCGACGCGGCGACGGGCGCGGGACGCGTGTCCGGTGGTGCGACCGGCGCTCGTCGTACGGCGTGCTGCGTCGGCGCGGCCGGTGCTGCTGGCGCCGGTGCTGCCGCCACGGGCGCGGGGGGTGCTGGTGCAGCGGGCGCTGGAGGAGTGGCCATCACGATGCCGGGCGGAAGCTGTGGAGCATCGGCGACGTTCGCGACGCTCGGTGCGGCCGCGCTCGGCGGCTCGTCACGCGGAACCGGCAGCGGCTGAAATGGCGGCGGAAACGCGTCGAGGCCTGCGATCTGATTCGGCGCCGGCTCGATCGAAAAGATCCCGCTCGGCAGCTGACGAAGCACGTCCTCTAGCGGCAGCGTCAGCTTCAGTCCCGGGTACTTTTGACGGAATTCGACGTCCGACATGGCGAACGCGAGCGCCGGGAACTGCGATGCGACGACGCTCCAGTCGACTTGCACCGCGCCCTCGGGCAGTTGCGTGACGACGATGCGCCGCGGGACGGTCAGCCAGTGTGGCTCTCGCAGGCTCTCGGCGACGCGGTCGAGCGGCAGCGTGAACGCCGCAGACGGCAGCTGCTCGGCGACACGCTCGAAGCGTACGCGGACGACCGCGTCGTCGCCGCCGCTCGCATCAGGGGTGTCGACGGGGGCCGCAGACGCGATGACGCGTTCAGGCGATGGTGGCGGTGCCGCCTGCACCGGTGTCGTGTCGGGGCGCGCATCGCCGCGACGCGCATCGCGCGCGAACGGTGTTTCCGCGGGCACAGCACCCAGCGGCGTCACGGGCGGCTGGCGCACGGGGCGCGGCGCGGGGCGTGCGGACAGCACGCGGCCGCCGAATGGCGCGAGCACGACGGGCGTTGCGACGAGCGTGAGCGCGGGCACTGGCCCGAGACGAGCGAGCGCGTGCGCCAGCGCAGCCATCGCGGTCGCGTCCGCAACGAGCCAGCACACCGCCGCGGCCGCCACGCCGAGTGCGACGTGCGTCAGACAGGCTCCGCCCACCCAGCCGATACGGCGCGTGATTGACGCACGACGAAGCAGGACGAAGGACAGCGCTCCATAGATCGCCGGAACGACGACGACGACCCACACCGGCGCGACACCGGCGTCGCCGACATCGAACCAGAAGACGACGACGGCAAGCGCGACGTACACAAACGCGACGCTGAGAGCCTGCGCCCAGCGTGTGAACGGAGAAGAGCGGTAGCGACTCACGTTACACGGCCCGCGCAAGCTCGGGCAGCGCCCGACGCGCGTAATAGCGGACTTTGCCGAGAGCGCTCGCCCCGCTGATTCCGACGGCGAGCAGGGCGGCATTTCCCACGCCGTAGACGATGACCATGCCTTTGTCGTACTCGAGGATCATTCCCTGCAGCGCGCCGCGGCCGAGCTCACGGCCGAGCCCATCGGACGACTCGGCAAGACACGCGCTGAGGGCGGCCGCGACGTCTGCGTCGACGCCGGCGTTCGCCGTCGCATCCAGGACGAAGCCCTCGCGGTCGGCGAGCACCGCCCACTGCACGCCGTCGGTCGCGGCGAACTGGGCGAGGATCGCCGCTGCGCCGTCCGGCGCCGGCGCCGGAGCCGAGTCGAGCGGCGGCGCTGGCACGTCGGCCGTCGGGATCGCGTCGATGGGCGGAGCCGGCGAGACCTCCACGGCCGGCGCGTGCCCGAGAAGGTTGTCGAGGTGGCGCACGAGATCATCGGCGGCAAACGGCTTCGCCAGGATGCCGGCCGACGCGGCGCGCGCGGCACGCTCGCGGACTTCGTCGTTCACGATGCCCGACATCAAGAGCACCGGCGTGTGGGCCAGGCGCGGGTGGCGCTTGATGAACTCGCAGATCTCGTACCCGTCCCGGTCAGGCATGACGACGTCGCAGACGACGACGTCGGGCGCGTCGCGCTCGATGCGCTCCAGCGCCTCGCTGCCGGACGCAGCACACACGACATCGATCTGCCGCCCAGCGAGCGCGCGCTCGACGACTTTGCGCACGCTCAAACTGTCGTCCACCACCAGCACCTTGCTCATGCGCGTCTCTCCTCGTCCATCGTCTTCGCGACGTCGAGCAGCAGCTGATCGACGCCACGGTCGATGGTTTTTGGCTGGCTGCGCAGCTCGTTGCGATGCACCGGGATGAAGCAGAACTTCCCGCCGCGCTCGCGATGCGAGGCGGCGACGAGTGCGCCGAACGCGGTCTCGCCGATCTGTCCGCTGAACTCGGCGTGAGTCACGCGTCCGGCCTCGAAGACGATCAGCCCGCCGCCGGTGCTCAGCACGATCACGAGCCGGCCCGTCTTGCCGCCGACGGCGATCGCCTGTGTCAGCTCCTCGATCTCGAGCACGCCGAGCGCCCCCTGGAACGTCCGCGCCGCACCGTTCGTCCCGACCGTGTCGAGACCCGCCATCGCCGCGGGTGCGGGCGCCGACGGCGGCACGACGCGCGCGGGCTCGGTCGTGACCGCCGTGACGGGCTCGCGCGCGATCGGCGCGACGGGCTCGGGCGCGACCGCCGTGACGGGCTCGGACGCGACCGGCGTGACGGGCTCAGACGCGACCGGCGTGGCGGCCGGGGTCGCAATCGGCACACCCGGCTCCGCGACGACCGGCGTGGGCGGCGGCGCCGCGACCGGCGCGGGCACGACGTCCGTGTTCGCCTCGACCACGGAGGCAGGCGGCGTGGGCGGCGGCGCAGCAGCGCTGGCCGGCACCGGTGGCGCGAGTACAGCGGGAGAAGGTGCCGGCGTCCGCCCGAGCCTCGGCGCCGCAGCCGGCGCGATTGGTGTGTCGACATCGAGCTGTCGCTGCAGCAAATGCACCACGCGACTCACCATCGTCGCGTTGCTCAGCGCATCCGGCAGGAGGAGATCGACTCCGGCGGCGGCGGTCTGCGCGGGCATGTTTTCGCCCGGGCCGACGACGAGAACAAAGCGAATGTCCTTGGTCGACGGATCACTCCGCAGAATGGCGCACAGCTCGTGCCCGTCCATGTCGCCGAGCCGAGCGCGGCTGACGACGGCATCTTGCGTGTTCCACTCCAGCATCGTGAGCGCGAACGAGCCGCTGGGCGCCGTCGCGACGTCAACAGCCTTCCCGCCCAGCGCCTGCGCCAGCGCTGCCGCACGCTCGGCATTGGGATCGACCAGCAGCACCTTCATGCGGGCACCAGCGAGGTGAGGAGGGTCACGAAGGCGTGCTCTTCGACCGGTTTCGTGACGTAGTGTTCGACGCCGAGCGTCTTGGCGAGCGCGACGTGCTTGTCACCCGCGCGCGTGGTGAGGATCACCACCGGCAGGTCGCGTGTCGAAGGACGACGGCGGAGGTCCTCGATCAGCTCATACCCGTTCACGCGCGGCATCTCGAGGTCGGTCACGATGATGTCGACGCGGGCCTCGCCCAGCCGAGCGAGCGCATCGGCGCCGTCGCCGGCCGTCGTGACGTCGAACCCCGCCTTCTGCAGCATCTGGCCGACGAACCGCCGCACGCTCACCGAATCGTCGACGAGCAGCACACGGCGTCGGCCGCTCGCCGCGGGCTCGACGGCTTCGACTTGGGGCGGCGGCCGCCGAACGGTGTGGCCGCTCACGCCGCGCGCGGCCGACTCGACGAGCGCGCCAGGGTCGAGCAGCAGTGTGACGCGACCATCGGCGCCGACGCTGCCGCCGCCGTACGGCCCGATGCCGTCGAGAAACCGGCCGAGTGGCTTGATGACGGTCTCCTGCTTGTACAGGATCTCGTCGACCTCGAGCGCGAGCGTCCTTCCCGCGCCGCGAACGACGAGCACCGAACGCCGCGCCCGCCGCGGCCCGCGCTCGACGCCGAGCAGGTCGGCCAGCGACACGAGATCGATCGTGTCCTCGCCGACGACGACGCTGTCGCCACGCGCGCCGGGGCGGATGTCTTCGGCGTGGACCGCCAGCACACGCTGCACCGCGTTCAGCGGTACCGCCAGGCGCGCGTCGGCGATACCGATCACGAGCGCCTCCGACACGAGCACGGTGAGCGGCAGATGCAGGATGAACCGCGTCCCCTCGCCGACGATGCTGCGCACCTCGACGTCGCCGTTCAGGCGGCGCACGTTCGTACGGACGACGTCCATGCCGACCCCGCGGCCCGCCGCTGCGGTGACCTCGGGCGCGGTGCTGAACCCGGGCAGAAAGATGAGGTCGAGCGCCGGCTGATCGTCGAGCTCGGCGGCTGGTACGAAGCCTTGGGCGACCGCGTGACGTCGCACCATGTCCGGATCGATGCCTCGGCCATCGTCCGCGACTTCGACGAGCACGGCTCCGCCCTCGTGGGAGGCCGACAACACCACCGTCCCGGGCGGATCCTTGCCGGCCGCGAGACGCTCGTCGGGCGTCTCGATGCCGTGAACGATCGCGTTCTGTACGAGGTGCAGCAGCGGATCGACGATTTGCTCGATGATCGAGGTGTCCAGCTCGACCGCCTCGCCGCGCGTCTCGAACCGTACGGTCTTGCCCGCGCTGCGCGCCGCTTCCTGCCCCTGGCGCACGAACCGGCTGAACAAATTGCCGATGGGCACGAGCCGCGTACGACCGATCTCGCTCCGTAGCGCTCCCGTGATGCGGTGGACGTGCGCGACGTCGTCACGCAGCAGACGGCTGACGCTGCCCAGCTGCGATTGCAGCTCCGCGATGTCGGCCGCGATCTCGGCGACCGTTCGCGCAAAGATGCCGGCGTCGTCGTAGCGGTCGAACTCGAGGTCGGCGAAGAGCTCCGCGACCGATCGCGCGACCGTCCGCGCCGGCCCGGCGGCGGTCGGGCTGGCCGGTCGCCTGGCGTCGAACTGCCGGCGCTCGAATTCGGCCACGCACTGCGCCAGCCGGGCGCGGCTCGCGAGGAGCGCATCGCCGATACGATCGATCTCGTCGAGCCGTCGCTCGACGCGCTCGCGCCCGATGAGCATCTCGCCGATCAGGTCCATGAGCGAATCGAGCCGTTCGAGGTTCACGCGAATCGTCTGCCGCAGCGGGCGACGGGACTGGCTGCGCGGTGCCCGCGATCGCACCGGTGCGCTCGGCGCGACGCGAACCGGCGTGATCTCGGCCGGTGCGACCGCGGCTGCCGACGCGTCCGGCGCCGCCACCGCCGGCGCCGCGTCGAGCGGCTCGCCGAGGAGCGCGTCGAGACGGCCGCGCACGCCGATGACGAGATCGGTCATGTTCGCGCGGGCCTCGGGCATGAGACCCAGCATGAGGCGCAAGACACCATCCGCGATGTACAGCGCCTCGATCGACGCCGCGCCGAGCGGCCGGACGCCGTCGCGAGCGGCCACGAGCACGTCCTCCATGCGATGTGCGACCTCGCCGACGCGCGTGCACCCCACGACGTAGGCAGCCCCCTTTAGCGTGTGCACGGCGCGGAACAGACGGGCCACATCGTCGGCGTCGATGGCGCCATCGAGCGCACCGAGGGCTGCGGTCATGGCGTCGAGATGCTCGGCGGCTTCGGGCACGAAGTACGCCGACACGTCGACGTTCGCGGCGAAGAACGCGTCGAGCTCCGCGCGAATCGGATCGAGCGATGTCTCGCGCGTCTCCGCTACAGGCTGGAACGTCTCGGTCGCGGACGCCGCCGCGTGGTCACGTGCGTCCCCGGGCGCGTGCTCCCCGGTGGTGCCAGCGCCGTCGAGCGCGTGCTTCAGCTCGTCGACGAGCTGCGTCAACGCGCGCATATCGGGCGGATGAGCGCCCAGCACGTGCTCGAGCTCCGCGGCCAGGCGCGAGATGCCAGAGAAGCCGTGCAGGGCGGCGGTGCCTTTCAGACGGTGGGTGACGACGAAGAGATCGTCGAGCCCGTCGGGGCGCGCGAGTGTGGTCGCCGCGCGCTCCAGCGCCGCGACCGTATCCCAGGCCTCCACCAGGAAGATGGAGCGCAGGAACGCCTGCTCGGCCGGCTCGGCCATCGCCCTCAGCGTGTCTCCAGCTTGAACCGCGAAAGGCTTCGCGTGAGCTCGTCGGCCAGCTTCACCAGGTCGTCGACCGTGCGCCGCGTCTGCAGCACGGCCTGCTCGGTGTGCACCGCCACCTCGGCAATGGACCGCATCGCGCGGACCACGCCGTCGGCACCGCGCACCTGCTGCTGGGACGACGCCGAGATTTCCTGCGCGAGCTCCGCCGACGTCTTCGAGATGCCGGCAATCGCCTTCAGGCTCTCCTCGGCCCGGATCGTGACCTTGTACCCCGCTTCGACCTGCCGCGTGCCTTCCTCCATCGCCACGACCGTTTCCTGCGTCTCCGCCTGGACGGCGCGGATACGGGCCGCGATGTCCTTGGTGGCCTTCGCGGCACGCTCGGCGAGCTTGCGGATCTCGTCGGCGACGACGGCGAACCGGACACCGGACTCGCCGGCGCCGGCAGCCTCGATGGCGGCGTTCAGCGCGAGCAAGTTCGTGTGCGAGGCGATCTCCTCGATCGTGTCGACGATTTCGGAGATCTCCAGCGAGCGGTCGCCGAGGCTCTTGATGCGCTTGGCGATGACCTGCACCTCGTTCCGGATCCGCTGCATGCCGGCCAGGCTGTCGCGCACCGCGGTCTCGCCGCGCGTCGCGGCGTCGAGCGTCTGCCCCGCCGCGTTGGCGGCCGACGCGGCGTTGGACGCGACGAGCTGCACCGAGCGAGACATGGTCTCGACCTCGCGGCTGACCGTGGTGGCTTCCCGCGCCTGCTTCTCCGCGCCCGTCGCCATCTGGTCGGTGGCGCCGAGCATGTCGTTGGCGCTGCCCGCCACCCGGAGCGCGGCGTGCCGGACATCCGCGAGCACCGCGCCGATCTCCTCGACCGCCAGGTTGACGGCGTCGACGACGTTGCCGAGGACGTCGGGCGTGACCTCACCGCGTCGGGACAGGTCACCGTGCGCGATGTCGGTGACGGTATCGAGGAAGACGCTGATGTTGCGCTGCAGGTCCTCGCGGCGCTTGCGCTCCTCGTCGCGCTCGGCCTCCGTTAACACCTGCGAGCGCAGGCGCGTCACCGTGTCATTGAAGGTGCGCGCCAGCTGGCCGATCTCGTCGTGCGACCGTACGACGATGGTCTGCGAGAGGTCGCCCCGTCCGACCTTCTCGGCGACGCGGACGATCTCAGCCACCGGTTGCGTGATCCGTCGCGCGAACACCGCGCCCGCGACGACCGCCGCCAAGGCGACGCCGCCGAACACACCGAGCAGCCACCACCCCGACGTGGTGGCGGCGGCCTCGATGATCGATTTGTCCATGCCGACGCGCACCGTCCCCAGCTGTCCGCCGAGCATCGGCACACCGACGTCGATGATGGCGCGACTCGCCCCGGTCACCGGATCCGTGTAACGAATCTCGCGGACCTGCTTACCGATGTCACCAGGCACGAGATTCTTGTCGATCAAATCTGGCGGGACGACGGGGTAAAAGGTGTGGGCGATGAGCGCGCGCTGTGGATCGTAGACCATCACGTAGGCGACGCCGGTGATGGAGATGACCTCGTCGACACGCGCCTGAACGGTGGACGCGTCGCGGTTGAGGATCAGGTCAACGCCCGAGGACGCCAGGCTGTTCGCGATGGCCGTGCCCTTCGACGTGAACTCCTCGGTCATCTGCTTACGCAGCGTGCGCACCGAGGCGTACCAGGTGATCGCCGCAAGGGGGACGAGGACGATCGTGAGGAATACGACGATCTTCGCCAGAAGGCCGAACCGGATCGGGAGCTTCATCATCACGCGTCCCCCTACACCTGTACTGCCGCCGCCCAGTCGGCGATGGGCACCCAGTGCTCGCCCTCAACCCGTGTGAAGTAGACCGAATCGAGCCCCTGGTGACGCTCGGGCCCGAACGTCAGCGCCGCGCCGATCCCGAGGTCGAACGCGCGCAACGACTCGAGCGCCTGCCGCAGCGAGGCGCGCGTGGGCTGCGGGCCGGCGCGCCGCAGCGCCTCGACGATGACTTTCGCGTTCACGAATCCCTCGAGGCTGATGAAGCTGTACCGCTGCGGTGCGTAATTCGGATCACGCAGCGTTTCGGGCACGGCGGGGTTGTGGCGGTCCATGAGGACGCGATACTCGGCCACACCCGGCAGTGAGGCGTCGTCGTAGCTCGGCACGACCTGCGAGTTCACGAGGGCCCGCGTGTAATTGCGCCCGTTGTTCTTGCCGTGCTGCACGAGGAGCTTGAGCATCGCGTCCGAGCCGACGAACGAGACATTGGAGATGGGCACCAGGAAGCCGGCGTCGCGCGCCGAGCGCACGAACGCGCCGCAGCCTTGATACGCGCCCGTACACAACACGACGTCGACGCCCGCCTTCTGTAGCGCATGCACCGCCGGCGTCATATCGTCGGTGAAGGCCGCGCCGCGCGGGTACGTTGCTTCGGCAGTGATCTTCGCGCCGCGGGCGGCAAGGCCGCGCGCCACGCCGTCCGTGCCGCTGCGCCCATAGGCGTCGATCTGGTAGAAGACGCCGAAGCTCCGCGCGCCCAGCGCCCAGAAGCGTTCGACCAGCGCCATCATCTCCTGGCGGTACGAGGCGCGGATGTTGAAGACCTGGTCCACGTACGGCGTTTCGCGCTGCGGTTGGGCGCCGGTGAAATTGCCGACGAGGACGACTTGCTGGTCCGCGTAACGCTTGATCACGGGCAGCGCGCGCGTCAGCGTCGGCGTGCCGACGTAGTTCGAGAGCACGAACACCTGCTCCTTCTCGAGGAGCTGGATCGTGTTCTTGATACAGGGGGTCGGCTCGTAGTGGTCATCGAGCGACACGACACTGATGGCGCGCCCGTGCACGCCGCCGCGCGCGTTGACGTCGTCGTAGTACGCCTGGGCGCCGCGATAGAACTCCGTCCCGAGCCCGGCTGCCGTGCCGCGAAACGGCGCGCTCATTCCGATGCGAATCGCGCTCGATGTTACGCCGGGTGCGGACACGCCGCTGGTGGCTGCGCGCCAGCCCGCCGCGTCGTCGCCGCCCGAACGTGTCTGCGCGCCAACGCGCGCGGCCGACAGCGCGGTCGCCGTACCGGCGAGCAGGCCGAGGAAACGTCGTCGATTCATGGCTGAGCCTCCGGAGCGGCCGGCGCCCACGGCGCGCGAAGCGCCTGAAGCAGCCGAGCGGCGTCGAGCAAAATGGCGGCCTCGTCCGGCCGCGGCACAAGGCCGATGGCAAACGTCGCGAGTGGCGCTACGGACTCCTCGTGCTCGGGCAGCGGTAACGCCGTGTCGAACCACTCGAGGCCGACGACGCCGTCGATCGGCACGGCGGCCTCGAGGTCGCCGGCGGCGAGGACGATCGCGGGCGCGCCGGATCTCGCGGCGCGCGGCGGGAGTGACAGGATGCTGCGCGCATCGGCGACCGCCACGACCCGGCCTCGCAGGTTTGCGACACCGAGTAGGGGCGCGGGTGCGCCGGGCACGACGCCAATGGTGTCGAGCGTCATCACTTCGCGGGTCTCGACCACATCGACAGCCAGGATGCGGCCACTCATGCGGACGACGCACGCGCGGCGTCCGTGCGCGCCAGGCAGGATGACGTCGGTCGGCGACGGGCCGTCCGCGGGTGCCGCGGGATCGGGCGGTATCGTGGCGCCCGCCCCGAAGGCCTCGTCAACGGACAAAGCGGTTCACCGTGCTCAAGAGCTGCTCTGACGTGAACGGTTTCGACAGGTACTCGTCGGCGCCCTGTTTCTTGCCCCACGCGCGATCGCTCTCCTGATTCTTCGACGACACGAGGACCACCGGCGTGGTGCGGGTGCGGGCATCCCGGCGCAGCGCGCGCAAGATGTCGTAGCCGTTGCGCCGCGGCATCACGATATCGAGAAGGACGACGTCGGGATGCTCCGCCTCCATCTGATCCTCGACCTTCTCGCCGTCGCTGAGCGAGACGACCTGGTGGCCGGCGTTGCGAAGAATGGACTCCATGAGCTTCAGGTCGGAGTACGCGTCGTCGACGACCATCACCTTCGCCATCGAGCCCGGCCTCCTTGACAGAGCGGCGTGTGCGCCACTGGTGCAACGCGGCTGCCACGGCTGGGGCAAGGAGCGCGGTGTCGGCGAGTCGACGTCACGCGCGATAACAGCGTTGTGAGACCGCGAGCGGCGCGTCAGCGCACGTCGCGGTGACATCGCGCGACGGCGCGGCACGCCACCCTGACGCGCGACGCCATGCGCATCGGCGCGCTGACATATGATGAGGCCATGACGACACTGACCGAGCGCGAGACGATCGAGCTCTACGAGAAGACCGGCGCGCTCATGCGGGGGCACTTTCGGCTGACGTCGGGGCTGCACTCCGACATCTATCTACAGTCTGCGCTCGTGCTGCAGTATCCCGACCACGCCGCGCGCCTCGGCGCTGCGCTGGCCGGCCCATTTGCCGATTCGCGGGTGCAGACCGTCCTGGCGCCCGCCATCGGCGGTATTCTCGTCGCGTACGAGGTCGCACGGGCGCTCGGGGTGCGCGCGCTGTTTACCGAGCGAGAAGACGGCACCATGCGGCTGCGCCGCGGCTTCGCACTGACGGCTGGCGAGCGCTGTCTCGTCGTGGAAGACGTCATCACGACGGGCGGGTCGACGCGAGAGGTCGTCCAGTGCGTGGAGGGCGCCGGCGGCATCGTCGTCGGCGTCGGCTCCCTCATCGACCGCAGTGGAGGAGCCGCACGCTTCGAGGTCAAGCGCGCGGCGCTGGCAACGGTGAGCGCGACGACGTGGCCGCCGGAGTCGTGTCCGCTGTGCGCCGCCGGCGGTCGCGCCGTCAAGCCGGGCAGTCGCGTCTAGACGCCGAGCAACGTTCCCCCGCCGGCACGATCGCGATCCGGCGGATGTCTTCTCACCCCGTGGCAAGGAGGTCCACCGGTGGAGCGCGCCCTGCTCATCACGTTCGGCGGTGCGATCGGCACCTTGTTGCGGTATGTCACCTCGCTGTTGGCGGCGCGATGGCTGGGGACGGACTTCCCGTACGGCACGCTGATCGTCAACGTGAGCGGCGCCTTCGTCATCGGCCTCGTCCAGGCGCTCGGGACGGAAGAGCTGATGATCAGCGACAACACGCGGCTGTTTCTGACGACGGGGATGATGGGCGGGCTGACGACGTATTCGACGTTCAGTTACGAGACCGTCCGCCTGATGGAGTCGGGCGCCTGGCACGCGGCGTGGATCAACGTCGTGGTGACCACCGCTGTCTGTCTGGGGCTGTGTTTCATGGGGATGGGCGCAGGCCGCGCGCTCATGAGCTTGCGGGGGTAACGATGCGACGGATCGAGGGCGAGCAGGTGTTGATGCGGATCTTCATCGGTCAGACGGATCGGTGGGAGCGCAAGCCGCTGTCCACGGCACTGCTCGAGCTGTTCCGCGCCAAAGGTCTCGCCGGAGCGACCGTGCTGCATGGCGTGGCCGGGTTCGGCGCGGCTTCGGTCATGCACGAGTTCCACCTTCTGCGACTCTCGCAGGATCTGCCTGTCGTGATCGAGGTCGTCGACACTGAGCAACACATCGACGGCGTGCTCCCCGAGGTCGACCGCATGATGAGCGGGGGCCTCATCACGCTGGAGAAGGTGCGTGTGATCTACTACGAGCGCGACGCGACACGCTGATCGTACCGCGCGATCAGGCCGAAGCCGGTGGGCGCGTGCCGTAACGGATCACGCGCGCACGCTCGAGCATCATCACGCCGCCCTCCATCAGCGTCTCGAGCTTGGGCACGACACGCTCGATTCGCGCCTGCGTATCGACAACTTCGATCACCATCGGCAGGCCGACCGCGGCGACTTCGATGTTGACCGTGTGGATCGCGCGGTCGTGCCCAAAGCCGCCAATGCCCTTCAGCACGGTTGCCCCCGCCACGCCCTCCTCGCGCAGGACTTCGACGAGCTTCCTGAACAGCGGGCGCTGGTCATGCGTACGCGACTCGCTGAGGATCAGCCGCAACAGCACCTGATCGCCCTCGAGGCCGCGCATGGGACTTCGCGGATTGTCGCTCAAGGCGTCAGCATCCCGTTACGCGCCATGACGATGACGAGCCAGACCAGCTGGCCGGCGACGAACACGGTCAGCCCCCGCTCGCGCCCTCGTCGCGTCTGGGCGCGGTACTGCAGCGCGGCGCCCGTCACCGCGAGGGCCGCGAATAGCCCGCCGTCGTAGTGCACAATGAGGCCGTAGTGGGCGGCGAGGCCGCCGGCGAATCCCCACAACACGTACGCGGTGAGCCACAGCGCGATGACCGAGCCGAGGATCGACAGCCGCGAGCCCGACCACCCGAGCGCGCGCGCCACGCTCACGGCGACGATCGCACCGAGGACGAGCACGGCGCCGAGGCCGAGCGTCCAGCGCGTCACCCACGCTCCGCATATTCAGGCCGCCAGCGTAGCAGCCGGCGCTCGATCTGCTTGATGCCGAGCGCCATGACGATGCCGATCGCGCCGAGCGACACCAGAGCGACCATCATGTCGGCCGCGTTGAGGGTGCCGAGGGATTGCGTGATGAGATAGCCGAGGCCACCGCCGGACTCGCCGCCGAGCAGCTCGCCGACGACGACGCCGATCAGCGCGAACGAGATCGACGGCGTCAACGCCGCGAACGTCCACGCGAGCGCGGAGGGTACGATCACCGTGCGCATGATCTGCCGCTCGCCCGCGCCGAGAAAGCGCGCGGAATGCACGAGCTCGACGTCGACGGCACGCACGCCCTGGAACGTGTTGAAGAACACGATGAAGAACACGATCGTCCACGCGAGGACGACCTTCGCGAGCAGGCCAAAGCCGAAGACCATGGTCACCAGCGGTACCAGCGCGATCCGTGGCAGCGAATTGAACGCGATGATGTACGGCTCGAGCACGCGCGCGAGCCGCGCGTGTCGGCCGAGCACGAGCCCGGCCGCGAAGCCCGTCGACACACCGACGAGGAATCCCCACAGCGTGGACTGCACCGTCGACAGCGCCATCTGCGGAAGGCTCAGGCGGACGTTGTCCGAGCACAGGTAGGCGAAGCGGCGCGCGATGGTCGAGGGCCGGCTGATGAAGAACGGATCGATCCAGTACAGTCCCGGCGTGCGGCTGATCGCTTTGATCCCGGTCAGCCATTCCCAGGCGCCGAGCAGCACCACGAGGATCGCGATGCGCCACAGCATGACCCTCGCCCGATCGCTCATGCGCGATGCCCGTGCGCAACGTCGAGCTCTTCGCCGAGAACGTGCCACAGGCGGCCGTATTCGCGCGCGTACTCGTCGCTCTCGCGCAGGCCGATCACGTCGCGTGGTCGCGCGAGCTTGACCTCGTGCACGAGCTTGAGCCGGCCGGGCCGGCGCGTCATGACGACGACGCGGTCGGCCAGCGTGATGGCCTCGGACAAGTCGTGAGTGACGAACACGACCGTTTGTCGCCGGCGTTCCCACAGCGCGAGAAGCTCGGCGTGCAGCGTCAGCTTCGTGTGCGTGTCGAGCGCGCCGAACGGCTCGTCCATCAGAAGAATCTCGGGATCGACGACGAGCGTACGCATCAGCGCCACGCGCTGTCGCATCCCGCCCGACAGCGTCGCCGGAAACGCGTCCTCGAACCCCTCGAGGCCGGCGAGCGCGATCGCCTCGCGCACGCGACGCATGCGCTCAGACGGCGGGATGCCGCGATACTCGAGCCCGACGGCGATATTGCGCCCCACGGTGCGCCATGGGAACACGGTGTCTTTCTGGAAGACGTAGCCCACGCGCGGCGGCGCCACGCCGGCCACGACGGTCCCGTCGATGATCACCGAGCCCGACGAGGGCGAGACGAGGCCGCCGATCATGTTGAGAATTGTCGACTTTCCGCACCCCGACGGCCCGACGATCGCGACGAACTCGCCATCGAAGACTTGGAACGAGACGCGATCGACAGCGGCGACCTCGCGCGCATCGGCGCGGAAGGTCTTCGTGAGGTCGTGGACCGCGACGCGGACGGGGCGGGTGCTCAGGACTTGAACTTCGCCCGGGCCTTCTTCACGAACGCCATGTCCACCGTCTTCGCGTACGGAATCGGCTTGTCGACCGCGAGCGGCACCCAGACCTTCATGCCGTTCGCGTACGACGCCTCGTCGATCATGAAGTCCCAGTCGAAAATCGTGCGGTAATACTTCACCGATCGCAGCACGATGTCCCGGCTGAACGTGTCCATGTACGGCTTGTGGAGCAGCTCGACGACGTCCTCGTCCTTGGCGTGACGGATCCACTGCTGCGCGCGGTAGCACGCATTCACATAGCCCTGCACGAGGTCGGGAGACTTCTCGATCGTGTCGCGCAGCGCGTAGCCGACGGTGACCGGGATGGGCCCGCCGAACACGCGCGTCCACGCCTTCTCGTCCTGGACGTCGTAGATCGCGCGGCCGAAGCCTTCCTCCTCGGCGGCCCACTGCCACTCCGGAACGGCCATGATCGCGTCGAACTTGCCCGCCTTCAGCCCGCCGAGCATCGTCGTCGACGCCCCGCCGCTGACCCATTCGACGTGGTCGTTCACGGGCTTGCCGTCGGGTGCTCTCAAGCCCTTGAGGACGTACACCCCGTAGACGTACGTCCCGGACCCGATGGCCGTGGCCGCCACGACCGCGCGTCGTCCCACGAGCTTCGGATCGCCGAGCGCCTCGACGGACTTCACGCCTCGGTCGAAAAGCTCCTTGCGTACCACGATGTTCGCGTACGAGCACCGGGTGTCCGTCGCAAAGAGTATCGACGCGTCCTTGCCCTTCTCGGTGATCTTCAGCGGGTGGTTCGAGTCACCGAGGGCGAACAGCGCTTGACCGGCCGCGAGCGCCTGCACCACCTTGGCGCCGCCACCCGGGACGATGAAGCTCGGCACGGCGACGCCCTCTTCCTCGAAGAACTTCTTCTCCTTCGCGACCAGGTGCTGCGCGTAGACGACGGTCGAAACACTGTGCGAGACCGTGATGGGCTTCGCCTGCGCGACCGCCAAACCGCGCCAGCTCCCGACCGCGGCGGTGCCGCCGGCGGCAGCCAGGAAGCGACGACGCGACCATGTCATGCCCGATCCTCCTCGAAATGCGGCCGATTGCACACGGGGCCGGCCGTCGGGATCGCCAGAGTACGCCGGCGGTTAGCGTCTGTCAACCGCAACATATTGACACTACAGCGAATTTCGGCGATGCTGAGGTCTTCCATGGTCCGCAGCATGACGGGGTTTGGACGGGGGGAAGCGAGCGGCGACTCGATTGTCGTCAGCGTGGAAGCACGATCGGTCAATCACCGCCACCTCGACGTCGCCCTCCGCCTGCCGCGCTCGCTTGCTTCCGTCGAGCTCGACGCCCGCCGCCTGGTGCAGACCCGAGTCGAGCGCGGTCGCATCGACGTCAACGTGCAGCTCACGCCGCTCGCGGGCGCCGCGACGCATCGCGTGCAGGTCGATGGCGCGCTCGCGCGCGAGTACGTCGCGCGAGCCCGCGCGATCGCGATGGAGCTGGGGCTCGAGGGCGGACCGAATCTCGGTTGGGTGCTCGAGCGGCCCGGCGTCGTGCGCCTCGAGGAGCCCGAGCCGGTCGAGCCGGGAGCCCCATGGCCGTTGCTCGCCGACGCGCTCGGGCGGGCGCTCGACGAGCTGGTCGCGCGACGCACCGCCGAGGGCGAGCGGCTCGTGGACGCGCTCCGGAACTTGCATGCCGAGCTTGCCGCGGCGGTCGACATCGTGGCCGCGCGAGCGCCGGCGTCGGCCAAACGCCGTGAGGAGCGGCTACGCGAGCGGCTGCGCGCGTTGCTCGCCGACACGGTGATCGACGAGGCTCGCATCGTCACCGAGGCCGCCATCTGGGCCGACAAGGCGGACGTCACGGAAGAGGTCGCGCGGTTGCGCGCTCACCTGACGGAGTTCACGCTGCTGCTCGACAAGGGCGGGCCCGTGGGGCGCGCGCTCGACTTCCTCATCCAGGAGCTCAATCGCGAGGTCAATACGGTCGCGTCGAAGGCCGACGACCTCGAGACCAGCCAGGCGGCGCTGGCCGCCAAGGGCGTGCTCGAAAAGATCCGCGAGCAGGTCCAGAATCTTGAATAGTCGCGGCGGCGTGCGGCTCGGCCGCCGCGGCACACTCTTCGTCGTGTCGGCGCCCTCGGGCGCGGGCAAAACCACGCTGTGCCGTGAGGCGCGGCTCGTGATCCCCGACCTCGCGTACTCGGTCTCGGTCACGACGCGCGCGCCGCGCGCCGGCGAAGTCAATGGTGTCGACTTCCGCTTCGTCCGCGAAGCGCAGTTCCGCGCCATGCTCGAGCGCGGCGAGCTCGCCGAGTGGGCCACCGTGCACGGCAACATGTACGGCACCCCGAGTGCATCGCTGGAGGCCGCGCTGGCGGAGGGTAAGGACGTCCTGCTCGACATCGACACGCAGGGCGCCGCACAGCTCCGACGGCGGTATCCGGAGGCGGTGCTCGTCTTCATCGTCGCGCCCTCGATCGCGGACCTCGAGCAACGCCTGCGCGAGCGCGGTGCGGACGGTGAGCGCGACATCGCGCGGCGCCTCTCTCGCGCGCGCGAGGAAATCGCATTGTGGCGAACGTACGATTATCTGATCGTGAACCGGGACGTGAAGGAGGCGATGGACCAGCTGCTCGCCGTCATCCAGGCCGAGCGCTGCCGCACCACGCGCCTGTCATTGACGCTCCCCGACCTGGAGGTTACCGACTGATGCCCTTTCCCTCGCTCGAGTCTGCGCTGAACAAGGTCTCAAACCGTTATCTGCTCGTGGTGCTGTCGGCCAAGCGTGCGCGGCAGCTGAATCGCGGCGCGCCTCCGCGCGTGGAGAGCCGCCACAAGAAGCCGACGAGCTCGGCGCTCGAGGAGATCGCCGCCGCCAAAGTGGAATACCGCATCAAGGACCTAGACGAGCCGACGAAGGGCTGAGTCATGCGGCTCGACGGGCGCGAGCTCATCCTGGGCGTGACCGGCTCGATCGCGGCGTACAAGGCCGTCGTGCTGCTTCGCGAGCTCACACGGCTGGGCGCGGCGGTGACCGTCTGCCTGACCGAGCACGCCGGGACCTTTGTCGCGCCGCTGACGTTTCGCACGCTCAGCGGCCGCGCCGTGCTCACCGACCTCTTCGACCCGCAGAGCGACGAGGCGGTCGAGCACGTCGCGCTTGCGGAGCGTGCCGCGGCGATCCTCGTGGCCCCCGCCACCGCAAATCTGATCGCCAAGGCGGCGCACGGGCTCGCCGATGACTTCCTCAGCACGCTGTTGCTCGCGGCGCGGTGTCCCGTGGTGATCGCGCCGGCCATGGACGGCGGGATGTGGCAGCATCCCGCGGTCGTTGCCAACGTCGCGTCGCTCCGCGCGCGCGGCGTGACCGTCATGGACCCGGACAGCGGCGCTCTCGCCTCCGGACTGAGCGGGCGCGGCCGGCTACCCGAGCCGGACGCGATTATCGCCGCGCTGGCATCCGTGCTCGCGCCAACGCAAGACCTCACCGGTGAAACGGTGGTGATCACGGCCGGGCCCACGCGCGAGCCGATCGATCCCGTGCGCTACATCTCCAATCGGTCGTCGGGCAAGATGGGCTACAACCTCGCGGCGGCGGCGCTGCGTCGCGGCGCGCGTGTCACGCTCGTGTCCGGCCCCACCGCGTTGACGCCGCCGACCGCCGCCACGTTCGTGCCGGTGCAGACTGCCGAAGAAATGCGCGAGGCGGTGCTGCGGCATGTCTCGGGCGCGACGGTCGTGATCAAGGCGGCCGCGGTCGCCGACTACCGCGTGCGACGGCCGTCCGAGACGAAGATTAAGGGCAAGCGCGACCTCACACTCGAGCTCACGCCGAATCCCGACATCCTTGCCGAAGTGGCCGCGGTCCGATCCGGCGCCTTCGTCGTCGGCTTCGCCGCCGAGACCAACGACGTCGCGGCGAACGCGCGCGCCAAGCTCGAGGCCAAGGGCATCGATCTCCTCGTCGCCAACGACGTCAGCCAGGCGGGCATCGGGTTCGACGCGGACGACAACGAGGTGCTGCTGATCGATCGCTGGGGCGGCACGCGCGCGCTGCCGCGAATGGCGAAGAGCGCCGTGGCCGACGCCATCCTGAGCGAGATCGTGGCGCTGCGAAGCGCCGCCGGTCGCGCGACCGGCAAGGCACCGCGCTGAGCGAGGCGCCGCGCGACATCCTGGTCGGCGCGCTCGACGCGCTCGCCGACGGCCTGCGCTTCTATCGCGACCTCGGCGTCGAGACGCTGCCGCTCGAGGGTGAATACCTCATGACCCCGGCCGAGATGCTGCGCCGTCAGGAGCAACGCCTTCAGGATTGCCGCCGGTGCAAGCTGTGCGAAGGCCGCACGCGTGTCGTGTTCGGCTCCGGCAACGCGACGGCCGAGTTCATGGTCATCGGCGAGGGCCCGGGCGCCGACGAAGACGCGCAGGGCCTGCCCTTCGTCGGCCGGGCCGGTCAGCTGCTGACGAAGATGCTGGCCGCGGTGAACCTGTCGCGCGAGAGCGACACGTACATCACGAACGCGGTCTTGTGTCGACCACCAGGCAACCGCAATCCCGAGGCCGACGAGCTGGCCACGTGCGCGCCGTTTCTGGCCGACAAGCTGTCGGTGATCCAGCCGAAGGTGATTCTGGCCCTCGGCAGCGTGGCGACGCAGTCGTTGCTGCGCACGAAGGAGGCGATCGGGAAGCTGCGCGGCCGGGTTCATCCGTTCGGCAACGCCGTGCTCATCCCGACCTTCCATCCCGCGTTTCTATTGCGCAACCCCGGCCCGGAATACAAGCGCATGGCGTGGGAGGACCTGAAGCTCGCGCGAAGAGAGTACGACACGCGAAGAACGCGGTGACGAAGCCGGAAGTCGCCGACGTTTCGTTCGACGCGCCGCTCGACCATCCGTTCTCCTATCGCGTCCCCGCCGGCTGGATCGTGATTCCCGGACAGCGCGCGGCCGCGCCGCTTGGGCGGGCGGAGCGCGTCGGGGTCGTGCTCGCGGTGCGCGAGGACGCCGGCGCCGGATTGAAACCGCTCACGCGTCTCGTCGAGCCCGCGCCCGTCGTCGATGCCGGCACGCTCGAGCTCGCCCGCTGGATCAGCGAGCAGTCACTTTCGTCGCTCGGTTCCACGCTCGCCGCGCTGATGCCGCCGTTTGTATCGGAGCGTGAGGCCGGCTTCGACCGTGGATGGCCTGTTCGAGATGCGCCCCGGCTCCGCACGCCCTCGGCCTCTGCGCGGGATAACCTCGCGGCGACGCCGGAGGTGTTCATCGGCGCGGGGCGCGAGCGCAAGCTCCTGGAGCGGCTCGCGGGAGAGAGTGCGCCGGCTCTCGTCATCGTTCCCGATGTGGAGGCCGCCGCCCGGTGGGCGCAGCGTCTGGAAAAAGCCGCGCCCGTCGTCCGGCTGGATTCCGCGATGGACGACGCCACCCGCGCGCACGGATGGGCCGCACTCGCGGCCGGCGATGTCCGTCTGGCCGTCGGGACACGGTCGGCATTGCTGGCCCCGCTCCCCGCCGGCGCCATACTCGCCCTCGTCGACGAGCACGAGCCAACCCACAAGCCGCCGGGGCCTCCACGCTTGCACTCGCGCGACATCGTGCTCGAGCGGGCCAGGCGCGGCACGCTGCACGCCGCGCTCACCTGCGCCACACCGAGCGTCGAGACGTGGTGGCGCGCGGACAGCGGCCACGCGCGGCTTGTCGCCGGCGAGCCGGCGCCATGGCCGAGCGTGCACATCGCCGATACGCGCGGCATCCTGCGCGTCGAGCCACTGACGCCGATGCTCGCGCGTGTCGTGCGTGAGGCGCTCGCGGCCGGGCGGCGCGCGCTGCTGATCGTGAGCCGGTTGACGTCAGCACTCGCCTGCGACGAGTGCGGCGCGGTCGTGCGCTGCGCCCGCTGCGATGTCGCCGTCGCATACGCGCGCGCCGCGCGCAGCGTCAGCTGCCGCGTCTGCGGCACGGGAACACCGATGCCTGACACGTGTCCGGGCTGCCATGGCCGCCGGCTGTCGCCGTTCGGCTGGGGGGCCGAACGGGTCGAGCACGCGGTGCGTCGCCGCTTTCCGAAGGCGCGCGTCGCGCGCTACGATCCCGACGCGACGCGGGGCGCTCGCGCCGAGCGCCAGCGCGCCGACGCGGCCGCCGCCGAGATCGTCGTCGGGACTCGCGGTGCCTTGCGACTGTTCGGGCCCGCCTCGCTCGGTGTCGTGGGGTTCGTGTCGCCGGATCAGCTCCTGCGCCTGCCCGACTTCAGGGCCAGCGAGCGGCTGTTCGCCCTGCTCTGGGCGGCCGGCGAGCGCGTCGCGTCCGGTGGTGCCCTGATCGTGCAGTCTCAGACTCCCGAGCACTACGCGTTCGAATCGGTCGCGCGGCACGACCTGGTGCCGTTCTATCGTCACGAGCTGAAATTTCGCGGCGAGCTCGGCTACCCGCCGTTTCGCCGCCTGGCGATCATTACGGTGAGCGCGCCGTCCCCCGAGCGGATGCAGGACACCGCCGACACGATCGCGGCCGCACTCACGGCGTCACGCGCGCTCACGGTCTACGCGGCCCAGTCCGCGCGACGCGGTCGCGCGCTTCGCATCGTGGTCAAGGGACACGGCGATCTCGCGTCGCAGCTCGCGTCGGCGCTCGCCGACTTCCGTCGGCCGCGGCCGAAAAGCCGCGGTATCATAGATATCGAGGTTGATCCGGTCGAATGGCCGTCCTGAGCGTCCGAAAATACGGTGATCCGGTGCTGCGACGACGCGCCACGCGCGTCGAAGCGGTGACACCCGACGTGCGTCGCACCATCGCCGACATGGTCGATACGATGTACGACGAGGCCGGGCTCGGTCTCGCCGCGCCGCAGGTTGGCATCTCACTGCGCCTCATGGTGGTCACCGACGACGACGGCCGCGAGGTGCGCGCCCTGATCAATCCCGTCATCACCGAGCAGGGCGGCGAGATCGTCGCCGAGGAAGGCTGTCTCTCGATTCCCGGCATCTTTGCACCGGTCAAGCGCGCGGAGTGGGTGCGTCTCGAGGCGCAAGATCCCGACGGCCGATCGGTAACGATCAATGCGCGCGGGCTGCGTGCGCGCGTGTTCCAGCACGAGATGGACCACCTCGACGGCGTGCTATTCATCGACCGGCTGGATCCGGTGATGCGCGACCGCATCAAGCGGCGCATCAAGAAGGAAGGCCTGACCGAGGACGCCGGCCACCGCGCGCTCGCGCTGTAATCCGCTGAAGCTCCTCTTCTACGGAACGCCGGCCTTCGCATTACCCGCCTTCGAGGCGTTGCGCCGCCGTCACGACATCGTCGCGGTCGTGACCCAACCGGATCGCCCGGCCCATCGGGGCCAGCGCGTGACACCGCCGCCCGTGAAGGAGGCGGCGTTGGCCGCCGGGCTTGCCGTCTTGCAGCCACCGCGACTTCGCGATCCCGGCTGGCCGGAGCGGCTCGCGGCGCACGCAGCGGACGTTGCCGTCGTCGTGGCATTCGGCCAGATCCTGCCCAAGGCCGTGCTCGACGTGCCCGCCCGGGGCTCGATCAACATACACGCCTCGCTTTTGCCGAAGTATCGCGGCGCGGCGCCGATCCAGTGGGCGATTATCCGCGGCGAGACGGAGACGGGCATCACCACGTTCAAGATGGATCCAGGCATGGATATGGGGGACGTTCTGCTGTCCCACACCATCGCGATCGAGCCCGAGGAAACCGCTGCCGAGCTGGCCGCGCGCCTGGCAGCACTCGGTGCCGAGGTCATCGTCGAGACGCTCGATCGGCTGGACGTGCTCGTGCCGAGGCCGCAGGACCATGGGGCGGCAACGATGGCGCCGCGGCTGACGAAGGCCGATGGCGTCATCGACTGGTCGCGGCCCGCCGGCGCGCTCGTCAATCTCGTGCGTGGCTGCAATCCGTGGCCGGGAGCGACGACGACCGCGCCGGGCGGCAGCATGACTCTGTGGCGGGCGCGCGCAGTCGGCGGCGCGCCGCGCGGTATGCCGGGGACGCTCGTGCCCCACGACGGCGCACTCGTCGTCGCGACGGGCGGCGGCCTGCTCGTACCGATCACGGTGCAGCCCGAAAATCGGCGCGCGATGTCCTGGGCCGACTATCTCCGCGGCGCGAGGCTCGCCGAGGGCGTGCGCCTCGGCGTAGCGTGACAGCCCGGTCGCGCACACCAGTCGCGCCGGCTCGCGCGCTCGCAGCACGCGTGCTCGAGCGCGTGGAGCGCGATGCCGCCTTCGCGGATCTCGCGCTCGACGCCGAACTCGGGCGCCGGCGCGTCGCGTCGCGGGACATCGGCCTCGCCACCGAGCTCGTGTACGGTACGCTGCGATGGCAGCGCTACCTCGACTGGATCCTGACACCACACTCGCGGCGCTCACTCGAGGCGCTCGATCCGCCGGTGCGCGTGCTGTTGCGGATGACGGCGTACCAGGTCGTCTTCCTCGAGCGCGTGCCCTCGTTCGCGGCCGTCAACGACGCTGTCACGCTTGCACGGGCCGGCGCGCGCGGAGCCGCCGAGTATACGAACGCGGTCCTCCGCGCGTTCACGCGGCGCAGCCCGGCAGAACGCGAGCCACCACCACCCCGGGATGCCGTCGATGCGCTGGCAACACGCTGCTCGTTTCCCACCTGGCTCGCCGCGCGCTGGATCGACCGGTACGGCGAGGCCGAGGCAACGTCCCTGATGACCGCGATGAACGCCCGCCCCCCGCTCTCGCTGCGGACGAACACCCTACGGTTGTCTCGCGAGGCCCTCGCCGCGAGGCTCGCCGCCGAGGACCGCGTCGAGACGCGAACGACCACCTGGGCGCCCGAGGGGCTGCGCGTCGCAGGTGCCGCGGGCACGCCCGCGGGCTGGCGCGCGTTCGCCGACGGCGCGTGCGTCGTTCAGGACGAGGCCTCGATGCTGGTGGCGCGACTGCTCGGGCCGCGGCCCGGCGAGACCGTGATCGACGCGTGTGCCGCGCCCGGGACGAAAACGACGCAGCTCGCCCAGCTCATGGACAACCGCGGCCGAATCATCGCCCTCGATCCGCAGCCCTCGCGCCTGGACCGCGTCGCGGAGGCGGCGACCCGCCTCGGCGTGACGATCGTCCAGACGATCGAGGGGACGGTGCAGGAGCTCGTGAGCTCCTACGCGCCGAGGGCCGACGCGGTGCTCGTGGACGCGCCCTGCACGAACCTCGGTGTCCTTCGGCGCAATCCGGAGGTGAAGTGGCGGCGGCGACCGGAGGACGTCGCCGCCAGCGCCGCCCGCCAGTCGCAGATCCTCACCGCTGCTGCGACGCTCGTGAAGTCCGGCGGCCGGCTGGTGTACGCGACATGCTCACTCGAGCCGGAGGAGAACGCCTCGCTCCTCGACGCCTGGCTGCGCGGTCAGCCGGCGTGGCGGATCGAGGCGCCAGCGGAGTTCCCGCTCACACTCGATGCGGACGGGTACCTCCGCACGCGGCCCGATCGTCACGACACCGACGGCTTCACCGCCGTCCGGCTGCGGCGGACGTGATATCGCATGATATAAGGAGCGCGATGATCAAGATCGCACCGTCGGTCCTCTCCGCCGACTTCGGCATCCTCGCGGAGGAGGTCGCGCGCGTCGAGGCGGCAGGCGCGGATCAGATCCACATCGACGTGATGGACGGCCGCTTCGTGCCGAATATCACGATGGGCTTTCCGATCCTGGACGCCATCCGCAAGCGCACGCGCCTGCCGCTCGACTTGCACCTGATGATCGTCGAGCCCGAGAAGTACGTGGCGGAGTTCGCCGCACGCGGCGCCGACATGCTCACCGTGCACGTCGAGGCCTGCCCTCACCTGCAGCGCACGTTGACGTCGATCCGCGAGCTCGGCGCAAAGCGCGGCGCGCCGGTCAAGGCCGGCGCGGGACTCAACCCCGCAACGTCACCGGACGTGCTCGAGTGGGTGAAGGACGACCTGGACCTGGTGCTCGTGATGTCCGTGAACCCGGGGTTCGGGGGTCAGAAGTTCATTCCGGCCGTCTATCCGAAGATCCGGCAGATCCGCACGATGCTCGGCGTGCGTGGCGTCGACGTTTCGATCGACGGCGGCGTGAAGGTCGAGCACGCGCGACCTCTCGTCGAGCACGGTGCGTCGATCCTGGTCGCCGGCTCGGCCGTGTTCGATGCCCCGGATCCCGCGAAGGTGATTCGCGAGCTACGCGCGGCCGCCGACGCCTGACGCCCGTCCTCAGTTGAAATGACCCGCATAGTCCCGTAAACTCGGGTTTTCCATGCTCGACTCGCTGAGCGCAAGACTGACCACGATCTTCGATCGCCTCGGCGGCCAAGGCCGCCTGAGCGAGGAGAACATCCAGGAGGCGCTGCGGGAAGTCCGCGTCGCGCTTCTCGAGGCCGACGTCAATTTCAAGGTCGTCCGCGGCTTCGTCGACCGCGTGAAGGTCAAGGCCGTCGGTCAGGACGTGCTGAAGTCGCTGACCCCGGCGCAGCAGGTCGTCAAAGTCGTGCACGACGAGCTGGTCGAGCTGCTCGGCGGCAGCGGGCATCGGCTCGCCGCAGCCGCCCATCCTCCCACCATCGTGATGCTGATCGGCCTGCAGGGCTCGGGCAAGACGACGACGGCGGCGAAGCTGGCGCGGCTGTACGCCAAGCAGGGCCAGCACCCGATTCTTGCCGCCGCGGACACGTATCGGCCGGCGGCACAAGACCAGCTCAAGACGCTCGGCGCACAGCTGGACGTGCCCGTCGTCGCCGACGGACGAACGCCGGTCGAGATCTGCCGGGCGGCGGCCGAGGCCGCCGCGTCGCGCGGGCTCACGCCGCTGATTCTCGACACCGCGGGACGCCTGCACATCGACGAGACGATGCTCGAGGAGCTCAAGCAGATCCGAGCGGCGGTGAAGCCGCATCACGTGCTCCTCGTCGTCGACGCGATGACGGGTCAAGACGCCGTCAACGTCGCCGATCGCTTCAATCAGGCGGTCGGCATCGACGCCGTCATTCTCACGAAGATGGACGGCGATTCGCGCGGTGGCGCGGCGCTGAGCGTGCGGCACGTGACCGGACGGCCGATCGCGTTCGTCGGCACGGGCGAGAAGACAGACGCCCTCGAGCCGTTCCATCCCGATCGGCTTGCCTCGCGCATCCTCGGCATGGGCGACATCCTTTCGCTCGTCGAGAAGGCACAGCAGACCGTCGACCAGGCGCAGGCCGAAGCGATGGTGAAGAAACTCCGCGAGGAGACCTTCACCCTCGAGGACTTTCGCGAGCAGCTGAAGCAGGTCCGAGCGCTGGGCCCGCTCGATCAGATCCTCGGCATGCTGCCCTTCGGCAAGATGCTCAAGGGCGGGCCCAAGGAGTTGTCGGGCGAGCAGGCCGATCTCGACCGCTTCGACGCGATCATCTGCTCCATGACGCCCGGCGAGCGGCGCAATCCGGAGATCATCAACGGCTCGCGGCGCTCGCGCATCGCCCGCGGCAGCGGCTCGAGCGTGCAGGACGTCAATCGGCTGCTCAAGCAGTTCGCAGAGCTCAAGAAGATGATGCGGCAGTTCAAATCGATGGAAGGCCGCCTGGGCAAGCTGAAAGGCCTGGGCGGATTTCCGATGCCGAGGGGGTGACGACGTGGCTGTAGCCATTCGACTCAGGCGTGAGGGCTCGAGCAAGCGACCGCGCTATCGCGTGGTGGTGGCGGACTCACGGGCGCCGCGCGACGGACGCTTCATCGAAATCATCGGACACTACAACCCGGTGACGAATCCGCCGCAGGTAACCATCGACCGCGAAAAGGCGCAGGCCTGGATCGCCAAAGGCGCCCAGGCCTCGAACACCGTGAAGAAACTCATCGCATTGGCCCCCAAGCCGGGGGCGTAACACCGCAAGCGCAGTTGTCGGACGCAGCTGCAGTGGGAGTGGCGGTTGAGAGAGCTGGTGGAGTTCGTCGCGAAGGCACTGGTGGACGAGCCGGAGCACGTCAACGTGACGGAGGTCGAAGGGGAGCGCGTGACCGTGATCGAGCTGCGCGTGGCCCAGAACGACCTGGGGAAGGTCATCGGCAAGCAAGGACGCACGGCGCGGGCGTTGCGGACGATTCTCAACGCGAACGCGACGAAGCTGCGCAAGCGCGCCGTGCTCGAAATTCTTGAGTGACGAGCCCGTGTCCTCCGGCCGGCTCATCGCGATCGGCGAGATCGGTCGGCCGCACGGGCTCGCCGGCGAGGTCCGAGTGACGCCGCTGACCGATCATCCGGAACGATTCGAGACCGTACGCGACTGCGTGCTGTGGGACTTCGCGCGCGATCGGCGCGAGCCGTGTCGGGTGCTCGCGACGCGGCCCCACGGGCCGGCGCTCGTCGTGACGATTGCCGGATGCGCCACGCCCGAAGCGGCCGCGACGCTGACGGGACGACTGCTTGCCGTCCCCGAAGGGGAGGCGCTGCCGCCGCCCGAGGGCCATTTCTACCCGTGGCAGCTCGAGGGCTGCGCGGTGTGGACCGAAGACGGACGTGAGGTCGGTCGCGTGCTGCGTGTCGAGCCCGCCGCGGCACACGATCTGTGGGTCATCGGCGACGGCACCCGCGAGCATCTCATTCCCGCGGTGTCCGAGATCGTGCGCGACCTGGATCTCAAGGCGCGCCGGGTCGTCATTCGACCCCCCGACGGTTTGCTCGAGCTCTGAGAGACGGGTTGCCGATGCGAATCGATATCGTCACGCTGTTTCCGGGCATGGTGGAGCCCGCGCTGAGCACCTCGATGCTCGGCCGTGCCCGCGCGCGCGGACTCGTTGACATCCGCGTGGTGAATCTCCGAGACTACGCGACGGGCAAGCATCGCGTCACCGATGACTATCAATTCGGCGGTGGCGGCGGGATGGTCCTCAAGCCGGAGCCGATTGCGGCGGCGGTGGAGGCGCTCCGAGGCCCGCGCACACGGGTGATCCTCATGGACCCGCGTGGACGGACGTTCACACAGGCGGTCGCGAGTAAGCTGGCCGGCGAGGCACATCTGATTTTGGTCGCCGGACGCTATGAGGGCGTCGATGAGCGCGTCGGTGACCTGCTCGTGGACGAGCGGCTGTCGATCGGCGATTACGTCCTCACCGGCGGTGAGCTGCCGGCGCTGGTGGTGACGGATGCGGTGACGCGGCTACTGCCGAGCGTACTGGGCGGCGAGGGCGCCGCCGAGCGCGAATCGTTCGCGGGGGGCCTGCTCGAGCCGCCGCAGTACACGCGCCCTGAGGAGTTCCGCGGCGCGCGCGTGCCGGATGTGTTGTTGTCGGGCGACCACGCCCGCGTGGCACGGTGGCGACGCGAGCAGGCGCTGTGGCTGACGTGGCGGCGGCGCCCGGATCTCCTCGCGGACGCGAGTCTGACGGACGACGAGCGGCGGTTGATCGAGCGATTCGAGCGCGGCGAGGCGCCAGCGGCGCCCGCCCGAACAGAGAGGAACGAAGGTCATGGACGCGATTCGCATCGTTGAGGCGGCGCAGCTGAAGAAGGACCGGCAGGGCTTCGGGCCCGGCGACCAGGTCCGCGTGCACGTGAAAGTCATCGAGGGCGAGAAGGAGCGCACGCAGGTCTTCGACGGCACCGTCATCCGCAGGCGCGGCGAGGGTGCGCGCGCGTCGTTCACCGTCCGCCGCATCTCGTACGGCATCGGCGTGGAGCGAACGTTCCCGGTCCATTCGCCGCGGATCGAGCGGGTCGAGGTCGTGCGCCACGGCCGCGTGCGCCGCAGCAAGCTGTACTATCTGCGCTCGCTCGCCGGCAAGGCAGCCCGCCTGCGCGAGAAACGCGTCAACGTCGTCCCGGCCACCGCACCCGAAACCGAAACCGAGTAACGCGCCCGTTCGCGTGACGCCGCCCCCGTCGGCGCCGTACCGCTACGAGGCCCAGGCCTGGCGGGCCGGCGTCGCTCGCATCGCCGGCGTGGACGAGGTCGGCCGTGGGCCGCTTGCGGGCCCGGTCGTGGCGGCCGCGGTGATCTTCGATCCCGCACGGCGCGTGAAGCGCCTCGCGGATTCGAAGGTCCTCACGGCGGACCGTCGTGAGGAGCTCTATTCGCTGATCTGGGAGCGCGCGGTCGCCGTCGGCGTCGGCATCGTCGATCACCTCACCATCGACCGCATCAACATTCTGCAGGCCACGATCCTCGCCATGCGCGAGGCCATCACCGGCCTTGCGATCGTGCCAGACCTCGTAATCACCGACTTCGTCGCGCTGCCCGGTCTTCCGTGCGCACAGCGCAACCTGGTCGACGGCGATGCTCGGTGTGCCACGGTGGCCGCGGCGTCGATCGTGGCCAAGGTCACGCGCGATCGATTGATGCTCGAGGCGGACAAGCAGTTCCCGGAATACGGCTTTGCGCGCCACAAGGGTTACGGGACCGCCGATCATCTCGCGGCGCTCGACCGTCATGGGGCCTGCCCCATTCACCGCCGGACGTTTTCCGGGGTGTGGAGACAGGGCGAGCTGTTCGTGCTGGAGGCGGACGAATAGCCGGCGGAAGAGAACGAGTAGCCGGCGACCGGTGCCCGCGGCCGCGCTGGATGCTTTCGCACCAGCCGAAGACGAACTGACCGATCGGATCACGCACGTCGTACGCGTAACTCGCGCCACTCGTTCGCAATCGTCGCAGTCCGAGCCTCGGCACGCCGCTTGCCCTCATTCAACGGGGGCCACCGCGATGGCGATCGAATCGCTCCGGATTCGCAGACCGACGCGGGTCAGCGACGAGCCGCCGCACACGCTCGTCGTCGAGCGCGGAGCACGGCCCGCAGACTTGGTCGACGACATCGCGGAGGCAGTGCGGTGGCGATCACTGCGCGCGGTCGCCATTCCGGCCGAGGTCGTTCTGCACTGGCGACGCGAAGACTCGCGCTCGTGGCAGATTCTTCTCGAATGGCTCACGCGGATGGACGTCGAGATCGAGGTGCACTGAGTCGAGCCCGATGGCGTCGTCGATTTGGGACATTCCACGCGCCGGGCCGATGCGATATATGGCTGGCGTGGTCGTTCGCGGCGATCGACGTCAAAGGCTCGGGCGTGCCGCCGAGGACGCGGCCGCGCGGCATCTCGGGCGCGCCGGCTGCACGGTGCTCGAGCGCAACGTGCGGTTGGACCACGGCGAGATCGACCTCGTGTGTCGCGATGGCGGCGTCCTCGTGTTCGTCGAGGTCAAGTGCCGACACGTGTCGTGGGGCGATGCGCCGGCGGCTGCGGTGTCGTGGCACAAACAGCGCCGGCTGACGCGCCTCGCGCAGCACTATCTCAAGTGGCGTCGTCTCGACGGCGTGCGGTGCCGGTTCGACGTCGTGTCGGTCACCGTCGACGACGTGGGCGCGTCGCACATCGTGCACATCCGCAACGCCTTCGACGCCGTCGAGTAGCGCGCGCGACCGGCGTGAAACCGATCGCCCCACGATCGCGCCCCACGTCGGGTACAATCCGGTCCTCATGCCGGTGCGCTGGGACGCGTATCGCTCCGCACTCTCGAACATCGTCGAGGCGGTGGGACGCACGCCGCTCGTGCGTCTGAACCGCATTGTGGGCGAGGCGCGCCCATCCGTGTACATCAAGCTCGAATGGTATGGGCCGAGCGGCAGCCTCAAGGATCGAATCTACCTGCACATGTTCGAACGCGCCGAGGCGCGCGGCGAGCTGAAGCCGGGCGTGCGCGTTCTGGAATGTTCGACGGGCAACGCGGGGATTGCGTGCGCGTTCGTCGCCGCCGTCAAGGGCTATCGCTGCACGATCGTGATGCCGGAGGGGATGAGCGACGAGCGCAAGAAGATGATGCGCGCGTACGGTGCGGACCTCGTGTTCACGCCCGGCGGCGAGAGCGACGTCGATCTCTCGCTCGAGCGCCTGGCCGAGATTCGTGCTGGTGATCCGGCGGGCTACTGGGTCCCGGGTCAGTTCGACAACAACGACAACATCGATGCCCATGTCCGGACGACCGGGCCAGAGATCTGGGAGCAGACGGGCGGCGTCGTCGGCGCGTTCGTGGCCGCGCAGGGCAGCGGCGGCACGCTGACCGGCGTCGGTCGCTACCTGCGTGAGCGCGACGGCGCGGTGCGGCTCTATGCGGTCGAGCCCGACGAATGCGCGCTGCTGTCGCGGCGCACGTGGGGTCCGCACGGCATCGAGGGCATCGGCGACGGCTTCATCCCCGACAATCTCGACGTCTCGTTGCTCACCGGCGTCATCACGACGACCACCGACGAGGCGCTCGCCGCCGCGCGACGGCTCGCGGCCGAGGAGGGTATCTTCTGCGGCATCTCGACCGGCTGCAACGTCGCCGCGGCGCTGAAGCTGGCGACGCGGCATCCCGAGCTGCCGTCGATCGTGACGATGGCGAACGACACCGGGCAGCGCTACTTCAGCACGGCGTTGTGCGGCGAGAGCAAGCACGTCGCCATCCCCGAGCGCGCGCACCCGATCGACGACAAGACTCGCCGCGAGCTCGACCGGTGGCAGTCCAAGTGGGAGATCGTGCGCTGAACGGTGCCGACTTCGTCGCTGCCCGGCGGCGACTCGAAGACAAGCGGAAATCGGCAGGCGAGAAGCTCACGTCGCTCGACGACGCCGCCGCACGCGTGGCCGACGGCGACTATGTGGCGGTGGGCGGGTGTCTGTTCTCCCGCACGCCGCTGGCCCTGGTTCGCGAGATCCTCCGCGCGCGGCGCCGCCGGCTCACCCTCGTCCGCAACCTGATGTGCACCGAGGGTGACTTCATGATGGCCGCCGGTGCCGTCGAGCGCGTGATGACGGCGTGGATGTCGATCGGGCTGCCGTGGGGCGTGTCCAAGGTGATGCGTCACTACGTCGAATCGGGCGCGGTCGCGCTCGAGGAATGGAGCCACCTGGCCCTCGGGCTGCGCTTCCGCGCCGCGGCCATGGGCGTGCCGTTCGTGCCGGCGCTGACGATGCTCGGCTCCGATCTGGTCGCGGTCGGCGGTCTGAAGACGGTCGCCGATCCCTACTCCGGCGAAACGCTCGCGGCGGTCCCCGCGCTGTTTCCGGACGTCGCGGTGCTGCACGTGCACCGCGCCGATCGTTTCGGTAACTGCCAGATCGACGGCTACCCGCACATGGACGCCGACATCTCCCGCGCGGCCGCCACGGTCCTCGTCACGACGGAGGAGATCATCAGCGACGACGAGACGCGACGGCATCCCGACCGGACGGTCATCCCGGGCTTCGGCGTCGACGCCCTCGTCCACGTGCCGTTCGGCGCGTTCCCGCACGAGTGCTACGGGCTGTACGAGGCCGATTTCGATCACTTCGGCGAGTACACGGCGTCGGTCGAGGCCCGCGGACCCGCGGCGGCCGTCGGCGACTATCTCGCGCGCTACGTCGATGCGCCGGCGACGTGGGACGCCTATCTCGATCTTTTCGGCGGTGAGCGGCTGGCGAGACAACAGGCATTCGCCAGGGAACTCACGCAATGACCGGGCTTGCGGCGCCACGCGCTTCTCGGACCGCCCACCCGCGGCTCTCGCTACAACGACGTCACTCCGCATCTAGACCAGCCCACCCGCGGCTCGAGCCGGCCTCGCGGCTCTCGCTACAACGACGTCACTCCGCATCTAGACCAGCCCACCCGCGGCTCGAGCCGGCCTCGCGGCTCTCGCTACAACGACGTCACTCCGCATCTAGACCAGCCCACCCGCGGCTCGAGCCGGCCTCGCGGCTCTCGCTACAATGACCATCACGGCGTCGGAGCTGCTCGCGGTCCAGGGCTCACGCGTGCTTCGCGACGACACGACGGTGTTTGCGGGTGTCGGGGTGCCCCTGCTCGCCGCCGCGCTCGCACAGCAACGACACGCGCCAAAGCTGACCATGGTGATCGAGGGCGGCATCATCGGCCCGCGCATCAAGCCCGGCCGGCTGCCCATCTCGACGAACGAGATGCGCGCCGCCTACCGCGCCCAGATGCTGCCCGGCATCACCGACACGTTTCTCTTCGCGCAGCGCGGCTTCCTCGACTACGGCTTCATGGGGGGCGCGCAGATCGATCAGCACGGCAACGTCAACACGAGCGTGCTCGGCCCGGACTACTGGAAGCCGAAGGTCCGGCTGCCCGGCACGGGGGGCGCCAACGACATCGCGTCGTTGTGCAAAGAGGTCATCATCCTGACCGCGCACGAGAAGCGACGCTTCGTACCGCGCGTGGACTTCGTGACGAGCCCGGGCTGGCTCGATGGCGCCGACACGCGCCGTCGCTCCGGGCTGCGGTTCGGCGGCGTCTCGCGTGTCGTGACGACGCTCGGTGTGTTCGGGTTCGATCCCGAGACCCGACGCATGCGACTGGAGGCGCTGCACCCCGGCGTGACGCGCGAGCAGGTTCGCCAGCAAACCGGATTCCCGCTTCTCGAGGCCCCCGACGTCGCCGTGACCGAGCCGCCGACGGCGGACGAGCTCGCCATGCTGCGCGCGCTCGATCCGGAGCGGCGCTTCCTCGGATAGCGCCATGCACATCGGCCTCGCCATCAAAAATTTCGTCGGCCCCACGGAAACGCCCGACATCGATGCGCTCTATCGCTACGCGGAGCGGGCGGAAGCGCTCGGCTTCGAGTCCCTCTGGGCGTGGGATCACGTGATCCTGGGCGTCGAGCCGTCCTTTCCGATCCTCGACGCGGTCGGGACGCTGACCGCGATTGCGGCGCGCACGTCGCGGATCCGACTCGGGACCGGCGTGCTCGTGCTCCCGCTGCGCAATCCCACCGTGGCGGCGAAGGCGATCGGCACGCTCGACGTCGTCTCCAGAGGCCGGCTCATCCTCGGCATCGCCGCCGGCTGGTACGCGCGCGAGTTCGACGCCGTCGGCGTGCCGTTCAAGCAGCGTGGCCGATTGTTCGAACGCAATCTGGAGATCCTGACGCGGCTCTGGACCGAGGACCGGGTCACGCTGCAGGCCGACGAGTTCAACCTGCGCGAGGCGGTCATGCGACCGAAGACCGTGCAGCAGCCGCGTCCGCCAATCCTCATCGGCGGCTACGTCGACGCGGTGCTCAAGCGCGTCGCGACGCGAGGTGACGGCTGGCTGACGTACTTCTACACGCCCGAATCGTACACGCGCGCCTGGCAGAAGATCCTGGCGTACGCTCGCGAGGCCGGACGTGATCCTCGCACGCTCACCGGCACCAATCAGCTCGCCATCCTCGTGGGCGCCTCGCGTGCCGAGACCGAGGAGCCGATGCGGCGCTGGCTGTCGACCGAGTGGGACGTCGCGGCCTGGAGTGAATCGACGATCGAGCACGCGATCCGTGGCAACGTGAAGGAGTGCATCGAGCAGCTTCGAGCGCACGTGGCCTCCGGCGTCGACCGCCTGATCTTGATTCCATACCGCTACGACCCGGCGCAGATCGAGATCATCGCGCGCGAGATCGTACCCGCCCTGCGCTGATGGCCGTGGTCGCGACACGCGCCTCGGACGCGGCGACGGCTGACGACGTCGAGTGACGGATCACGATCGTGCGTCGACGTTCGAGCGCGTCCTGGCGCTCGAGCCCGCGCGTACGGCGCTGCTCGTCGTGGACATGCAGCGCGGGTTCGTCGAGGCCGGCGAGGCGATGGAAGTACCGCCGGCGCGCGCGTGCGTGCCGGTCATTCGGCGGCTGCTCGAGGCCTTCCGCGCCCGGCGGCTGCCCGTCGTGTTCACCGCGTTCGTGTATTCGCCCGACGTGCCACTGCTCGTCGGCGAGCTGCACCGCGAGCACAAGCCGGCGGCGGCGGGCGCCCCGCGCGGCGTCGGCTTGCCGTCGTCCTCGTGTCTCGCCGGCTCGCCGAGCGCCGCGGTCGTCGACGCGCTCGCGCCGCGGCCGGACGAGCCGGTGATCGAAAAGCGCTGGTACGACGCGTTCAGCGGCAGCCCACTCGACGGCGCCCTACGCGCACGTGGGGTCACGTCGCTCGTAATGACGGGGACGATGACCGACATCTGCGTGCTGGCGACCGTGATCGGCGCGTTCAACCGCGAGTACCGGGTGACGGTCGTCGACGATGGAGTCGCCACGCTGTGGCCGGACATCCAGCGCGCAACCCTCGACATCGTCGCCCGCGCCTATGGCCGCGTCGTATCATCGAAGCACGTCATCGATACGGTCGCCGCGTGGTGATTCGCCGAATATAGGAGCCAGTTATGCGCGAGCCGCTGAAGTTCTCCGGGATCATGCCCGCCAACATCCTGCCGTTCAAGGCCGACCTGTCGATCGACGAGCCGGCGTATCGGCGGCATCTGCGCTGGCTGGCCGACACGCCGGGCGTGACCGGTATCGTGGCGAACGGCCACGCCGCCGAGGTCGCGTCGCTGTCGCGAGAGGAACGCAAGCGCGCGCTCGCCGTCGCGCTCGACGAAGTCGGGGGCGCCTGCTCCATCGTCGCGGGCGTCTACAGCGACGGGAGCGCCGAGGCGGTGGAGCTGACACGCGACGCGAAAGCCGCCGGCGCCGCCGGCGTGCTCGTGTTCCCGCCGACGCTGTTCATGTGGGGCGCGCAGCTGAAGCCCGACATGGTCGTCCGCCACTTCAGCGAGGTGGCCGCGGTCGGCGTGCCGATCGTCGTGTTCGAGTACCCGCCCGCGAGCGGAATCGGGTATGCGCCCGAGACGGTCGCGCGACTCGCCGAGATCCCGCAGGTCGTTGCCGTCAAGGACTGGTCCAACGACATCGTCGCGTTCGAAGCGAATCTCAGAGCGTTGCGGGCCACCGGGCGGCCGGTGGCGATGCTGTCGTCATTCACGATGTCGCTGATGGCCACGTTTCTGCTTGGAGCCGACGGCGCGATTTCGGGGATGGGCAGCGTCACGGCGGATTTGCAGGCGGAGCTTTTCGCCGCCTGTCAGAAGGGCGATATCGACGGAGCGCGACGCATCAACGATCGGCTCGAGCCGCTCGTCCGCGTGTTCTATGCGCCGCCGTTCGTGGACATGCACAACCGCATGAAGGAAGCCCTCGTCCTGCTGGGCCGCATCCCCGCCGCACACGTCCGGCCGCCGCTCACGCCGGTTCCGTCCGCCGAGCGCGACAGCATCCGGCGGGCGCTGAGCGCCGCGGCGCTGTCCCGCTGACCCGAAGCCCGCGCCGTCTGCCGCACCGGTTCCCCGACCGATCGGCAGGGAACCGCTTGCGGCCGTTTGCCCGTTTGGTGTAGAAAGACGCACATTTTGCTCCCGCTTACGAGTGCCCCTCCCGGGGCACCTGGAGGACATCGCCATGGCTGAACGCTGGCACGACGAACCCTGGGCGAACGACATGTGGTGGAGCGGCAAGACGACGCGCCGAAAGTTCCTCGGTCTGTCTGCGACCGCGGCAGGTGCGCTCGGCGCAACGATCCTCGTGCCGGCGCCGTGGCGCGAGGCCTTTGGTCAAGCAAAGCCGTACAAGATCGGCGTGCTGCAGCCCCTG
>Ga0310810_10000328_pt1 | contig 50225 bp, 39 predicted proteins | sample NCmetagenome_FD_207641 | JGI IMG/M metagenome (GOLD analysis project Ga0310810, IMG submission 207641) | Soil microbial communities from experimental microcosm in Duke University, North Carolina, United States - NC | ecosystem: Engineered > Artificial ecosystem > Soil microcosm > Unclassified ...
TGGGCTCCTCGCGCGCGAAGGCGCCCTGCTCCTTCTCGAGGAGCTGGACCTCCTGCTGCCGCTGTCGCGGCCGGACCCCGCCGAAGTCCGGATCGTCCGCTGGCGCGACCGCTCAAGAGCGATTGAGAAACTTCGGAAAGGGTGCCAGGCGCTCGAGAGCTTCCCCGGGATCGACGCCCTCCTCCGGGACGCCCTGGGCGGGGCCGAGCCCGACGCCCTCCGTCCACGCCTGGAGAAGGAGCGGGAGGCCCTGCTCAAGTTCTGATGCCGATTTTTGCCAACGAGCCGTCCCGGAGACCCAAAAGAGATTGCCGGGGAGCGGGTCTTTCGGAGGGCGAACGATGATTGCCATTCTCTGCGTCTTCGTCCAGGTCCTGGCAGCCCTGCCGCAACAGAACGCCGGCGGGCCGCCCCAGCACGAGATCGACCAGGCCATCCGCCAGGGGGTGGAGTACCTCAAGACCGCGCCGTCCCCGGGGCCTTCCCCCGACACAAACTGCGACGAACTGATCCTGCTTACGTTCGTCGTGGCCGATGTCGACCCTCAGAACGCCCGATTCAAGGAGCTTCTCCAGGGCTGCCTCAAGGCGCCGATCGTCAATACCTATAAAGTCGCGCTGCTCGCCATGGCGCTCGAGGAGCTCGACGCCCCGCGCTACCAGGTGAAGATCGCCCAATGCGGCCAGTTCCTGACGGACACCCAGGCGAAAAACGGTCAGTGGAGCTACGGATACGCGACCGACCTCAAGAAGTGGCCGTTCGAGGACACCGCGGTGAAGAGCGCCCCGACGGCCCGCAAGGGCGACGCCCGCGTCCTGGGTTCCGTGCCCCGCGAGCGAAAGAAGCCCGCGCGCGCCCTCGAGATCGTCCGCGAAAAGCCCGCCGTGGTCGAGTTCGCCGACAACTCCAACACCGCCTACGCCGCCCTCGGCCTTCGCGCCTGTCACGACGCCAACGTCCGCATTCCCCGGGACGTGGTCCTGCTCGCCCGCTCCTGGTGGAACGAATCCCAGTGGCCCGGCGAGGGGGGAGGGCCGGCCGGAAGCGGGTCCGTCGCAACGGGCGCCGACGCGCCCCGGGTCCGGGGTTGGAGCTACACCGGCGTCAAGGAGACCGGCGGCCCGTACGGCTCCATGACGGCGGGCGGCGTGGGGGCCAAGGTGATCCTGGAGTACATGCTGGGGTCGGACTTCCGGAAGGACGAGCCGGTGCGGGCGGGGGTGAACTGGCTGGGAAAGCACTTCGTGATCGCCGAGGATTACTACTATCTCTATGCGCTGGAGCGCGCGGGGATGCTCTACGACACGCCGACCTTCGGCGAGCACGCGTGGTATCCGGAAGGGGCGAGGTTCCTGGTCGACGCCCAGAAACCCGACGGCTCCTGGGGGAAGCGCCCCGTCGCCGAGCAGAACACGTGGGACACCTGCTTCGCGATCCTCTTCCTCAAGAAGGCGACCCGCGGCGTGGCCTCCGTGGACCCGAAGAGAAAATAGATTTTCCGCTCCGGACGTGTCGCCGCAGGCGACACTTACCCTTGGAGGACTGAGGTCATGATCCTCGCGGTCACGGCGGCCATTTCCGCACTGCTCGGCGTCGCCCAGGATTCGCCCCGCGAACACGTGGAGCGCGTCTCCGAGTCCCGGACCTTCCGGGTCACGATGGGCGGGGTGCTCGACGGCACGAACACCCTCGGCCCGGCCGGGTACATCCCCCCCGTCCAGGGCTACGAGCCCATGCGCTCGGTCCGGCTCGAGAACGAGGGGACCGTCGACGTGGTGAACCCCTGGATCCTGGTCAACGGAAAGCACCGCTGGCGTACGGCCAAGGAGATCGTGCAGGAGGCCCTCGAGGCGTTCGGCGATCCCGCCACGATGAGCGAGCGCGACAAGGCACGCGCGATCTGGGAGTTCCAGCGGGCCCACCGCTACCACGCCTCCGCCGCCGACACCGCCGAGAACCAGGACCCGGTCAAGATGTTCAACGTGTACGGCTACACGCTCTGCGGCGACGACGCACCCGTGCTCGCCGACCTCTGGCGCCTCGCCGGGCTCAAGACCCGCGCCGGCTACCCGGCCGGCCACGTCCTGAGCGAGGTCTGGTACGACGGCGCCTGGCACCTTCTCGACGGCGACGAGCACGGCATCTATCTGCTCCGCGACAACGCGACCATCGGCTCCGAGGAGGATCTGGTTCGCGACCACGACCTCGTCAAGCGCACCCACACGTACAGCATCCTCATCCGGGACATCCGGAGGATGGACGAGTTCTCGGCAAGCCTCTTCGTCTACGACGGCAAGAGAGGGGACGTCCACGCGTCCCACCTCGGCCACACGATGGCGATGACGCTGCGGCCCGGCGAAGCCCTGGAGTGGCGCTGGTCGCACTCGGGCAAGCACCACCACTACGGGCCGGGGCTGCTGGACGGCTGGGGCGAGACGTTCCTGGCGCGCCTGCGCAACGGGCTCTGGAGCTACACCCCGCCGCTGCGCCAGGCCTGCGCCCGCCGCGGGATCCATTCCTCCTCCAACGTGGCGTGGTCCTCTACCCCGAACGAGCGCGCCCTGACGCCCGAGAAACCGGGGGAGCCCGCGTGGGTCGTCTGGGAACTGCGCAGCCCCTACTGCTTCGTGGGCGGCGAGCTCTCGACCACCGCGCAGATCGAGCCGGGGGACGAAGGGTCCCTCTCCTTCTCCGCGGACGGGAAAGCGTGGACCGCGCTCGGCCCGCTGGCCTCGGGCGTGACGAAGGTTCCGCTCGACCCCCAGTTCCCCGGCAAGGGACCGGCGCTCTACCGGTACTTCGTGAAGGTCGAGCTGAAGGCCTCGAACCCGGGTCGACGGAGCGGCCTCGACGCGATCACGTTCCAGAACGACCTGCAGATGGCCGCTTACGCGCTCCCATCGCTCCGGGTCGGCGAGAACACGATCTCGTACAGCGACGAGACCAAGGAGCCGCATTCGGCGCGGCTCACGTGGCGCTGGGTCGAGCGCTCCGGGCCGCCGCTGCCCACCGCGCCCGGCGCGGCCGTGGGACCGGTGGATGGCAGCGAGGTGGACGGCACGCAAATTCGCTTCCAATGGTCCCCCGTCACGGCGCCCTCCGGCCAGGCGATCGCGGACTACCATCTCGAGCTGAGCGAGCGGGAAGACTTCAAGGGGGTCCTCTCGCCCAACTTCGAGAAGCTCATCTCGCTGTCGGAGCAGGCCAGCGTCACCGGCGCGTCGTATACCCTGCCCTCTGTCGGGCTTCTGAACCCCGGCCGCCGCTACTACTGGCGCGTGCGGGCCAAGGATAACCGCGAGGCCTGGGGCCCGTGGAGCCGGGCGTGGAGCTTTACCGCCCAGGCCCCGGGCGTTCCTCTGAAGCTCCGCTGGGAGAACCGCTCGGGACGCGAGGCGACCCTCGCCTGGGACCCGGCGCCTCAGGGCCGCAAGGCCGCGCGCTACGTTGTGTACGCGTCGAACGAGAAGGGATTCACGGCCAGCGACGCCGAGTACAAAGTCTGGGCCGGCAACCAGAAGACGGGCGGCCTCTATCCCGGCCAGGAGTGGGTCTCGTTCCCCGCCAACCGCCTCCAGGAAACGCCGGAACCCCGCCTCCGCCTCCGGCCGACCCACGCGTTCTACCGGGTCGTCGCGATCGACGAGCGGAACCAGCGGAGCGGCGTCTCCGACCTCCTGGCCGCGCCGCGGCCGTTTATCTATTCGGATCCGCTCGAGAGCGCCAAGCCCGGCGTCGCGTACCGCTACGAGCTGAAGACTATCGCGTCGATCGGCGACGTCCGCTGCCACACGAACGGCGGCGACCTCTACTGCGCGGCATTCTGGGACGCCGAGAAGCCGGTCTTCTCGATCGTCCGCGGCCCCTCGTGGCTGGCGATCGACGCCGCGACGGGCGTGCTGTCCGGCACGCCGCCGGCGGACTTCCGGGCTCCGGCGGAGGTGACTCTCTCGGTAGAGATTCCTGGCGTCGGAAGCGAGCGGCAGACGTACACTCTGCGTCCATGAGCACGATCGACCGTCGCCGCTTCCTTCGACAGACGGCGACCGCGGCCGCGGGCCTCCTGGCCGGCTGCGCCTCCCGCGCTCTGCAAGGGCCTCCCGTCGCCGTCGAGTCCGCCAGCATCGAGGACTTGCGGCGCGCCCTGGAGGAAGGCCGCGAGACGGCGTCCTCCCTCGTCGCGACGTGTCTCCGGCGCATCGAGGACCTCGACCGGAACGGCCCCGGCCTCCGCTCGGTGATTGAACTCAATCCCGACGCCCCCGAAATCGCCCGCACGCTCGACCGCGAGGCGCCCCGGGGCCCCCTCCACGGCATCCCCGTCCTGATCAAGGACAACATCGCCACCCACGACCGCATGGCCACGACGGCCGGGTCGCTCGCGCTCGACGGGTGCATCGCGCCTCGGGACGCGTCGGTCGCACGGAAACTTCGCGACGCGGGGGCGGTGATTCTGGGAAAGACCAACCTGAGCGAATGGGCCAACTTCCGCTCGACCCGCGCGACGAGCGGCTGGAGCGGGCGCGGGGGCCTGACCCGGAACCCGTACGCGCTCGACCGCAACCCTTCCGGATCCAGCTCCGGCTCGGCCGTCGCCGTTGCGGCCGGGCTCTGCTCGGTCGCCGTCGGTACCGAAACGAACGGGTCGATCGTATGCCCTGCGTCCGTGTGCGGCATCGTCGGGATCAAGCCCAGCGTCGGGCTGATCGCGGCGGACGGAATTATCCCGATCTCGGCGACGCAGGACACGGCGGGCCCCATGGCGCGCACGGTGGCGGACGCCGCCGCACTGCTGGGCGTCCTCGCCGGGCGGCCGCTCGACCTCCGCGGCGCGCTCGACCGCGATGGACTTCGAGGCGCCCGGATCGGCGTGGCTCGCAACTTCTTCGATCCCGGCTCGGTGTCGGACGACCTTCTGGACCGGGCCGTCGAGACCCTGCGCCGTCAAGGCGCGGTCGTGCTCGACCCCATCGACGTCCCCTTCCCTCCGGGGCTCGGGGCCGCCGAGGGGACGCTGCTCTCCTACGAGTTCAAGGCGGGCCTGAACGCGTACCTCGCGGCGCTGGGTGGAAACGCGCCGGTGAAATCGTTGCGGGACATCATCGCGTTCAACGAGGGCCACGCCGACCGTGAGCTGCTGCATTTCGGGCAAGAGCGCTTCCTCCAGGCGGAGGCGCGCGGGCCGCTCAGCGACTCGGCCTATCGCGACGCCCTTGCGCGCTGCCGGCGCTGGGCGAAGGAAGAAGGCCCCGACGCGATCCTGGATCGTCAGGGCCTGGACGCCCTGGTGGCGCCCACGTCCAGCCCGGCGCTCAAGACCCGGCTCGGGTCCGGGGACGGCAACTTCGCCGGCAGCTCCTGGCCCGCGGCGATCGCGGGAACCCCGAACGTCACGCTCCCCATGGGGTCGTGGGAAGGGTTGCCCGTCGGGATCTCCTTCCTCGGACGCGCCTGGAGCGAAACGTTGCTGATCCGTCTGGCATACTCCTTCGAGCAGGCGACGCTCGCGCGTCGCGCGCCCGAATTCCCTCCTACCGTGGGGTAATGCATGATCCGTGCGCTTGTTCCCTTGCTCGCCCTCCTCGCCGCCGCACCGGCGGACCTCGAAGAGTGTCGTCCGCGGGAGGGCCTCCCCCAGTTCCTCGCCAAATGCGCGAAGCCCGGCGCCGCGCTGAAGGTGGCCTACCTCGGCGGCTCGATCACCGCGCAGGCGGGCTGGCGGCCCAAGTCGCTCGCGCTCTTCCAGAAAACCTGGCCGGAGGCGCGCTTCACGGAGATCAACGCGGCCATCGGCGGGACCGGGTCCGATCTCGGCGTGTTCCGGCTCTCGCGCGACGTGCTGCGGCACGAACCCGATCTGCTCTTCGTGGAGTTCGCGGTCAACGACGGCGGCGCGCCTCGCGAGCAGATCCTCCGTTGCATGGAGGGGATCGTCCGCCAGACCCGACGCGCGCGGCCGGACTGCGACATCTGCTTCGTCTACACCATCACGGAACAGCTGGTGGGCCCGCTCCTGGATGGGCGCCTCCCGGCGGCGGCCGCCGCCATGGAGGAAGTCGCGGAGCGCTACGGCGTCCCGACGATCGCGCTGAGCCTGGAAGTCGCGCGGCTGGCGAAGCGGGGCAAGCTGATCTGGAGCGGCATGCTCCCGAAGACGGACGAGGAGCGGGCCAAGCTCGACGGGGCCGTCGTCTTCGCCAAGGACAGCGTCCACCCCTACCCCGAGACCGGGCACGAACTCTACCTCCAGGCGATCGAGCGCTCGCTGCCGCTCCTGCGCGCGGCGTCGAAGACCCCCGGGACCCGCGCGCTGCCGGAGCCGCTGATCGCGACGAACTACGAGCGCGCGCGCCTCCTCGCAATCCCGAAGGGGACCCTTTCGCCGGGCTTCGCCGAGATCGATCTCGCCAAGGATGCGCTCGGGAAGGTCTATGCCTCCTACCTCCCCTCGCTCGCGCGCGGCTCGGCCGCCGGCGAGTCGCTGAGCTTCCGCTTCAAGGGGACGCGCTGCTCGGTCTACGACATCATCGGGCCCGACTGCGGCCAGGTGCGCGTGACGCTCGACGGCGCAGCGGCGAGGCTCGTCCCGCGCTTCGACCCCTTCTGCACCTACCACCGCCTGGCGACGCTGACCATCGGCAGCGAGCTTCGCGACGAGGTCCACACGGTCCGGATTGAGATCGATCCCGCGCCGCCGGACAAAGTGGCGATCCTCGCCAAGCGGCAGGTGACCATGGACAAGCCCGAGCGCTTCCAGGGGACGGCGTTCTACCCCGGCGCCATCCTGGTGGTCGGAGAGCTCGTCGACTGACGCCTCCCGAATTCGGCCAACCCCGGCCCGCGCCCGCGCAATAGGGGCCGGAGGAACCGATGCGAACTGCCACCCTCGTTTTCGTGGCGACCCTGGCGGCCGCGGCGTTCGGCCGGGAGCCGGCCGCGCGGGTTTACTACGTCAGTTCGGCGGGCGACGACGCGAACGACGGAGCCTCTCCCGAGCGGCCGCTGGCGACGCCCTCGCGCGCGGTCGCCCTCCTGCGGCCCGGCGACACGCTTCGCCTGAAGCGCGGCGACGTCTTCGCCGCACCCATCACTCTCATGGTCTCCGGCAGCGAGGCCTCGTCCCTGACGATCGACGCGTACGGCGAGGGCGCCAAGCCGGTCGTCACGGGCTTCCGTCCCGTGACCGGTTGGACCGCGGTCGGCGGCGGCCGCTACGAGGCGACCCTAGCCGCGTTCCCTTCGGGGCCCCTCGAGATGGTCCGGGTCGGCGGCAAGGTCCGCGCCAAGGGACGCTGGCCCAAGGCCGGCTTCGCCGAGGGCCTGCGGATCAAGAGCCACGTCAAGAACACCTCGATCACGACGACGGATGAGGTCCCCGACGTCGTCGGTGCCGAGATCGTCCAGAAGAAGTACCAGTGGATCATCGACCGGGGCCGCGTCGACCGGATCGTGCGTGCGAAGGCGGAGACCACGATCCATTTCAGCGACGGCCCCGGCACCTCCTACCGCTGCTTCGACACGCACCGCTTCTTCTTCCAGAACCACCCGGCCTGCGTGACCGAGCCGGGCGACTGGTGCTACGACGCCGAGACCCACGTCCTGACGCTCTACGCCGGCAGCGCCCCGCCCGCCGACGGCGAGGTGGAGGCGGCCGCCGCCGACGTCCTGCTCGACCTCGCCCGCGCGAGCCACGTCCGCGTGTCGAACATCTCGTTCGTCGGCTCGAACGCCGACGCCGCGAGCCTCGACCGCGCGGCCCGCGTGACGTTCGAGGCCTGCGACTTCTCCTCCGTCGGCCGCAACGCGATCTCCGTGGTCCGGGCGGAGGGCCGCCCCTGGTACCGGGAGTCCCCCGGAGGGACCGTGCGCGGATGCCGCATCTCCGACGTCAACAACAACGGACTGGACCTGGGCCAGAACCCAAGCTGGACCGTGGTCGGCAACACGATCACCCGGGTCGGGATGGCCCCCGGCATGGGGAGGAACGGCGACGGCCAGTACATCGGGATCTTCTCTCCGGGCGACGACAGCCTGATCCAGCACAACGAAGTCTCCCACATCGGCTACATCGGCGTGTACTTCGTCGGCAACGGGACGCAGGTGCGGAACAACCACGTCCACCACTTCTGCCTGACCAAGGCCGATGGCGGCGGGATCTACACCTACGCGGGCGAGCAGAGGCTGACGTTCTCGCGGCCGCGCCTGGTGGAGGGCAACATCATCCACGACGGCGTGGGGAACATAGACGGCGTCGGCGCGCACGACGAGAAGAATCCGTACGCGCCGCAGTGCCAGGGCATCTACATGGATGGGAACGCGTCGGACGTGGTCATCAGCCGCAATACCGTCTACAAGGTCGCGTCGGCGGGACTCTGGCTGGGCTCGAACGGCCGGATCCGCGCCTTCGGCAATACGCTGGTGGACAACCATACGATGCAGCTGGGGATCGACGACCAGACCGCGCCCCCGGCCGACCTCGACGTGCATGACAACCTCTGCATCGCCTTCGAGCCGGAGCAACTGTGCCTTTCGGTGTCGCTCCGGAACAAGCCGGCGGAGCAAAGCTGGACGCAGTACGTCGGCGGCATGGGCCGGCTCGCGAACAACGTGTACGCGCGGCCGCTCGGGGAACCCGACGGCATCCGCACGAAAGGCTACCCGCACGTGCCGACCTTCCGGGACTACCCGGCCGGCGGCGTGGTCGGCACAAGCTGGGACAGCCTCTTCCGCTCGTTGGACGTCTGGAAGAAGGAGTTCCCGCAGGACGACGGATCGAGGAAGGGCTTGCGCGTGGTCGCCGACCCGAACGACCTGCTCCTGGTCTGCAACCCGACGAACTCCCCGGCGGTCGTGGCGCTGCGGGGCGACTTCGATGACCTCGCCGGGGTGGACTACCGAGGGAGCATCACGCTGGAGCCCTTCGCGTCCGCCGTGCTGCTTCGCCGGCGGCCAGAGCCGGCCTCCGCGGAACCTCGCACATCTTTCCGGAAAGATTGAGCGGCGGCGACCGTACTCCTAACATGGGGCGGATGGATCTATCTGGAGAATTCCATGCGCCTCCTCCTCGCCGCCGCGATCCTCGCGCTCGTCCCCCAGGATAAGCCCCGCACCGGCATGCTGCCGGCGGAGGAGGTCGAGAAGACCTTCACGCTGCCGTCCGGGCTCGCCCTCACCACGTGGGCCCGCGAACCGGGCGTGGTCAACCCCACCTGCATGGACATCGACGAGCGCGGGCGCGTCTGGGTGACCCAGGCGGTGAACTACCGCAAGTCCAAGCTCGCGCCCGAGGGCGACCGCATCGTGATCCTCGAGGACACCAAGGGCGCCGGCATCTGCGACAGCTACAAGGTCTTCGCGCAGGACAAGGAGATCCTCTCCCCGCTCGGCATCTGCGTGCTGGGGAACAAGGTCTACGTCGCGCAGGCGCCGAAGATGCTCGTGTACACGATCGACGCCTCGGGCGACAAGCCCGTCGGGCCGCCGGAGGTCCTCTTCGACGGCTTCGGCGGCGTCAACAGCGACCACGGCCTGCACTCCATCATGGTCGGGCCCGACGGCCGCTTTTACTTTAATGCCGGCAACTCGGGCTGCGACGGCTCCCGCATCGTGAACGGCAAGGGTGAGGCGATCGTCGACAGCAGCGGCAGCGAGGTCGGCGGCAAGGGCCAGAAGTGGCGCGGCGGCCCGCGCGGCGGCCCCGCCCAGCGCTACTGGCAGGGCATGGCGTTCCGCTGCAACCCCGACGGCACGGGCTTCGAGACGCTGGGCCACAACTTCCGGAACAACTACGAAGTCGCCGCCGACTCCTACGGGACGGCCTGGCAGTCGGACAACGACGACGATGGCAACCAGGGCGTGCGGATCAACTACATCATGGAAGGCGGCAACTTCGGCTACGTGGGCGCCAAGGGCTCGGCCTGGGGCCGCGACCAGGCGAACCACCCGGGCCAGACGCGGCAGGAGGCCCACTGGCACCAGCGCGACCCCGGCGTCGTCCCCAACCTGCTTATGACGGGCGGCGGCTCGCCCTGCGGAATCTGCGTCTACGAGGGCGACCTGCTCCCCGAGGCGTTCCGCGGGGCCCTGCTCCATGCCGACGCGGGCCCGAACGTGGTCCGCGCCTATACCCCGACCCCCGCCGGCGCCGGCTACACCTGCGCGTCGACCGATTTCCTGAAGTCGTCCTACACCTGGGTGCGGCCCGTCGACGTCTGCGTGGGCGTCGACGGCGCGGTCTTCGTGGCCGACTGGACGGACTCCGGCGTCGGCGGCCACGCGACCGGGGACATCGACCCGGCGACCATCAGCGGCCGGATCTACCGGATCGCGCCGGCCGGCAACAAGCCCGTGGTCCCGGCGCTGGACCTCTCGACCGCGAAGGGCCAGGTCGCGGCGCTCTGCTCGCCGAACCTCGCGCGCCGCTTCCTCGGGTTCCAGAAGCTCGCCGCCGGCGGCGCCGACGCCGTGGCGGCCCTGCAGGACCTCTGGAAGTCCCCGAACCCCCGGCTGCGCGCCCGCGCGCTCTGGCTCCTGGCTCGCCTCCCGGAAGGCCGCGCGACGCTGAAGCAGGCGCTGCAGGACGAGGACGTCAACCTGCGGGTGACGGCGCTGCGGGCGGCGCGGCAGAACAAGCTCGACATGATCGAGATCGCCCGCGAGAAGCTCGCCGACCCGCACCCCTTCGTGGCGCGCGAGCTCTGCCTCGCGATGGCGTACGAGCCGACCTCGTCGGCGCTCGAGATCCTGGTCGCGCTCGCCGACAAGGTCCAGCCGCTTCCGGCCGCCGCGGAGCTCGCGTCCAAGGACTTCGACGAGCAGGAGCGGCTGCGCCAGCAGCACTACGTCCCCCGCTGGTACCTGGAGGCCTTCGGGATCGCGTGCACGGGCCGCGAGAAGGAAGTGCTGGAGGCCTGGCAGAAGGGCGGGAAGACGAAGGACTCCAAGGTCGCGGACGCGATCGCCTGGCGCCTCAACCGCTGAGCCGCCCCTACTTCCGTTCCGCTTCGGGAATGCCCCACGCGGCCGCGCAGAAGGCGTTCCCGTTGTCCGTGAGCGAGCTCTGCTTCCAGGTCAGGGCGTCCTGGGACGTCCAGAGGCCTCGCTTCCAGGACCCGCCGACGTAGACTCCGCCGCCGCCCGCGAGCGGCGAGACCGGGATTCTCGAGGCGGTCTTCGTCCACGTGAGACCGTCCGGAGAAACGAGCCCCAGCTTCCCGCCGCTCACGACGAACTGCTTGCCCGTCCAGAGGATCGAGTAGTTGCCCTTGTCCGGCTCGATCTCGTTGCGCTCCCACGACTTCCCGTCGGTCGAGCTCTCGATCGACCCATCCCCCTGCACGGCGACAAAGCGCCCGGCCCCGAACGTGATGCCCCGGACCGGCAATTTGCCGGTCTCGAAGTGCGTCACCGATTCGCCGTCGGGCGACACCACCCGATACCACGCGGCCTCCTTGTCCCAGCAGTCCCCGGCGCCGACGAAGACGCCGTTGCCGAAGACGATATGACGGAGGTGGACGCCTTTCTCGAACGGGATCTTCACGCCCTGCTTCCAGGTCTCCCCGTCCTCGGACCAGCTCAGGCGCCCCCCGCCGGCGACGAAGCGGCCGTTCCCGAACGCGATGTGGCCGATGCGGCCCTTCCAGCCGGGGCGGATCTCCTTCCAGGTCTTTCCGTCTCGCGTCACCTGGTAGGGCGCATAATTGTCGCCTCCGCCGACCGCGACGAAGACGCCCTTCCCGAAAGCGACGTCGCAGAGGAGAGTCCAGTCATCGCCCCCGTTCGGGGCGAGCTCCTGGTCGTGTTCCCAATGGACGCCGTCCTTGGAACTGGCCCGCCGACCCCCATAGCCGACGGCGACGAAGATCGGGGTGCGCGCATCGCTCTCCTGGGCGCCGACCGGAAGCGCCGCCAGCAGCGCCAAGACCAAGGCTCTCATTATTCGCTCCTCCGCATCCGTGAGTCAGTTCGGAACGTCCGGCCGGCCCTGTAGAAATTCGTGCGGATTTTGCGACAGGACCGAGCAGGGCGTCCGAACTGACTAGTGATGGACGCTTCACGGCCCCTGCTCGCAGCCCTCGCCCTCCTCGCCCTGCTTCCCGCGCGCGCGGGCGCCGACGGGGGCGATCCGTTGTCTCCCGAGTCGAAAGCGGTCTACGAGAACGCGGTCAAACCCTTCCTCCAGACGGCCTGCCTGAAGTGCCACGGCGAGGAGAAGACGCTCTCGGGCCTGCGCCTGGACACCCTGGGGACCGACTTCCTCAGCGGCAAGACCGCCGACGTCTGGCGGGAGGTCTACGATCGGATCGGCAACCGCACGATGCCGCCGAAGAAGGAGCCCCGCCCCGACGCGGCCGCGGCGCAGAAGGTATCGGACTGGATCATCCAGGAGCTGCGCACGGCCGAGAAGCGCGCCAAGGGGATGGCCGGCCGCATCCCGACCCGGCGGCTCAACCGGACGGAGTATGCCAACACCCTCCGGGACCTCTTCTTCCTCGAAGAGAATTTCGTCCGCGCCCTGGAGCAGGACCTGCCGATGGACGGCAAGGTGGACGGCTTCGACCGGGGCGGCGCGGGGCTCTTCATCGACGGCGCCCAGATGGCCCGATACCTGGAGACGGCCGACATCGTCCTCTCGAAAGGCGTCTTCGCGGCCAAGCCCAAGTCCGTCACGAGCGGCCGATCCTACCCCCGGGAGAAGATCGAGTGGGGCCGGTCGACGAAGTCCGGCTTCAACACGGACTTGTACCCGTACCCGAGCGGCCACGCGAAGCACCAGGAGACGCTGTCGGTCCCGATGGGGGCGAACTGGGCGAAGATCGTCCGCGGCGGCCTGGAGTTTGTCGGAACCGGGTATCACGGCGAAGGCAGCATCGACTTTCACGGCGGCACGTGGCACTCGTGGAGCCGCCCCTGGGGCTCGGGAGACTTCGCGGACGGCTGGTACCGCCTGCGCGTCCGCGCGGGCGCCTTCAAGGGGAGCGGAAAGCACGCGGTGGACGAGGTCCGCCTCTGGCTGAAGTACAGCCAGGGCACGCCGATCAGCGCCACGGAATCGGTGGTCATCGACGCGCCGCTCGAGGAGCCCCGGGACTTCGAGCTGAAGATCTTCCTCCGGGCCGGCACCCCGGACCTGCCCCACGGCCTGCGCCTCGGCTGGAACGGCGGCCCGAGCAAGCTCGTCATCAACAACCCGGCTTGGACCAAGGTGGAGAAGGAACGGAGCGACCTCTACTTCAAGAACGAGAGGTTGTTCAAGAAGACGCCCGCACCCTCGACGGAGGAGCTGGCGGCCGCCAAGAAGGCCGTCGAAGAGATGGACGAGCGCTTCGCCAAGGCCATGCAGGCGCTCGAGGCCGCCTACGTGTTCGACCCCGAGGTCGACCTCCAGACGATCCCGCGGATCTGGATCGAGTGGCTGGAGATTGACGGCCCGATCGCGGACTGGCCGCCGCGGGGGCGCTCGGAGCTCTTCGTCGACGGCGAATCGCGGCCCGTCGACGAGCCCTACCTCCGGGAGATCTTCGCCCGCTTCCTCCCGCGCGCCTACCGCCGGCCGGTCGAGCCCCGGGAGGTCGACGCCGTCGTCGCCTGGACCCTCAAGGCTCAGGCGGCGAATCAGCTCTCCGGAGCCGAGGCGCTGCGCGAAGGGGTGAAGCTGGTCCTCTGCTCGCCGAGCTTCCTCCTGCTCCAGGAACCGGCCGGACCCTCGTCCGCGGCGCGGCGGCTGCACGACCACGAGCTGGCCTGCCGCCTCTCCTACTTCCTGTGGAACACGATGCCGGACGCCGAGCTGCTCCGCCTCGCCGAGGAGCGTCGTCTGCAGGAACCCGAGATGCTGCGGCGCCAGGTCCGCCGGATGATCGCCGACCCGAAGTCGGCCGCCTTCGTCCGCAGTTTCGCCGGGCAGTGGCTCAAGATCCACGAGTTCTCGTCGGTGATGACCGACAAGAGCCAGTACAAGTCTTACGATGACGACCTGCGCAGCTCGTCCCGCCAGGAGCCCTACGAGTTTTTCCAAGAGGTGCTGCAGAAGGACCTGTCGATCCTCAGCTTCGTCGACAGCGACTTCCTCATGATCAACGGCCGCCTCGCGAGCCATTACGGGATCGAGGGCGTGAACGGGGCGGCCTTTCGCCGCGTCCAGGTCGGCCCGGAGCACGGCCGGGGCGGCGTCCTGGGAATGGCCGGGATTCTCACCTATCTGACGGACGGACTGCGCACCCTGCCCGTCCGCCGCGGCGCGTACGTGCTGGACACGCTGTGGAATTCGCCCCCGCCGCCCCCGCCGCCCAACGTGGGCGACCTGCCGCCCGTGGGCAAGGTCAAGACCGTGCGGGAACGCCTCGAGCTCCACCGCCAGTCGGACAGCTGCGCCAGCTGCCACGCGAAGATCGACCCCTTCGGCATCGCGCTCGAGAACTACGACGCGATCGGCGCCTGGCGCGATCGCCAGAACGGCGAGAAGTTCAGGAGCGGCAAGAACGCTCCCCTGCTGGACGTGAGCGGCACGCTCCCCAGCGGACGCGAGTTCAAGAGCGTGCACGAGTTCAAGCAGGCCCTGCTCGCGGAGAAGGACCACTTCCTCCGGGGCTTCGCCGAGAAGATGCTCACCTATGCGCTCGGCCGGCCCGTCGGGGCGACGGACCGCGGGACGATCGACGAGATCCTCAAGGCGATCGGCAAGGACAAGTACCGGATGCAGGCGCTGATCGAGGCCGTGGTGGCGACCCAGGCGTTCCAAACGAAATGAGGGGAGGCTCGACCATGTTCACTCCGCGCAAACCGTGGCAGCTGGACCGGCGGACGTTCCTGCGGTCGGCCGGCGTGTCCCTGGCGCTCCCGTGGCTCGAGGCGATGGGGGCGCGCTCGGGCTCCCTCTGCCACGCCGGCGAGATGACGCCGACCGAGATCCCGCGCCGGGCCTACTTCTCGGTCTGGGGCTTCTTCAACAATCGGGCCGTCCCCAAGGAGACGGGCAAGGACTACCCCCTTCCCGCGCCGTTCGATGTGCTGAAGGACTACCGGGACGACTTCACGATGATCTCGGGGTTGAAGGTGTTCAACGGGAGCCATTCGGGCCCCGGCGCCTTCCTCACCGGCGCCAACGCCCCCGGCAACACCTTCCGGCTGATCTCGGTGGACCAGCAGATTGCCGAGCACTACAAGGGCAAGACGCGCGTGCCGTCGCTCGTCCTGGGCATGAGCCGCTCGACGGGCTTCGGCGGACCGTACTGGACGGCCACGTCCTGGACCGCCTACGGGACCCCGATCGCCGCGGAGGACCGTCCGGACGCCGTCTTCAACCAGCTCTTCCGGGTCGATGACCCGAAGGCCCGGGCCGCCCGCGACAATCAGCTCATCCGCAACGCCAGCATCCTCGACGAGGTGAAGGATCAGGCCAAGCAGCTCGAGAAGACGCTCGGCAAGGACGACCGCGCGACGCTCGACCAGTACTTCACGTCGATCCGCGACGTGGAGGAGCGGATCCAGACGGATCGCGCGTGGATCGACCGGCCCAAGCCGGTCGTGGAGCCGATCGACTTCGGCAAGACGTCCCCGCGGGACAAGGCGGAGTCGAACGACGACGGGAGCGCCATGAGGCGCTACCTGCGGCTGTACTTCGACGTGATCGCGCTCGCGTTCCAGACGGACAGCACGCGAGTGGTGGCGCACAACCCGAAGGGCGAGAGCGGCCCGACCTTCAAGGACCTGACGAAGTGCCCCTACGACTACCACACGCTGTCGCACCACGGCGAGGACCCGGAGAAGCTGCGCTGGTGGACGATGGTGGACCGGATCTACATGGAGCAGTATGCGTACTTCCTGGGCAAGCTCAAGGGGATCAAGGAGGGCCAGGGAACGCTGCTCGACCACACGATGGCGGTCTGGGGGACGGTGCAGGGCGAGGCGGGCCACTCCCTGACGGACCTCCCGCTCCTGCTCTGCGGAGGCGCCGGCCTGGGGCTCAAGCACCAGGGACACGTGGCCAAGAAGGACGTCTGGATCGGCAGCGTCTGGGAAACGATGCTCGACCGGATCGGGATGCCCCTTCCCGGCACCCCCGAACGCCCCTTCCAGGCCGGCCGGAGCAATGGACTGATCAAAGAGGTGCTTTAACAAAACGCACCGTCTATTTTGTTAATGCATGCACATCGTTGCGTCATGGGTCGCAGCGATGCGCTTATCCTCCTGAATCATTCAAAGGCCCATTTTTGGCGGTGGCGACTCAATTCCCCGGTGTCGTACTATATAACTTATGTAGTCGAGGCCGGGGTCGAGCATGGGTCAGGAGATCCTGTACTGCTATAAGTGCCAGACGAAGATCGTCGGCGCTGATTTTGCCGGCGGGAAGGCCTTCCAGGTCGGCAATCACGTCAGCTGCTCCTCCTGCGCCGCGGACCTGCTCCAGAACCTCGACCACAAGGAACGCGAACAGCTGCTCGCCAAGATGTTCAAGGCCACGCAGGACCGGCAGCAGCATTCGACCGGCACCCTCCCGGCCATCAAAGACGCCGCGCCCGTCCACAAGAACCTGAAGATTTCCACCGTGCGCCTGGCCGCGGTTCCCGAGACGCCGGCGCCCCGCGACGGGACCCCGACGGTCGCGATCGTCGTCGGCGTCGTCGTGCTGGTCGTCGCGGTCCTCGCAGTCGGCATGACCATGGGCGGATCGGAAAAGCCGAAGGCGCCCCCCGTCGCCGTCGTCGAGCCGCCGCGACCCGCGCCGCCGCCCCCCGCCGCCATCACGCCCGCCGAGAGCGCCGCCCACGCGGCGGCGCGCAAGGGGATCCAGGACGCCAGGGACTTCGCGGCGAAAAACCCGAAGGACCTCGAGGGCCAGGTCGCCCGCTGGCACGAGGCCTCGGAGCTCGCGGCGGGGACGCCGTTCTCCCCGGAAGCGCGGCGCGAGATGGACGCGGCCCTCGGCCGCCGGAAGGACGCGGTCTCCAGGGAGCTGACGGAACTCGAAGAGAAGGTGCGGGCGCAGCTGGCCGCGAAGAAGCAGCAGGCGGCCATCGACCTCCTGCAGTCGGCCCGCGCGCGCTACTCGGTCCCCGAGTGGACGCAGCCGCTCGACCGCCGCCTGACCGAGCTCTACCAGGAGGTCGCCCGGAGCGCGGCGCCCCCGGAGCCGCCGGTCCAGGCGACGATCAAGCCGCCCCCGGTCCCCCAGCCCCCGCCGTCCCCACCCTCCCCCGTCGACGCCAAATGGGAGGCCGCGCTCGTCCGCGCCTCCGCCCGCGATTACGCGGGCGCCCTCGAGGCCCTGAAGGACGGGGCCGCCGGCGACCTCGACGCGGTCCGCCTCGCGGCGTCGGTGCTCCAGGAAGGCCAGGACGTCGTCGTCAAGTGGCCCAAGGGCCAGACCCTCGCGCTGGACGCGCCCGACCGGGTCGAGGGCGTCGTGCTGCGCGGCGACTCCACGCGGCTCGCGCTCAAGCAGGCTTCGGGCACGGTCTGGGTCGACCTTGGAGACATCGCCCCGGCGTCCCTCGCGGAGCTTTTCCGGGGCCGGCCTGCGAAGAAGACCGACGACGACCGCGCGGCGGCGCTCTTCTGCCTGCTCGAAGGCGACGTCGACGCCGCGCAGAAGTTCCTCGGCGGCAAGCGGGATCGCGTCCCCGAGAAGTACTGGACCTACGGGGCGAAGGTCGCGGAGCTGCGCCGCTCGCCGCAGGTCGTCGCGCGGGAGTCGGAGGCGCGCGATCTCTGGCGCGCGTCCGCGGACGGGCTCTTCGACTACACGCGGACGGCCCCCTCCGTCGAACAGTGCCGGATGCTCTTGAGGGACTATGCGGGGACCGGCTTCGTGGCCCGGAACCGCGCGGCGATCGCGTCCCGCGCCGGCGGCGGAAAGGAATACCTGTTCTGCGCCGACAACCTCAAACCGGTCGGCGCCTGGAAAGCCGGCAAGTCGGCGAAGGCCGATTCCTGCTGGACCTGCGAGAAGGATGCCCCCGGCAATGCCCTCGAGCTGAGCTACACGGCGTTCGCCGGCAGCGAATACCGCTGCTGGGTTTACGTCGGGGCCTGCTGCCAGGAGACCTTCGCATTCTCGGCCGAAGGCACGGACCTGCCGCTGAAGCCGGTCAAGAACACGATCGTCGGCCTCAAGAAGACCCACTCGATGCATAGCGGTCCCAAGTCCCCGGCCCAGTGGGCCTGGATCTCAATTCCCCTCGCCAAGGACACGGGAGCGGGCGTGAAGGTCGTGCGTCTGCTGACCGAGCAGCAGGGGTTCTCAGTCGCCTACGCCGCGGTCACCCAGCAGAAGGACCCACCCCGGGACTCGGACATGCGGGACTTCGAACGGGCCTGGAAGGAACTATCCGGCGCGACGACCCGGAAAGCGCCCGCGCCGCCGCCTCGTCCCGGGAAGGTGATCGTCTCCAACGACTTCTCCAAGGGACTCGGCGGCTTCCGGGGCGTCGCCGGGACACCGGAGATCGTCGACGCCGACCCGGGCGTGAAGGCGATCGCGGTCGGCACCAAGGGGGTCGTCCTCGAGGGCTTCTCGGTGATCACCAAGCCGTCCACCATCGTGCGCTTCCGGATGAAGGCGCTCGTTGACCTGGACTACTTCGAATGCATGAGCTGGGTCCAGGCAAAAGGCAACAATTCGTGGCACCACGAGACCAACCTCAAGAAGGGCGAGTGGAGGACCGTCGAGTTCAAGATGGGGGACATGCAGCTGAACTGGAACGGCCCTCCCATCATGGGCGAGAAGGTCGAAAGCATCATGTTCCACTTCGTCAACCGCCCCGAACACTTCCGCGTCCTCATCACCGACTTCGAGATTCGGGACTAACTGGCGAAAAACAACCTGGACGCTTTTCGCCACGTGTGGCGAAAAGCGTCCAGGTTGTTTTTGGCCGGCGTCAGCGGCGAAGCTCGCGGCGGACCAGGGACCGGAACGATTCCCACTCCTTCTCGAAGCCCGGTCGGAGCGTTGCCACCGAGCTCGTGTTGCGGGTGCGGGCGGCCTCGTAGTAGTCCCCGACGACGCGCGCCAGAGTCTGGGCGGACGCCCTCACGTTCTCGAAGCCTCCCGGCCGGAAGGCCAGCTCTGCGTCGGAAGCCAGCGCGTGCGGCGCCTCCCAGAGCTCGACCGCCGAGACGCGGATCAGATTGAGGAGGCGGATCCACTCGTCCGACGGATTCCCGAGCGACTTGCGGTAGCGGAGGACGAGGCGCTCCATCCCGGCGATGCGGTCGCAGACCGCGTTCCCCCGCAGCAGCGCCAGGGGGTCGCTCTCGCGGGCGGGCTCGGGCGTCGGGGGCTCGGGCTTCGGGAACGATGCCGAAGGCTGAACGGACACCGGCCGCTCCGCCGCTGCGTCGCGACGGCCGGCGGTCCCGACTCGAACGGCGGCCGCCCCGGCCAGAAGGAGCAGGGCTGCCAGGAGACCGCGCCTCATCGGCAATGACGCCGGCGATGATGGCGCGGCCCGCGGCCGCCCTCATAGACGTAGACTTTGCCGGCGTCGAGGGTCTGGGTGTCGAAAAGGCGCGCACCGACCGCGACGTCCGAGTCCCCGGCGGCGCTCACGCTGGAGCCGAAGAACGCCTGCGTCTGGTCCTCTCCCACCGAGGTCCAGGCGGGCGAGGTCCCGAGCCCGGACGACGAGCCCAGGTACACGTAGGCCTTCCCCACCTGGTTGGGCACCTCCTCGGGTGGCGTCGTGTTGAAGAGCGGCGCGCCGATGATGACGTCGTCGAAGCCATCGCGGTCCACGTCGCCGGCGCCGGCGACGCTCGACCCGAAGCGGGCGTTGAGCTGGTCGTCCCCCAGGGACGTCCAGGCCGGCGTCGTTTCCAATCCGGACTCGGACCCGAGATACACGTAGGCCTTGCCGGCCTCGTAGAGCGGAAACTCGGCCCCGAAGTCGGTGTAGGACGGGGCCCCGATGAGGATATCGTCGAAGCCGTCGCCGTTCACGTCCCCCGCGGGCGCCACGGCGTGGCCGAAGATCGAGTTCTCCTGGTCGTCGCCGGTCGTGTACCAGATGGGCATGAGCGTCAGCCCGAGCGGGCCGCCCCGGAAGACGTAGACCTTGCCGGTCTGGTAGTGGTCGACGCTGTTGGCGAACGGAGCTCCGACGATGATCTCGGAGTACCCGTCGCCGTTCACGTCGCCCGCCGTCGACACGCTCTGGCCGAAGAGCGGGAGCCCCGTGATGGTCTCGCCGGTCTGCTGCCAGACGGGCATCAACGTCAGGCCCCCGGACCAGCCGCCGAAGACGTAGGCCTTGCCGGTGTGAACGCGCGACGCGTCCATGAAAAGAGGCGCGCCGATGACGACGTCCGTAAAGCCGTCGCCGGTCACATCTCCGGCCGTCGACACGCTGAAACCGAACTCGGCACCGTCCTGGTCGTCCCCCGTCGAGGTCCAATCGGGCGTGGCGGAGGGGCCCGAGGGCGAGCCGAGGTAGAGGTAGGCCTTGCCGACGACGCCGTTCGTGTCGCCGAAGTAGGGCTCGCCGACCACGATGTCCTCGTAGCCGTCGTTGTTCACATCGCCCGCCGACGCGACGCTGAAGCCGAACTGCGCGAAGAACTGGCCGGAGCCCGTGGCGCTCCAGTTCGGGGTCTTCGAGAAGCCGTGGCGGGAGCCGAAGTAGACGTAGACCTTCCCGCATTCGATCCCCGGCCCGCTGAAATTCGGGGCGCCCACGATGAGGTCCGGATAACCGTCGCCGTTCACGTCCGCCGACGCGAGCGCCGCGCCGAACGTCGCGCCCGCGACATTCTCTCCGGACGAAGTCCAGGACGGATGGGATTTCAGCGGGGCGGAACCCAGGAGCAGGGCCGGGATCAGCAGGGCTTTCAGGGTCATGACGGTCTCCTTGAAACGAGGATCAGGGCCGTCAGCAGCGCCGCGCCGAGGGCGGCGCCGGAGGGCGCGCCCGCGCTGCCGCAGCCGCAAGGGTCGTTGCTGCCGGTGTCGGCCGTGCGGGGGCCGCTCGGCGTGGGGGTCGGCGTCGGCGTCGGAGTGGGCGTGGGGGTCGGGGCGGCGGCGGGGCTGAAGACCACGTCCACCCAGTAGTTGGAGGCCAGGTAGGTCTGGTTGGGGAAGGCGCTCGAAGGCCCGTAGACGAAGACCCCGTTCCCGCCCGAGGCGCCGTCAGCCGGGGCGTGGAGCGGCGCGCTGTCCCGGGCCGTGCCGAAGTAGTTCTGGTTGGCCGAGTAATGGCCCGCGGGACAGTAGTAGGAGGCCACGTAGACCGTGTTGGCCGTGACGGCGACGGGGCTGGCGAAGGTCATCTGCTGCCAGCCCGACGCCGTCTCGCCCGTGAAGGCGACATGAGCGAGATTGGCGCCCGTCGAGCTCCACAGGTTGCCGACGTGGGTGCCGGTGTTCGCCGCGCTCTTGTAGAAGCGGATCGCCGTGACGGTCCCGTCGACGTCGGAGCGGAACTTCACCCCGAGCTCGACCGCGCCGTTGTCGTTGACGTCCACGGTCGCCGGGACCGCCGACGCCGGCCAGAGCGTCACGGTCGACGACTGGGGCAGGAGCAGGAGCCCCGAAAGCAGCAGCATCGCCTTCATCGGTCACCTCCTTGACACGGCCCGCCGCAACTTGTATACTATGCAAGTGACTTGCATGTACTACAAGTAGGGGAAATTATGGCCGCAGCCGCCCGCGCGATCAAGGGAAATACCCACGCGTCGCTGCAGAAGGGGATCCGCATCCTCGAGCTGCTGGCCGAGCGCTCGCCGCAGGGCGTGAGCGAGATGGCGGGCGCGCTCGGGCTGGAGCTGAGCGGCCTGAGCCGGCTGTTGCAGAGCCTGGCGGAGGCGGGCTACGTGGTCCCGGGTCCGCGGCGCGGGCAATACCAGTCGAGCCCCAAGGTGCTGGGCCTGGCGCGGGGCTATGAGGCGCGCGACGGGCTCGTCCGCGAGGCGGGGCCGTTGCTCCGCGCGCTCGCCCTGAAGGCGCGCGCGACGGCGCACCTGGCCGTCGCGGTGCGGAGTCAGGCCATCGTCGTCGCCAAGGAGCCGAGTCCCGAGCAGATCCAGGTGGTCACCTGCGTCGGCCTGCCCATCGTGGCCCACGCGTCCGCGCTCGGGAAGGTCCTGCTGGCCGGCCTGCCCGAGGAGGAGCGGGAGGGCTTCCTGAAGGGGCCCCTGCCCCGCTTCACGGAGCACACCCTCACCGACCCGCGGAAGCTCCGCCGGGAGCTCGCGCGAATCCGCGAGCAGCGCTACGCGCTCGAATCCGAGGAAGAGCACCGCGGGGTCGGCTGCATCGGCGTTCCCGTCGTCGACCCGGCCGGGAACTGGATCGCGGCGGTCTCGGCGGCGGGCCCGATCCACGGGACGCCCTTCCGCCTCGACGCGTCGCACCTCAAGATGGTGCGCGAGACGGCCGCGGAGTTTTCCCGACGCGTCTAAGCGGCGTCACTTCCAGCGGGAGGCGGGTCGAAGGCTCTCGAGGTAACCGATGAGGGCCTCGATCTCCGGGGCGTTCAGGTCGAGCTTCGGCATCTGGACCTTGTAGTCCTGGAACTCCTTCCGGACCGCGGGGTCCCGAGAGAGCATGTCCGGAGGATCGGCCAGCCAGCGCCGCAGCCAGGCGCGGTCGCGCCGCTCGCGGACGTCGACGAGGTCCGGCCCGACCAGCTTTCCCTTCCCGACCGTGTGGCAGGCGAGGCAGCCGGCGCCTAGGAAGACCTTCTCGCCCGGCGAAATCGGCTCGAAGAGGCTGCGGACGTAGGCCGCCAGGTCCCAGCGGTCGTTCTCGGGGAGCGGCGCGAACGACGGCATGGGCGTCCCCGCCATGCCGAGCGTCAGCGTGCGGAAGATGTCCTCCAGGCGGCTGCCCGCCTTGAGGCCGAGATCCCCGCGCGTCAGGTCCGGGGGCGGCGCCGGCCGCTCCCAGGCGTCCCGCAGCTCCGGCGCGGCCGGGCCGTCGCCCTTCCCGCCCGCCCCGTGGCAGGCCGCGCAGTTCACCGCGACGCGGAACAGGGTCTTCCCACGCTCAGGGTCCGGAGCCTCCCGCGGGGCAGGAGCCGACCACGGCCGGCCTGGAGCTTTCGTCTGGAAATGCGGCGCCGAGAGCGACTTCACGTACGCGACCAGGGCCCAGCGGTCGCGCAGTTCCAGGTTGGGATTCCGGGGCATGCCGCCGAGCGGGACACCGACCGCGATGGTGCGGTAGAGGTCCTCGTCGAAGGGCATCTCGCCCGGCGCGGAGCTCTTCAGCATGAAGAGGCCGCGGGTGAAGTCGCGCGGGTGCAGCCCCTGCCGCTGGGCGACGGGCCCATCCCCCTTCCCCTCCGCGCCGTGGCAGGGAAAGCAGTTCCAGCCGTAGAGCCGCTCGCCGAGGTCCACGAGGTCCTGGGATGCCGTCGGCGCCGGCGGGACGGGCTCGGTGCTCCAGGCCGGAGGGCGCCCGTAGCGCAATTCCGCTGGGGACGGAGCTGCTTCCCCGGGGGCCGGCGGGGCTTCGTGGCAGCCCAGCAGCAGTCCCAAGAGCAGCAGCGTCCCCCGGTGGATCATGAGTCAGTCTGATACCACATCGGGGGACGCCGACGCAACCGGCGTGCCCGGGAATTACAGCTTGCCCGGAACCGGGATCTTCGCCTCCGGCGGCGGGGCGTTCAGCGCAAAATTCTCGGGGACCAGGCTCATGGGGGACTTCAGGAGCTCGTCCCAGACGATCGCCTTCCCCGTATAGGCGGCCTCGCGGCCCATGATGGCCGTCAGCGTGCTGTGGGCCACCTGCTCCGCTTCGTTCAGCACGTTGCCGCTCCGGATGCTCGCGATCAGATCCGCATGCTCCTGCACGTAGGGATTGATGCCGCCCTTGGCGGAAAACCAGGGATCTCCCTGCGCCGGCCTCAGGACGCTGTGGCAGTCGCTCCGACCCTTGGTGCCGACGACCGCCTCGCTGACGTTATTGGCCGTGTTGTTCCAGTGGCGGCACATCGACATGACGTGAACGTCGTCCGGATATTCGAAGTCCACGGCGAAATGGTCGTAGATCACTCCGAAGCGCTCTTCGGTCCGCTGGGTCCGCCCGCCCACCGCCGTCGCGCGGAGGGGATGTCCCTTCAGCACCCAGTTCATCACATCGAGGTTGTGGATGTGCTGCTCGACGATGTGGTCGCCGGAGAGCCATGGATAATAGACCCAGTTCCGGAGCTGGTACTCCATCTCGCTCTGTCCCGGCTTTCGGGCATTGAAGAACGCGCCGCCGCCGTTCCAGTAGGCGCGGCCCGCGACGATGTCGCCGATGGCGCCGTCGTGGATTCTGGCGATCGTCTCGATGTAGCTTTTCTGGTGGCGGCGCTGGGTCCCCGTCACGACGGCGAGCTTCTTCGCCTTCGCGATCTTGCCGTATTCGAGGACCGTGCGGACCCCCGTCGGATCGACCGCGACCGGTTTCTCGAAGAAAATGTGTTTTCCCGCCTCCACGGCCGCCTTGAAGTGCAGGGGTCGGAAGCCCGGCGGCGTCGCCAGGATCACCATGTCGACGCCGCTTTCGAGCACCCTCTGGTAGGCGTTGACGCCGCTGAAGGCGTTGCCGTCGTCGACCTTGTAGCCCTCCCTCGTCGAGAGCTGACGCCGGCTTGCCTCCAGACGCTCCGGGAAGAGGTCGCCCATTGCCACCAGGCGGACGTTCCTGGAAGATTCGAGGCAGTTCTCCGCGGCGCCCGTGCCCCGGCCGCCGCAGCCGATCAGTCCCACCGAAATGGTCTGTTCCTGGCCCGAGGCGTGAACGAGGGGCGCCCCCGCCAGGAGCGCCGCCGTCGACGAAACGAAGTCGCGCCGCGAAATCGTGCTCATGGAAGACCCTCCTGGATCAGGGCGTCAGAACGGCCTTGATGAGCGACCCGTCGTGCATGCCGTCGAAGGACGGCTGCCAGTCCTCCAGCGACGACACGCGGCTCAGGTAGGGACGCGGGTCCAGCTGGCCCGTCCCCATCATGGCGAGCACGCGCTCCCAGACGGCCCAGGTGTGGCTGAAGCTCCCCTGCAGCGTGACCGCCTTCTTCACCAGCGGGTCCATCGAGAAGTTCATGGGCTGGGGACCCCAGCCGACCTTCGTGATCTGGCCCGCGGGCCGCACCCAGTCGAGCGCCGACTTGAGCGACTGCGACGCGCCCGTCGAATCGATGATGACGTCCGCGCCAAGGCCGTCGCCCAGCTCGGCGATCAGCTTCCCCGCGTCCTGGGTCTGGACGTCGACCGCGTGGGTCGCTCCGGCCTTGAGGCCGATCTCCATCCGCGCCTTGTCCCGGCCGATGCCCACCAGGATCACGCGGCCCGCGCCCGAGAGGCGCGCCATCGTGGCGCAGAGCAGGCCGATCGGACCGGGGCCGATGACCACGACGACGTCGCCGGGCCGGATGTGCGCGTTGACGATGGTGCACTGGTAGGCGACGCAGCAGGGCTCCGTCATCGCCGCGACCTCGAAGGGCACGTTCTTCGGGATGCGGTGCAGCGTGCGCGTCGGAACCTTGACGTACTGCGCCATGGCGCCGTGGAGGTCGTAGCCGAAGCCGCGACGCTCGGGGTCGAGGTTGTACATCCCCCGCCGCGACATCGGCGAGTCCGTGTCGATGTGGGCCGCGGTCTCGCTCGCGACGCGGTCCCCTTCCTTCCAGCCCTTCACGCCCTTCCCGACCGCGGCGATCTCGCCGCAGAACTCGTGGCCGAGGATGACCGGCACCTTGACGGTCCAGGACTGCGTGTTGTGGTACTGGTGGACGTCGCTGCCGCAGACGCCCACGCCGCGCACGCGCAGCAGGACCTCGTTCTCGCCGATCTCGGGCACCGGCATGTCGCGGAGCTCGACGGCCCCCTTCTTCATCTCGTACTGGACGACGGCGCTCATCGTGGGCATGGCATTCTCCTCAGGAAGTAGGACCTTCGCGGACCGGCGCGGCCAGCACGCCGGTCGGGAATTGTTCGAGTTCCAGGACCGTCCCGCTGAACGGGGCGGCCTTGTCGGACGCCAGGAAGAGGCAGACGTCGGCCACCTCCGACGGCTTGAGGGGCCGCCCCAGGGGCCAGCGCGCTCCCTGCTTGTCGATGAAGTCCGGCGGATGGCCGAGCTTCGCCAGGACCGCGCGCTCGCCCTCCGTGTCCACCCAGCCCAGGTTGAGGCAGTAGACGCGGACGCGGTCGAACTTGAGCGCGTTGGCGAGGTTCCGGGAGGCGGTCTGCAGCGCGCCCTTCGTGGCGGAGTAGACGAGCAGCTTCGGCTCCCCCATGAACGAATTCACGCTGCCGATGTTGATGATGACGCCACGCCGCTTCCGCAGCGATGGCATCGAGCACTGCGCCAGCAGCAGCGGCGCCCGCACGTTGATCGCGAACTGCCGCTCGAAGAACTCCGGCGTGAAGTCGTCCACCGTGGAACGCGTCGAATCGGCGGCGCAGTTCACCAGGATGTCGACGCCGTCATAGGCTTTCAGCGCGGCGTCGACCAGGCCGCGGCAGTCCTCGACGCGCGCCAGATCGGTCTCCTGGTAGATCCCGCCGAGCGAGCGGGCCAGGGCCTCGCCTTTGGCCCGCTGACGGCCGCCCAGCACCACGCGGGCGCCCTCGGCGGCGAGGAGCGTCCCGACCGCGGCCCCGATCCCCTGGGTGCCGCCCGTGATGACCGCAACCTTGCCTTCGAGCGACTTAGGCAACGGGCACCCCCTTGAAGTGCTGCGCGATCTTCTCGCGCAGGAACTTCGCGCTCAGGCGGAGATTCTCGAAGCCGATCTCCACCGTCGGTCCCTCCCCGTCCTCAATGCTGATCCAGCCGTCGTAGCCGCCCCGCGCCATCGTGCTGAAGATGCGGTTGTAGTCGTTGAGGCCGTTCCCGATGACGCCGTGCCGGATGATCTTCGCGTAGCCGTGCTGCGGGTCCCGCGCCATGCCCTTCAGATCTTCGATCGTGCCGCCCTCGAGGTAGCGGTCGGACGCCTGCATGGTCGCGACCCGGGGAAGCACGCGGTCGAGCAGCGCGTACTGGTCTTCGCCCGCGACGATGGCGTTCGACGGGTCGTACTGCGCCTTGAGCCAGGGCGTATTCACGGCGTCGAGGATCGCGAGATAGCGGCGATGGCTCTGCGCGAACTCGGGATACGTCCAAAGATTGTCCTTGTAGTGGTTCTCCATGCACATCAGGATGCCGGCGGCCTTCGCGTGCGGTTCGAGCTGCCAGAGGCAGTCGATCACCCACTTCAGCGCCTCGGACTCGACGAGGCCCGGCCGGTTCTGGCCCGAGAGCACGCGGCAGTACTTCCCGCCCAGCTCCGCCGTGACGCGGATCATGTCCCGCGCCTCCGCCAGCTCCCGCTTCCGGTCGGCGGGATCGAGCTGGGTGAAGTCGGGCGAATAGCAGAACATGGGGAGCTCCAGCCCCCGGGTCGCGGCTTCCTTGCGGACCTTCGCGAGGTACGGCGAGTCGAACCCGTCGAGGAACTTCGGGCTCAGCTCCGCGCCCTGGAGCTCGAGGCGGCCGGCGAGGTCGATCCACTGGAAGACCGTCATCTGGCGCTGGACGATCGCGTCGAAGAACCCCTTAGGAAAGGCTGCCAACTTCGGCATGGTGGATTTTCTCCTGGGACTCGAGGCGGACGACCTTGTATCCGCCACGGGCCCGGTCCCGCAGCCAGATCAGGCCGAAGACGCCGAGAAGCACGACGGGAAGGATCGCGGCCCAGCGGAACGGCATCGCGGCGCCGGCGGCGCGGGCGGTCTCGAGGCGCTCCGCGACCTGAGGATCGGAGCCCGCGCGCCCGACCAGGGCCCGCAGGCTCTCACCCGCCGGCAACGCCCGCTGCGTGTAGTGGTCCCAGATACCGCCCATCACGGGCATGACGAAGAAGATCGCGAGATTGCCCGCGGTGCCCATCAGGCCCAGCAGGAGCGCCCCGCCCTTCGGGAACTGCTCGGACGTCACCCCCAGCATGGTCGGCCAGAAGAAGCAGACCCCGACGCCCCAGACGGTCGCGGCCGCGTAGGCCCCGACCGGGCCCGTCGCGTAGCTGAGCGCGCTCAGCCCCAGCGCCGAGAGGAGCGCGGAGAACCAGAGGACCGCGATCGGCGAGCGCCCGTGGACCAGCTTGCCCGCGAAGGAGCGCATCACGAAGAGGAGCACGTTGACGTAGACGAAGACCAGGATGCCGGGCGTGTGGGCGGTCCGGGTCAGCACCGACGGCACCCACTGGGCGGGGCCGAGCTCCGTGGCGGCCGTCAGCCACATGCAGAAGAACCAGACCAGGAACATCGGCCGCACGCATTCGCGGAGCATCTCGCGGGCCGGGATCCCCGACGCGACCCGCTCGGTCGGCGGGAACGTCGTGCCCAGCAGCAGAGCCCCGTAGATGGCCGTCGGAAGGAGGATCAGGGCCATCTTGATCTTCCAGCCCAGCGCCGCGGCGGCGACGCTCACGTCGGCCGCGTCCAGCCCGAGCGCCTTCGTGACGCCGTAGCCCGCGAGGCCCGCCAGGATCAGCCCGCCCGGCCACCACGCGTGCAGCACGTTCAGCTTGTGGGTCTTCCGTTCCGGGTAGAGCGTCGCGATGAGCGGGTTGATGACCGCCTCGGTGAGGCCGTTCGCGAGACCGATCAGGAACGACGCGCCCAGGAGCACCGGGTAGCGCGGCGCCAGGATCGTGAGGACGGTGCCGATCGAGTGGCCCAGGAACGCCATCACCAGGAGCCGCCGCATCCCCAGGATGTCGCAGAGCGGGCTGCCGATGCCGACCGAGAGGGCGAAGCCCAGGAATGCGGCGCTGCCGACCGCGCCGACCTCCTCCTGGGTGATCGCGAAGTGGCGCGCCCAGGCGGGCATGACGTCGCCGCGCAGGCTGAAGCAGGCGGCGGTCGCGGCCAGCGCGACGCAGCTCGACACGAACAGGCGCCGGGGATTCGCGTTTGTCATCTGCAGTAGATAACCAAATGGGAGGGGCCCCCGGCCGCCCTCCCCGGCCGGACCGGGCGTTTACGATCGAAAAGTACCGGTTTCCGATCGGGGCTGCGTGGCCGATCCGACGTACTTGGATTAGAAGGATGACGATGGACGTGGTGGTGGCGCTCGACATCGGCGGCACGAAGATCCTCGCGGCCGCGGCGGGACGGGACGGCACGCCCCTCCGGACCCGGAGGGCGCCGACCCCTGCCTCGCTCGAGGAGGGGCTGCGGCTCCTGGGCTCGATGGCGCGCGACTGCGCCGCGGGGGCGACGATCCGCGCCATCGGGGCCTCCATCGGCGGCCCCCTCGACTGGCGGAAGGGCGTGGTCTCGCCGCTGCACCAGCCGTCCTGGCGCGAGGTGCCTCTGAAGGCCATCCTGGAAAAGGAGTTCGGCTGTCCGTTCGGGGTGGACGTCGACACCAATGTGGCGGCGCTCGGAGAGTGGCAGGCCCTCGGCCGCCGCCCCCGCCGACTCCTCTACCTGACGATCAGCACCGGGATGGGCGGGGGCTTCGTCGTGGACGGTCACCTCTACAGGGGCGCGAACGGAGAGCACCCGGAGGTCGCCCATCAGTGGATCGGGGGCGACGCGCGCTGCGAGTGCGGCGCCGTCGGCTGCCTCGAGGAGCGGGTCTCGGGCAACGGGATCCGCCGGCGCTTCGGAAAGCCGGCCGAGACTCTGACGGACGCGGAGTGGGTCGAGGTCGGCCGCGACCTGGGCCGGGGCCTCCGCACCATGGTGACGCTGCTCGCGCCGGATCACATCGCCGTCGGGGGCGGCGTGGCGATCGGGGCCGGCGAAAAGCTGCTCGGACCGGCACGCGAGACCGCGGGCTCCTCGCTGAAGCTGCTTCCCCTGCCGCCCATGGAGTTGAGCGCCCTCGGCTACGACACGGCCCTCCGGGGCGCGCTCGCCCTTGCGCTGGAGCTGGCATGAAACTGCTCGCCGGCGGGTACAATGGGCGGATGGCCGTTCGAGCCCGGATCGAAAAACTGCTGCCGCCGACCAGCGCCTCGTTCCTCTATCACGTCAAGCGGGACCCGAGCTTCAACGTCTTCTGGCACTACCACCCGGAGTACCAGCTCACCCTGGTGCGCCGGGGGGAGGGAAAGCGCTTCGTCGGCGACGACGTCGCCCGGTTCAAGGCCGGGGACCTGGTCCTGACGGGGCCGAATCTTCCCCACATGTGGTGCGCCCCCCGCGCCCGGACCGCGAAGAGCCGCCAGGCCGAGGCCATCATCATCCAGTTCCCCGGGTCGATCTTCGCGGGGAGCTTCCTCGAGCTTCCCGAAATGGCGGCCGTGCGCCGGCTCCTGGAGCGCTCGGCCCTGGGGATCCGCTTCGCGAGCTCCGTCCGGGGGAAGATCGCGCCTCGGATGGTCCGCATGGGCCGCCAGCGCGGACTGGCGCGCCTCATCGAACTGCTCGAGATCCTCCGCATCCTGTCCCAGGCGCCCGTCGACCGCATCCTCTCCAGCAAGGCCTTCATCCCCTCGGTCGGGTTCGCCGACCGCGACCGCATCGACCGGATCTGCCGCTACCTCGTGGAGAACTCGGCGCGTCCGATCGCGCTCCCGCAGGCGGCGGCGGCCGCGCACCTGAGCGTGCCGGCCTTCACGCGCTTCTTCCGGAAATGCACCGGCAAGAGCTTCGTCGAGTACCTGACGGAGCTCCGCGTCGGCGCGGCCTGCCGGCTCCTGGTGGAGACCGACCGGACCGTCATCCAGGTCTGCTTCGCGTCCGGCTTCAGCAACCTCTCCAACTTCAACCGCCGCTTCCGGGACCTCAAGGGGGTCACCCCGCGGGAGTTCCGGCGGCAGTATTCCTCCTGAAGGAGATCCGCATGAAGTACGGCATGAACATGCTCCTCTGGACCGACGACTGCACGGGGCCGACGTTCCCGCCGATCTTCGAGCGCCTGAAGGGCATGGGCTTCGACGCCGTCGAGCTCCCGATCCTGAACGTCGACGTCAAGAAGCTCCGCGCGGTGGCAAAGACGCTCGACGGCCTGGGCCTCGCCCGGACGGGCGCGACCTGCCTGAGCCCGGAACGGAACCTCATCTCGGAGGATCGGCGGCAGCGGGCGGCCGGGGTCGCGCACCTCAAGAGCGTCATCGACGCCTGCCAGGCGATGGGGATCACGCTCCTGATCGGCCCCTTCTACGCCGCGCTCGGCGTCTTCAGCGGGCGGCCCGCGACGAAGCAGGAATGGGCCTGGGCGGTCGAGGGGCTGCGCGAGGCCTCCGAGCACGCGGCCCAGGCAAAGGTCACGCTGGCGATCGAGTACCTCAACCGCTTCGAGATCTATCTCCTCAACTGCGCCGCCGACGCCGCGCGCTTCGTGCGCGACGTGGATCACCCGAAGTTCCGGATGATGTACGACACGTTCCACGCCAACATCGAGGAGAAGTCCATCGGCGACGCCCTCGAGGCCTGCAAGGACGTGATGGTGCACGTCCATGTCTCCGAGAACGACCGGTCGACCCCGGGCAAAGGCGGCGTGAACTGGAAGGACACCTGGGCGGGCCTGAAGAAGATCAACTATCAGGGCATGCTGGTCATCGAGGCCTTCGGCCAGGGGCTGCCCGGGCTCGCGGCGGCGACCAAGATCTGGCGCCGCATGTTCGTCGACGAGGACCAGGTCGCCCGGGAGGGCCTGGCCTTCATGAAGCAGTCCTGGGACGGACGCTAGCCGACTTCGCACGACGCGGGGCCTTTGTGCGATGTAGGGTAGAAGGAGGCCCGACAGCGTGGACGACGTCCCCTTTGATGGGAAAGGCCGGCAGTTCCCGGAGACCCACTGGTCCCAGCTCCTCGAGCTCGGCGACCCGGCGAATCCGAACTACGTCGAGAATCTCGACCGGCTGATCCACCAGTACTGGATGCCGGTCTACCACTACGTCCGCTCCCTGCGGCCGGTGGCCGTCCCGGAGGCCGAGGACCTGACCCAGCAGTTCTTCACGATGCTCCTGGACCGCGGGTCGCTGGGCAAGCTCGCCCCCGAGCGCGGGAGCTTCCGGGGCTTCCTCAAGACCGCCCTGAAATACTTCCTGATCGACCAGGACCGCAGCGCCCTCGCGCACGCCCCGCGGGACGGCGCCCGCTTCTTCCCCTTCGAGCAGGCGGAAGCCGCCTGGCAGGACGCCCGCAAGGGCGCCCCGCCGCCCGGGCCCGACGACGCCTTCGACCGCGAGTGGGCGCGAGGCGTGCTCCTCGAGGCCGTGTCGGCCCTGAAGCAGGCCCTGGCCGCCGAAGGAAAAGAGACCTACTTCCGGCTCTTCGCCGACGTCTGGGAGGAACGCTCCCCCGACGAGGCCGACCGGAAGGGCTCCTACGCGCAGCTGGCTCGGAAGTACGCCATCACCGAGAACGACGTCGGCAACTACCTCCGCGTCGTCCGCCAGCGCCTCCGCGCCATCCTGCACGACATCGTCACCGACTACCTGGGCCCGGGCGAGAACATCGAGGACGAAGTGAGGTTCATCCTCTCGAGATGAGCACCAACTCGATCGACTGGCTGAAGTCGTTCATCCGGGACGAAGGCGCGGGCGGAAAGCCCGTCGACCCGAATGATGCGTCGGTCCGGATCGGAAAGTACCAGGTGCTCTCGGAGATCGGGCGCGGCGGCACCAGCATCGTGTACAAGGCCTTCGACCCCGGCCTCTCGCGACCGGTCGCCCTCAAGGTCCTGCGGGACGCGCCCCTCCATCCCGTCCTGGTGGAGCGCCTGCATCGGGAGGCGACGGCCGCCGCGAAGCTCCGGCACCCGAACATCGTCGCCATCCACGAGACCGGAACGATCCTGGGCCCCGATGGCGGCGCGCTCCACTTCATCGCCATGGACTACGTCGAGGGCCGGAACCTCGCCGAGACGTCCGCCTCGATGACCCCGGACGAGCGGCTGCAGGTTCTGCTGGCCGTCGCCACGACGGTCGCATTCGCGCACGAGCAGGGCGTCGTCCACCGCGACCTCAAGCCGGAGAACATCCTGATCGACCGCACCCCCCGGCCGGACGCCGGCCTCCGCTGGCACGTGTGGCTGACGGACTTCGGCCTGGCGAAGATAATCGGCGGCGAGGACCTCACGCGAACCGGCGCGGTGATCGGGACGCCCCACAGCATGAGTCCCGAGCAGGTCCGCGGGCGCTCCCGCGAGACCGGCCCCGCGACGGACGTCTGGGCCCTCGGGGTCATGCTCTACGAGGCCGTCTGCGGCCGCCGGCCCTTCGACGGCGAAACGGCGCTCGAGATCTACGAGCAGATCGTCCGCCAGGAACCGCCTCCGCCCCGGAAGAAGGACCCCCGCGTCTCCGCGGACCTCGAGACGCTGATCCTGAAGGCGCTCGAGAAGGACCCGTCGGCCCGCTACCCGAACGCCGGCGCGTTCGCGGAGGACCTGTCGCGCTGTCTGCGCGACGAGCCCATCAGCACGCGGCCCGCGAGCTTCGGTCGCAAGGTCTGGAAGAAGGCCCGCAAGGACCCGCTGCGCACCGCCTTCGGGGCCGGCCTGACGGCCCTTCTCTTCCTCGCGATCCTGCTCGCCGCGGCCGGTCGCGCGGAGCGGAAGGAGAGCCTGGAAGCCTTCCGGGACCAGGCGCGCCTCGCCCTCGACGCCGCCCTGGCGCTGCGCCGCGCGGGCGCCAACGCGAAGATGCGCGAGTTCCTGCCCCCGCTCGAGGACGCGTACCGGAAGGCGGTCGCCCGGGCGCCCGATCTGGCCGAGGTGGACTACCTGATCGGCCGGATGCACCGGGCGCTGCTTTCGGACGACAAGGCTCTGGAGTTCCAAGAAGCCGCACTCCGCAAGGATCCCTCCTACGCGCCGGCGCTCTACGAGCGCGCGGTGCTCAGCTTCAAGAACGCTCCCCTGGAGGTGACCGAAGGCGCGGGCGATGAGGCGCGCGTGCGCGACTCGGTCGTCCGGGACTGCACGCGCCTGCTCGACCGGCCGCCCAAGGAACTCGACGAGGCCCAACTCCTGGTGGCGCGCGCCATGCTGGCCTTCGGCCGAGGACAGCCGGACGACGCGCGGAAATATCTCGAGGATGCTGCCCGCGCCGATCCCCTCCTGGACGAGGTGTGGCACATCCTGGGCCGTGCGGCGCGGCTCGGAACCGCGTCCACCATCGACGATCGCGAGCGGAAGTATCGCGCCGAAGAGGAGTCGTACAGCAAGGGACTGGAGCGCGACAAGGGCTACCTCCCTTACCTCATCCGCCGGGGCCGCCTCCGGGTTTCCCGGGGCCACTACATGGCGGAGCACGGGCGCGATCCGACGCTCGACTTCGACCACGCCGAGGAGGACCTGAACCAGGCCCTCGAGAAGGATCCGGCGTCCGTCGACGCCCTTCTGGGACGAGGCCAGGGCCGCCTCTACCGGGCGGTCTACAAGATGCCTCCCGGCGCGGATCCGCTGGGGGACTACGCACAGGCCGTGAAGGATCTGGACGAGCTCCTTCGGCGCCCGCCCCATGCGCAGACCTGGCAGGCCTGGCATCTGAAGGGCGACACACTGTTCCTCCGGGGACGCTATCTGGGGACGCGCGGCCGCGACCCGGTCCGGGATTTCAGCGCCGCCAAGGGCGCCCTGCTGAAGACCCTGGAGATCAGCCGCAGCGATCAGGAGATTGCGGGCGCCCGGGCGAGTCTCGGGCAGCTCCTGGCCGGCTGGGCTTCCCACGCCTGGCGCAGCGGCCAGGATCCGGAGGCCCTCTTCAAGGAGGCGGAAGACCACTTCGCCCGCGCGTTCAAGGTCCTGCCCGACAACCAGTGGTATCTCCGCTGGAGGGCGACGGGACTGGTGTCCCGGGCGGAGTATCACGAGTCGCGCGGCCAGGACCCCTTCACCGACTACGCCCTGGCGGAAGACGACCTGATCCGGACGATCCGGATGCAGAAGGACATGACCACGGCGTGGAAGGAGCGCGCCCAGCTGCACTTCGGCCGCGGCGCCGCCTGGGAGAAGCGGGGCGAGAAGGAGCGCGCGCGCCGCGAGTTCTCGGCCTCCGCCCAGGATTACCTGCAGGCCTTCTCGCTCAACCCGGCGCTCCAGGCCGATCTGGGAGGCCGCATGACGGAAGCCCAAAAGAAGGCCGCCGAGCTCGGCGAATAGCCCCCTCCCCCGCCGCGGCGATTTTTCTACAGGACCCCCGCCCCCGCCCGAACTGATCCTAGAGGATGAAGACCACGGCGGGGCGAGTCTTTCTGGTGCTGGCCGCGCTCTTGGCGGCGCAGAGGGTCGCGCGCGCCGATGAGGAGTTCGAGCGCGACGTCCGTCCCCTTCTGAAAACGCACTGCTTCGAATGCCACGGCGCCAAGGTCCAGAAGGCGAAGCTCGACTTCGAACGCAGCCTGGATCCCGCCCGCGTCGGGCGAGACCTCAAGATCTGGCAGGAGTCCGTCCGGAGGGTGTCGGCCGGCGCCATGCCCCCCAAGGGCAAGCGGCTCCCGACGGAGCCGGAGCGCGCGGCGTTCGCCCGCTGGCTGGAGGGTCGAATCGGGCAGCTTGAATCCGCCGAGCCGTCCGACCCCGGCCCGAGCTTCCCGCGCCGGATCACCCGCCGGGAGTATCGCAACGCCGTGCGCGACCTGCTCCGCTTCGACCCCGACGTCGACAGTTACCTGCCCGACGCCCGCTCGGTGTCGGGCTACGACAACCAGATCGGCCAGCTGGTCTTCCCGCCCGACCTGCTGGAACGGTATCTGATGCTGGCAGACAGCGTCCTCGACGGCGCGAACTGGAACCTGGGCAACGCCCGCGACAAGGAGCCGATCAACCGCTGGTACAAGGTCCGCGAAGGGGAGAACAAGCTCACGGCCCGGCAAGCCGCCGAGCAGAACCTCCGCCTCCTCGCCCGGATGGCCTTCCGGCGTCCGCCGGACGATGCGGAACTGGCCCCCCTGCTCGGGGCCTTCGACCGCGCCCGGGAGAAGAAGAAGGACTTCCACGCCAACCAGAAGTATGCCCTCAAGGCCCTGCTCGTCATGCCGCAGTTCCTGTACCGGATGGAAACGCTGCCCCCCGACGAGAAGCCCGTCCTCGTCGACGACTACGAGCTCGCCGCCCGGCTCGCGGCCTTCCTCTGGTCGAGCATCCCCGATCCGGAGCTCCTCGACTGCGCCGCCGCCGGGACGCTTCGGCAGCGGGAGGTCCTGCTGGGCCAGGTGCGGCGGATGATGAAGGACGCCCGGATCTCGCGGCTCGCGTCGGAATTCCCCGAGCAATGGCTCTTCGGCCGGCAGCAGACGCACGCGATCGACACCGTGATGTTCCCCGCCTACACGCCGGGGCTCGCCAAGGCGTCGAGCGACGAACTGGCCCTCTGCTTCGAGAAGATCGTCAAGGAGCAGCGCAGCGTGATCGAGCTCCTCGACGCCAACTACACGTTCGTCAACGAAGAGCTCGCCCCGATCTACGGGATCAAGGGCATCAAGGACACGCAAACGCTCAAGATGCGGGAGGTCGCGGTGACCGACCCTCGCCGGGGCGGCCTACTCGGGATGGCGATCGTGCACCAGAAGACCTCCATGCCCTCCCGCACGAGCCCGACCAACCGCGGCAAGTGGGTGCTCGACGCGCTGCTCGGCGCGCCGCCGCCCCCTCCCCCGCCCGACGTCAACAACTCGGTGGACGGCAACGCCCAGGACCCCGAGGGACGCCCCCTCTCGATTCGGGAGAAGCTGGACCTGCACGGCCGCCAGGGCACGAGCTGCGCGAACTGCCACCTGAAGATGGACCCGATCGGCTACGCGCTGGAGAACTTCGACCCCATCGGCCAGTTCCGCGAGAAGGACGGCACCCGTCCCGTTGAGAACAGCGGCAAATTGCCCGATGGGACGGAGCTCCGGGGTGTCGAGAGCCTGAAGAAGGTCCTGCTGCAGCGGAAGGACCACTTCGTGCGAAGCCTGACGGAGCACCTGCTGACCTACGCGCTCGGACGCGATCTCCAGAGCTACGACCTGCCGACCGTTCGGCGGGTCAGCGACGCGGTCCTGGAGAAAGACTTCCGGATGGACGTCCTCATCGAGGAGATCGTGCTCAGTTATCCGTTCCGGCACAAACGGGCGCCCCGGAGCGACGAAGCGGCCCCGGGCGCAGAGGAGAAGAAACCATGAGCGGCTGGCGGATCGATCGTCGGAGCGTCCTGAAGGGGCTCGGCGCCACGGTGGCGCTTCCCTTCCTCGAGGCCATGGCGCCCGCGCAGGCCTCCCCGAAGCCGCCGACGCGCTTCGGCATCTGGTACTACCCGCAGGGATCCCTGCCGGAACACTGGGTCCCGACCGAGGCGGGCCCCCTGACGAAGCTGCCCTCCGCGCTGCGTCCCTTCGAGCCGCTCCGCGCCAAGACGACCGTCATCTCCAACCTCACGAATTCGTGCTTCTACGAAGGCCGCTTCTCCAAGGGCGGCCACCAGCACGAGATGCACGTCTTCAGCTGCGCGAAGAACATCCGCGACCAGGGGGTCCGCCTGGCCTCCGTGTCGATCGACCAGTTCATCGCCGGCAAGGTCGGCAAGGACACGCCCGTCAAGTCGATGACCCTCGTCGACACGGGCGCGCGCTCGTTCTGGCACGACAGCAGCACGCCCATCTCCGGGGAGATGAGTCCGCGGCTGGCCTTCGACCGCATTTTCCGGCGCCAGAACGACAAGAGTGGGCTCTCCGACCGCAGCATCCTCGACGCCGTCGGCGAGCAGGCGGCCTCCCTCAAGAACCGGATCGGCCGGCAGGACCAGCGCCAGCTCGACCAGTACCTCGAGTCGGTCCGCGAGACCGAGAAGAACCTCGAGATCGTCGAGCGGCGGCAGAAGGAGATCGAGGCCGACCATTCCCGGAAGCAGCACGACCTGAAGATCGACGGGCTGCCCGAGACGCCCCGCTACGACTTCGACCACCAGGACTCCAAGCAGGTCCAGAAGTACCTGCGGCTCATGTCGGACCTCCTCGTGCTCGGGTTCCAGACCGACACCACGCGCGTCGGCAGCCTGAACCTCTGGCCCTTCGGCGAGTTCCCGGACATCGTCACGGTGGGAAACGACTTCTCGCACCATGCGCTCGCTCACGCGGGCGCCATGTACGAGGCGAAACGGGGCGACCCGATCGCCCGCGAGGCCTTCCGCGAGATCACGGTCTGGCTCAACAAGAACTGCGCGTACCTCGTCCAGAAGCTCGACTCCCTCCAGGAGCCCAACGGGACGCTGCTGGACAACTGCCTGATCCTCAACATCTCCGACCTCGCCGTCGGCGGCGACCACAGCGTGGAGAACATCCCGGTCGTGCTCCTCGGGAGCGGCGGCGGGATCCTCAAGACGGGCCGCCACGTCGTTGCGGAAAAGTTCACCCCGATCGCCAACCTGTACGTCGAGCTCCTCAACCGCATGGGCCTTCCGGTGACGGAGTTCGGGGACAGCCACACGCACCCTCAGCGCAAGCACGACGGCCGCCTGCCGGAGCTCGGGTAAGCCATGTTCTACGCCGGAACGACCGACAAGAAGACCTTCGGCGGCATCCACGCCAGCGAGGACGGGCTGCGGTGGACGCTGGTCCACAAGGAGGTCGCCAAAGACAAGAAGGAGCGCGGCTCCTACGGCATCTTCGGCTTCGCCAAGGGGAACGGCGTCCTTGTGGCGGTGGGCGGCGGCGACAACATCTCGAAGGGCGGCCACTGTCGCGCGCTGGTCAGCCGGGACGGCGCCGCCTGGGAAGGCCCCCTGTGGCGGTTCGAGAACAACGGGGCCATGAACTGCGTGGCGTTCGGCAAGGACCGCTTCGTCTGTCATGGAGGCGAAGGGCCCTGGGCGTACTTCTCGACCTCCACGGACGGCAAGGAGTGGAGCGACCCCAACAAGAACCGCATCGAGAAGTGGCCGGGGTGGACCCGGATGGTCCTGAAGCTGGCCTACGGCAACGACCGCTTCGTCGGCATCGGCGCGACGCGCCGCCTGGTCACCTCCACGGACGGCCAGACCTGGAAGGACCATCCCGACGAGGCCCGGATCCGGCCCCCCTTCATCTCCCTGGCGTTCGGCAACGGAGTCTTCGTGGCCGGCGGCATGCACGGGTTGCGCGCCACAAGCCGGGACGGGGAGACCTGGGAGAACGTGGTGAGCGGCGAGGTCGGCGAGCACCTCAACGACATCGTGTGGACGGGGAGCGAGTTCGTCGCCCTGGGGATCGAGGTCACCTACAAATCCCCCGACGGGGTCTCCTGGGAGAAGTTCCCGACGGAGATCCGCGCGGCACGCGGTTGCTACGGCGCGGGGACCTTCCTCTGCACGAACCTGCGGGGAACCGAGGCCTACCGCTCTCGGGACGCCGTGGCCTGGGAGACAATCCCCCCCGTGCCGGACGCGATCTTCACCGGCGCGCTCGCCTGGTTCGAGTAGCGCTTTCTTCAAGAACGGGATTCGGGAAGCAGGCGCGTCCCGTATAATAGGCAACCAATGATTCCCCTGCTCCTCGCTTTGCTGCTCCAGGGCAAACCGGAGAAACCCCGAGACGAATCGACGATGGTCGTCGTCGCGAAGGACGCCAAGCTCCCCCACCTCACGCTCGACTCCGAGGGCAACGCGTACGTCGTCTTCTCGCGCAACGGCAACATCGAGCTCGCCATCTCGAGCGACGGCGGGAAGAACTTCTCGGCCCCCGTGACCGCCCTCAACGCCAACGGGCGCGACGCCGGCATCGCCAACCGCGGCCCCCGGGTCTGCGTCGACAAGTCGAAGCGGATCTACGTCTCCGGCCCGCTCTGCCTGGCGCCGCCCAACGCGCCCCCGGTGAACGACCTCTACTACGCCGTCTCGAGCGACCGGGGCAAGAGCTTCTCCAAGGCGTTCATGATCAACGACGCGCCCGGGACCGCGTCCGACTCGGTCCACGCCGCGGCCGCGGGACCCGGCGACCTCCAGGTTGCCTGGATCGACCTGAAGGAGGGCAAGCGTTCCCTCCTCACCGCGCATTTCGACGCCGGCGGCAAGAAGGTCGGCAAGTCGACCAGCATCACGAACCGCTGCTGCGAGCACTGCCCTCCGGCGATCGCCGTCGACGCTTCGGGCAACGCCACGATCGCGTGGCGCGAAGGAGGCGGCAAGGAAGGCCGCCAGATCTTCCTCACCCGGGCCGGCGTCACCTCCCAGCTCAACTCCATCGACAGCGGCATCACCGAGTGCCCCCAGGACGCCCCGGCCGCCGCCCTGCTCCCCGACGGCAAGCTGATCGCGCTCGCCTGGATGGAGCGGCGCGACGTGGAGCGCGACGCCGACGTCTTCTGGACCTACGGCGCGCCCGGCAAGCTGCGGCCCGACACCTGCTGCCACGACGACCGCCGCTACCAGCAGCGCCGCCCGACGCTCGCGATCGACGCCGACGGCACCGTCTGGTGCGCCTGGGAAGACTCGCGCCTGACCCTGCAGCGGGTCTTCTTCACCTGGACCCGGACCGAGTTCAACATCCCCTTCGACGACCCCAAGGACGTGTCCAGCGCCTGGCCCTCGCTCGCCTCGGGCGGGGGCAAGGTCGCGATCGCCTACCAGCTCGGCAAGGACGTCGTCTTCCGCGTCCTTTCCTCCAAGTAGGCCCGACCCCGGCCTCTCCGACGGACTTGCGAGCAGGAAACCGGCCTGTTACGATCGCAGCCCATGGCACAGAGGCTGTTCGGGACGGCGGGGATCCGGGGCGTCACCAACGTCGGCATCACCGCCGAGCTCGCCCTGCGGGTGGCCCGCGCCTACGGCGACTACATCGTCAAGAACGCCAGGAAGCACGGCTCCGTCGCGGTCGGCCACGACACCCGCTGGGGCGCCGAGATGCTCGCCCGCGCGGCGGCCAGCGGCTTCGCGTCGGCGGGGATCCACGTGCAGTTCTACGGCTGCGTCTCCACGGGCGTCTTCTCCCTGAACGTCGCCCGCACCCAGCAGGACGGCGGCCTCCTGGTCACCGGCTCGCACATGCCGCCCGACCGCATCGGCCTCATCCTGGTCGAAGGCGACGGCGCCATCGCGCCCTTCTCGGTCACCGACAAGGTCGAGGCGATCCTCGAGAGCGACGATTACCGCGAGGTCCCGCCGCAGCAGGTCGGCCGCCTCGAGGAGGCCTTCCACCCCTACGAGCAGTACGTCTCGGAGTGCATGCAGGCCCTCGACGCGCCCCTCTGCCGCCAGAAGCACTACAAGGTCCTGGCCGATCCCGCCAACGGCACCGCCAGCTACATCGCGATGGAGTTCTTCCAGTGGCTGGGCTGCAAGACGGAGCTCATCAACTACGACCCCGCGCCCGTGCCCGGACGCCCCAGCGAGCCGCGCGCCGGGACCGTCACGGAGGCCATCGAGGTCGTGCGTCGCGAGAAGTGCGACTTCGGCGCCTGCTTCGACGTCGACGCCGACCGAGTCCTCTTCATCGACGCCGACGGGATCCCCGTGAGCGAGGATACGGTGGGCGCGGTCTTCGCGAAGAACGTCCTCAAGGCGGGCGACACCTGCGTGGTGCCGATCAACTCCTCGGGCCTCATCGAACGGGTCTGCCGAGACGTCGGCGCCCACCTCGAGTACTGCGCCGTGGGGCAGCCGCCCACTCTCGAGGCGATCAAGCGCCTTGGCGCCGCCTACAGCTACGAGGAATCCGGCAAGTACTACTTCCCCCGCACGTTCCTCTGGCCCGACGGCGTGTACACGGCGGGCCGCATGCTGGAGCTGATGGCCAAGAGCGGCCGGACCCTCGCGGAGCTCGCCGCGGAATTCCCGAAGTACCACCAGGTGAAGCGCAACGTGACGGTCGAAGCCGAGCGCCAGGAGCAGACGATGCGCCGCGCCGCCCAGCGGCTCGAGAAGACGCTCGTCGACGGCCGCACGCGCGACATCACCGTGGACGGCTTCAAGCGCATCTACGCCGACCACTCCTGGCTGCTCTTCCGCAAGAGCGGGACCGAGCCGCTGATCCGCGTCTACTCCGACGCCCCCACGAAGGAGCGCGCCGAGGAGCTGGCCCAGAAGGGCGAGGAGCTGCTCCAGCAATGCCTGTGAAGGACGAGGACCTCCTTCGCCTCCTCGACGCCGCCGCGGAACCCGACCCCGGCCGCATCCTCGACGCCCTGATCCAGGCCACGCGCGCCGAACGCGGCTACCTCGTGACGCGCGACGGCATCCCCGTCCTGCGCGACATGAAGCCCGAGGACGTCCGGGTCAGCGGCACCCTGCTCGCCCGGGCCGTCTCGGAAGGCCGCCCCCTGGTGGCGTCGGCCGCCGACCTGGCGACGATCGAAAGCGTGCGGCAGCAGAAGGTCCGCTCGGTGCTGGTGTTCCCGCTCCGGACGAGCGGCTGCGCCGTCTACCTCGACAACGGGGCCTTCGAGCCCGTCGAGAGCCTGGCGCGCTATGCGGCCGCCCTCGACAAGGCCCTCGCGCAGCGCGATGCAGCGTACGGCGAACTGGTCGGGCGCTCGAAGCCCATGACGGACCTCTTCTTCGCGATCGATCGGATGGCCCCGGCCCCCTACCCGGTCCTGATCGTCGGCGAAAGCGGCACGGGCAAGGAGCTCGTCGCCCGCGCCCTGCATCGCAAAGGACCCTACGTCGCGACCAATTGCGCGGTGTTCCCGGAGCACCTCGTCGCCTCGGAGCTCTTCGGCCACGAGAAGGGCGCCTTCACGGGAGCGGACCGCGACCGGAAGGGCCTCTTCGAGCAGGCCGACGGAGGAACCCTGTTCCTGGACGAGGTGGCGTGCCTCTCGCCGGCCGCGCAGGAGTCGCTGCTCCGCGTGCTCGAGACCGGCGAGATCCGCAAGGTCGGCGGCGCCGCGACCGCAAAGGTCGAGGTCCGGGTCGTCGCCGCCACCAATGAGGACCTGGAGCGCTCCGACCTCTTCCGCCGCGACCTCTACTATCGCCTGAACGTACTGAGGATCGATGTCCCGCCGCTGCGGGAGCGGCGGGAGGACATCCCGCTGATCGCGCGGCGCCGCCTGGACATCATCTCGAAGCAGACCGGCCGGAAGCTGCAGTTCTCCGAAGGCGCGCTGGCGGCGCTCGTCGAGTACCCGTGGCCGGGCAACGTCCGGGAGCTGGTGAACCTGCTCGAACGAGCGGCGGTGATGAGCCCCCGCGCGCAGCTCGAGGCCGTAGATTTCCAGTTCCCGAAGCCGCGCGAGCGCGCGTCCGAAGGGATCCGTTCGATCGACGATCACATCCGGGAAACGCTGCGCCAGTACGGCGGCACGATGGAGTTGCAGGAAATCTCCGACAAGCTGGGCATCTCTCGTAAGACCCTATGGGAAAAGAAGAAGAAATGGGGTCTGTAAAGATCACGTGCTGGAACTGCGGCGCCGGCTACGATGTCGCCGACGGGGCCGACCTCCGGGGAGTGAGATGTCCCCGCTGCCAGAACCCGCCCACGAACTACTTCAAGACCGTGAGCACCCCGGCGTACGACCGGGCCTGCGACCACGCCCGCCGGGGCGAGAAGGACGCCGCCCTGGTGGCGCTCGAGGAGGCCCTGAAGGGCGGCGTCGACCTGGAAATCGTCGACAGCGACCCCGCGCTCGGTAAACTGCGGAGCGATCCCCGCTTCGCGCCGCTCGTGAAGAAATACCGACCCCGATGAGACGCGCCATCCTGGTCCTGTTCCTGGTGTCCTGCACGCCGCTCACGCCGCAACAGGAGGCGGAGCGGGACTATCGCGAGGCGCTGACGATGCGGGACCTGCAGCGCAAGCTGGAGCTCCTCGACCGCGCCATCGAGCTGCACCCCACGTCGCAGGCCCACCTGGAGCGGGCGCTGCTCAGCGGCAGCGTCCGCGAGCCCGCGCGGGCGATCGCCGACCTCAATGCCGCCATCGCGTTCCTCGACGGCGACCCCTCGCGGCTGTCGCTGCAGCTGAGCCGCGCGCTGCTCCTGGGGCGAGTGGGCCGCTACGACGAGGCGGACATCGACCTGTCCGTGGTCATCAAGGCGACCGGCAGCCCCGAGGCGTACCTCCAGAGGGCCTGGTTCCGGCGCCGCTCGGGGCGGGAGGCCGACGCGCGGCGCGACGTCGAGGAGGCGCGCAAGGCCTCGGACGGGCTCGCCGACCCCTTCTACAACGAGGGCGTGCGGGCGCTGACCCGCGGCGATTCCGCCGAGGGCGAGCGGATGTTCCGCTTCGCGCTCGACCTCGACCCGCTCCACAGCCGCGCCCACATCGCGATGGCGCGCCTCTACATGGAGCGCCATCAGTTCGCGGAGGCCGCGCGGGAGTTCGACGAGGCGATCCCCGCCCACCCCCGCGACGCGGAGCTCTACTACCACCGCGGGAACGTGCGCTTCGCCGCCGGGATGGGCGAGGACGCGTTCGCCGACTATGCGAAGGCCGTCGAACTGGCCCCCAAGGAGGCGATCTACCTGACCGCCCGGGGGATGGCGTACCACCGCGTCCGGAAGGACGTCCCGAAGGCGATGGCCGATTTCGCCGAGGCGATCCGGATCGACGAGCGCTGCCACTCGGCGTGGTACCATCGGGGCCTGCTGGATCACGAGCAGGGACATCTCCAGGGGGCCGAGGACGATCTCCGCCGCGCCCTCTCGATTCGCGCGACCCCTGAAGGGTGCGTGGCCCTTGGACGCGTCCTTCATGATCGGGGGGACTACGACCGGGCGCTGAGCGTGTACACGCAGGCGCTGGAAGTCTACAAGGAGCCCGACGTCCGGAAGTCGCTCCTGGCCGAGTCGGAGCGGACCCGGAAAGCCAAGGAGTCCAAACGATGAGAATCGCGAATCCCGAATCGCGAATCGCGGCCCAATCATCCCCCACCCATCCCTCCCCCCGGGGGAGGGCAGGAAGGAGGATGCCTCTGTCCGCGATTCTCCATTCGCTATTCGCGATTCTCGTTCTGGCCGGCTGCGGCGGGTCGACCCGCCCCGGCGGCGCCCCCGGGGGCGACCTGGACGCGGCGCTCGACGCCTGCGCCCGGGGCGACCTCGCGGCCGCGGAGGCGATGGTGAAGGAACGGAAGGACGCGGAGTCCATCCGGCTCCGCGCCCGGATCCTGATGATGCGCAACCGGAACCGGGAAGCCATCGAGCTGCTGCTGCCGCTGCTTCAGGGCAAGGTGAAGTCGTACGAGGGGGTCGAGCAGCAGTCGCAGGTGCTGCCCGAGCTGGCGATCGCCTACGTGCGGCAGGACGATTTCCTGAACGCCTCGAAGGTCTACGGGATGCTGGGCGAGGCCGTCATCGCCAAGAAGTACGAGGCGCTGGGCCGCAAGGTCGCCTACTCCACGAACCTCGGCGTGGACGAGGTCTCGGTGGACTTCCAGCTCACCGAGCCGCTGGCCGTGGTGTCCGCGACGGTGAACGGGCAGCGCGGCCTCTTCGTAATCGACACGATGCTCGACCAGGTCGTGCTGGACCGCGAGTTCGCGCGGAAGGCGACCGTGGACGCGCTGGGCGTGCGGGGCGCCGGCAACGTCGACGAGGCGACCGCGCTGGAGATCTCGATCGGCCAGGCCAGGGTGAAAAACGTCCCCGTCCACCTCGGCGAGTGGATGGAGATCGGCCGGATGCGGGTGGACGGGATGATCGGCCTGCAGTTCCTGATGCACTTCGACTTCACGCTCGACTACCGCCGCTCGCGCCTGACGCTGCGCAAACCGGGCGGGCCGATGAAGGGAGACCCGGGATACCTGGTCGGCGATCGCTACCTGCTGACGGGCGGCCTCCTGAACGGCACGACGCGCACGTTCGTCGCGATCGGGACCGGGCTGAAGGGCGTCACGCTGGCGGCGTCGGACCTCTTTCCCGCGGCGGACGTGAAGGAGTTCGCGGCGGGCGGGGTGAAGCTCGCGAAGCCGTCGATCGACGCCAAGGCGTTCCCGGCGGGGCTGGAGGGCTCCTTCGGCATCCCGATCGCCTTCGTGATGGGCCCGGCCGCCCTGCGCGGCAAGGTCCTCCGGGTCGACCCGGCGTCGATGCGGGTCGCCCTCGACTAACGAGTCAGGACCCGGCCGACGGCCTGCTTCCAGCCGGCGAAGAGGGCGTCGGCTTCCTTGCGCGGCATCGCCGGCTCGAACACGCGGTCAACGTCCAGCCCCAGCTCGTCGCGCCCCTTCCAGAGGCCGGCGCCGACCCCGGCCAGGTACGCGGCGCCGAGCGCGGTCGAGCCGATCGATTTGGGGCGCACGATCCGCGCGCCCAGCAGGTCGGCCTGGAACTGCATGAGAAAGTCGTTCGAGGTCGCGCCGCCGTCGACGCGCAGCTCTCCCACCTTCACGCCGCCCGCCTCGATCATATCGCGGGTCTGGTAGGCGATCGATTCGAGCGCCGCGCGAGCGATCTCGGCCCTCCCCGAGCCGCGCGTCAGTCCCACGATCGCGCCGCGCGCGTTCGGGTCCCAGTACGGGGCGCCCAGGCCGACGAATGCGGGGACCAGGTAAACCCCTCCGGTCGACGCAATCGACTTCGCCAGCGCCTCGGTCTCCTCCGCCTTCTCGATGATCTTCAGGCTGTCGCGCAGGTACTGGATCGCCGCGCCGGCGATGAAGACCGCGCCCTCGAGCGCATAGACGGTCTCGCCCCGGGGCCCGCAGGCCAGCGTGGTGAGCAGCCCGGCCTTCGAGTCCACGCGCTTCGGCCCCGTATTGACCATCATGAAGCAGCCGGTGCCGTAGGTGTTCTTCATCGCGCCCTTGCGGACGCAGCCCTGTCCGAAGAGCGCCGCCTGCTGGTCGCCGGCGTTCCCGAAGAGCGGGATCTCGCGGCCGAAGAGCGACGTCGTCCCGAACGACGCCGTCGAGGAGCGCACCTCGGGGAGGATCGCCCGCGGGACCTTGAAGAGCTTGAGCAGCTCCGCGTCCCACTCCCGGCGGCTGATGTTGTAGAGCATCGTCCGCGAGGCGTTGGTTTCGTCGGTCGCATGGACCTTGCCGCCCGTCAGGTTCCAGAGCAGCCACGTATCGATCGTTCCGAAGCAGAGATCGCCCTTCGGTCGGACGGTCTCGAGGATCCACTGAACCTTGGTCGCGGAGAAGTACGCGTCGATGACGAGCCCGGTCTTCTTGCGGATCTGCGGGGCGAGACCGCGCGCGCGGAGGCGCTCGCAGGCCGGCGCCGTGCGGCGGCACTGCCAGACGATGGCGTTGAAGACCGGGCGGCCGCTCTTGCGGTCCCAGACGACCGTGGTCTCCCGCTGGTTGGTGAGGCCGATCGCGGCGACCTGTGCGGGATCGGGGATCACCTTGCGCAGGACCTCCAGCGTCGCCTGCCAGATCTCGTTGGGGTCGTGCTCCACCCAGCCGGGTTGCGGGTAGATCTGGCGGAATTCGGTATAGGCGCTGTCGACCAGGCGGCCGCGCTCGTCGACCGCGATGGCGCGAACGCCGGTGGTTCCTTCGTCGATGGCGACGATGTGGCTCATTTCTTGAGGATACGCTGGATGGAGTGGTAAGGGTAGTTGTGGCCGGGGGTCGCGGCGAGCGCCTTCTCGGCCCAGGCGCGCTCGCCCGTGACCAGCGCAAGGAACCACAGCACGTCGTTGGCGTAGCTCCCGGAGAGCTGCTTCGCCTCGGCCTCGAGGTCCGCCTCCTTCAGCTCGCCCACCAGGAAGCGCATCATCATCCGCTCGAGGCGGAGCGTGGAGTTCTCCTTGTCCGTCTTCGCGAGGAACTCCCACGCGCTGCTCTTGGCGGGCTCCCGGTTCCCGGCCATCAGCTGTCCGAGCGAGCGGAAGAACGGGGCATCGTCACCCGTGAGCTCCGCCGCAATGGACTGTACGGCGGCCACGTTGCCGGACTCGATCGCAAGGATGAGCTGGGCCTTGCGGGCGCGGGATCCGGGATTGGCGTCCAGAATCTTGGCCGCGCCGGCGAAGTCCCCTTCCTCGCGCAGCTGCCCGGCGAGGAGGAAAGGGTCGCGGCCGTCGACGAGCTTGCGGGCCTCGTCGCCCTTCCCCTGGTAGAGCAGCGCGCGGTGGCGGGCCCAGAGGGCGCCGGCGTCGGAGGACTCGGGGAGGTACTGCAGGGCGTCGTCGTAGCGGGCGAGATCGAGGTACACCTCGGCGAGCTCGCCGCGGAGGTGCGGGTCGGAGCCCTTGCGCTCCTCGAGGTACTTGAGCGCCTGCTCGGAGCGGCCGATGGTCTTGAGCGAAAGGCCCAGCCGGACGCCGGCTTCGTCGCGGGTGGGCGCCCCCGCCTCGTAGGCGATCTTGAGGTAGGGGATCGCGCCCTCGTAGGCTCGAAGCTCCATGAGGCAGCGGCCCATCAGGAGGTTGAGCTGGGGCTGCTTGGGGAGCGGCTCGAGGAGCTCCTGGATGCGGACGCGCGCGTCGGCGTAGCGCTTCGTCTCCATGAGGCGCAGGGTTTCCTTCATCCAGGGTTCGGGATCCTGCTCCCGCGCCGCCTTGCCCCGGGGGTCGGCGGGCGGCTTCTTCCCGTGGAAGAGGAGGTAGCCCCCGAGCGCGATCACGATGACGGTGAAACCCGTCAGGGCCCAGGTCCAAGCGCGTCCTTTCCGGGCGCAGCGGGCGCAGAGGAAATGGTTCTGGGTCCCGACCTTCCGGACGTCCGCCCCCTTGGCGCCGCAAAGGCTGCAGGGGATGAGTCCGCGCGCGACGGCCTCCTCGAGAGGAATTTGTTCGGGCGAATCCACGTGGGCATTATACGGGCGAAACGCCAAAACGCCCGTCTATGATTAGGCATGGACCCGCGTACCGACGCCGAGCTCGCTCGCGCGCTGCGCGACGGCGACGCGTCCGCCTTCGACGCGCTCTACGAGCGCTACCACGCCTGGGTGAGCACCCTCGCGTTCCGCTTCACGAAGAACCGCGAGGACGCGCTCGACGTGCTGCAGGACACCTTCGCCTACCTGCACCGAAAGCGGCACGACTTCGAGCTCCGCAGCCAAATGAAGACCTTTCTCTATCCGGTGGTGAAGCACCTGGCGCTGTCGCGCGCGACCCTGGCGCGTCGGCAGGCGCCCCTCGACCCTCGCCTGGATCCCGCGGCGCCCTCCGCTTCGGCGGACAACGTCGCCGAGCTTCTCTCGGGCCTCTCCGACGTCCAGCAGGAAGTCGTGCTGATGCGCTTCGTCGACGGGCTCGACCTCCAGGCCATCGCGGACGCCCTGGAGGTCCCCCTCGGAACGGTGAAATCGCGGCTGCATTCGGCCCTCGACCTTCTTCGTGGAAAGAATTTCCCGAATCGATGAACTTTTCGGACCCCTTCCCCGCTTAAGGTGCGACATGGACGGACATCTGGATCTCCTGGGCCTGGACGCGGTCCGGGCCGGCGACGCGACCCCGGAGCAGCGCGCCCATGCGGACGCCTGCGCCGAGTGCCGCGCAGGGGTCGCGGGCTTCCGCGACCTGGCCACGCGGCTGGCCCCCGCGCCCGTCGACGTGCCGGCGGACGTCCGCCGCCGGGTCCTCTCGATCGCCAGGCCGAAGAGGCTCTGGCGCCCGATCGCCGCGGCCGCCGCCGCGCTGGCGATCGGCCTGAGCATCTGGCTGGCCTCGCGCCCGACTACTCCGCACCGCATCGACATCGTCGACGCCTATAGCGTCGCCCTTCGACTGAAGAACGGGCAGGCCGTCGACGCGACCTGGGACTTGAACGGCGACGGCAAGGTCGACGCGCTGGACGTCGACGAAATCGCCCGCCGGAGCGTGTCGATCCGATGAAGGCGCTCACGATCGTCCTGGCCCTCGTGGCGCTGACGCCGGCTCGGCAGGCGCAGTTCGTCGCGGTCGACATCTACGCCAACAGCGACGGCAAGGGCCTCGCGGCTTGGCAGATCGAGCTCGACTGCGACCCCGCGAAGGCGAAGATCGTCGGCGTCGAGGGCGGCGAAAAGCCCCCCTACTACGATCCGGCGGCCCTGCAGGGCGGCCGGATCATCCTGGCGTCCTTCAGCACCGAGCCCCACCCGCCGGCCGGCCGCGTGCTCGTCGCGCGCGTCCACCTGCAGGAGACCGGGACGACGGAGTACTCCGTGAAATTCATGGCCGCCGCCGCGCCGGGAGGCGAGCGGATCGAGCCCAAGATCGACCTCGTTCGCACGGGAGGAAAGTAATGCGGACCCGACTGTTCGCCGCTACCTGCTTGCTGGCTCTGCTGGGCTGCGCCCAGGAGATGGCCCCGAGCCGCCAGCCCACCACGGTCGCCGAAGTCCGTACCCGGACCAATCAATTCGGCGGTCTGGAGTTCACGATGGGACGCTCGACCGGGTTCCTCGACGAAGAGCGGGCGAGGGATGACTTCACGAAAGTTCCCCAGGATTTCGACGAGCTGGTGGTCATCGACGAAGAACGGACGCCCAAGACGCTGCAGGGCCAGCCCTACACCA
>Ga0310810_10000330_pt1 | contig 50016 bp, 51 predicted proteins | sample NCmetagenome_FD_207641 | JGI IMG/M metagenome (GOLD analysis project Ga0310810, IMG submission 207641) | Soil microbial communities from experimental microcosm in Duke University, North Carolina, United States - NC | ecosystem: Engineered > Artificial ecosystem > Soil microcosm > Unclassified ...
GGTATCAATCTTCGAGACCATCCAACGAAACTTGTCCCGCGTGGATTTCAGTTTGTTGCTGCCCGACGTCATGATTCTTGCGGATGAGGTGGACTCGCAGCTAGCACAGAGCATCGATAGCTTTCTCAAGATGCAGCGCGGGATCATGGCCTGAACGCCTAACGGATCATTCTCGATCACGAGTCGATTCGACAGTCCCCATCAGGTTTAATTGATTGCTGTTCTTAACACGCGATTTCACCAACTACTTCGGAACACCCCGGCTGGCAGTTGTTGGTGTAATCGCGTTTCGAGGTAGAAGAAGGAACGATGACCGGCTTGCTCTTTACTATATCGATCTTCGCTGAGTATCGCGGTACAAAGGAAATCTACTCAGCAAAGGTCATCGCGCCCAACGGTACGCCGCTCTATCATCTAGCAGAGGCGCTCTCAATCCCAGAGGCGGGATTGCGGTGCAACCCCGAGTTGGAATCCCTAGACGTTCACGTTTAGGCTGGTTGTCGAGTCAGACGGTGGGAAAGGCAGACCAAGTTTGGCCTCATTGCTCAAGCAATTGCCGTTCTGATCACAAAAACGCACTGATCCGTCCAGAGTCTAACAGAGCGACCGAAGTGCTGCTCGCCAAAGAACGCTACGCTCTGCTTGACGGAGCGGATCGCAAAGGCGCAAACTTTTAACATTCCTCGCACCACTCGTCACCGAGTGGAATCTGATTTCTCTCGGATGCAAAATCCCACAATTCTGGCCGAAGGAGTTCAAAACATGAAGAAACTCATGCTCTTTGCCTTCGCGTTCACGATCACGATGTCTCTATTGGCCCTCGCTCAGGATACCGCTAAGCCTGATGCTCAACGGCAGCCCACGAGGACGACTGAGAAGATGACAACGAAAACAGTTTCGCTCTCAGGCAAGGTTAGTAATGACGGCAAGATGTTCGTCAGCGATAAGGACAACAAAAGTTGGACAGTAAGCAACCCCGACGCTCTGAAGGGTCGCGAAGGACACGATGTAATGCTAAAAGCCCATGTAGATGAGGCGAAGAACGAAATTCACGTCGTGGCTGTCAAAAAGGGAAAGGGCGATAAGCAAGAAACCGGAAAAGAACCCATGAACGAACAGATGCCAAAGTGATCTACATGTTCGCCTTAGGCCAGCGAAGTGCTGGCTTTTTTAACGTCTGCTTGTAGGCAGTTATCACACGACCTGATTGACTTCAATTCTGATTCGCGATGTATAGACAGTCTGCCAAGAACTCCTACGCATGATCTCCAGCCTGTTCAATCTAGACCGGATTCAATCTCTTTGAGCGACGCCTGCACCCGTTTCGGTTCGCTCGACGTTGTCTCCGACGACGCCTTTGCACGTTGCTCTTGATCGTCATAATGCGTTCACTCAATGGCCTGCTTGTCACACGTCGGGGTGCTCAGATGCGGCCCATACGAGCGTTCACAAAACACCAGCCAAATGAACGCCGTGTTCACAAAAATCAATAGTTTGAAATGAGCAACTTGGGAAGAAGTTTCGAAGGGTTATATGAACGCTCCTGAAATGACTCGTGTAGCTTGCCGATGCTGATAATCGTTTCCTGCGAGATGAAGCCTGAGAGATCGACCTTCTGAGATGTTCCAATTGCTTGCTCAAGAAAATACAAAATGCCCGAGACTCGGGTTAGAGTCATCGAGTATTGTGTGAACAGTCCTCCCCATGAAGTCTGTCCGATGAGAGGGTACGCTTGAGACAACATTGAGAACGGCTCTCACGTGGCACAAAGCGTGGCACCAGCGGGCCATGTGACCGCTTCCAGAGGCTATTAGCCTTCAGTTTCAATCCCTAGGTTACAATCGCTGGTTCCCTCTTGCTTGAGGTTGAAACACCGAGCACTTCCGACTTGGCCTCCAACCAATCTCCAATGCGTGCCTGGGTGCAGCCTCGTTGGTTGTAAAGATCGTAGGCACGCCACGAATTTTTTACTCGATTTCAGGCAGGCTCAATTTCCATGCTCTGGATGAGCAGGACTCAGTCGAGTTTGCATAACCTGAACCTCCTTAATATTGAATTGCTCTGTAATATTGAATTGCTCTGTGCACTGTCCGCGATTGGGCTGCCGTTCAGAGATGAAAAAAGTTCTATGAAATGAAGTATTCGCAGAGCGTTGTGCAAAACCAGAAATGTCGGAGGTAAGACTGACGCGTAAAAATTCTTTGTAGATCAACAGTCCAATTTTGGAGGGCTTGAGCAGGGATGCGACCAATAGATAACAGTGGTGGGCGATTTGCCAGACGTGTATCATTTGCCCCGCTGATCCCTTTGTCTGATTAGCGATGCAAAGGCAGGTGGCGCATGTCGTCCAAGCCCGTTGCTCGTGAACAGCGAAGAAGCACGAGAGTTCCTCTCAAGGTCACCATCTCAGTTCATGGTGTTACTGAATGTTTCACCTGCGAGGGCGAGATAATCATCGTCAATTTGCATGGGGCATCCATCTCCACTTAGGTCGCACCGCAGTCGTTGTCTACGCCGATCCTAACCAGCCGTGACACTGCGGAGTCAATTGGAGAGCAATGAGAACATTTGGGGATTGTGTGCCGCCAGATGACTGGCATGAGGGTGTGCAGACTGTTCTCTAATTGAGGCTTCTGTGGTTTGAGAATCGGTTTGACTGATAACAGACCAGCGGAGCGTTCTTCACCCCAATAAATCAGAGTCAGCATTCTTCAATTCGTCATCGTCATCATGGTGACCTGGTTGACGAGTGATGCTCGTATTTCCGCCCTCGTTCTTTTGATCTTGCTCCACTGCACCCTTGCAATGTTGATCCTTCGATTTGTCAACGGATGCTCTTCCTCCTAGAACGGCGAATTCTACACTGATGTGAACGAGAAGCCTTTCATCTTCCACAATTCAGGTGAGAACTACGTTCTTGGTTTCCCATGGAGAACGGAGTTTACGGTGCGCGTAAAGCCCTAAACGTGCGGCGGTCTACCCTCTCCTGAAATGGGGATCACGAGACGAGCGCAGGCTAGGTGGTGAAAAATCGCGATTACACTCATTGGCCCGAATCATATTCTCAATGAATGAGTGCCCTGAGTTCGATAGTACCGACCGCCCGTCGTTCGGCCATATGATCAATACTGGCCAGTTTTGTGTGCTTGAATGTGGGACGATTGTCGTGGAATCTGTGGAAGGGGGATTATGACGCTAACAATCGTGGCCGTGGTCTTCGGAGCTTTTGCTATCGGTCTGATCGTCCTCCTGATTTACAAGGGCACGCTCACGATGCACAGGGATGAGCAGTTGTTTCTGGATGACACGAGTTCGCACATGCACCAGGAGCAGACGGAACTGTTGGCCAAGGTCAACCGGCTTACCCTACCGATGCGCGTTTTCAGCATCGGGTCTGGGGCATTTATGTTGGTGTTGGCGGGGATGTGGTTCTATCAGAAGCTGAGCGGGGTACACTAGTGTCGAAAGTAGAGAAACTTACGCATCCTGCCAACATCTTCGCAGGTTGCAAGGCTGAAAAGTGGGTCGGAGTTGGCGTAACGCCGCAACTACGCTCAAGAACCACTGTTAATAGCGCGGGCTTTCGCTGCGAGAGTGGTAACCTTGCTGCCGGTTGTGTCGCCCGACTAGGAGGTCACCAGTGTGGAAGCTTTTACTAATCTGTTGGGCGTTGGTGTTTTCGTCTTCACAGCAAAGCCAAACGCCACCTAAGGCGGAGTCGTCCGCCCAGTACACAATCCCGTCCGAGGCAGTGAGGATGGTCAATCCCGTCAAGCCAACAGCGGAGTCGATCGCTCGCGGCAAGAAGTTATATGGCTACGATTGCGCCATGTGCCATGGCAAAGATGGTGGTGGCAAAGGTGACGAAGCCGAAAACATGAAGATGAAGATCCGCGACTTGCGCGATCCGTCGGCCTTGAAAGAAAGGACGGACGGGGAACTCTTCTACATTCTCAAGAACGGGAAAGGTCAGATGCCGCCGGAAGATCGGGGAAGCCCGGAGGCACTCTGGAACCTGATCAATTACATCCGATCGTTCGCGAGCAAGAAAGCTTCGTCCGAGGACGAAGTCGCCACTCCGCAAAAATCCAACTAGAAATAGATGTCGGTTGTCCGTTTCAACTAAGCGTGGCCGCGAAACTGTCACTCAGGAGACGCTTGCCGAGATGGTCGGTATCACCCGGTCGCGGGTCAGCTTGTTTATGAACCGGTTTCGGAACATGGGGCTTTCGTGGACTACGGCGAGGTCAAGGGGCTGCAAGTGCATAGTTCACTTCTCGATGTCGTTCTTCACGATTAGGTAAAGTGCTTCCCATCATCTTGCTCCAACTGCAGAACAGGTAACCGTGCTCTTCTGCAGCCCGCTTGTCCACTGATTGTGGATTGTGGTCGATAAAAAATTCCCGAGGCGGCAGGCTTTGGACCTTGAACAGTCGGCTAGTCGCTTTTCTGAGCAATATCGAACAGCCAGGCTGACCGATGTTCCGTAGGTTTGGAATATGACGATAGTGCGCCATTACCCGGAAGCTTAACAAGAACCAACGGAGTGCTTTTCCGGGATTACCTACCATAAAACGCGGTTGCTCAAAGCGAACTAATCGTTCAATCTGCGGCCAAAGCAGTGGCTTGTGGCGAACATCCAAGTGGCATAGGCGAAGATCGCGTTTTATGAAAGGTGATTAATAAATGACTACCGCGTCGAGTCCCAACGTTGCCTCAGTATGCCAGCCACCCGCCACTTCCACGATGAAGGCCTTGGTTTTTCATGGGCCAAACGACATCACTGTCGAGGGTGTTCCCATACCGCGTCCCAGCTTCGGCGAGGCCGTGATTCGGGTGACGCTCACCACAATCTGCGGGACTGATCTTCATATCCTTAAAGGTGAATACCCCGTGAGGCCTGGCCTGGTTTTAGGGCATGAACCGGTAGGCATCGTCCATGAGCTAGGGCCCGGGGTCACAGGCTATCAGGTCGGGGAGCGCGTGCTTGTTGGAGCAATCACTCCTTGCGGGCAATGCCAATCTTGTCTCAGCGGGCACTGGTCGCAATGCGGAGGTCCAATTGGCGGGTGGAAGATCGGAAATACTCTTAACGGGGCACAAGCTGAGTACCTGCTCGTCCCGCATGCTCAGGCAAATCTCGCGAAAATCTCTGACGAATTGAGCGATGAACAGGTGGTACTGCTCGCCGACATTGCTTCTACCGGTTTCTCGGCGTCCGAAACAGCCAATCTCCGATTGGGAGATACGGTTGCTATCTTTGCCCAAGGCCCGATTGGGTTATGTGCCACGCTGGGGGCAAAGTTAAAAGGCGCAAGTTTTATTATCGCCATAGAATCTGACCCAAAACGCTCTCAAATGGCCCGACGAATGGGGGCTGACGTTGTGCTGAACCATCAAGAAGTGGACGTGGTGAAAGAAATCAGGAAGCTGACCGCAGAATTAGGCGTCGATGTTGCCATCGAGGCGCTTGGAACCCAGCAGACTTTTGAGAACGCATTGAGCAGTTTGAAACCAGCCGGCACTCTTTCTAGTTTGGGGGTGTATTCCGGCAAACTCTCGATTCCGCTGCAACCCTTTCTGGCGGGTATCGGCGACCAGAGAATCGTCTCGACACTCTGTCCAGGTGGGAAGGAAAGAATGCATCGGTTGATGGAATTGGTGAGGAATAACCGTGTAGACCTGAGGGCCCTACTCACCCATGCATTTCCGCTCGAAGACATCGTGAAAGCATACAAGTTCTTCGAGCAGCGGTCCGATGGAGTAGTGAAAGTCGCGATCAGGCCCTAACCTGGTAGCCCCGATCGGCTGATTCTTACGATGCTTCTGATATGAGCAATCCTGCACAGAAATGCCGGTGTTGAAACGTGTCATCGTGAATGTCGTCACTTTGCTAACGGGCAATACACGTCTGTTCCGGTCGTCCGGGTAAGCCGGTTGGGAGGGGATGGCGGCCATATAGATGAGGCCCTCCCCTTCCCGGAACGACGGCCCACCGGGAACGGGGATTCCCACATCATAAAGGATTGCTCGTCGAAAGCTGCGCGACAAGGTATTTGGTTGGTCTAATGGAACTGTGATGTACAGATATTTCTGCGGCGTTCAATGCTCGGGGCGTCTAAAGCTGTCTGGAACGCTGCTAGACCAGCCCCGTTTCGACAGACATTAACCACCAACACCTTAGCTCGCAACAGCTTAAACCGTTTAGTGCGCAAGTTTTGCGTTAGGAAAGCCCAATCCGATGAAGTAGCTCAGGATGCTCCGCAGAGGAGCAACCCAGCGCGAACGTATGGCAAGGCCAACTATGGTCTGCCCTTTTCCACCGTCTGACTCGACGACCAGCCTAAACGTGAACTTCTACAGATTCCAACTCAGGGTCGCATCGCGAACGATGTTGCAACGAATCTACAACGTCCTCGGCGGTGAATTTCCCCATAACCAGAGCCAGCTTCCGATTTTTAGTCGTCACTATCGGCATGCAATCAATGTACTGGACGTACTCAGGGATGCGACTATCTCCACGAGTCACTTTGACAACAAACTTGGTGATTTTCATGGATTTCACTACATTCATCCTACGCTTCTATTCGAGAGGTAGATTGTGACTACCATCACTTTGCTACAACGACAGCAGGACTACGATTTCGTTTCATGAACAACCATCAGCTTCAGCAGCTAAAGAAGATGCTGGAAGTTCGGCGGAAAGAACTGCGGGTGAGTATTGGGTATCAACTGCAATACGCAAGACAGCGGAGCCTGAAGCGGATGTGCTGGATCGAGCAACGAGCGCATACGACAAGCGAACAAAGCTCCAACGAAGCACTGAAGAGCAGCGACTGCTTGGGATGGTCGAGGCCGCTCTAGGTCGCGTTCGAGATGGCTGCTACGGACAATGTTTGTTCTGCCACGAGGAGATTGGCGGAAAACGACTAGCAGCCGTGCCATGGACGAAATACTGCCTCGAATGCCAAGAGAAGTTAGAGCGATGAGTCGACCGTGACCCCGCCCCATTGTTGGAATTAATTTGCCCGGGAATGACTCTCGCTTATCTTTCTGTTCACAAGCCACACTCTGATATGTGAGCCTGCGTGGACAACTCGGATTCTGCCAAACAAGCGGATCACGCCTCATAAAGCTGAGTTATCCTAATCCTATGGATCACCTCGATGTTCTTCGCGAAAAGATTGCGCTACTAAGGGCCGAGATCGCCCAGATTCAGGCGTTGAATCAGGCATACCGCATTCGACACCGGAATGAGCCAGATGCTCAAATCGCTGACGTCCAAAGGCAAGAGCGGCTGCAGGCCATACAGCAAGAACTTGTCCAACTCGCTGGTCTTGGCTGGAAGGTTCAGTCAGTTGAACAGATGAAGGAAAAGTACCGCTCCCGGCTGCATCTCGCCCAAAAGGCTTCGTAGGCCAATTCATTCTTATGGAGAACCAACTCTGACGTAAGTCGATGCCTAAAAAGCGCTTTACTCGCAGTGTTAAGATAGCGACGTTCTCATAGTTATGGCTTCATCCTCATTCGCACACGCAAAGCAGGAGCCATGCGCCGATTTAGAGACATCCCCACCCACAGCATTTGCAGGTTCGTCTCTTTCGCCGCTGTACTTGCTTACACTCTAACTCTTGTCGCGCAGAAGTCTCCGCAGGCGAGCCAACCGAAGTACGACGTCCGCACTGAAACTAAAATGAAAGGAATCGTGGAGGAGATAAACCTGCCCCCGAAGGGCAGTGAAAAAGACGTTGCACACCTCCGGGTGAAGAGTGGGACGGATAGCACTGGATGTTTTCTCTGTCCCAAGACTTTTCTTGACGACATGGGAATGAATTTGGCTAAACAGTCGAACGACTTTGCGTGGGTGAGGAGTATTCGAGGCGACCTCCAGATGCAACTTTGTCGAGTGACGGTTCTAGATCGACCCTCGAAATGGCCAGAGCAGCACAAGCTCGTGGCTACGAATACATTGCTATCACCAACCATTCTAAAGGCTTGAAAATCGCTGGGGGAATTGATGAAGAGCAATTGCAGCAGCAATTCGATGAGATCGAGAGCGTCAATGCGCTGCTCCGCGCGGTGAAGGTGGCCGATTTGTTGTGCTCCGATCTATTGAATTAAATCTCAATCCATTAGGTGAGGGTGGATTGGATCAACAATCCCTGAGGCCTCTCGATCTGGTTCTGGGATGCTTCCATTCCAGCCTTGAAAAAAGAGGATCAAACCAACGTTATGTCGCTGCGCTCCAAAACCCTGACATCCAAATCCTTGGCCACCCAAAGGGCGCATTTTCAATTTCAGTGAAGGTCTTGAAGCCGATTGGAAACGAGTTTTTGACACCGCTGCAGAACTCGACAAAGCTGTTGAGATCGCAAAGCTGGGCCGTCGCTGTGCGATCCACAGCCAAAACAAAACGGTTTAAGCTGCGAAATAATAACTTGTTTGCATCATGACCTAGATCAGTTTCGCCAATCACTGACCGCTGCTGAACCTACCGGCCTAGGTTTCGGGGTCGCCGGATTGTGGTGGGACGCCAAGGGCGATTGGACTCGTGCGCACGAATCCGCTCAGCAGGACGGCGGGTTAGCGGGATAGAGTACAACAAGCCGTGACGCGTATCACCGCAAGTTGCGCCCCACGACTACATGCTCGCAATCGGTACACAGGAAGGCGTGATTGGCCGAACCTGATAACAAGGTCGTGACGAGAGCGGTAGCAAAACTGGCATTGGCAGGAGAGCAGGCTGGATTGAGCGTCGAAGATATAATTGCCCTGTTAAACGCCGGAATCAGCCTGGATGCTTTGCTCGACGTGGTATGTGGCCAATCGCCGCCTGGCCTGCAAATGTCGTGAATATATCCAGCCAGGGTAATGAAAAACGTTGAATTGGACCAGTCTTTAGGTTCCCGTACCGGACAGAGTAATCTTCCGGGGGCTGCCGCCACCATCATCGTTTATGTTCACGGTTGCCTTCCTACTCCCCTTTGCCGTGGGCTTAAAGGTTACATCGATTTTGCAACTGGCTCCGCCGCCCACGCTTGCTCCACAGTCGCTCGAGAGCACAAAGTCTCTGGCATTGATTCCTGCACTGATGCCTGACACATTGAGCACAGCAGTGTCCGTGTTGGTGAGGATTGATGTCCTGGCAGCAGTCGTCGTCCCAACCGCCTGGCTTCCAAACGATAATGTCTTCGGACTCAAGCTGACTACGCTTCCGGTTCCACTGAGTGCCACAGCTTGTGGGCTCGCCGGATCGTAATCATTCATTACCAAAAAACCTTTCCGCGTTCCTTTTGCTGAAGGCTTGAAGGTGACCCATACATCGCAGGTCGTTCCCGCTGCCAGTGAGGCTGGACAGGTATTGACCTGCGCAAAGTCGGCCGCGTTCACGCCCTCCAAATGGATACTTCTTACTGTGAGTGGGGACGCTTTGTTGTTCGTGACCGTGATTTTTTTGCCGGCGCTTTCAGAATCAACCAATGGTCGGCCGAAGGCGAGTGTCGCCGGCGCTACACTCACAAACGTGCGCGAGGCGATCTTCGTCACAAAGGCATCGGTTGCTCCACCAAAGGTCGCTTGGTACGCGATCGGACTCTTGTTGAATCCCGTCGAGCTCGTCTGTCCGACCACGTAAGCATTGCCATTCGGCGTGACGGCGATGCCGAGGCCGGAGTCATCGGAATGTCCGCCGAGATAAGTCGAGTAGACAAGGCTGCTGTTTGGACTGATCTTGCTTACGAATGCATCCATCCCGCCGCTGCGATACCGCTGCAGCGCATTGACGGTCGGAAAGTCATTCGACTGCGTGTAGCCGGTTATGTAAGCGTTTCCCGAACCATCGACCGCGATGGCGGAGGGCCAGTCTTCGCCGGTTCCGCCGATTGCCAAGGCCCAGTCGTCGCCTGTACCGCCGATGGTAGCGCCCGTCCCAACTTTAAAGCCGCCGGTGGCGTTGGTATTGATCTTAGTGACCACGTGTTGGTACTGCGGTCCGGTTCGCAATAATACATTCCAGCCACACTAATTGGATGAGTGTACCCCATCACGTAAGCATTTCCATTCGCATCTACCGCGACGTCTGTTGTCCAGAATTCGATGTCGCCGCATTCAGAATAAATGGGTTGGATCGAACTTCCGTAAACGATGTTGCTGCCGCTGGCGTCGATTTTTGTCAGGAAGCCATCGATCGTCGCGCCGCCACGCGATGTATCAATGGATCCGGCGGCGTAAGCATTCCCAGATTGATCCACTGCGACGCCAGAAACCCATTCCATATTGGCCCAAAACGAGAAGTAAGCGGAATACACTGCAGCTGTGCCGTCGGCGTTGATCTTGGTTACAAACATGCAGTATCCCAGACATTGGGCGGTGCCTTTGATCGGTGGCTCGTCAAACCATCCCGATCCGCTGACGTAGGCGTTGCCTGCGTCATCCGCTGCGATGTCGGCCACGCTCCCTGCCGCATAGGTGGAGTAAACGATCCGACTTCCATTCGGATTGATTTTTGTGATCCAGCTATTGTTCCCCAATATATACGCGTTGCCCGCCTTGTCCACCGCGATACCGACAACACATTGGCCCGCCCTCCCGCCCAGGTAGGTGGAATACACAAGCGCCGTACCGCTCGCGTTGATCTTGGTGACAAACACATCGATGCTTCCTACGGGGAGTACCGGCTGAATGGCTTTATTTGTCGGGAAGTCGATGGAGTCGGCGCAGCCGGCGACGTAGGCGTTGCCGGTGGCGTCAACCGCGATTTTTGGTTGGACTCGTAGCCACTGCCGCCTAGATATGTTGAATAGCTCAGGATGGGGTCGATAATCAGAGCGCGGCTTCGATCGTAGTTCGCGATTTGGAATCCAACTTCATTGCCGGTGATCACCACGAAACTGCCGTTGATGTTTCGCTTCGCGCCTTGCACTGGCTGATACATTTCAGGTCTTGGTATCCGCATTTCGCCGGCTGCCGTGTCAGAACGAGGTCGCCACGTTCGATGACGATTCGATTCGCGCCATCAATCGCGAGCCGGATGACCGAGGGGTCCGTTCCGGGGCGCACGACGAAGTCGTATTCCAGCTGTCGCTGATTTCCGTAGTAAACCAGGTCCACTCCCGGATAAACATTCTGGTAGCGCACCTTCGCAAATCGCCGGACGTTGGTGTGCCACATCGAAGGATCGCTTCCTGCAAAGTAGTTGCTTGTTCCAGGCAATTCGTCTTGACCGGAGATTTCTGCTTTTACATTGGCGTTTAGCAATTTCATTCTTAAAGCTGAGGGCTGCGCGCTTGGCGACGGGCGCAGTCGAACGACCGCTTCGTTCTGAGTAAGAAAAAGGCTATAGCCAGGGCCGCGCGACAAGAATTTGACCTGAGCATCCGTCTGTCCCTGATTGGCCTCAAAGACGAGGGGAAGCTTGCCATAACTTTCGACGAGACTCGCTTTCAAAGTCTGGGATCCCGGAAGAGCGACAGCTGAGGAATGCTGCCTGCCGCCCCGCGAAGTCACCGCGACAGACACCTCTTCTCGACGCGGACCAAACATTTGGGCCACTCCAGCTTGAACGAAAGCATAGACCATGAGGCATACTATGCGGTGGTGAGAGTGCCGGCTCTGCGGATGAACGTGCTGATCATGACAAACCATCCTGTCTGAAGTAAACCAAGTTTTTTAAAAGGTTGCTTTTGAGTTGCCGACAGTCACTCTTCATTCATCGCACTCTCACAATTACTTGTATAATCTCTAAGCCGCCACAAGCCTCTGCAGCGCAGTCATATTGCGGATTATCAGTGTCGAGCCCTTTAATTCAAGGATCTCCATCTTTCTGAACTCCGCAAGTGTGCGGCTTATAGATTCCCGGCTTGTGCCGATAAGTTGTGAAATTTCTTCATGGGTCAGCGCAAGTTTTGAGTGGACGGCTCCATTTGTGACTCGGCCTTCCGCCGCCGACGCCAGGAAGAATTTGGCGAGCCGCTCCGAAATCGAGTGTGACAACCCAACCGAGCGAATGGTCTTACACGCGCCCTGATAATCACGGCTGATATGTTGGGCGGTCTGCAGGCACGCATCGCCATGCTTCTTCAGAAACATCATAAAATCCTCTCTGCTTACGAAATTCAGGCTGCAGGGCTGCATGGTCTCGGCCGTCAACTCGTATGCCTTGCCTGTGACAGTCGCATGCAAGCCGAGAACTTCTCCAGCTTTTGCTATACGCAGGATGAAAGTCTTTCCATCGCTAGAAGTGGTTGAGAGCTTGACTTGCCCCTGGCAGAGGATGAAGATCCCCCGCGGCATTTGCCCATCGATAAAAATGAGCGCGTGACTCGGGTAGGCGGTCGCGTGGGTTATTTCGCTGAGGGCTTTTAGCGGTTCCTCTGCAAGGGTGCAGAAGAAATTCTCGGAACGCAGCTGACACGTCACACAGTTCTCAACGCAGGGCAGACCGTAAGGTGAGTTCATGACCGTTCCCCACTGCCCGAGAGACGTGCGGGCTTTCCTAGAGTTGCTTAATGACCTCTGACGATAGGAAATTTTAGAATTGGCGGGCAGGGCGCGACTGTTCACATTTGCTCATTCCGCGATGCTGTAATTTGGGTAGTGATGGCCGGGTTGCTAACCGACAATGGATGTGATATCGGTGTCGCGGCCGCAAAAGTGGACGAATCTCTGGGACGGAGCCGACCTTTCACTATGCCGATTACTGACCCATGTGCTCAAAACGCGGCGAGACCAACTAGATTCAGTGACATGTACCGCTCAGGTGGAATCGACCTAACAGGCATAACCGCACCGGTCCCACGTATCTTTCCGAGTTGAGCCATTCTGCACAGTCATGGGAAGAGTAATGGGGCACTCTATACATACCTTGCAGTTCAATGCAGTCTGTCAAACACGCTGTTATCTGCACCGATAAGAGAGCAACGAGTTCAGTCGGACAAGTATTGTTTCTGAGGCAGAGAATGCAATGGCGCAGGTCATTCAAGTCGAAATAAGAACGGGCACCACGCACACCGTGACGTGGCTCGATGCTGCACTGAAACCGAGGCCAGGTATGGCTCTTGTGTGCACAGGTGATTCGCGATCGTGGACCGTCGTACAGGCATACCCCATCACGGCGAGGGAAGTAAGGGAAAGCCAGGCAAGCTGGAAGGTTGTGGTCTGAAGTGCCGCGTTTGATAAAAGGAATGGGAAGCTAGGCGAACTACTGCTCCAAGGGGTCAGGCAGCACCTTTACTCATTCCCGTTCAGCAATCCACAAAGCGAATCGGAAGACCAATGGTGCGAACAACAATCCGACTGAAAATCCAGGCCCGACTCCATCCCAATCGGCGGCTTTTTCGTCTGTCATGACTTCGAGTCTAGCGAGAACAATTCTCAAGAGCCATGGAAACAATTACTTTCAACGCGGCAGCCACCTCGCGGCAAAGAGATGCAACGAGGACTGCAACGATGTGCTTTTGCACGGAAGTGTAATGGCGATTCGATTTGCCCAGCTATCGGTTCGCTTGAGATATTTGCAATCGACGATTCTTAACTCGCCGCTTGGCGGCCCTTAGTACCAGCACGGTGCAAGGTGCCAGGAACAAGCCCATCTCGAAAAAGTTCAGGATTTTCCGCTCTGTCAAGAGTGTGATGCCTGCACAAAGTAGTGCAGCGAAACCGAATAACCTTGGTTTCTCGAACACAATCGAATACACACTGCAAACTAGCGCTGGAGAAAACAACACGGAAGAAATCACGATGAGAACCACCGAAAAAGTATGCCCCAATCCCATGACAGCCATAAGCGGGAAACACGATGCGGTCAGACCAATCGCAAGAAGGCTAAACATCCCAATTGGTGCAGCTTTTATCTCTTCGTGCATGCAAGCTCCGACTGAGCGATGCTAGAACGAATTAGCGGGGTTCAAGTGTTCAGGATTGCTCACTTGTTGGAGATGTCTCGACAAGCGGTTCCCCGGCGGTCATGGCGAAAAGAACTGCAAAGCAAGAACGTCAGATTCGGCAACTTTGCGAGTTGGAAGGCGTGGACCCTCAGCACATGTTGGATAACCCGGCATATGACGTGTTGGAGGTTGTCCGTGTCCTGCGCATGATTCGCAGTGTACGCGCGGCGATGAATGCGCGGCGCATTTGACTTTCGGGCGGCCTCCTTCCGACCCGAATCTGGCGCGGCGTTTCCGGGCCATTACTCCCGGCGTTGCCCCAGGGCTTTAGCCGGGGTGGGTCCACTGCGGAGTTGGCCCGCCCTTTTTCAAAATTCAGGAAATGAAGTTGAGCCAGGGCCGGTTTTTAGGTCAATGAGTGTAATGGCGATGTTTCGCCATTAATCCTCTGCGAGATGCCGCCAACTCATCGGCTTTCATTGACTTGCCTTTGCACCGCGCCTACCATTGCCACGATTCCATGATCGGTCAAACCATCTCGCACTACCGAATCTTGGAGAAGCTCGGGGGTGGGGGCATGGGTGTGGTTTACAAAGCCGAGGACACAGAACTCGGCCGCTCCATCGCCCTGAAATTCCTGACCGATGAGTCAGCTCGAGATCCGCAAGCGTTGGAGCGCTTTCGTCGTGAAGCGCGTGCTGCTTCCGCTCTTAATCATCCCAACATCTGCACCATCTATGAGATCGGCAAAGACGGCGACCAACCCTTCATTGCCATGGAGTTTCTGGAAGGGATGACGCTCAGACACAGGATTGCCGGGAAGCCATTAGACGTGGACACTTTGCTATCGGTCGGGATCGAGGTTGCTGACGCACTCGCTGCAGCCCATGCGAAGGGCATCGTCCACCGCGATGTAAAGCCTGCAAACATCTTTGTGATTGCGGACGGACATGCCAAGGTCCTCGACTTCGGTTTGGCTAAGGTCGGCTTAGTGGCGACGCGGATGAACGCCACACCAGCCGCGCTCACAATGAGCGAGGAACTGCTGACCAGCCCTGGTTCAGCGATGGGCACGGCGGCGTACATGTCGCCTGAGCAAGCCCTGGGTAAGGAACTGGATCCCCGGACTGACTTGTTTTCCTTTGGCTCGGTCTTGTATGAGATGGCGACGGGAATGCCCGCTTTTCGAGGCGACACCACAGCTGCTGTTTTCGATGCCATCCTGCATAAAGAACCAACCGCTCCAGTACGCCTCAACCCCAATTTGCCCTCGGAGCTTGAGCGCATTATCGACAAGTGCCTGGAGAAAGACCGGGAGCTACGCTACCAGCACGCTGCGGACATCCGCACTGACTTGAAGCGGCTAAGGCGGGATACGGATTCCAGCCACTCGCGCCGAGTGAGCGAGGTCATTTCAATGGGTTCCGCAGGACCAGTCGCTCCGCCGACGAGCCGCGCGTCGAGCGGAGCAGTCATACTTGCCGAAGCGAGACGCCATAAGGTAATTCTGGCAATGACGCTGGTTGGATTGACAGCGCTGATCGCCGGGTTAGGGATTTACTTCTCTAGACGGAGCGGAAGTGGGAGCGAGTGGAACGCGCAGGGCATGACGATCAGGCGAGTCACCCAGAGCGGGAACGCGGTTAACGTCGCGATTTCCACTGACGGCCATTACATTGTCTATGCCCTGCGTGAGGGAGCAAAACAGAGCCTAAACGTTCGTCAAGTAGCTACTGGCAGTGACGTACAGATTCTACCGCCGGATGAAGTTGTGTTTTTTGGTCTGACTTTTTCGCCCGATGCCAACTACATTGATTTTGTTCGATCCGAAAAGAACAACCCTGTTAATACTTTCCTTTATCGAATTCCCACGCTGGGAGGGACATCACACCTCGTGATGAAGGGGGGAATCGATTTTTCAACCAGCTATTCTCCAGACGGCGCGCAGTTCGCCTTCTTACGGGTCCAGGGTGAAACAGTTGCCCTATTAATTGCCAATGCTGATGGGAGTAACGAACGGCTGCTCGCAAATCGTCCTTACTTTGACATGTTTTCTTGGGGTACGGCTTGGTCCCCTGACGGCAAAACCATTGCCTTCGCAGCTGCGGAGTCGAATAAAAGTATTCGATCGGTACTTTGGGCAGTCTCGATCGCCGATGGATCGGTGCGTGAAATCTACTCGACGCCCAACCGTATTGGTCATCCGCGCTGGCTGCCGGACGGCAGTGGCCTTCTAGCGCCGATTGGTAGCATTAATCAGGCTCTTCGCGGGCAACTCTGGTTCATTTCTTTTCCAAAGGGACAAGCAAGGCGTCTTACGAATGATCTGATGGATTACCAACTCTGGTCTCTGGATCTCACTCAGGACGGCAAGACGCTAGCCGACACCGCAGGGTCGCAAGTCTCGGATCTGTGGATCGCGCCGACGAGTGACACCACCAAGGCCAAGCAGGTTACGCGCAATGACCATGCTGTTGGGCGATTCTCCTGGACGACCGACGGACGGATAATTTTCGCTAGCGGCGATGGCAATCTTTCCATCCTAAATTCCGATACGAGTGTGCGTACCCTGCTGACGCCCAATGACAATGCAATCTCGGACCCATCATTTTGCGGCGACGGGCGCTATTTTGTCTACTCCGCCTACCGGGAACAAAAGGTTGGAGTCTGGCGGATGGATGCCGATGGTTCCAACCCCATCCGCATCGCGGACGAGACCGTCGCTACCTCTCCACAATGTTCTCCGGATGGCAAGTGGGTGATCTATTTACGGGGTGGTTCGGGTTCCGTCCCGATGCGTGTGGCGATCACAGGCGAAAAGCCTCCAGAACCGATTGCGCAAAGTCCGGCGGTTTGGCTTGGCGATGTTCTTGCGTTCTCGCCAGACGGCAAACGGATCGCGTATCTCGCCGTTTCGCAGAACCCTGGTTCGCCCTCTGGATCACGACCAAATAGGCTAATAATAATTGCTTTCGATGGCGGTGCCCTTTTGCATCAGTTTGATTGGCCCGGTACGTCAGCCGGGGAGCCCCGTTGGGCACCATCAGGTGAGGCAATTGACTATGTATTGACCCGGAACGGTGCCTCCAACATTTGGCGACAGAAACTCTCTGGCGGAACGCCGAAGCAAATTACAAATTTTGAGTCCGGACAGATCTTCGACTTTGACTGGTCGCGTGACGGCAAGCAACTGGCGCTGACTCGAGGCAGCCAAAGCAGCGACGTCATCCTGATCAGTAATTTCCGGTGAATTTGCCCGGACGTGGTTGCACTGCAAACTCTCGGAGCAGAAATTGGATGAATCACAGGACAAAGTGTCAATGGCCATTCTCTGCATGGCACTTCTTCGCGAAGGAGTGATCGCGAGACGATCACTCGAATTGCCAAAAACTCTAACTTTAATTCGTTCGACCTTGCGTTTTTGCACTCGGAAAAACTTCATCTTGTCTGTCGGCAATCTTACAAAAAGGTTTGCTTCACATTTTCTGAGTTAGACCGAAGGGGCCTGAGCGGCCTCGCAAATCATAACTGTTGTTAACAGGCGATTACACTCATTGACCTGGGTGCATCTTCGGTGCATCGCCTTCCGGGGGAAGGGTGAAGGGCCTTGCCGCGGGTCACCGCGAGACACTCCTGCGGTTGGCGGCGGGAGTATAGCGCACGCAGGAACTTGGTTTGAAACTAGCAAACTACTAGCACGGAACTGCTCACGCTGGTCGCAACCCTAAAAAATGTGGTTTTTACTGGGGAAAATGGCGCGCCCTGAGAGATTCGAACTCCCGACCTTCTGGTTCGTAGCCAGACGCTCTATCCAACTGAGCTAAGGGCGCGGGTGTGATGCGAGCCGAAGAAATGCGTGGCTCATCAGTTCGGTTCGATTATAGCGGAAACAGGGCATCAGGAAAAATTTCCATCATGTTCCTTAAAAGCCGTGCGGAATTTTGTCTCCGCGACAAAATCGACGATCAGATTTCAACACGCAATCGTTTCAACTCTGCCGCAAAGTACCGCTCTACAGTGTTCTACTCCTCATTTCTGCATGGTGTCCTACACGTCGCTGCATGATTTTCCTAAAAGGTAAGTAGCTGAAAGGAAACATTCTTGCTATCCATTGGGAGTGTAGTAATTTTTCCTGCCCTGCTGGCAAATCCTACTCGTTGCGAGGCTGACCACCGCCAATTTTCAGTCGTTTAGGGATGGCATGGCGGTTGCTACCACGAAGAGCAGACGAAGTGGCGCGCAACGGGGCGCTCTCGAGAATAACTTCGGCCAGAGGTTTTCTTGAGCGCCCCTTTGCTTTTCTCGCAACACTCAACATCCTAAGCCAAACTCAATCTCTCACGCACATCGAGTCCGGCCTGCTTCAGCAGTTTCATAATCACTTCTTCATTCATGCGGGATGCATCGAACTCCACTCGCACGCTCTTGTCCTTCTCAGCAAACTCGATCCGCCGGATGCCATAAACTTCGCGCATTGCGTCTAATGCTCGCATCACGCGCTCGGTCGGTGAACTCTCATATCGATACACTGCGTCCAGGTAGGTCATTGCTGGCTCTTCTCCTAAGCAGAACTCTTGTCGCGTCTTTCAGTTGTGGTCGTGAATCCAATATATTGCATGAAGACTTCAGGCGTACACCCGTTTTCCGTGAGTGCGTCCGAAAACCCGCCTGCGAGCGTGCCTGAAGACGCCGAAGTTCTCGAAGCATTGCTTGGTCGCCGCGGCGACTTTCTCTCATTCGTGGGCGCCCGCGTTCATGATCGCATGCTCGCCGAAGAACTGCTGCAAACGGCTTATCTTCGCGCTTTTGCACGGAGAAGCCAGCTCCGCAACACCGAACGCGTAGTGGCATGGTTCTACCGTATTTTGCGCAACGTCGTTGCCGATCATTTCCGTCGTCAACTCGCCGATGAAAAGGTGATCGCCTACCCAGCCCAACTTCCAGATGTCGCTGCTTCTCAACCTGAGCTCGGTTCGTGTAAATGTGTTCCAGCCGAAGTGAACTCTCTCAAACCCGAATACGCGGATGCCTTACGTGAACTTGAGCTCGGGGATGCCAGCGTTGCCGAATATGCGACGAAGCACGGCCTTTCCGTTTCAAACGCTTCCGTGCGCCTGCATCGTGCTCGCACAGCCCTGCGGAAACGAGCCGTACAGGTCTGCGGATCGTGCGCCGGCGCAGGATGTTTCGCATGCTCTTGTGAGCCGTCACCCACATCTCATTGATTCTTCGCAACAGAGCAGTCACACTGTAAGATTTTCATCGTTAAGGCGTCAGCACCCAGTGAGAAGCAAATAGTTCTCGACTGGAGCACCAGACCATGGCACCTGAATCTTCGAAACCAGCCGGCAGCACATCTGAAACCAAGGATCCGGTGTGCGGCATGAGAGTAGATCCCGCCACCACCCGTCATGTCCTTACGCACGACGGCTCGACATACTATTTCTGCTCAGCCGGATGCCTCGATAAATTCAAAGCATCACCTGAGAAATATTTATCGGCGAAATCCGCAAAGCTCGGCTCGTCTACCCTGGTGGCTCTTGGTGGATCCAAACCATCTCCCCCACCCCAAGTCACTCCCAGAGAAAAAGATCCTGTCTGCCACATGGACGTGGGCCCCGCTACAGCGAAGTTCAAGCTCGAGTATTCGGGAAAGACGTACTACTTCTGCTGCGGCGGGTGCCTGGAAAAATTTCGCGCTGATCCCGAAAAATACCTGAACGCTGAGCCCTCCTCAGGAATAGTGCAGATCGGCGCAGTTCATTCGCCCACAGCGCACGCGCATGCACACACGTCTGCGGTGACAGCCGATGAGCGTACCTACGTATGTCCTATGTGCCCCGACGTGAGCAAGCTTGGACCCGGTCCTTGCCCCAAGTGCGGCATGGCTCTTGAGCCGGAATCTCCTCTCCCACAATCCAAAATCGAATACACGTGTCCGATGCACCCGGAGATCGTCCGCTCCGAGCCCGGCAGTTGCCCCATTTGCGGAATGGCTCTTGAGCCACGTACAGTCACTGCGCAACAAGAAGACAATCCCGAACTGCGCGATATGACGCGTCGCTTCTGGATCTCAACCGCCCTCACAATTCCTCTGCTGGCGATTGCAATGGGCAGCATGCTCTGGCCGCACGGGTCAATGAACGAACTCTCGGGGCATCAGGCAGACGCTTCCCACTTGTGGTCGTCGAGTTCGATTCTCCCCTGGCTCGAACTCCTGTTAGCCACCCCCGTGGTGCTCTGGGGCGGATGGCCCTTCTTCCAACGAGGGTGGGCCTCCATCGTCAATCGCTCCACCAATATGTTCACGCTCATTGCGCTTGGAACCGGCGTGGCATACATCTACAGCGTCGTCGCAACTTTATTCCCCCACATTTTCCCGGCATCATTCCGCACGATGGGCAATCACCCGGACGTTTACTTCGAGGCGGCAGCCGCAATCACAACTCTTGTTCTTCTCGGACAAGTCCTCGAACTCCGCGCACGCAGCCGCACCTCCAGCGCCATTCGCGCCCTTCTCGACTTGAGTCCTAAGACCGCCCGTCTGCTGAACGATGATGGCACCGAGCGCGATGTCCCGCTTGAAACCGTCAGGCCAGGGAATCATCTCCGCGTTCGCCCCGGCGAAAAAGTTCCGGTGGATGGCGTCGTCCTTGAAGGTTCAAGCTCTGTGGATGAGTCAATGATCACTGGCGAGTCGCTGCCAGTAGAGAAGAAGAGTGGGTCGAAGGTCGTGGGTGCCACCGTCAATCAATCGGGAGCATTCGTCATGCGCGCTGAGCGCGTCGGCTCAGAAACCATGCTCTCGCAGATCGTTCAGATGGTCAGCCAGGCCCAACGCACTCGTGCACCCATCCAGCGTCTCGCCGATCGCGTGGCTGCTTGGTTTGTGCCCACCGTAATTGCTGTCTCGATCATGACCTTCATCGCATGGGCGATCTGGGGCCCCGAACCTCGCTTCGCACACGCCATAGTGAACGCTGTTGCAGTGCTGATCATTGCGTGCCCGTGCGCACTTGGTCTCGCTACTCCGATGTCGATCATGGTTGGCACCGGGCGTGGCGCCGCGGCTGGCGTCCTCATAAAGAATGCCGAGGCTCTCGAGACACTCGAGAAGGTCGACACGCTCGTTCTCGACAAAACTGGCACGCTTACCGAAGGCAAGCCGAAAGTGACCGCCGTCTCTTCCAACAATGACGTTGCTATCGACGAAGTCCTTCGTCTTGCGGCGAGCCTCGAACGGGTCAGTGAACATCCCCTGGCTGCAGCCATCGTTTCCGCCGCCGAAGCGCGCAAACTGCATCTGACCGAGCCCACCAACTTCAAATACATTGCAGGGAAGGGAGTAACCGGAAACGTGGACGGCCATGACGTAGCGGTTGGAAACCCTGCACTGCTGCGCGAAACTGGCGCATTCCCGAAGGATGGACCGGTTAGCTACCTCGCAGCCGGATCGTCGCCAGCATCTGGAGCAGCCTCCGTTCTCGTGGCCATCGATGGTCGATATACTGGGAACGTCGCGATCTCCGATCCAATCAAGTCAACCACTCCGCAGGCTCTTCGTGAACTGCGGGCACAGAACATCCGCTTGGTCATGCTTACCGGCGACAACAAGTTCACCGCCGAAGCAATCGCTAAACAACTCAGCATCGACGAGTTCCATGCGGAAGTCCTTCCCGCTCAAAAGACCGAAGTCATTCAGCGCCTTCAGCAGCAGGGAAGAGTCGTGGCGATGGCCGGAGACGGTATCAACGATGCTCCCGCTCTCGCCCAGGCAAGTGTCGGCATCGCGATGGGTACTGGTACTGACATCGCAATGGAAAGCGGCGGTGTCACGCTGGTGAAAGGTGATCTGGCCGGCGTCGTTCGTGCCCGCAAGTTGAGCCAGGCAACAATGCGCAACATCCGCCAGAACTTGTTCTTTGCGTTTGTCTACAACTCGCTCGGCGTCCCGATCGCCGCTGGCGTGCTTTACCCGTTTTTCGGATTACTGCTGAGCCCCATTCTTGCCGCCGCCGCGATGAGTTTCAGTTCGGTCTCCGTAATCACCAACTCACTTCGCCTGAGGAGGGTAAAGTTGGAACCATGAAAACGCATCGGGCAATCAATGTGAGAGCATTTTTCATCGCTGTCTTGATTACCACACTGGTGACGACGTTTCTTTCTGCAAAACGGCTCCCGCCGAAGGAAGTGACACCGGTTGTAAACAACGGCATCCAGTACTCAGTCGCTGGCGACGGACGCAACCAATATGTCGTGGCCACCGATGTCAAAAGCGGAGATGTATTATGGAAAGTCCGAGTTTTCACAAACCGAATCAAGTCAGGGTTGGAGGAAGATGTCCAATGGGTCTTCATCACCGACCTGAAACTCGTCGGTTCGTCGCTGTTTGTGAAGGACGAAAAGCAACGTTGCTATGCTGTTAGCATTAAGTCGAGACGAGTATCCAAACAGACCTGCAGCGAATTCGCTAACACGCACGATGTCGAAGTAAAGCAGTGAAAGAAAAGATCCGCGTGCCCTTCTTGTCCTCTTCGCGATCCCTTAGCGAACTTTGCGGTTTAGAGCTCTTCGACTACGGTGCCTACACTCCAAACTTCTCCCGATACGCGCTCGGTGAAACTCCCGTGTGCCGTTCAAAAAGCTGCCGGAAGAAAGCGACATCCTGATAGCCTACGGCATCGCTGATTTCCTGCATTGTCCGGTGATCGTTTTCCAGCAAACGTTTTGCCGCCGCGACACGTAGCTTCTGCAGATAAATCAGCGGGCTATCTCCCGTTGCGCTCTTAAATCGTCGGATGAAGTTCCGCATGCTCATACCAACGTGATCCGCTGGCGCTTCCAGTGGGAAATTTTCCTTGAAATGCTTGTGCATCCATTCCTGTGCGCTGCCGATCGAATCATCATCGTGTTCCGTCTTCAACGGCACCACCGCGAAGCCTGCCTGCCAAGCGCGTGGAGTTTCAATCAGGAACGCCTTCGCGGTCTGCATCGCAACATCATGACCGCAAAATTTCTCCACTAGATACAGGCTCAAGTCCATGGCTGCGTGTACACCGCCGCCGCAATACAGACCGCGGTCTTCGGTCACCATGAGTTCCGGCACCCAATTCACCTTTGGATACATTTCGCGAAACTTCTCCGCTAATCCCCAATGCGTTGTCGCCCGTCGTCCATCCAATAATCCACTTTCCGCCACTAGGCCTACTCCCGAACACACGCCCGCGATAGCTGCTCCACGACGATGCCATTTGCGTAGAAATGGGACCACCGTTGGATTGCGCTCCACTACGTCATTGATTCCTATCCCCGTTGTGGGAACGAAGACGAGGTCGGTGTGGCGAATTTCGGAGAGCGATGCATCCGGTGTGATACGGATCGGCCCATCGCAATTTACCGCTCGGCCCCCAGCGGACGCAGCCGTCACGTTGAATCGAGGTATCTGGCGCTTTCCCGTGAGCATGTTCCATAAGGTGCCCGCGTGTTTGAAAACTTCCATCGGGCCTACAGCAGTTGAGGAAAACGTTCCGTCCAGAAACAGCACCGTGACATCGATCATGTTGCGCCACTTTCTCGCTCACACCGTGTCGGAGCGCCTGCGCTAAAGACACTTGGCAGAATTACCTCTTTAGAATGGCATATCTGCCACCTTGCCACAACCGCTTGCCAATCATTATTGTTGACTTCGAACCAGCAAGGCTGCTGAAAACGGGGAAAACAAGTTTCGCAATCATAGGGATGCGTCGTGCGCAAAGCTGTTTCCTGACAGCGAAGCGCACAACGATACGCCGAATCGTTGACCAACGCTCCCACCCGTTTTCAGTTTGTCTTTTTGATTATCCGAGCGGCTACATCTTTCCCAGAAAACCCACGATTTCAGGCGAGGTCCAATCTGCGGCGCCAATGAACTTCCGCCTCACCACGCCTTGCCGATCAATGATGTAGGTTTCCGGCCAGCCAAATGTGCCGTAAAGAGTAGACGTCTTTCGTTCTTCGTCGCGCACCGTCACGAAGTTCACTTTGTAGTCCTTCAGGAACTTGTGATACGCGTCTTCGTCGGCGTCAATACTCACGCCAACCACAACCACGCCCTTATCTTTCATTTTCTCCTGAAGAGCGATCAGGTCGGGCATCTCCGCAATACACGGTGCGCACCAGGTGGCCCAGAAGTTGAGCAACACCACTTTGCCTTTGTAATCACTTAGGCTTAGTTTGCGATCAGAGTCTTGGACGGTAAAGTCCGGTGCGGGATTGCCGATACGTGGTGGACGTGTCCCACCGTAGCAACCCGCCAAAAGCATCAAAAGTGGAATGACAATAGCCGTGCGGCGCACGTAGATATAATAACGAATCAGGGTATGGTCGCGTCATTTCCAGGCTTGGGTCGGCCCGATTTATCAGTGCTGGTGCCTGCGCGCAACGAAGAAGCTTCACTCGCTGCCTGCTTGGACTCGCTGGTTTGTCAGTCCGGCTTAAGCTTTGAAATTATCGTGATCGACGACGGTTCAACGGATCGCACTCGCGAGATCGCATGTTCCTACAGGAACGTTCGCGTCATCACCCCAGGACCGTTGTTCCCGGAAGTTATCGGCAAGAACAATGCCTTGATGGCAGGCGCGGCTCGCGCTCGTGGCGAATGGCTGCTGTTTACTGATGCTGATACCGTTCACCAACCAGAATCCCTTCTTCGCAGCGTCAGCGAAGCCAGGATGCGTGGTGTTGAACTGCTTTCCTATTCCCCCGAACAGGAAGTTCATACATTTGCGGAACGAGCCGTAATGCCTGTTATTTTTTCAGAACTGGCTGCGACATATCCGCCCGCTGAAGTTAGCGATCCAAACTCTCCGATTGCAGCCGCCAATGGTCAATTCCTTTTGATCCGACGCAGCGCATATGATGCTGTCGGCGGCCATGCATCAGTTGCAGGAGATATTTTGGAAGATGTTGCACTCGCGCGACTGGTCAAGAAGAGCGGTCGAAAAATCCTTTTCCGCTACGGTGGCGACGTTCTTCGTACGCGTATGTACCGCACCTATCGCGACTTGCGCGATGGATGGACCAAGAATCTCGCGCTCCTGTTCCCGCAACCCGTTCGCTTAGCAATGTCGCGCTTGCAGGAGTGCACGGTTTTAATCGCTGGCCTGGCTTTCGCTGTTTGGGCTGCGCTCGAAAGACATTTCGATCTTGCTGTCCTGTCAGTCATTCTTTGTATTGCATTGATGGTGCTGCTGATCCGCCGCACGGCGCGTGCTCACTTTGGCTGGAGTTCAAACGTGCTGTTTCTGTTCGGACTTTTGATGTTCAGCTATTTGCTCGTGCGCTCGAAATTGTTCCACCGGCTCGGCAAAGTTCGTTGGAAGGGCAGGGAATACTCATCCGGATCTCATCTCCCTGCAAGTTCCGGAACTCATGTGAAACACACAGCCTAGCGCAGCTGCAAGTTGGCGCATCTCTCTGATTCGCTAGGTCTGGAATAAGTCATCTAAGCATGTTGAATCAGCTTTTTTGAGGAACGAATGGTTTATTTAACCCGCAAGGCTGAATTTTCCGCGTCGCACTACTATCACAATCCCGATTTCACGCCCGAAGAGAACCAGCGCATCTTCGGCAAATGCAACAATCTGAATGGACACGGTCACAACTACACGCTCGAGGTAACGGTAAAGGGCGCCGTTGATCCGCGTTCGGGTTTCGTCGTCGATCTCAAACAATTGAAAGAAATCATGAATCGCGAAGTGCTCGATGCGATGGACCATAGATTTCTCAACAAGGAAGTTCCCGAGTTTTTTAACCAGATTCCTACCACCGAGAACTTGGCCATCGCTGTCTGGCAGCGTCTTGCGCCTAAACTGAAAGCCGCACAACTGCACCGCGTTCGCGTGTACGAAACGCCGGACTTGTTCGTCGATTTCTACGGGGAAGTATGAAGGCTTATCTCACACGACGCTATCGCTTTTCGGCCTCCCACCGGCTGCACAACGATACATTCTCCGAGCAAGAGAACAAGGAGACTTACGGAAAGTGCAATAACCCCCACGGTCACGGGCACAACTACACCGTCGAGGTAACCGTGAGCGGGGCAGTCGACCGCTCGACGGGAATGGTCTGTAACCTGGTCGACCTGGATGGTTTCGTCGCTGAGAACATCCTCTCCCGCTATGACTTACAGAATTTGAATGTACTTCCCGAATTCGCCGCCAATGTTCCTACTACTGAAAATCTTTGTGTGGCGGTCTACGAAATTGTGCAGCGCGGCTTCCATCGCGCTCATCTGGAAAAGGTAAGGATTGAAGAAACCATGATGAATTCCTTCGAATACTGGGGGGCAGCGAACGCGCAACTGTAACCTGCGCCCGCTTCATAACTCAGTCAGAATGGGAGTGAGATGAAAACAGCAGAGGTTCCGAGCCTTACCAGTGCCAGCTTCGAAGATTTGGTCCGTGAAATGATCGTCCGTTTGGGCGAAGACACCACACGCGAAGGATTGATTCGCACGCCTGAGCGCGTTGAAAAGGCCTTCAAGTTCCTCACAAAAGGCTACCAGGAAGATCCCGAAGCGCTTCTCAAGGGTGCTCTCTTCACGGTTCAGTATGACGAAATGGTGATCGTAAAAGACGTGGAAATGTTCAGTCTCTGCGAGCACCACATGCTGCCCTTTTTCGGCAAAGTACACGTAGCCTACATCCCAAACGGAAAAGTCATCGGACTCAGCAAGATCCCGCGGCTGATCGAGCTCTTTTCGCGACGACTGCAGATACAAGAGCGGCTGACTACGCAAATTGCAGAAACCATTCAGAAAGTGATCGAGCCACAAGGCGTAGGTGTCGTGATTGAAGCGCGCCATCTCTGCATGATGATGCGTGGAGTCGAGAAACAGCACTCGGCAGCCGTGACTTCGTCTATGCTTGGCTGTTTCCGCGAGGAAGAGGAGACCCGCTCGGAATTCCTATCGCTCATTCGCCAACGTCCGAACGGGGTTTAGTCGAACGCTGCCCAGTATGTTTGTGACAGAAGGTTTTCTTTTCTGTCCTTTCATTCCGAGGAACGTAGTGACGAGGAACCTGTTTTTTGCCAGTAGCTAAGACAAGCATCAACTCTCGCTTACGCGGTCGCACAGCCCTTGTAACTGGCGCTTCTCGCGGGATTGGGTTCGCCATCGCGCGCGCGTTGGCACAAGATGGCGCGAGTCTCATCATCACAGCACGCGATGAGGATGCTCTCGACACTGCGCAACGTGAACTCGAGCGAGCCGGCGCGAAGGTATTCGCTCGTGCATGCGACGTGAGCGATTCATACTCGGTAGATCTGCTCTTCGCCGACATCCGCGCAACTTTCAAGAAGCTCGATGTTCTCGTCAACAACGCTGGAATCAGCCCCCGGATCTGCAACATCCGTGATCTGCCGTATTCAACTTGGAAACAAGTGCTTGCGACCAATCTGGATGGACTTTTCCTGGTAACGCAAAGCGCGTTGAAGTTGATGAAACGCGGAGGAGTGATCGTCAACAACTTATCGGTCGCAGCAACGCAAGCTTTCGCAGGTTCGGCTGCCTACAACTCATCGAAACATGGCGGTCTTGGTTTTACGAATACCTTGCGCGAAGAAGTGCGCGAACAGGGCATCCGAGTGATTGCCCTGCTTCCTGGCCCAACGGATACGGAAATATGGAACACCTATTGGCCTGACGCCCCTCGCCGCAAGATGATGTCTCCGGAGACAGTTGCGCAAGCCGCCTTGAATGCGATTCTTCTTCCCGAAAACACTACAGTGGAAGAGTTGAAGATCCTTCCTACGGCTGGAACGCTCTGAAAGGAGCGATCAATTGCGAATCCCACCGCGACTTCCGAGCATCCTGACTCACTGAATGCGAACTGCAGGAATGATTGGCGGCCTTGGGCCTGAATCCACCATCGATTACTACCGATCGATCCTCGCGCGTTATCGCGCCCGGAAGCCCCAGGGCGAGAATCCACACATCGTGATTGACAGCCTTGATGTAGACAAGGGGATCGCAATGCTCGATTCGGGGAGGCTCGACGACCTCACCGATTACCTCGTCTCTAGCGCCGAACGCCTGGTACGTGCGGGCGCGACGCTTGGCTTTATCGCCGCCAACACGCCACATATCGTGTTCGCCGAGTTTCAACGGCGATCGTCCATCCCTTTCGTCAGTATCGTGCGTGCCGCCTGTGACCATGCGAAGGCCAAAGGCCTGAAAACCGTGGGTCTGTTCGGAACCGGATTCACCATGCGAGCGAGTTTCTACCCTGAAGAGTTCGAGCATGTCGGAATTACGCTGGTCCGACCGAAGGAACCAGAAGTGGAATTTATTCATAGAAAATATCTTGGTGAACTGCTGAATAACCAATTCCGGCCGGAGACTGCAGCCGAGATACTTCGGATCGCGCGACGTATGAAAGTTGAAGACGGAGTCGAAGCGATTGTGCTGGCAGGTACCGAACTTCCTCTCTTGTTACGCCCCTGCGAATCTAAGGACATCGAGTTTCTCGACACGACTGTGATTCATGTAGAAGCTGTGGTGGAAGAACTGCTGAAAGCTGAGGGCTGAGTGCTGCTCAGACTCACCACGTTCCATATCGGTAGCGTTGTGGACGCTCGGGCAAAAGCTTGATCAGCAGGACGCCTGCAACGAATCCTCCGACATGGGCCCAGAACGCGATGCCGCCACCAGCGGCTTGGTTCGCCGATGCAATTGACGTTGCCGTACCGCTGATGAACTGCGCGACAAACCAATATCCAAGCATTAGCCATGCTGGCACTTTGAAAAGAAAGATGGGCGGGAACCAGACGAGCACCTTGGCTCGAGGAAAGAGAACGAAATATGCACCCATGACGCCCGCAATCGCTCCGCTCGCTCCCACGCTCGGTACCAATGAATTCGGGTTGAGGACGATGTGGGTGAAACTGGCGGCGAATCCACACAGCAGATAAAACACCAGGTATTTGAAGTGTCCTAGATGATCTTCGATGTTGTCGCCGAAGATCCAGAGGACAAGCATGTTCCCTAGCACATGCGACCAGGATGCGTGCAGAAACATGGACGTGAAGATCGGCAAGATCGCAGCGAGTGGCGCAAATACTGGGGTGCCGGTCAGAAGTCCAATGGAATGGCTCGGCACGACTCCAAACTGCACCATGAGGGCATTGAGATCCGCGCGGCTCTGAAAGCCGATGGACAATTCGAACAGGAAGACCAGCAGATTGATCCCGATCAAAAACCAGGTGACAAACGGAGTCGAGAAGCAGGGCTGATCGTCGCGAAGAGGGATCATTCAGAAGAGCTCTGAGCTTTGAGCTACGAGCTTTGAGCAAAAAGCAACGGCTTAGATTGCTCGTGGCTCCTACTTTCGGCGCGCGGCTTATACTGAACCGCAGATCTACACTATCAAATGTACGATCAGTCGTGTGAAGCTAAGCGCCTACGCAAATCGAAGAGTGAGACGTAGCTCACGGCTCGTGGCTAGCAGCTTAAATCGATGAACGGCGTTCTGATTATCGACAAGCCCGGAGGGATGACGTCGCACGACGTTGTGAATCGGGTGCGCCGCATGCTGAACCAGAAGTCTGTAGGTCATCTGGGTACGCTCGATCCCATGGCGACCGGAGTTTTGGCGTTGGTGGTCGGAAACCTGACGCGCCTGGCGCAGTTCTATACCGCCGCAGAGAAAATCTACGAAGGCCAAATTCGGTTTGGGACTGCGACCGATACCTATGATGCCGATGGAGATCAGGTGGGCGAAGCCCAGGAAGTGCAGCTCTTGCAGGAACAGCTTGAAGGGCTTGCTGCGAAGTTCCGCGGCACCATCCAACAGCTGCCGCCGCCATTCTCCGCCAAAAAAATCAAAGGAGTGCCTGCTTACAAGCTTGCACGCAAACAGAAAGAAGTGCCACTGAAGGCGGTTGAGGTGCAAGTCAAAGAATTGGAATTGCTCAACCTCCAACATGACACGGTCAGTTTTCGCGCGCGCGTTTCATCCGGCACGTACGTGCGCTCAATCGCACACGATATGGGACTGTTGCTAGGCTGCGGCGCGCACCTTGCAAGTCTTCGACGGATGGCTGTCGCCGAATTCATGCTGGCCGATGCGGTCACGCTCGAAGGATTGGCAGAGGTGATCGAGAGCGAGAGCTTTGAAGACGTTTTTATCCACCCGCGAAAGCTCCTGCCGCAGTTTCCTTCCGTGACCGCGAACGAAGAGCATCTTGGTTTCATTCGTAGTGGGCGTGCGGTAAACCTTCCGGAAATGTCACGAGCGCGACTGGTAAAGGTGTTTGAAGGACAACGCGATTTGATCGCGATTGCGACCCGGGTGGCTGGTACTTTGTTCCATCCGGGAATTGTGTTTGCAACTAGTCCGGAACCGGTAGCGCGCTCTCACTAGGCAAACACCTCGAGCTCGGCCGGCTCTCGTCTTTCGAGAAAATCGCAATTGTAAGTTCATTCCTGACGGATATTCGGCACTTGCTCTGGCGCGCATTAGAGCCTCTGAGTCGCGCTTCGGGACGGCGGGTGATCTCCGGGTCGTGCCGAGGTCAAACTTGCGGCTGTAGGGCCCAGAAAAGCGAGTAAACGGTATTTCAGGACTGAACTAGAACTCTCGAATCCGGCGCGGGAACAAAGTGGGGAACACGCTGGTCTGCGGATCAATCTTATAACTTATAGCAACTACGTAGAAAGTATTGATTTCATTGTGAAAGGGTGCGTAAGGCGGTGCAACTTGCGTGACCGTTCCGCCAAATGCCGATGCTTCCGGCCTGGGCTGGGTTAGATGGCTGTGGAAGTTTTTGACTTCGGCTCAGAGGTTCGCTGTATTGACTTGCATTCAGAGCGGACAAATACTACGCCGCAGTCAGTCACCCCGCCAATCCCGCCCACGGAATCGTTATGTCCGATCGCGCGTATCTCGCCCGAATTGTTGTACCGGTTTTTGTTTCTACCATCGTCCTCCTTACGATGCCTGTGCTCCTCGCACAGGAGGTACCCGCAGCCGCGGTGCTCTTCCCGAACTTCAGCGAACCCGGCTTTACGTTCTCGAAGCGTGTGGACGAAGTTCAACTGATCTTTACGGTTACCGATAAGAGAGGACATTTCATCGACAAACTGGGCGTCGACGACTTCCGGTTGTTCGATAACGAAATGCCGCCCGAGCATCTGTACAACTTCGAACAGCGTACAAATTTGCCGCTACAGGTAGTGCTCCTGATTGACATCAGCAGTTCGGTGCAAGTGCGATTCAAGTTCGAGCAGAAGGCGGCCGCAACATTCTTGAAAAAGATTCTTCAGCCCGGACGAGATACCGCTGCAGTGATTGCGTTCGGAAGTACTGTGCGGCCCATCCAGGGAATGACAGACAACGCGGCGGATTTACAGTCCGCGATCCACGGGTTGCGTCCGTATGGAGACACCGCTTTGTATGACGCACTAATTTTGGCAGCGCACAGTTTCACCACGCAGCCCAACGCACCCCGGACGCGAAAAGTGATCGTCGTCTTAAGCGATGGAAATGACACGATCAGCAAAGCGAGGGCGGAAGAAGCAATCACAGCTGTGGAGCGGGCGGAAGCTAGCGTAGTAGTCGTCGACTCGTCGTTTCTGGATCTGGCAGAGCTCAGGAGGGACGAGAAGAGTTTTATCGAACGTCTGACGAGAATGTCGGGTGGTTTCGTGATACGAGCCGAATCGAATGACGGAATGACAGGTGCGTTTCGACGGATCGAACGAGGCCTTCGCACTCAATACGCCCTGAGCTACAAACCAGCACGGATGGAAAGCGATGTTGCATACCGGTCGATCCGAATCCTGCCGCAGAAGTCGAAATGGGTTGTGCATTGCCGTTCGGGGTATTACGCGAAGAGGCGCTAAGGGAGGAGCTACTGATGTGTTAGCCCCACGCGCTTGAGAATCTCGATGAACCGCGGATGAGATCGCAGTTTGTCGAACAGGGGATCGACGGCAAGGGAAGTGAGGAGAGGGTCTCGCTCGTCAATGGCCTTCTCGAGCGCGAACAGGGCGCCGTGCTCGTCACCGATCAGAAGCATGTACCAGGAGTCGTTCGTGGGTGACACCCATGTCCCCTGGTTTCGCAGCAACTCGTCTGCCTTGAGTTTCTCCCGGATCGCAGCTTTGAAGCCGCCGCGCGCGTGTGCAGATTCCATCTTTTCTGCGAGCTCCGAATTTCCTTCGAGCACCACCATCGCGATCTGGTGTTTCAGGCCTTCTTCCTGCATGCCCTTCAGCCAGTAAAGTTGTGCCAGACGACCCTGCGCAAAAAAGAATGCGGGGTCCAAAGCGAGAGCCTTATTACAGTTCTCAATGGCGCGGTCGTAATCGCGTGTGTAGGTAAGATGTTCTGCCATATTTACGTAACCGATTGGGTCAGGGGGGCCAAGTTGCATCGCGAAGGTCCGTTGTTTTGCGGCCTCGTCGAACCTTCCCATGGAATCCAAAAATTCCGCGTACATTCCGTGAGCGATTGCATAGTTGGGGTTAAGGTCAATGGCGCGCACAAAGTCCCGTTCGGCGTTCGACCAGTTCCAATCGTAGTTCCATTCCACCCAGCCGAGCGCACTGTAGGCGTCAGCGAGTCCAGGGTCGAGTTGCAATGCCTTCTCTGCCGCCGCTCGGGCCTTCGGGAATATTTCCTTAGGTGGCGAGTCGTCGAGCTCATGGTAGCAATCGGCCAAGCCGGCATACGCAACGGCATAGTTTGGATCGATGTCAATGGCCCGCTGAAAATATGAAATCGCAGTTCGCAGTTCTGGATTGCTGAATTTGCTCCAATGCTCTCGACCTTGCAACACCAAGTCGTGGGCTTCGGGATTAACCTGCCTGGCGTTAGCCAAGCGATTCCTTTGTTGCGTCGTAACCTGAACACTGATTGAATCCGCCACCATGCCGGCAACGTTCGCTTGAAGAGCGAGGACATCTCCAAGATCGCGTTCATAGCTTTGCGCCCACAAGTGTCGGTCGTTTGCCGCCTGGATTAATTGCGCACTGATGCGAACTCGACCACCAGACCGGAGTACCGAGCCCTCAAGCACCGCGTCCACATTCAGTTCACGGGCAATCTCCGGAATTGTTTTCTTGGTTCGCTTGTAGCGCATCATCGACGTGCGAGAAATGACTCGAAGGGCGCTGATCTGCGACAAGCGCGTGGTCAGTTCATCTGTCATCCCATCGGCGAAGTACTCTTGTCCGGGATCGCCTGAGAGATTTTCGAGAGGCAGGATCGCGAGCGATCGAATATCTGGTTGAGGCGAGGAATGCGGGCGAACTTGCAAGTAAGCGACAGTGCCCAATGCAAGAGCAGCCGCGCCCAGGAGAATGGCGACAATCCAGCTTCGGTGCTTAAGAAAGCCCACCTTGGCTTCTGTGTCAGCGATGGCGCGAGTAACGGGCGCGACAAGCCTGTAACCGCCCTTTGAGATCGTTTGGATATAAGCCGCTTCACGTGGATTGTCCTGGAAAGTCCTGCGCAGCTCTGAAATCGAATGCGTGAGGACTTCATCGGACACGAATGTCCCCGGCCAGACACAGGCAAAAATCTGCTCTTTTGAAACTGCTTCCCCGGGGAACTCGGCCAGCGTCAGCAGTACTTGCATCACCTTGGGTTGCAAACGCACGGCTTGCCCGTCGCGTTCCAGAGTGTTCAGGTCCGGAACGACCGTCCAATCTCCTACCGTAAATCTGCCAGGCAAAAAAGAACTCCGAGAGGGAAGCGCCGACATTATAGCTTCGGCCTTCTGGCCGCCTAAGCACTGAAAGCGTCTTGTATCTGAATTCGCCTCAACAGCTCTAACTTCGCGGAAATACAGGGCCGAACACGTCCTCAGGAAAAGGTTCGCGAATGTTCAGCCTTCGTTCAGGACTTAGTTCGCACCCAGCAGCTAATTCCTCTCCCGAGCACGTCGGGAGGAAGAACGATGCAGCGGCTGGTCTTTCTGTTAGCGATCTTTTTGAGTACATCCGGTCAGGCGCAAAATGAAATTCGGTTTCGGCTCATCGACAACTGGGCGATCGTGGTGGAAGGAGCAATCGCGGGGACGTCACATGTATCCATGCTGATCGATACCGGCGCCGTGCCGAGCGCTATCGATGGATGCCTGGCTAAACAAATGGGGCTATCAGGCACTCGATCAGAAATTTCAGTCATGAATCGGACAATCGGGGCGGAACGAATTCGCGTTTCCGACGTGCGCGTGGGACCTGTCTCGGTTGCGGGGTTGGAGATGGTAGCAGTGGATCTCAGCCAAATTTCCAAGGCTTTGGGCACGCGGATCGGTGCTGTAATCGGGCTGGATCTACTAGGAAAACAAAGTTTCAATTTGGACTATCGGCATCGGAGGATCGCGTTTCGCGCCGATAGTGCCGGCATGGACGCCGTGCACTTTGAGGTTGGAGAAGAGGCGAGTGGAAAGTACATCGTGATCCCTGTAGAGAGCGAGGGGCAAAAGTTGAAGGTTCTGCTTGATACGGGGACGAAGGACCTGATGCTATTCAAAAATCGTGTGCACGGCATGGTGAATGCGCTGCCTACGCGTGCCGTGTCTAACTTGAATGCGGGTGGCGAAGATCACCTTTCTGAAGTGGAACTGCCATCGCTCAGCATGGGTCCACTCACGCGCCAGAAACAGAAGGCATACTTGTGGACTTTCACTGAAGATCGGGATCGAGGCTTTGACGGACTGCTTGGCCCTGCTGCGTTGGGCGTTGCCATCATACGATTTGATTTCGAGCGGAACGTAATTGAGGTGGGAAAATAAAAGGGAAACCTCTATTGCTTCATTTCCGAACAACAGGGTTTGCGGACGGGCTTTGGTTCCATCAGCTCAACGCGGGTGAAGTTAGGGTCGTAAAGATTCAGCTGCCATTTTCCGTCGCGTCCAATTTCGGGTTTCTCGTCGATCTTTGCACCACGTTTCAGAACGGTGCTGTATGCAGCCTTCACGCTAGGAACGCCAAGCGCGAAGTGGTGCATCACACCGAGTTCTTTCGGATCGGGATTCTCAACATTGAGCATGTACTCGAGCCAGTCGGTCCCGTCGGGAACGCGCATATCGACCCAATCGCTGGTGTCATCTTTCATGCCGCCGTGCCAAGTCTCTTGGAATCCCAGGACGTCTTTGTAGAAGCGGTCCGCCGCGGCGCGATCTTTGACAACGACGCCAACGTGGATGATGCGCTGCGAGATGCGCGAAGAGGGAAGTGCCCGGCCAAAGCTTTTCGAGTGGATCGATCCGGGCCGATATTCGACGAACTCGACATCGTGGCCATCGGGGTCGATGACATCGAAACCTCGGTTGCCGTCCTGCATAGGCTCGAGCTTTTCGGGAACCTTAACGCCTTTGCTGGCGAGGTATTGACGCATCTGCTCAGCGTCGGTCGTCTCAAACGAAATGTGGGAGAGTCGATCCTGCTTGGGATCAGTTAGTTCCGGGAATAGTTCAATGTATTGCTTGTCATTGACCTTGAAATACGTCAGCAGGAGGCCCGTGCCTTCGTCCGGCAGTTTGTCGAGCGAAAACGGTTCGCCGAGTCCGAGGATGCCGCTGTAGAACTTGCGGGCGGCATCGAGGTTATCGGTGCGAAGCCCGATGTGGGCGACGCCGAGGATTTTGGGCCGGGAGATCTCGGTCCGGCCTTTACCGATCGCTATGAGAAAGAATGTCGCAGCCAGTGACAGGCATAGCGATAATCTGATCTGTTTTGAGTTAGCAACGAAGTACCTGAGTTGTTTCATCGTCTTAATCCATTGTGACATCTACGGAGCGAATAACGCCAGAAACTGCCATTGACAGCCTAACTGGCCGATGCTAAGTTGCGAGCGCTATTTCAGCAGTAACTCCACATGCTTCCGCTGTCGATCGCGAGCAATCATCACCCTCGGCCTCTCAAAGCCAATCTTGTCAAGACTACTTCGCCACAAGGAGACTTTAGTGATCAGTAAGTATGTAGGGTATACGCACGTAGTAGTGTTGTTACTCATCGCCGCCGGTTGGGGTCAGACGGGCATTGTTAATACATTTGCGGGAGGCGGCAGCGCACTGCGTAATAACGTTTCGGCGAGGGAAGCGAGCTTGTGCAACCCGCTGCAAACTGCCGTCAACTCGTCCAGTGATATTTACCTTACTTCTTTTTGTCAACATGTCGTGTATCGATTTGATCACGCGACCAATCGTTTGTCGATCGTGGCAGGTGACGGCACCCAGAATAGCTTGTTGTTTCCAATGGGAGTTGTGCTCGACAAAGCGGACAATCTTTACATCATCGATGGTTCAAAGATCAGGCGTCTGGATGCGCAGACGCAAACGTTGAGCGTGATTGCCAGCGATCTTAATGGAGATTACGGCATTGCAATCGATGGCGCCGGCAACCTCTTCTTTGCTGACGGCTTTGGCAATCACATTCGCCGGTGGGATGCAATCAGCAAAACTATCTCAACTGTGGCAGGGAACGGAACTCAAAGTTTTTCTGGCGACAATGGCCCGGCTCTCAATGCCGCGTTGAACTTCCCTTTGGGGGTTGTCCTGGATCAGTTCGGCAACTTATTTTTCTCAGACAGCAACAATAATCGGGTCCGACGTGTTGATGCTGCCACTGGAATCATCACGACTGTAGCGGGGGGCGGCACTGGATGCGCGTCACAAACTGATGTCGTTGGCGATGGCTGTGCAGCCACGGCGGCTACGCTCCAGACTCCGTTCGGGCTAGCTATCGACGGGCTTGGGAATCTGGTGATCGGTGACGGAGGAAATAATCGTGTCCGCCGTGTTGATAAAACCTCAGGAGCGATCAGTACGGTGGCAGGAAACGGAAAAGCTGGATATAGCGGGAACTATGGTCCCGCCGTGGAAGCCAAGTTATTCAATCCTTCGGGAGTTGCTTTTGACCATGCAGGGAATTTGTTGATCGGCGACGCTGGAAACAATCGAGTGCGACGAGTGGACGCAGTAACTGGCATCATCAAAGATTTCGCCGGAAACGGAGGGAGAAATTTCATCAGTGACAACGTTCCCGCCGCGGGTGCAGCCATAGCGGGACCCGCTGGCATTGCCGTGGATAAATCCGGGAACGTCTATTTCTTCGATACTGGTAACAACAGAGTTCGGCGGATTGATCGCGGAACAGGCATCATTACCACCATAGCCGGCAACGGGACAGCGGGTTATAGCGGGGATGGCAAAGTGGCCACCAGTGCCCAGATATACGCCGGGAATGATGCTCCAAACGGAATCGCCTTTGACAAGACAGGGAATCTGTTCATCGCCGACACGGGCAATAACCGTATTCGCCGCGTGGACGCGGTCACGCATGTCATAACAACGGTAGCAGGCAACGGGATTGCTGGTTTTAGTGAAGACGGGATCCGAGCGACACTAACCAAGCTTGATCATCCTCCCAATGTGGCGTTTGACAATGACGGAAATTTGCTGATCGTCGATGGATTTCTAACGGCGCGCGTCCGACGCGTCGACGCAACTACGCATGTGATCACGACCGTAGCTGGAGGAGGCGAAGGTTGCCCGGAACAGACCGGTCCGCGTGGCGATGGCTGTGTAGCAACAAGCGCAACGCTTGCGCAGCCCTTTGCCGTTGCGTTAGATGCCGCCGGGAACATGTACATCACGGAGCAGCTGCACGTACGGCGTGTGGATGCGGTCACCAAGATCATCACAACTGTGGCGGGTAACGGGAACTACGGTTCCAGGGGCGATAACGGTTTAGCCCTCGATGCGAGACTCTCATATCCATATGGGATCATCGTGGATGGACTAGGAAGTCTTGTTTTAGCGGACACTGGCAACAACCGCGTACGTCGGGTGAATCCGTGGAGTCAACTTATCTTGAGGGTTGCAGGGGGTGGCAGCGGTTGCGCGTCACAAACGGACGCTTTTGGCGATGGTTGCAAAGCTCCCAACGCGATTTTCAATTATGTTACTGGAGTTGCACTGGACAGCAGTCGGCACTTGTTCATTTCCGACTATTTGAACGACCGCATCCGTGACGTTCCTCTGCTCAGACTTCCTACGACAACCATGCTCGAGTCCAGCCAGAATCCTGCGCCCCTGGGGCAGAGCGTAACCTTCACCGCGACGGTAAGTTGGGCGGGCGGTGCCGCTCGTGATGGAGACTTGGTCAAATTTGTGAGCGGGACTAAGGTTTACGGGACTGTTCCGCTCAAGGGCGGGGCTGCATCGCTTGCGATTTCAACTTTACCGGTCGGCACGAGTTCGGTGCAGGCCATTTACGAGGGCGATGCGGACTTGTACGGGAGCCGAAACACAGTTTTGCAACAGACGAATTGAGGGAACGCGTGTTTGAGGTCTGGGGGCCCGTAGTTAGATAGTGTCCGATAACAGGTATTATGTAAAATCAGACTGACCGGGCTTGCCACTGTTCCTGCACCCTTGCTTGTTAGAGTTCCTACAGGTCTGGTCTAATCCAGCGACCCGGTAGTTCGTACCCTGCACTCACCCACACTCAAGGAGTCTTGTCATGAAGTTTCGAGTGATCCTTTCCCTTTTGATCTTGGGGCTGTTTGTCACGGTGGCTTGCAGCAAGCAGGAAACGCAGAAAGCTATGGACGATACGAAGCAGGCTGCATCCGACGCCGCGGATACGACGAAGAAGGCGGCGACCGATGCGGCTGATGCGACCAAGCAAGCAACAACGGAAGCGGCTGATAAGACCAAAGCTGCGGCGGATGATGCGGCTGCCAAGACCAAAGCGGCTGCGAACGATATGAAGGACGCGTCCAAGGAAAAAATGGATAAAGCCATGGACGCTACCAAGGATGCGGCCTCCAAGGTAGCCGATAAGACCAAGGACGCTGCCATGGCGACCGGCGACGCTATCAAGAGGGCTGCCGAAGTGACCAAGGAAAAGACCAAGGAAGTTGTTCACGACACTGCCAAGAAAGTGGAAGACAAGACTGAGAAGAAGTAGTCAGGAGTCAGCATTAGTTTGTGCCCGGTCTCGGGATGAGATCGGGCTCTTCATGTTTAGGAGTCATTCGATTTCACTTGGCGGTCCGCGCGAGATCCCCTTCGGCTTCGCTCAGGGCAGGCTCTCGGCTCGAGTGTCAAACGAGTCTCGTGGAATCTCGTTGCGGCCCGGGTAGCGAGTGCTGTGCGGGAAAAGCAGGTTCTTCGTCGCTGCGCTCCTCAGAATGACAATCGCTAAAAATGACGATAGCTAAAGCAGATTCTTCGTCGCTGCGCTCCTCAGAATGACAATAGTGAAAGCAGATTCCTCGTCGCTACGCTCCTCGGAATGACAATAGCTAAAGGATTCGTTCAGCTATATGAGGATCCGCTGCAGGTGGATGAGGGATTCGCTGCAGCCGTATAAGGATTTCTGCACCGAATCTGAGATTGGCTGCCAAACATTGTCGCCACGGAACATGGCATCTACGAGCGAGGGTGTAGCAGGGAGTTCAGATCCTGGCGAAAGCGGTTGAGGGCGTCGAGGCGCTCGGGAGTGGCTTCGACGATTTCCTGCTTGGCCTGGAAGACCTGCCGGCCTTCCCTTTCGATCAGCACGCCCATGACTTCCCCCATGCGCCAACCTGGAGTGCCCATGATTTGCATCCCATCCACGCCCGGAATGAGCAAGGCGATGCAGCCGTCGCGGATGACGCCTACGCATTTCGCATAACGATCAAAGGTTTGGAGTTCGAATCCGGCGAGGTAGATGCGCTGGAGTTGTTCGGCTGGATCCATGGGATTGGCGATTAAAACTTTCGATTGACGATTGGAAAAGGCATCATTGATTTTTGGTCTGGTGATTGGGAAGACCGCATCGAAATGATTGGTTAACGCCTCGCCGCGTGCATTCTATCGGACGTAGCAAGCTACGTCCCTACGGCAGCTATCGATTCTTTATTCAACAATCAAGCCAACAATCGAAACTGGCTTACATCTTGTAACGCCCGAGGTCGTCGTCGCCGAGGCCTTCCAGCCATTTACCGATTTCTTCGCTGCTCGCTTGCTCGGAAAGTTTCGCGGCCAGGCGCGAAGTCTTCAGCACTTCATCTTCAACAAAAATGGGACAGTCGACACGTAATGCGAGAGCGAGCGCATCCGAAGGGCGTGAATCGATGCTGATGGCTTTTCCTTCCCTTTCCAGCCAGATGACCGCATAGAAAGTGTCGTCGCGAAGTTCGGTGATCACCACTTTGTGGACCTGAGCTTCGAGTCCGGTGAGGACATTCTTGATCAGATCGTGCGTCATGGGGCGAGGCGTGGTGATCTTCTCAATTTCGAGCTGCATGGCTTGCGCTTCAAAGACGCCCACCCAGATTGGCAACACGGTTTCACTGCTGGTGTCTTTCAAGATCACGATGGGTGTGTTCGCAACCGGATCAAGCATAAATCCCCGGATTTTCATTTCGACTTCCATCGGGACCCCCTTAGACCAGTCGAATTGCCGATTGCAGATTGACAACCTCAGAAGCAATTCCAATCGCAAATTGGAAATAGCCACTCGACAATCTGCTTATATCACCATTTCTCCCACCAAACTGTTGGGAAAGCTTGCGGTCACCAACACAGGAACGTAACTGCCGATGGCCGGAGTTGATGCTGCTGTGAAGTTCAAAGTCTTGTTCTGCGAAGTGCGCCCAATCAACTGTCCGCGGGCTTCATTCTTCCCTTCCACCATGACTTCAATGGTCTGTCCAATGTGGCCCGCATACCGTTTGCGCTGGATCTCGCGTTGTTTTTCGTTGAGCACAGCCAGACGGCGAGATTTCTCTTCGTCCGGAATGGCGTCCTCGAGCGAGAGCGATGGCGTGTTCGGGCGAGGCGAGTACTTGAAGGAGAAGACCCCATCAAACTGCGCGAACTCAAGCAAGGAGAGTGTCCTCTCGAAATCTTCTTCTGTTTCGCCAGGGAATCCGACGATGACGTCTGTTGTAATCGAGATGTTGCGCTTCGCAGACTTCATCCATGCGATGCGTTCGAGGTACTGTTCGCGAGTATAGAGGCGCTGCATAGCGTCGAGTACGCGCGTTGAACCGCTCTGGACGGGCAAGTGGACGTGGTCACAGAGTGTGGGCAGTGCATCGATTGCCTCTACGATATCGCGTCCGAAGTCTCGCGGGTGCGAAGTCGTGAAGCGCACACGGCGGATGCCGGGAATTTCGCCGACGCCGGACAGCAATTGGGCGAAAGAGCACTTCCCTTCCGGATCACGATAGGAGTTCACATTCTGGCCTAGTAATTGGATGTCGGTATAGCCGAGATCGGCCATCTGGCGGGCCTCGGAGAGCACAGAAGAAGAAGTGCGGCTGCGTTCCTTACCGCGTGTGAAGGGCACCACACAGTACGCACAGAACTTGTCGCAACCCTCGATTATGGTGATGTATCCGCGATGCGGGTTGGAGCGCGAAGTGAACTCGGTTTCGAAACACTCGTCGGTTTCGCGATCGTCGAGTCCGGTCGAGCGCTTCCCTGCCTCGATCTGGACCAGCATTTCCGGCAAGTTGCGGTAAGAAGCCGATCCGCAAACCATAGAGACGTGCGGAGCGCGCTCGAAGATTTTTTCGCCTTCCTGCTGGGCAACACAGCCCAGTACACCGAACTTCTTACCTTGAGCTTGAAGTTTTTTGTAATCCGCTAAGCGGTGAAAGACCTTTTGTTCGGCTTTGTCGCGGATGGAGCAGGTGTTGTAGAGAATGAGATCGGCATCCTCTACGGTTTCGACCTGACGGTATCCCTCGGAAATGAGCGTGCCGATGACCTTTTCCGAGTCATGGACGTTCATCTGGCAGCCGAAGGTTTCCAGGTAGAACTTCTTGTCTTGCACCCCAGACATATACGCCAGTATATCGCGGCCACAAAGGGTGGAGCAGCGTCAGTGTTCGACTACTGGTAGCACGATGCTCGAAGCCGTCGACTCGGATCTGTACACCTTCTGGGTAGCAGCGGTGTAGTCGGCATCTGTGGCTTTATAGATATTGGGCACAAACTTTTGGGGATTGCGATCGTAGAGCGGAAACCAAGTGCTCTGAACCTGGACCATGATGCGGTGGCCTTTAAGGAAGACGTGATCATTCGGGTGGAGATCGATTTTGAATTCGGTGACCTTGTTGGGACCAAGCGCTTCGGGCGTTTCAAAACTGTTACGAAAGCGCCCACGGAGAATATCGTCGGCGATCATAAGTTGGTACCCGTTTAGGGTGGGGCCCGCACCGGAGGCACGATCTTCATCAGTTAGTTTCTGATAGTCCTCGGGAAAAACGTCGATCAGTTTGACCACCCAGTCACTGTCAGTGCCAGACGTTGATGCGAACAGGTCAGCGAGGATGTCGCCCGTTATGGTCACATCGGAGGTAAGCGGCTCTGTTTTCCAGGTTAGAACGTCGGGACGATGCTCGACGAAACGCTGATCCTGTAAAAGCCAAGTTTTCCATCCGGGCGCGGGATAGGTGGGCGGGATCGGGCGCTGGCGATAAGGAACGGGATTGGCGGGATCGGAAATGTAGGTATCGAACGCGTCTGCATCGGTGGGCGCGTCGAAAGAAAGCTTGCCATTCGATCGTAAGTAAATCTTTTTCTGCGTGACGCCTTTATCAGGCGGCCATTTGTCATATTGCTTCCAGATGTTCGACCCAGTTTGAAATGTGATCGCTTCCGGCTGAGTGAGCGGCTTATCATGAAGCCAATGCGCGAACCAGGGAGCGAAGATTTTTGAACGATAGTAGCGCGAGGTATCGCTTCCCCAATCGATGTCTCCGAGCTTGCGACCAGCACGCATCCATCCGCCATGGTTCCACGGTCCAGCGACGAAGAAGTTCAAGCCTTCTTTGTCGGCTGTTTCGAGAGCGGCATAGATGCGAGTCGGTCCAACGAAATCTTCCTGGTCATACCACCCGGCAACGTTGAGGTTTGGAACCGTGGTGTGCTTGAGGTAGGTTGTGACGGCGTGCTGCTTCCAGAAGTCATGATTCGGGTGCTCGACGAAATCGTTCCAGGTGGGCATCTGGCCATGGAAGTAACGAGCGTTGCCGTTTGAGAGCGCGCCGAGATCGAGATACCAGTTATAGGTGTCGTACACGTCGAATTCGAAACTGGTGTTCTTGTCTTTGGCGGCTTCCAGAAGAGCGGAGTACTCGAACCCATAACTCAGGCGAAACGCGCCATTGTGATGGAAGTCGTCGTTGAGGAACATGTCATCGGGTGAAGCTTGCTCACTTGCAGCTTTGAGTGCCGGATGCGGCTCGAGCAGCGCTTGTGTGACGAGCCATCCTGGATACGAGATGCCCCAGATTCCGACCTTGCCACTGTTGTTTGGCACGTTCTTGATAAGCCACTCGATTGAATCGTAAGTGTCGGTGCCCTCGTCAACGGACTTGGGATCGCTTTCATCGCGCGGTGGACGCTGCATGACAAATGTGCCTTCAGACTGAAAGCGTCCGCGGATATTTTGTTCCACGAAAATGTAGCCGTCGGCAATCAGGTCGTCATAGCTGCCCGAGTGGAACTGGCGCTCGTCGTCGGGTACGCCGTAGGGAGTGCGCTCGAGAAGGATTGGCAAGGGTCCGTGTGCGTCCTTGGGCGTGAAGATCACCGTCTGAAGATGAATGCCGTCGCGCAATGGGATCATGACTTCACGTCGATTGAAGAGTTGTTGCTGATATTGAGGCTGAACTTCGGGACCCTGCGCGATCAGTTGCGTGAGGGACAGAACAGCAAAGAGAATCAGGCCTGCGCAGTACGCGAGCTTGAACTTCCTAAGCGAGATGAGAGCCGGCATGGAGGGGAAGTATACAAGTTGTCTGCTCGGGTTATGTGAAATTAGCGAGCGCTTTGGGCCAAGTCCAGGAATGCTTGATGAAGGCTCGAATCATCGCTTAACTCAGGATGGAAAGTGGTAGCGATGGCATTGCCTTGTTTCACGGCTACGGGATCATTGCCCTCGGTGGCGAGGACTTCGACTCCCGGGCCGATGCGATCGATCTTGGGAGCGCGGATGAACACCATCTCAGTGGGATGACCGTGGATCTGGCCAGTGCGGATCGAGCTGTCGATCTGACGTCCGTAAGCGTTGCGACGCACCGTGATGTCGAGAGCACCCAGCGAGCGCTGCGCCGGATTGGTGACTTCCTTGGCGAGCATGATTGCTCCGGCGCAGGTGCCAAATGTGGGTTTGACCTGTACGAATTGCTTCAGTTTTTCAAATCCTGCTTCGCCGAGGATTTTGAGGAAAGCTCCAGATTCTCCGCCGGGGATTACGAGGCCGTCAATCTGGTCGAGTTGCTCAGGCTTACGGACCTCAATGACGTCTGCGCCGAGTTCTTTGAGACGTTTTTTATGAGCTTCGAAATCGCCTTGGATCGCGAGGACGCCGATGGTCATAAGCATTCAGCAATTAGTATTTAGCAGTTAGTAATCAGCGTTTAGCAAAAGGCACTCAGTGATCCCCATTTCAGTCAACAACATGCTTGACTGTCTGATCTGCCTGAGTGCCGTGGGGATAGCTGAGCCTCACCAACCCCTGGTTTGCAGCATCTGTGCTTCATCCAGAGCGGCGACTGCGAGGCCCTTCATTGCGCCCTGCAGGTCTTCGCTGACTTCAAGCAATACTTTTGGGTCTTTGAAGTGCGTTGCGGCGAGCACGATGGCACGGGCACGCTTAGCGGACTCGGCTGGATCAGCAAACTCGGTCGAGTTCTTCATGAAAATGCCCGAGCCCACGAATACTGCTTCGGCACCAAGTTGCATGACAAGCGACGCGTCAGCAGGCGTCGCGATGCCTCCGGCGGAGAAGTTGGGAACAGGAAGCTTGCCATCGCGCGCAACCATGCGCACAAGTTCGTAAGGCGCCTGGTGCTCTTTCGCCTTCGAATAGAGCTCCTCTTCGCTGAGGACGGTGAGGATTTTCATTTCCTGAACGATCTGACGAATGTGTTTCACGGCGTGGACAACGTCGCCAGTGCCTGCTTCGCCCTTGGTGCGGATCATGGCAGCGCCTTCGGCGATGCGTCGGAGGGCTTCGCCCAAGTTACGGGCGCCGCAAACAAACGGGACTTTGAAAGCATGTTTGTCAACATGATGAGCCTCGTCCGCGGGCGTGAGCACTTCCGATTCGTCGATGTAGTCGACGCCAAGTTCTTCGAGGATTTGGGCCTCCGCAAAATGTCCGATACGGCATTTGGCCATCACCGGAATGGAAACGGACGCCATAATCTCGCGGATCTTTTTGGGAGAGGCCATACGAGCCACGCCACCTTCGGCGCGAATCTGAGCGGGAACGCGCTCAAGAGCCATCACTGCGACGGCTCCAGCCTTCTCAGCAACCTCAGCTTGCTTAGCATCGGTGACGTCCATGATGACGCCGCCCTTGAGCATCTCGGCCAAACCAGTTTTCAGGCGAAGACTGGTGGAATTGCCATTTTTCGAATTGCCATTGTTGTTCGCCATAAGACTCACCCTCTAATAGGCATTCGCGCAACAGCGCGGGGAAATGCAGATCTATCGGGACTGCTTAAAGACTAGCTGCCGATTGGTATTCTCGGTATGACCATTTACGGTATTCTAGCCATACCATTTGTATGCCTCGCGAAACGACAACATTGCCTCTTAGTCTGCCTGCTCCGCAGTCTCGGACAAGTTTGTACCGATGGATCTACGAGGAACTGAGGCAGGCGATTCTGGACGGAAGGTTGGCACCAGGCTCGCGCTTACCGGCCACGCGCGACCTAGCACGTGGATATCGGCTATCACGGTCGACGATCGTTACGGCATTCGAGCAGCTTCAGTCGGAAGGATATGTGGAGGGCCGAACGGGATCGGGCACTTATGTCAGCCAGGTTCTTCCAGAGCAACTACTGCAAGCGGGAGGCGCGCCAAAGGGACAGCGTCTTCCTCATCCCCATATCACTTTTTCTGAATACAGTCGGCGACTGAAACCTTTTCGTGCATCTCGGGCAAGGCCATTGCGGGTGTTCCGCGCGAATCAACCGGCGCTCGATTTATTTCCAATCACTTTATGGTCACAAATCGCGGCGCGAAGGTTACGCCGAGTCTCGACCAATATGTTGGCCGGTGGCGAGGCGTTAGGCTACCGTCCATTGCGCGAAGCGGTGGCGCATTACTTAAATGCGTCGCGTGGAGTGAAGTGCACGGCCGATCAGGTAATCATCCTGTCGGGCGCCCAGGAGGCACTGGATCGAACGGCACGCGTGCTGGTGAATCCGGGCGAGACGGTTTGTATGGAAGAGCCCGGATATCCGGGTGCGGCGCTGGTTTTTCAAGCATTGGGAGCGAAAGTCACGCCGATGAAAGTTGACGAGGAGGGAGTGAGCCTGCGGAAGCAGAGTCCGAGGGGACGCTTGATTTACGTCACTCCGGCGCACCAGTTCCCTCTTGGTGTGACGATGACCTTGCGGCGGCGTCTGGCATTGCTGGAGTGGGCGCGGCGATCGGGGACGGTGATTTTCGAAGACGACTACGACAGCGAGTATCGCTATTCGGGGCGGCCGATTCCTGCACTACAGGGGTTGGACCAATCAGGCGTGGTCATATTCGCGGGAAGTTTCAGCGCGGTGCTCTTCCCCGCTCTGCGCCTTGGGTATCTCGTAGTCCCTGAAGAGATGGTCGACATCTTTGCGGCGGCGCAATCGGTTAGTACGCATCATCCACCGCTGCTTGGACAAGCGGTACTATGCGATTTCATTACGGAAGGACACTTCGCGCGGCACATTCGGCGTATGAGGCAGACATATGCGGAGCGGCTATCAGTTCTGCTGGAGAGTGCGCGCGAGAATCTCGCAGGCAAGCTTGAAATCTCCACCGTTGAAGCAGGGTTGCAGACGGTGGGTTGGTTGAAGAATGGTTCGAGTGCGATGAATTTCGCTAAGCGAGCACTTGAAGAAGGAATCGAGCTAGCTCCTTTGAGAACCTATGCGTGGGGGCGAAGTCCCGAGAACGGATTGATACTCGGGTTTGCTGGATTCACCCCGCGTGAAATCCGAGCAGGCGTTCTACGCCTGGCTAATCTAGTGAAGTGAGCGCCTGGGATCATTTCAGGGAGAACTTTTGTTTCAGGCGCTCGGGATCGATGGCGATGAACAACCCGCGTCCGCGAGCGAGAACCTCATCTTTTTCGTTGTAGATTTCAGCAGCGTTGACGTGCCGGCGACCGTGGACTTCCACTTCAAAAGATTCCACGCGAAGTCGGGTGTGCAGTGGCACCGGCTTGAGATAGCTCACCGTGATCTCGGACGTCAGGGCGATGACATGTCGGCGTTTGTTTACTTTACCCATCGCCTCGTCGAGGATCGTGGCGATGATGCCACCATGGCAGTGGCCTGGAGGACCGGTGTATCGCTTGCTGAGCCGAAAACGTGAGATGAAGCGACCACGTTCCTCGTCGTAAACGAACTTCATCTGCATGCCCTGCGGATTGTTGGTGCCACAAGCAAAGCAATAGTTCTTCTGGAGTTGAATGTAGCGGGTGTCGTGACCGTGAGCTTTGGTCCTGCTTGCCATAAACGAATGATTGTAAGACGAACCTATGAGCGAGTCGCGGCCGGTTTCATGGCGACCAGTTCCGCAGTCGCGGTTTGTTTTTCAATTTCTGCACTATGCAAGGTGCGCAAACCGGGGAAAGCGCGTGCCAGCTCGCCGGGCTTGAGCAGATGTTCGGGATTTCGAGGGCCTGCATGAAACTTTTTCTGAGCAACTGTATACGTCTTGTAGATCAAGAAACCGCCCGGTCGAATGACGTTTTCGACTTTCGAAAAGAGCGTGCGATCAAGAAAGAGAAAACAAAGCACTACATCAAAAAGCGGGCCACGTTCGAGGAAGTTTTCAATCGGATGATTCTCAAAATGAATTCGATCGGCGAGAGCTTGCGTTTGAGCTCGCGCCTTTGCAATGGCAACGTCAGAAATGTCGACAGCGGTAACGGTCCACCCTCGCTCTCCTAACCAAATCGCGTGACGACCTAGTCCAGAAGCAAGATCGAGCGCGCGCCCAGGCGCTGGAATTTCATTGCGAATGAAGGTGTCGTAAGCCCAAATCAGAAATGGGTCGGGAGAATGAGTTTCTCCGTGGCCGGCTTCGTAGCGATCATTCCAGAATTGGCGTTCGCCGAATTTGCTCATTGCATCGGGACTGCAGTGTAAATGGCGATCATTTTTCAGGAAACCTGGAGGATCGGATCGATATCAGAGTTGGAGTAGACTCGGAGATGGGGATGGCATTAACCAAGGAAATCAGGGGTGGTGGGAGCACCGGATCGTTGCCGCCTCAGTACGGCGGGGGTGGCGGAGATCCGAGCGGCGGGAACCGGCCGAACTACGCGGAGCGTTTGAGGCGAGCTCGGATGGGGCTTGCGGTGGGACTTACTCCAGTGGCGATGTTGTTCGTCTCGTTTTCGGCAGCCTTTGTGGCGAGACGTTTGTTCGCATCGGCTGAGCTGAGCGTGTCGCCGCAATATGAGCGATGGGTATCGACCCCGTTGCCATGGACGCTGCTGGTGATCAACACAGTGATTTTGCTCGTAAGCAGCGGGTGTATCGAGATGGCACGTCATTCAGCGACGCGTCGAGTTGCGCTAGCACCGGTTAGATCCATTCCCGGTGTATCACTTGGCAATGATAGAAACTTCCCGTGGCTAGGTTTGACAGTTGTGTTAGGCAGTTGCTTCCTCCTCGGTCAGTGGCGAGCGTGGCTCCTGCTGCGCAACCAGGGTGTGTTTATTTCCAGCGCGCCAAGCAGTTCGTTTTTCTATCTGCTTACCGGAATGCATGCACTGCACTTAGCAGGCGGCATACTAGCTTTGCTGTATGCGGCGATCGGAGCTTTACATAAATGGGAAATAGAACGTCAACGAATCATCCTTGAAGTTGCTGCCTGGTATTGGCATTTCATGATGCTGCTCTGGATTTTTATCCTTCTGCTTGTGCTCATCACGACATAAGTTTGCTGCGAGTAAAGTGTCCCACCCTGACGTCTACTGTGTTTTCTGTAGATGAAAATGCACAGTGAAAAATCAGAAATGCTTGCTATCTGGAAAAAAGTTCCCACTTTTTTCGGTTGCACAATGAAACAAATTGAGACGAACGGTCTCAAGCATTGATAAGTCGGCGATTTTCAATTTGGCATGGCGCTTGCACTGATGCAGGGTGCCGCTTCGCTTCGTTAAAGACAAAAATGGCATCAAGTTTATCTCTCCCAGGAGGATGTGAATGAAGAAGCTATCGGTAACCAGCATGCTCGCGGCAACAGCCCTGCTCTGCGGAGTCACGGCATTTGCTCAGGACACAACCACACAGCAGCCCTCGCAGTCACCGAGCACCAGCCAGCCGAGCGCTAGCCAGACTGATCCTCAGGCTTCCGGCGCGACGGGCGCTCAGGGCCAGATGCAGCAAGCAACCAAGGTATTCACCGGAAAGATTTCGAAGGACGGTGATCGCCTCGTGCTGAAAGATGCAGCCACCAACATGACCTATCAGCTTGATGATCAGTCCAAAGCCAAGAAGTACGAAGGCAAGGACGTGAAGGTCAACGGCAGCCTCGACGCCAACAGCAACACCATCCACGTCGACAGCATTGAAGCTGGATCGTAAGTAACGTCTCCAACCATACTGGGGCTCTACGGAGCCCCTATTTTTTTTGCCCCCTGAATCATTCACCAGAACATTCATCCGATAACTTCGTCTCGCAAAGACCGCGGGAGTTCTGTGCTCCCACCAAGACCGGGCACTCTCGCTATAATAGAGAGATTCCGCACCCGCTCTGAGGCGTCTGTGTGCAGCTCTCCTTCTTGGCGGAAGCCTTTCGAGTCGCGCGTGCGGTCGCGAAGGTCCAAATCCATCGATGTCCACGGAAAGCATTGTTGTTCGGGGCGCGCGCGTCCACAACCTAAAAAACATAGATTTCGAGATACCGCACAATACTTTGACGGTTGTGACGGGAGTGTCTGGCTCAGGAAAGTCTTCTCTCGCATTCGATACGATCTACGCGGAAGGCCAGCGGCGGTATGTCGAGTCGTTGTCCGCCTATGCACGCCAGTTTCTCGAGCGTATCGAAAAGCCTGATGCCGATCTGATTGATGGGATTGCGCCAGCTGTCGCCATCAAGCAGAAGAACTCGACGCGGA
>Ga0310810_10000331_pt1 | contig 49882 bp, 55 predicted proteins | sample NCmetagenome_FD_207641 | JGI IMG/M metagenome (GOLD analysis project Ga0310810, IMG submission 207641) | Soil microbial communities from experimental microcosm in Duke University, North Carolina, United States - NC | ecosystem: Engineered > Artificial ecosystem > Soil microcosm > Unclassified ...
GGCTTATACCGCGCCATTAAGGCCGACGACCTCTGGGCCACACGGTGACAATAGCTTACGCCGGCTGCTCACCATTTTCATCGGGCGTTGTGCGGGAACCCGCATCAAGAACTCATTCCATCTCTCATTCCATCTCTGCGTCTCGGCGTTGAAAGTCTTGTGGCGTTGCAACCGTCCCGCCTCCACAGCGGAAATACCTTGTCGTTTGCCCGGTTTCCTGTTACAAGGAAGAGTTAAGGTCCAACAGCACCGCTCGTTGGAGCGGTTTATCGGGAGAAACGGCCATCGTCAAATTCTGCGTGCTCGCGAGCGGCAGTTCCGGCAACTGTGCGCTGATTGCCACGGAAAAAACGCGCGTGCTGGTCGACGCCGGCCTCAGTTTCAAGGAGCTGACGAAACGGCTCGCGTCCATCGGCGAACAGCCCGGCTGGATCGACGCCGTTCTGATCACTCACGAGCATTCCGACCACATCTCCGGCCTCGCTCGCTTCGCCCGACGTGTCCCGGCAGCGCCGATCTTCATGACCCGCCTGACCGCGCCCGCGATTGAGTGGGATGGCGCGCTCCCGGCGATCCAGCCGTTCCAGGCCGGCGCGAGCTTCACGGTAGGCGATATCGAAATCGACACCTTCACCATTCCGCACGACGCCATCGATCCCGTCGGTTTCTCCTTCCGTGCGCAAGGCGTCAAGATCGGTCTCGTCACCGACCTCGGCTATCTCCCAGATTCCATCAAGTTCCATCTGCGCGGTTCGCAGATATTAATGCTCGAGTCCAATCACGATCTCGATATGCTGAAGGTCGGCCCGTATCCCTGGGCCGTGAAGCAACGCGTAATGAGCCGCAACGGCCACCTCTCGAACGAAGTGGTGGGCGACTATTTGGGGCACGAGTTCGATTCCTCCGCCACGGCGCTGATTCTGGGGCATCTCAGCGAGCACAACAATCACCCGGAAATTGTCAGGATGGTTGCGCAGCAGGCGCTTAACCGGCGCGGTCTGGCCACGCATCTCGTAGTTGCAAGCCAGAAAGAGCCGACGGAAGTTTTTAGGTTCTAGTTTCAGGTGCCAGATGTTAGGCGCGAGGTGCTAGGGTTTTGTTTTGGCCTGCTGGCGCCTGGAACCTAACACCTGGCACCTGGGTTTGGCTTGCCAACACCTGGCACCTGGGACCTAACACCTGAACTATGATCTCGCGCTACACACGCAAGGAAATGGGTCGCATCTGGAGCGACCAGAACAAATTCCAGCAGTGGCTCGAAGTCGAGCTAGCGGCGAGCGAGGCGCTGGCCGAGCGCGGTGTCCTGCCCGCTGAGGCGGCCCGCCTGCTGCGCGCCCATGCGGCGTTCGATGTCGCCCGCATCAACGAAATCGAGCGCGAAGTGAAGCACGATGTCATTGCGTTCACTACTGCCATCTCCGAGAAGATGGCTGTGGCGGGCCACGCGGAAGCGTCTCGCTGGCTGCACTACGGCCTGACCTCGAACGATGTGGTGGATACCGCGCAGGCGCTGCAAATACGCCAGGCGTATCAGATTCTGCTGGCGGATCTCGAGCAGTTACGCGCCATCCTCAAGCGCCGCGCCCTCGAATTCCAGCACACCGTACAAATCGGTCGCACGCACGGGGTGCACGCCGAGCCCATCACTTTCGGGCTGAAGCTGGCCATCTGGTATGAAGAGGCGGGCCGCAATATCCGGCGCTTGAAGGCCGCAGCCGAGGACATGCGTGTGGGCAAGATTTCGGGCGCGGTGGGCACATTTGCGCACATCGAACCTGAAATTGAGGAAGCCATTTGCGCCAAACTCGGGCTGCGCCCGGCGCCGGTGTCTTCACAAGTGATCCAGCGCGACCGGCACGCCAACTTCGCCGCCACGCTCGCCATTGTGACCGCCAGCCTGGAAAAGATCGCGCTCGAAGTACGCCATTTGCAGCGCACTGAAGTGCGGGAAGCCGAGGAGTACTTTTCCAAGGGCCAGAAAGGCAGTTCGGCCATGCCGCACAAGCGCAATCCGGTGACGTGCGAACAGATTTGCGGCCTCGCGCGCGTGGTACGCGCGAACGCGCAGGCTGCATTTGAGAATGTGGCCCTGTGGCATGAGCGCGACATCTCGCACTCCTCGGTCGAGCGCGTCATCCTGCCGGATTCGACGATTCTTGCCGACTATCTGCTCGATAAGACCAGCAAGCTGGTCGACCAGCTCGTGGTCTATCCCGAACGCATGCGCCGCAACATCGACATGACACGGGGCCTGGTGTTTTCCGGACAACTGCTGCTCGATCTTGCCGCCGCGGGCATGCTGCGCGAGGCGGCATACAAGGTGGTACAGCGCCACGCCATGGAAGCCTGGGAGAACGAATCGGATTTCCGCGCGGCCGTCGACGCCGATCCCGAGATCACGCGCGTGCTCACCAGCGCGCAGATCGGCGAGAGTTTTTCGATCGAGCGGCAGCTGCGCAACGTGGACAAGATTTTCGTCCGGGTGTTCGATGATCGTCAATCCTGAAATCGAGCGCTACATGGAGAGCCTGCTGCCGCCGCGCGACGCGGTCTTGGCCGAAATGGAAGCCGCCGCCGCCCGGCGCAAAATCCCCATCGTCGGGCCGGCGGTCGCGCGCTTACTCGCGCAACTGGTGATGATTTCAGGCGCCAAGCGCATCTTCGAACTGGGCTCGGCTATCGGCTATTCGACCATCTGGCTGGCGCGTGCTGCCGGGCCCGGTGCCGAAGTTCACTACGCCGATGGCAGCACCGCCAACGCTCGCGAAGCGGGCGGCTACTTCGAACGCGCTGGAGTGGCGTCCGCCATCCATGTCCATGTGGGCGATGCGCTGACAAGCCTCGCCCAGACTTCGGGCGAATTCGACTTCATCTTCAACGACGTGGATAAAGAGGGCTACCCCGCAGTTCTGGCCGCCGTGCCTCCCCGCCTGAAGCGCGGTGGTATGTTTGTGACAGATAACACTTTGTGGCACAAGCGCGTTCTCAATCCGCGGGAAGCCAGCGACCGGGCCGTGGTGGAGTTTGATCGGAAATTGTACGAATCGACTCAGTTTTTCACTACTCTGCTACCCATCCGTGACGGAATCACCGTGAGTTGCAAGCTGTAGTTTCCAGCTTAACTACCAGAGGATCTGAGGTTTGCAGCTTGCCGTACAAAGTGTTACATCTGGCTCGGATTTTTCCGGGAAGATTTTACGGGCACTAACCTACTAACTTTAGTAGTGAATAAAGCCCAATCTTCGGTTAGAGTGGTTAGGAAAGGAAATTCATGATCTCCATTGCCGATTCCAGAGAGGCCGCGGCTGGCCGGGGCCTGGAATTGGCTCGTGTACTCCTGGTCGAGTCCGATGTGGCTTCGCGACTGACTCTACAGACACTTTTGCGTGCATGCGGGTACACCGTGGACGTGGCAGCTTCGGCGGCCGAGGCCGTTGGCAAACTGGACGAAAGCGCTTATGAGCTGGTATTGGCGGATTCGCACATGGAGTCTCCCGAAACCGGACGCAGGATGCTCGCTTATGCGCGTCGCAAAGACTACAAGCCGGCGACCGCGATGATTCGCAAGCACCGTGACGGCAACGCGCGCGAGGACCGGAAGAAATCCAGCCGCCGCATGCTGGTGGAAGCCGAAGACGTCACCACGTTCCTCAGCCAGGTTGCGGAATTGATCAGCCTGCGCGCCACACGCCGCTCGGAGCGCACGCTCCGGATGTCCGCGGCCAACAACTAGGCCCGGTAGTTTTCCACGTTCATAGAGCGACGTGGGTCTGTCCATCCGCAAGCGTATCTTGCCGCCCGTTGCCAGGTAGGCCTCGACATCGAGCGCAAATGTGACCCGCTCAGCCGAGCCCAAGCACGGTTTCTTCGAGACGGTCGAGTCCTCCTTCAAAGAAGTGATCTTCGGCCTCGATCCAGATGAGCTGCTTCGGCCCGGCGATTTCCGCGTACTGCGCTTCCATCTGTGGGCGAGGAGCGTGATTGTCGTGCGTGCTGGCGATGAAAAACTTGGGGATGGTGCATGCGCGGAGAAATTTCGCGCCGGCCGTGTTCACGGGAAAGCCCGCGGCGATCAGACGCGCCGGGTCTCCCAGTGAACAGCCTAAGCGCAGAATGACTTGTGATCCAAAGGAAAAGCCTGCCAGCGAGTACGGCAAACCGGGATAACGCGCGCGCAGCCAGTCGAGCGCGGCACGGGCGTCCTCGATCTCGCCTACGCCAGCGGCATACTGTCCGTGGCTGCGGCCTACGCCGCGGAAATTGAAGCGCAGCACAACGGAGCCGCGGCGACGCAGACCGCGCGCCATCCGGTATACAACTTTGTTGTGCATGGTGCCGCCGTATAGCGGGTGCGGGTGGCACACCAGGGCGGCTTCGATTGGCGGCGCATCCTCGGGTTCCTCGAACTGCGCCTCGAGTTTTCCAGCGGGCCCGTCGAGCAGGTGCGACTCGATGCGGCGTCCCACTGTCTAGTTGGTCCGGTAATTGGTGTACTGCATATCGATACCGAAATCGCTGCCGCGGAGGAGCGCCATTACCTGTTGCAGGGTGTCGCGGTCGCGGCCGCTCACGCGTATCATATCGGCCTGGATGGCCGCCTGGACCTTCAGCTTGCTGTCCTTGATCTTCTTGACGATCTCGCGGGCCTTCTCAATCGGAATCCCCTGCTGCAACGTGACCTCCTGCTTCACGCTGGAGCCGGCCGCGGCGATCACCGGGCCATATATCAGACCTTTGAGCGGCACCTTCCGCTTGACCAGCTTCTGCTGGAAGATTTCATTGATGGCTTTCAGTTTGAACTCGTCCTTGCTGGCCAGCAGGATCTTGTTGTCCTTTTCGTTCAGCTCGATTTGCGAGTGGGAATCTTTCAGATCGAAGCGCGTGGTGATTTCCTTCATGGCCTGCTGGATGGCGTTGGACACCTCGGGCAGTTCGATCTTGGAAACAACGTCGAAGCTATTGTCGGGCATGTTTTATGAGAGCGAGCGGAAAATAGGAGTACGGATGCGCACCACGGGCTCGTCGGGCGGCGCAGGCGTCCCGGTCTTAGACGCCTCGCGAGCGGCAGCCGGCTGAGCGGCGGGGGTGGCCAACTTAGGCGCCGCGGTCATCGCAGCCCTAATCGCGGGCTTCGTTTCGACAGGCGCGGTTGCGGGTATCAACTTCGGCCGGGTGTCCGCTTCGAGCGCCAACACGACTTTATCGGTGATGTTCTCGATCATGGTGATCATGGATGCTTCGAGGGCCAGGATCACAGCGGCGCGCACCTGCTCGCGATCCACGGGTCGCGGCTGGGCCGGCGCCGGAGGCGCTAGTGCAGCAGCACGGGCTGCGGGTTGAGAAGCGGTGCCCGCTTCCGGCTTTTCGATGAGCGGCTGTACCATACTGAGCAGCACGCTGGCCTCGAAAGGCTTGCGCACGAAGCCATCGGCGCCGGCGGCCTGGGCGCGCGCTTCGTCGTACGCCGCAACCGGGCCGGCGGTGAGCACCACGCGCGTTTGCGGATACTTGCCGCTGGTCTTTACGTACTCGCATATTTCATACCCGGTACGGCTGGGAAGCGAAATATCCGCCAGGATCAGATCGGGCGCGAGATCCTTCAATCGCAGCAGGGCGGTCTCGCCATCGGTTACGGTAGCCACTTCGTATCCTTCATCGCGAAGAATGCGTTCGCCCATGCGCTGGGCGTGCGGACTGTGATCGGCCAGCAGAATGCGGCTCATTGTGTTTGCGTTGTATCGGCCTTCTTCTTTTCCTTCTTTTTCTTTTTCACTTGCTGGTGATTGGTCGGTGGCGGCTGATTTGCGGCCGCGGCCGTGGAATCGGCCGGCTTAGCCGTTACATCCGTGGTCGACGACCGGTCTCCCGAACCATTCTCCGCGCCGGTTGCCGGCGCGCCAGCCCCGCCTGTCGCTCCCGCCGCGGGCGGAATCTGGCGCGCATCGGGTTTGGTATCAAGCGCGGTCGGGTCGGTCACCGTCTGCACCGAAACATCCGACGTCCCGCCGGCCTGCGACGCTGCCAGGGCCGTCGGCACGCTGAGTGGAATCGTCGGCCGGTTGGCCGCCATAGCTGGCGTACCAGACTTGGCGGCCGCGTGCGTGTCCGGGCTGTGCTTGAAGACGCCCATCACATGGCTGATCATGCCGGCCTTGTCGCGGTTCTCCAGTTCGTACTTCATGCGGGCGTAAGCTACCGGGTCCGCCTGCGGCACGGGCCGGTTCATGGCTTGCAGTTTCTGCGTCGCCTCGTCCACGTGATCGCTGAGCGGGTAATCCTTCACGATGCGCGTATAAGCCGTCGCGGCTTTATCCTCGAAGCGATCGCCCATCCGCGAATACCCGTCGGCAAGCTGCCACAACGATTCGTCGGCGCCGCTGAACAGCGGATACTGGTCCACCAACGAGTGCAAACGGTTGGTTGCCGCCGGGTAGCTGCCCTTGTTGTGATAAAACATGCCGGTCTTGTATTCCCCCATCGCCAGCACTTCCTGGATGTTCCGCAGTTTCTGCTGAGCCTCGGGAGCGAACTTGCTGTTGGGAAACTGTACCAGCAGTTGCCGGCACTCATCTTCGGCGCGGATGGCCTGCTGGCGGTCACGGTCGGCCTTCTCCATCTGCTTGTAATGGATGTCGCAGACCTTTTCCTGGGACTCGGCGGCTTCTTCCATGGTGGGATAGAAGAGAATAAAGTCCTTGTATTCGGCTTCGGCCTGCGCCCAGGCGTGCGTGCCGCCCTCGCGGTACCAGCTATCCGCGATGGCGAGCTTGGCTTTCGCCAGAAACTCGCTGGTGTCGTAGGTGTTGATGAGCGTATTCAACGTCAGACGCGCCACTTCGTAGCGGCCGCGCTCGATATCGTTGATGGCTTTGTCGAACAGGACTTTATCGGGCTGCTGCGTGTCCTTGGAGATAGGGTTCTCGTATTTATGCCGCCGGCAGCCGCTGACCGCAATCAGGCTTAGAACTGCCGTCAAGAAAATGATGGGATGAATCCGATTTCGGGCAAACAACATAATAATATTTCCTAGACCTGAACTTCCGTTGCGTCTCGGGCGACCTGGCGCATGGCGGCAACCGTGGCGGCCGGATCGGATGAGTGAAATATCGACGACCCTGTGACCACCCAGTCACACCCCGCGCGGATCACTTCTTGCAGATTTTTGAGCGTAATGCCTCCGTCGATTTCGATGGGTAGCTGCAAATGCCGTTCCCGCCTTATGCGGTCCAGCTCGCGGACCTTGTCGAGCGCCCGCGGGATGAAATGCTGCCCGCCAAAGCCTGGGTTTACGCTCATGATAAGCACGTAGTCCGCCACATCCAGCACCTCGGCGAGCATAGCCACCGGAGTGGCCGGATTAATGACGACGCCGGCCAGCGCACCCTCGTCGCGAATCATGCGCAGGGTGCGGTCCAGATGGGGGCAGACCTCCTGGTGTACCGATACCTGATCGGCGCCCGCCTGGATGAATACCGGGGCATACCGGTCTGGATCTTCGATCATTAAGTGCACGTCCAGCCGCGAGCGGGTGACCTTTCGAATGCTCTCGACCACCGGCGGCCCGAGCGTCAGATTGGGGACAAAATGGCCGTCCATGACGTCTATATGCAGCATGGTCGCGCCGCCCCGTTCAACGCGTGCGATCTCCTCGGCCAGATGGGCAAAATCCGCCGAAAGGATCGATGGAACAATCTGGACCATTTGGCTTGTAAACTATCTCGATCTTATCACAGCGGCGAAAAAGCCGTCCCCGGGCTGGAGGCCTGGAATGCGGTGCATGATCTGGACGGGATGCGGGCCGCCCAGCGCTTCGATCACACCCTCGTTTTCTTCGCGCTCGAGCGAGCAGGTCGAATAGACCAGCACACCGCCCGGCGCCAGCGCCTGGAGAGCATTGCGCAGTAGCACCACCTGCCGGCCATGCAGTTCCTGGACGTCGGAGGGCAGCAGGCGCCACTTGATCTCCGGGTTGCGCGCCAGTGTGCCCGTTCCCGAGCACGGGGCGTCCAGTAGAATGCGCTCGAAACGCCGGCCGAAGGGCAGCGGGCGCGTGCCATCCAGGTGCACTACGTCCACACCGAGCCGTCTGAGCATCTCGACCCGCTTGGCGTGAAAATCGCAGGCCACCGCGCGCACGCCCGACTCGAGCGCCTGCGCGGTCTTGTTTCCCGGGGCGGCGCAGAGATCGAGAAAGGTCTGCCCGGGTGCCAGATCGAGCAACGGCACGACGGACTGTGAGCCGATGTCTTGAATGCGAAAGCCATCCGCCTCTCCGGCCACGAGGCGGTAGCAGCCTGGAATCTCGGTGAGCTCAACCTCGATGCGGGCGGGAATCTTGCGGCCTGCGGGGACGCGGATGTAAGTCTCGGGAGCAAGCAGGTTGGCGTGTGCGATCAGCGGTGTGACTTCCGGGCCGAACTGGCGGTCCCAGCGGGCGAGCAGCCACTCGGGGTGCGAAAGCTCCACCTCGCGATCGGGCCAGTCGACCGGCTCGCGGCCCACTTTGCGCAGCACGGCATTGGCGAACCCAGTGGCCGAACGAAAGCCCATGGATTTGACCAGCTCCACGCTCTGGCTCACGGCGGCGTGCGGCGGGACGCGATCCAGGTATCGCAGTTGGTAAACGCCCAGACGGAGCGCCAGCAGCACTTCGAAATCGAGCTTTTGCACGCCGCGTCCTGAATAATGCTCGATCAGGAAATCGAGCTGGGCCTGATAGCGCAGCACGCCGAACACGATCTCCGACGCCAGCGCGGCGTCGCGCGGGTCGATCGCCCGGGCGTCTGAGGCCAGTAGATCCGAGGCATAGCCGCCGCGTCCGACTTTTCGAAGGGTGTCAAATGCCAGCTGTCGTGCCGGAGACACAATAAGGGGCCCGTGATCCCAACTATAATCAATTTGTGGAGCTGGAAAAAACACTGTTGCGCAAGGTTGGCGAGGCGATCCATCGCTTCCGGATGATTCGCGACGGCGACCGCGTGGCGGTGGCGCTTTCGGGCGGCAAAGACTCGCTCACCCTGCTCGAAGCGCTGCTGCTGCTGGCCCGGCGCGCGCCGGTCGAATTTTCCGTTTGCGCTTTCACCGTGGAGCAGGGAAAGTTTCTGCGGCCGATCGAGCCGTTGGGCGATTATCTCCGCGGGCGCGGTATCGCCTGGACCTACTTCCGCGACAAGCCGTCGCTGCGATTGCTCGACGAGCAGCCGGATCACGGTTGCGACCTTTGCAGCCGCTACCGGCGGCGGGCGGTGTACGAGATCGCGCGCGGCCTGGGAGCCAACGTGATCGCGTTCGGCCACACGGCGGACGATTTCTGCGAGGCGCTGCTGCGCAACACTATGTTCACGGGCAGGCTGAGCGCGCTGCCTCCGGTAACGCACTCGCGCGATCGCGAGTTCCGGCTCATCCGGCCGCTGGTTTTCGTCACGGAAGATATCACCACGGCGTTTGCGCAGTCGCTCGGAGCGCCCATTGTGCCTTGCGGCTGCTCGCAGAGGACCGGCACCGTGCGCCGCTCGTTGCGCGAGATTTTTGCCGGACTGGAAGAGGAGTTTCCGCACCTGAAGGAGAACATCCTCGCGGCCATGGGAAATCTCGAGCCCGGCCGCCTGCTGGATCCCCGATTTCTGGACCTGGAAGGTACGGAGAAGCCGGTTCTGGAGCATTTTCCCATCGTGAACGAGTGAGCGGGCAACGGAGATTCTTGCCGGTGCGTCCGTCCCGACAAAGAGCGCGCAGGCAGGAGTGCCTGCACCAAGTAGCCACGGCTGATTGACCGCTCCCATATGCAATTGAGAAGATAGTTTCTCCCTATGCGATTGTTGCCACGCGAAGAGAAGTTCTATGCATTGTTCCTCAGCCAGGTGGATATCATTTGCGAGGCCGCCAGGCTGCTGTTGCAGGGCGTCAAAGCTGGCAATACGCGGCTGGCCGAGGTCGCCAAGGGAATCAAAATGCTGGAGCATCAGGGCGACGAGGTCATCCACGAGATCTTCACGCGTTTGAATTCCACCTTCATCACTCCGCTCGATCCGGAGGACATTCACTCACTTTCCACGCGCCTGGACGACGTGCTCGACGGCATCGAAGACGCGGTCCATCGCATGGTCGCGTATCGCCTGAGCCCGATTCCCTCGGGTATGGTGCAGCTCTGCGAGATGATCTACACCTGCAGCCGCGCTCTCAAGAAGGCCTTCGAGGCGCTGGACAAGAAAAAAGAAGTGATGGAGCACTGCATCGAGATCAACCGGATCGAGAATGAAGCGGATCACCTGGTCCGCGGCCTGGTGACGGATTTGTTCGAAAACGAAAAAGATTGCATCACCCTCATTAAGGTCAAAGAGATCTACGAATTCCTGGAAGCCACCACGGACCACTGCGAAGATGTAGCCGACGTGCTCCAGAACGTAGTGGTCAAGAACGGCTAGACGGCAATGTCCACTTTCAGCCTGGTGGTTCTGATCATCGGCATCGCCCTGGTATTCGATTTCATCAATGGCTTTCACGACGCGGCGAACTCCATCGCCACCATCGTCGCCACGCGCGTGCTGAGCCCGTTGCAAGCGGTGGCCTGGGCGGCATTCTTCAACTTCGTTGCGGCGTTTACATTTGGCACCGCCGTAGCCGACACCGTAGGCAAAGGCTTTGTCGACCTGGCAATCGTGACCCCGTACGTCGTTCTGGCGGGCGTGGCCGGAGCGATTGTTTGGGACCTGATCACCTGGTGGCTCGGGCTGCCTACCAGTTCTTCACACGCGCTGATCGGCGGATACGCGGGCGCGACTATGGCGCGGGCGGCGTTTCTCTACGGGTTTGGCGACTGCATTCGCGGTCTGATTGTCGGAAAGTGGCCCAAGACGCTGGCGTTCATCGTGCTGTCACCGCTGATCGGTTTTCTGCTGGCGTATATTCTGATGACGCTGGTGTACTGGCTCTTCCAGAAGTCGACGCCTGCGAAGATGGATTCGTATTTTCGCCGTTTACAGCTCGTATCGGCGGCGGCGTTCAGTTTCGCGCACGGTTCGAACGACGCGCAAAAGACCATGGGCATCATCGCCGCGGTGCTGTTTTCGGCGAAGTACCTGCCCACGCTGCATGTTCCGGTCTGGGTGATTTTTTCGGCCCATGCCGCCATCGCCCTGGGCACGCTGAGCGGCGGCTGGCGCATCGTGCGCACCATGGGCGGCCGGATCACGCGCCTGAAACCGCGCGGCGGCTTCTGCGCGGAAACGGCGGCGGCGCTGTCGATTTTCTTTCCCACCTACCTGGGTCTCCCCGTTTCCACCACCCATGCCATTGCCGGCTCCATCGCCGGCGTCGGCACATTTCACCGCATCAGAGCCGTCCGCTGGGGCATCGCGCGGAATATTGTGTGGGCCTGGGTGCTGACGATTCCGGCGGCGGCAACGATCGCGTGGTTCTCGTTCCTGGTGGTCCGGTACTTCGTGCCCGAAGCCTGAATACGGCCGCCGGAGCCGTCTAATATCTTCTGCTTCCTTGAAACCTGGATATCTGCGCTTCGTCGGTAGAAATATGGCTGCCGAATTTCAGGAAGCGAAACGCAGACAGGAAAGTTTCCTTGCACCGCTTGAACGGCGGTGTCTCCATTGGCTCGCGCTGCACGCACCGGCCTGGTTGAATTCGGATCATCTGACCCTGCTGGGTCTGGTGGCGCTGGCGGGCGCGGGTCTTTGCTACTGGTGGGGGCAATCGAGCCCCGTGGGGCTATACGCGGTGATCGTTTGCCTGGCGCTCAACTGGCTGGGCGATAGCCTGGACGGTACCCTCGCGCGCGTGCGCAACCGGCAGCGGCCGCGCTACGGGTTCTACGTGGATCACGTAGTTGACGCGCTCGGCGCGCTGTTTCTGCTCGGTGGGCTGGCGCTTTCGGGCTTCATGAGCGAGCGCATCGCGTTAGGTCTGTTGATCGCGTACTTATTGCTGTCGATCGAGGTCTATCTGGCTACGTACACGCTCGGCACCTTTCACATCTCGTTCTGGAAGTTCAGTCCGACCGAGCTACGCATCGTGCTGGCTGTGGGAAACCTGGCGCTCGTCTGGCGTCCTGACGCTCACCTTGCCGGAACCGACTGGCGCCTGTTCGATGTGGGCGGCGCCGCGGGAATCGCCGGTATGGGACTGATGCTGGCGGTCGCCGTGACCCAGCACACACGCGCGCTCTATACTGCCGAGCGCTTGGGCTGAAGTGCCGCAGCTTTGGTCCCGAGCTTCTTCAGAATCCGGATGGCGGTAGCGCGCTCTGTCGCTGACAGACCCGATGTCGCATGCTCCATGGCAGCGGCATGCTCAGTGAACGCGCACTCAATCAGCTTGCGTCCTTGCGCCGTTAAGTGAACGATTCGCGAGCGGCGGTCTTCGGGATCGTCCTTGCGCTCGACCAATCCTTTTTTTTCCAGACGGTCGATCGCGATACTGATGGAGCCGCTGGTGAGCCGGATCTTTTGGCCGAGCGCATTCACCGGCGAGGGGCCTTTGTGAAGTAGAAGCTCGAGAACTCCGAAGTCCGACAGCCCGAGGCCCAGTGAATGAATGCTCTCGAAAAGCATGGGTCTGGAGGGCGTCAAAGGCCTTCCAGAGCACCAGCCACAGATGCACCCCTCGAAGGCTTTGTGCCCTTTTTTAAGCGAGTTCCACCGGTCTGAATCTTCTTTTATTATATTTACATCAATATACTTGATGAAAAAGTAGTTGGCAAGTCGAAGAGGAGGGAAAGTGGCAGACATCGTTTTAGGCAGGCCGGCCGTCGCGCCGGCCCGATTGCACAATGCGGGGCTATGGGTATTGCAGATCGCGGGCGCGGCCATGTTTTTCATGGCAGGCACGTCGAAGCTTACGGGCGCCGAAAGCATGATTCAGGTTTTCGCGGCCATCGGGCTGGGGCAGTGGCTGCGCTACGCTACGGGGGTCTTGGAAGTGCTGGGCGCGGCCGCGCTATTGGTTCCGTATTTTGCCGGCCTGGGGGCGCTCTGGCTCACAGTCGTGATGCTGGCAGCGGTCATCGCACATCTAACCGTGCTCGGCGGAAATCCCGCGATCCCGCTGGCACTGTTGATCGGGATGGCGATAGTGGCCTGGGGCCGGCGTGAGCGCACGGTCCGGCTATTCAGACGTTAACAAAAAAGGGGGGAATGAGAGACATGCAAGCCGCAAAGTCACGAGATGTTTTGCGCGTGATCGATAGCCAGCGCGTGATGGAGGGAGCCGGAATGCCGGTGCGGCGCTCTTTCCCGACGCCTGAAACTGATGATATCGATCCATTTCTGCTGTTGGACCACCTGGGACCGATGCAGTTCGCTCCGGGCCAGGCCACCGGCTTTCCGGACCATCCGCACCGGGGATTCGAGACCGTCACCTATGTTCTCGAAGGCGCGATGGAGCACCGGGATTCGCAGGGCAACCACGGCATTATCGGTCCCGGCGATGTGCAATAGATGACGGCGGGATCGGGCCTGGTCCACTCCGAGATGCCCGGCGCCACATTGCGCGAGAAAGGCGGCCGGCTGCAAGGTTTTCAGCTCTGGGTGAATCTGCCGAAGTCAGTCAAGATGACGCCGCCTCGCTATCAGGAAATCGCCGCGGCGCGCTTGCCGGTTGCCTGGACGCCGTCCAAAGATGTCCAGGTGAAAGTGATTGCCGGCGAATCGCTCGGAAAGCAGGCAGCCATTGAGACGCGCACGCCAATCACGTACCTGCACTTTACGATACAGCCGGGCGCGAGCGTCGAGCAGCCCATCCCTGCCGCGTACAACGCTTTCGCGTACGTGATCGACGGCAGCGGCACGGTGGGCCCCAATGCGACACCGGCCGGCGAAGGCCAACTGGCAGTGTTTGCCAGGGAGGGCGAGGGCGTGCAACTGGCGAACCCCGCGGGCGCAAAGGCCCCGTTCAACGTGCTGCTGATCGGCGGCGCTCCTCTCGGCGAGGCGGTCGCGCGCTATGGCCCGTTCGTCATGAACACGAGGGCCGAATTGTCCCAGGCTTTCACCGATTTCCGCAGCGGGCGAATGGGAGAAATTGTGGCGCGCTGAGTGATGGGCGAGGCACCGCGGGCCCTTTCGGATGCGGTGGGGCGGTGGTGGGGCGGGGGCGCGGCCGTCCCGCCGCTCACGCTTTTGCGGGTGCCGTTTCCATCCCTGGATCGAACAAATAGCCGAAGCCGCGCACTGAGCGAATCAGCGCCGGGCTGGCCGGGTCGGCTTCTACTTTTTGCCGGAGACGCAGGATGTGCACGTCGACGGTGCGGTCGGTCACGGCGCGGTCCATCCCCCACACGTAATCCAGCAACTGCTCACGGCTGAAAACCACGCCGGGCCGGCTCATCAGGAATTCGAGCAAGCGAAACTCGGTGGCGGTCAGCGTGATCGCCTTGCCGTGCAGGCGTACACGGCAACTGTCGCGGTCGAGCTCCAGCCCGTCGCCGCGCAGCCGGCGAGCCTGCGCAGCGGGAGCCCGCAATTGGTTGCGTACGCGGGCCACCAGCTCGCGCACTGAAAACGGCTTGACCATGTAGTCGTTGGCGCCCAGCTCGAGACCTAGAATGCGGTCACTCTCCGAGCCTCGCGCCGTGAGGAAGATGACCGGGACGTGCGCCAAATCGGGGCTGGATCGGATGCCGCGGCAAATCTCGATCCCGTCGGAATCGGGGAGCATGATGTCCAGGATGATAACGTCGGGCCGCTCACGCCTGCACAATTCCAGCGCATCCTTGCCGGTTTGCGAGCCCGTGAAACGGAACCCTTCCTTCTCGAGGTTGTATTTGAGGAGCGAGAACAGGTCCGCGTCATCCTCAATCAGCGCGACGGTCTTCATCCCTGGCCTGCTCCGAAGATAGCGCGGCGCGTGTTACAAAACAATTACCAGGAGGTTAATGATGGGTGAAGTTCCGGCCGCGTGTGGGCCAACGTCGTTTGTGCGCACCATAGATCGATGTCCGTAACAGCCATGCTCATAAGATCCATGCCCGTAACAGCCGGCGCTGCGCCCGCTTATGCCCAGCAAACTTGATCTGGACCTGATTCACGCCTCCGCGGAAGGCGATCTCGCGGCCGTTCGGGATCTGCTTGCGGCAGGCGCGCAGGTCAACGCGCGGCATGAGAGTGGCACAACGCCTCTGCTGGCAGCCGCCCTCAGCGGTCAGGTGGAGACCGCGCGCGTGCTGCTAACCGCGGGCGCGGACGTTGAAATGCGCTACCGCAACGAGGCCACAGCTCTTGTTTTGGTGGCCATACAGAGCGACACGGAAATGGCCAGGCTGCTGGTCACGCACGGCGCGAACGTCGACGCCGGAGCAAAGGAAGGCACCACCGCGCTGCTGGCGGCATCGGCAACCGGCAATCTTGGAATGATCCGGGCACTTCTGGATGCGGGCGCGAGTCTCGAGCAGAAGGACAAGTCCAATGTGACGCCGCTGCTGGCCGCCACCGCCAACGACTATACCGACGCCGTGCGCGTATTGGTGGATGCCGGCGCCGATGTGAACGCTGTGTGCCACAACGGCTCGGCCGTGCAATTCGCTGCCGCCAAGGGAGACACGGCTATCCTGCGTCTACTGCTGGGGCGGGGCGCGCGTTCCGAAGCGGCATCAGGGCAAGCGCCGCTGCTGATGGCTGCCGCCAACGAGCACACCGAAGCCGTGCGGGCGCTGGTGGAAGCCGGCGCCGATGTCAACGTTCGTGAAGAGAACGGTGTGACCGCCCTTCTGGTGGCGGCGGTGAACGGGCAGGCCGACATGGTGAAACTGCTGCTGGATGCGCATGCCGACCCCAACGTTCTCGCTGCGCGCATAGAATCCGTGCAGCCGGTGCGCGCAGCTAACGGGCACGCCCGCGACACTGAAACACCGGACTTCGCTCCGGCGACGGCGGCCGATACCGGCGAAATCGGCACATCAGCGCTCATGGTGGCGGCCCTGCATGGGCACGCAACGGTGGTCGAGGACCTCCTGGCAGCCGGTGCGGATCGTAAGATCCGTGACGCGAGCGGCGCCACGGCATTGCAGGCGGCAGCCATGAGCGGCCACGCCACTACAGTGGACGTCTTGTTAGGTGGAGAGGCCGGGCGCGAAATCGCACGCGAGCACGGCGGCCGTGCCTTGCTCGCCGCGGTACTAAGCAGTCACCGCACCGTGGTCCAGTCGTTGCTCAACCATGGTGTCGATCCGAATAGCCAGAGCGAAAGCAAGAATCCCGCACTGCTGGTGGCGGTGGTCAACGGGGAAGTCGAAATAGCCCGGGCGCTGCTCACGCAGGGTGCAGACGTGAATGCCGCCGATCCAAAAGGGACAACTCCGCTGATTTTTGCGGCCGCTGAAGGAAACCTCGAACTGGCGGAAATGATATTGGCCGCCGGTGCCGATGTGAACCTGCGCACCGCGCAGGGCCTGACCGCGATGATGGCGGCCGGGATCAACGATTGTTGGGATCTGGTCGAGAAACTGAAGCAGGCCGGGGCGGTGGAGTAGCGAAGGCATTCCTGCCTGTCACGGCAATCGTCAGCGCCCTCGGCCCTTTTGACACGGCCAATCGAACGGCGGACTGCCCGCCGTGCTTCTTAAATCCTCACGGGCGCTCTCAGCGAAAACGTAAGCGGCGTCTCGGCTGCGAACGCGACATTTTGTTTACCCGTCGCCGCCGCGCCACCAGTTCCCGCCGCAGCACCCGCGCCTGCCCCGATCAGCGCGCCTTTTCCGCCGCCCGCCATGGCGCCGATGGCCGCGCCCAGGCCGGCCCCGCCGCCGATCATCACGCCATTGCGCTTCTTGTGACCGCCACTCACGCGGCTGTCGGCCGAGGTCTCTACCTTGTAGCTTTTCCCGTTCAGCTCGAATGAATCGAGCGTAATGCCGAGCACCGCGCGGCCTTTCAATCTGCCGGACTCTGATGATGTGGTGACGTGTCCGCGAAATGGCGTGCCTTTGGGAACCACCGTATTCTCGCCCACCGTGATCGGCGCATCGAGAGTCGCCGAAAATTTTTCGCCCGCGCCGCTGCGCACCGTGTCTACGGTTTGATCCAGCCGGACGTGGATTCGTGTCCCGGCAGGAATCGTCTGCGCGGCCGCGATTTTGCTGTTGTCAAAACCCGCGGGAGCCGCGGCTGCCGGCTTTGACGAATCCGCATCGGCCGATGCATCGCCGGCCGATTTCGCGCCGCAGCCAACGAGCATCGCCATCGCCCCAACTGCGATAACTTTGGTCAACATGTAATTCCCTCCGTATGCGTGTTGTATGCAAACGCACCGCCAAAAACGTAAGTGATTGGAATTGTTGTGAGGCCGCGCGGCCCGGTTGCGGAAAATTTACACGACGTGTTTAGTTGCTGCGGGACAATCAGTAAGTCGCGCGCCCGCCGCTCGCGTCATAGCACTGGGCGGTTACGAACGAACAGTCCGGACTCGCGAGGAAATGCACCACCGCCGCGATCTCATCTGTGGTGCCCGTACGGCGCATGGGGATGCGCTGCGTCATATAGTCCACCTGTTCCGGCGTCAATTGGTCGAGGATGTGCGTGCGGATGACGGCCGGCGCTACAGCGTTGACACAGATGCCGTCGGTGGCCACTTCTTTGCCGATCGACTTGGTAAACGTAATCACCGCTCCTTTGGTTGCCGAGTAGGGCGACATGTTGGGATTGCCCTCTTTGCCGGCGATGGAAGCGATGTTCACGACCCGTCCATACTTGCGCTTCCGCATATGAGGCAGCACGGCGCGCGTGCAATAAACCACGCCCAGCAGGTTGACGGCGATGACCGAAGCCCAGTCTTCGTCCGATTGCTCCCACAGCGGCGCGGCCTTGCCCGCGATGCCGGCATTGTTCACCAGCACATCGATCTGCCCGCGCCGCTCAATTACCTGAGCGATGGAGGCGTTGACGGCTTCGGAGCGCGAGATGTCGATTTGGATGGGAAATGCCTCGCCGCCGATCGAGCGCGCGACTTCGGTGGCGCCATTCAGATTCAGGTCGGCCACTGCCACCGCTGCGCCGGCTTTTGCCAGACGCCGCGCGATGGCTTCGCCGATGCCGGTGGCCGCGCCGGTGACGATGGCGGTTTGCCCGGTAAGCTCAAAGGCCATCGGGCGAGCTACCCTTCTTTCACGACTTGCACGGTAACTTCCACCGGGACCTCGCGATGCAACCGCACCGTGATCTTGTGCTCGCCCAGTTGCTTGATGGGCTCGTCCATCTGGATCTTACGCCGGTCGATGGTGAAGTTCTGCTTCTCGAGCGCCTCGGCAATGTCTTTGGCCGTTACCGATCCAAAGAGCTGGTCGCTTTCGCCGGCCTTCTGCGCTATGGTCACCGTGACCCCGCCCAGAAGCTTGGCCAGATCCTGCGCCTCGCCCACCTCCTTGGCATCGCGCCGCAGATGCGCCTGGCGCTCCTGCTCCACGATCTTCTTGTTGGCCTCGGTGGCTGCCACGGCCATGCGCTTCGGCAGCAGAAAATTGCGCGCGTAACCGGCGGCGACCTTCACCACCTCGCCGCGCGCGCCCAGTTTTTCGACGTCTTCCCTGAGTATGATTTCCATTTCAATCTCCACGTGTCACAGGCATTCCTGCTGTGTATTTTTGGTTAAGACCAAAAGCGCACACGCAAGAATGCCTGTGCCACCTAAATCGATGCCGCGAACGGCAGCAGCGCGATGTTGCGCGCTTTTTTGATGGCGTCATTCAGGCGGCGCTGATGGGGCGCGCAAACGCCTGAAATGCGGCGCGGTACGATCTTGCCGCGCTCTGCGATAAAGCTGGAGAGGAGCCGCACGTCCTTGTAATTGATGTCGTCGATCCTCTCCACGCAAAAACGGCAAACTTTCTTGCGCCGGAAATATTGCTTCTTCTGCGTGGCGACGGCTTTATCGCCGCCTGTGGGCCGTTGCCCGGCGCTGCCTGGTCTTCCTCTGGATTCCGCCATATCGATTCTCCTCGCTCACTCCGCCGCCGGGGCCGGTTCGCCCAGCATCTGTTGCGCCACCGACGGTTGGGCCGGAGCGGGCGCCGCCGTGGCTTTGCGGTGGGCTCGCTTGTCACGATCCTTTTTACGTTTTTCCAGCCGTTTCAACGTTTCGTCGATACGCACGGTGAGAAATTTAATCACCATGTCGGAAACGCGCAGGCGCCGCTCGAATTCCTTGACCGTCTCCGGCGCCGAGCTGAACTGGAACAGTATATAGGCTCCCTCCCGGTACTTATCCACGCGGTAAGCCAGCCTGCGCTTGCCCCACTTATCCACTTTATCCACGGTACCGCCGGCGGTGGTGACGACCGATTTCATCTGTTCGATCAACTGGTCGACCTCCTCCTCCGTCGCGTCCGGCTTCACGATAAACAGCTCTTCGTAGATCCTCATTCTTCCTCAGTCTTTAAGCCTTGGGCGCGACGATTGAATTTCGTCATGGACTTTTCGACGCCTTCAGCAATTAGGGAAGCGACTGCGTCAGCTCCGCGGCCGACCAGCTCTTCCGTCTCCTTCTGCTGCGAGCGCTTGATGGGCGCCAGCAGATATTCCGCGCCTTCGCGGATTTCATGGCCCGGATTAATGCCTAGCCGCACTCTCACAAATTCCTGCGTTCCCAGGCTGCCGATTACCGACGTCGGCCCCTTATGCCCGGCCGCCGAGCCGCGCGGCTTGATGCGCAGCTCGCCCCACGGCAAATCCAGCTCGTCGTACACCAGAATCAAATCCGTCGGCGTCAACGAGTGCTTCTCCATCAACGGCGCAACCGAAGTGCCGCTGAGATTCATATACGTCTGCGGCTTGGCCAGCATCACCGGCTTGCCTTCGATCTCGCCCACCCCGGTCAGCGCTTTCGAATCCCTGCGGTTCACGCGGATCGAGTGCCTCTCCGCCAGCAAGTCGATAACCCGGAATCCCAAATTGTGGGGAGTGTTCTCGTACTCCTCCCCCGGATTCCCCAGGCCCGCCACCAGGTACATTCCCGGCTACTTCTTCTTGGGCTTGGCTTCGGCCTTGCCTTCGGTCTTCCCTTCGGCTTTGCCCTCGGCCGCGCCTTCCTCTTCCTTCTTGCCCTTCTTGATGACTTCGGGCTCCGTGGGAGCGGCTTCCGTGGTGGGTGCAGCCACGGCCTCGGCTGGCGTCGGCTCCACCACTACCTTGATGGTGATGACGTGCGCGATTACGGCGTCCGCCGGGCTGATCAGCTTCATCGACTCCGTCATGGGAATGTCGCTAGCGCGCTTGCTTTGCCCGATCATCAATTCGCCGACGTCCACCGTGAAGTGCTCCGGAATTTCTTGCGGCAGGCATTCAATCTCGATTTCGCGCGTGATCACTTCGAGCAGCCCGCCTTGCACCTTCACTCCGGGGGGCTCACCGTGCGTGAGCACCGGGACGGAAACGCGGATGCGCTTGGTGAGATCGATGCGCTTCAGATCGACGTGCAGCAGATTGCCGCGGATGGGGTCGTGTTGCCCGTCGACCACCATGACCGGCGTGTTCTCGCCGCCTTGGATGTCCAAATTGAAGATGGTGTTGTGCCCGGTCTTGCTATGCAGGATTTGTGAAATCTGCCGCGGACTGACTGCCACCGGCACCGGGTCTTTGTAGGCGCCATAAACGACGCCCGGGATCAGGCCCTCGCGCCGCGTACGGCGCGCCTCATTCTTGCCGCGGGAAGCACGTGGCTCCGCGGCCACCGTAATATCCGTTTTCATTACATCTCCTCAACAGGCTTTCAAGTCCGAAGCGCTTTCTTCACCGATGCGCCGAGAACATTTTCCCGTTCTCAACATCTCACGTGAAAAAATCGCTTGACGTGGGTTGATCGCCCGTAATTTCTTCAAACAAACAAAATACTGACCGAAGTCTCCTCGTGGATAGACTGCACCGCCCTAGCCAGTAACGGGGCGACCGAAAGTGCGGTGATCTTGCTGCACTGCCGGGCTCGTTTCGCCAGCGGGATGGAATTGGTCACTACTACTTCCTTAATTGCCGATTTCTCGATACGCTCGACCGCCGGGCCGGACAGAATCGCATGCGTGGCGCAGGCCGAAACGCTGGCCGCGCCGTGCTCGAGCAGCGCCTCGCCGCCCTTCACCAAAGTTCCCGCAGTATCGATCAGATCGTCCACCATCAAACAATTGCGGCCCTTCACCCTGCCGATCACGTTCATCACCTCGGCCACGTTGGCTTCCTCGCGGCGCTTGTCGATGATGGCCAGCGGCGCATTCAGCCGTTTGGCGAAAGCTCGCGCGCGCTCCACGCCGCCCGCGTCGGGCGATACCACCGTGAGATTCGGGATCTCCAGCGGCTTGAAATAGTCGATCATCACCGGCGTTCCGAATAGGTGGTCCACCGGGATATCGAAAAATCCCTGAATCTGCGCCGCATGCAAATCGAGCGTCAGCATACGGTCCGTTCCCGCAGCTTCTATTAGCCGTGCTACCAGTTTTGCTGAAATCGGAACGCGGGGTTTATCCTTGCGGTCCTGCCTGGCGTATCCATAATAGGGTAACACCGCCGTGATACGCTCCGCTGAAGACAGCTTGAGCGCGTGAATCATGAAGAGCAGTTCCATGATGTGGTGATTCACGGGGGTGCAAGTGGGCTGCACCACGAAGACGTCGGCGCCGCGCACGTTCTCCTGAATCTGGATGTTGTTCTCGCCATCGGCGAAAGCCTTCACCTGCGCCACCGCCAGGTCGAGCCCCAGGTTTTGGCAAATCTCCTCGGCCAGGGCCCGGTTGGCGTTCCCGCTGAAAACTTTGATTCGTTCTGGATTCATCCCGCGTACCGGCTCTGGGGCAGCCATTGGTCTTCTCTCGTATGTGATCGTAGCCGTTTGCACCACTCCGAACGATATTTCGCTCGGCTCACCAGTGTTATAGGAAAAACCCGTTCCTCTCGAAATGCTTTTCTAAACAATGGAAGAGCGCGATGGACCTGCTCTGGCCCCTGAAACAGCCCGAAGACCGCGGAACCGCTGCCGCTCATCATTGCCGGCCGCGCACCCAACTTCTCCAGACGCCGCTTGATCGATTTTAACCCGGGATGCTGCCTGAAAACGACGCTCTCGAAATCGTTTTCCCCTGAGGCTGGAACGCTTTCGCCGGCTCCCCGTGCGCCCCATTGCCAAGCTTGAGACTGGAAACTAACTATCTTATTTTGTTGTGATTCCGATGTCAATTCGGCGCTCAGGCGGCGATAGGCATCGGCCGTAGAGACATGCACGTCGGGCGCAATCACCACGCCCGCGCGCGGCGGCCCGTCGGGTAACGGATAGAGTTCGGTGCCGCGCCCCACCGCGACGGCAGCGCCACCCTGCAGGAAGAAGGGAACGTCGCTGCCCAACTCCCCGGCCAAACGGATGAGCGCCGGCAACTCAGGAGTTTTTCCCGCAAGCACAGGCAGGGCGATGAGTACCGCCGCGGCGTCGGACGACCCACCGGCCAGTCCCGCACCCATGGGGATGCGCTTGTCGAGCATGAACTCGACCCCGCCGGTGACACGCATGGCGTCCAGACAGCTCTCGGCGGCGCGCATCATCAGGTTATCGGGTATATCCACGTTCCCGCTCACCCGGATGGCGGTTTTGCGCGCCGGCGTGAAGCTGATGTCGATGCGGTCGGCGAGCGAGATGGTCTGGAAAATCGTGCGCAGTTCGTGATAGTTGTCCTCGCGCCGGTAGAGCACGCGCAGATCGAGATTGATCTTGGCGAAGGCGAGAAGGCGCGCGCGGCGAGGGCCGCTCATTTGTCGTATTGCAGCAGCGAGAACACGTCGTAGCCGGCGAGCTTGCTACGGCCGTTGAGGAATGTCAGTTCGACCACCACGCCTAGGCCCGCGACTTTGCCCCCGACTTTTTCCACTAACTTGGTCACAGCGGCCGCGGTGCCGCCGGTGGCCAGCAGATCGTCGACGATGAGGACGCGATGGCCGCTGCTGATCGCGTCTTTGTGAATCTCGAGGCTGTCGGTCCCGTACTCGAGCGCATAGCTGATGCTTACGCGGTCCGAGGGCAGCTTCTTCGGTTTGCGCACCGGGACGAAACCCGCGCCCAGCGCATAGGCCAGGGCCGGGGCGAAGATAAATCCGCGCGCCTCGATGCCGATGACCATGTCGACCCCGGCGTTCTGGTAATGCTCCTTGAGCCCGTCGATGGTGTCATGAAAGCCCCTGCTGTCCTTGAGTAGAGTGGTGATGTCGTAAAACAGGATTCCCGGTCTGGGGAAATCCGGGACTTCGCGGATCAGCTTCTTGAGATGGTTCGAGTCGGTCATCAGGCCTCAATTTGAAAAGTATCGCATTGTTGCACGGCCGCTTCCTGTTCCTCAACGCCGCGGACACTGGCGAATCGCGGTCCCGCCCATAGCAAACCGGCGAGCTCGGAAAGCTGCTCGGGCGTTCCCACCGCGTATACCTCGACACGTCCATCGTCCAGATTGCGCGCGTAGCCGCTGACACCGAGTTGCGCGGCCGCGCTCTGGGCGAAATACCGGAACCCGACGCCCTGCACCCGGCCCCGGATGAAATAGTGCCTGGCAACCAGTTTCGAGCGAGACATGCGCGTCCGTTACAGAGTAGCGCAGGCGCCGCTCGCGCGAATCAGGGCTCGTTGCCGATCGGGAGCGGACCTCACGCGGCTTAGCACTTGTCCGCCGCGATGGTGTTAATACCGGGTGGCCACGTAATCATCCAGGATCTCGATGAACTCGGCGACAATGCGGTCGCCCTTGAGGGTCTTGAGCAAACGCCCGTCGACAAAGACCGGCGCCTTCGGTTCTTCAGACGTACCGGGCAGCGAGATGCCGATATTGGCGTGCTTGGATTCGCCTGGACCGTTGACGATGCAGCCCATCACCGCCACTCGCATCTCCTCCACGCCCCTGCGGCCGGCTTTCCAGGCCGGCATCTGCGCGCGCAGATAGCTCTGGATCTGGTCGGCCATCTCCTGAAAAAACGTGCTGGTGGTCCGGCCGCAGCCCGGGCAGGCGGTCACCTGGGGCGTAAAGCTGCGGATGCCGAGCGATTGCAGGATCTGCTGCGAGACGATGACCTCTTCGGTGCGGTCGCCGTTCGGCAGCGGCGTAAGCGAGGTCCGGATTGTGTCGCCAATGCCCTCCTGTAGCAGCACGGACAAAGCAGACGTGGTGGCCACAATGCCCTTGGCCCCGATTCCGGCTTCGGTCAGGCCCAGGTGGAGCGGGTAGTCGCAGCGCCCCGCCAGCGCCCGGTAGACGTCGATCAAATCCTGCACGCCGCTGACTTTTGCGCTCAAGATGATCTTGTCGTGCCCGAGTCCATAATGCTCGGCGGCTTTGGCGGACTCGACGGCGCTTATGACGATGGCCTCAAGCGTCACCTCGCGCGCGTCTTTCGGCTCCGGGAGCCGCGAATTTTCGTCCATCATGCGCGTCAGCAGCGCCTGGTCGAGCGAGCCCCAGTTGACGCCGATGCGCACCGGTTTGTCATACTCGATGGCGGCTTCGATCATGGTCCGGAAGTTGTCGTCGTGTTTCTTGCCGATATTGACGTTCCCTGGGTTGATCCGGTACTTGGCCAACCCGCGGGCGCAATCGGGGTACTTCTTCAGCAAGAGGTGGCCGTTGTAGTGGAAATCGCCGATGATGGGCACGGGCATGCCGAACTTCTCCAGGCAATCGGCGATTCTGGGCACCGCGGCGGCGGCTTCGTCAGTGTTGACTGTAACGCGTACCAGCTCCGAGCCCGCACGCGCCAGCGCCATCACCTGATTGACGGTGGACGCGCTATCGGCGGTATCGGTATTGGTCATGGACTGGACGACGATAGGATGATTGCCGCCCACCTTGACACCACCCACGTCCACTACAGCCGCCGCGCGGCGGCGATTTACAGCCATCAAAAACCTCCGGGAAGTCTTGATTTTAGCATTCGATTAGAGATAGCATGGGCGTCCGCGTATTCAAACTGCGGCGCAGTGGCACTGGCGCTCTGCCCTTGCGGTGTTTCATGGAACGAAAAGGGACGACTGGAATGTGTGCACTACCGGAGTGTGATGAATGAAGAAACGCATCTGGATTCTCGGCACGTTCGTGGTTCTCGCCTCGCTGGCGTTGTTTGTCACTAGCACCGGCGCGCAGCCGGGCACGGTAAAACAGATTGTTCCGGGCGTCTGGTTCCGCGAGGGCGACCTCGAAAACCTGGGTCACTGCAACAACATCATCATCGAGATGAAGGATTATCTGATCGTGGTGGACGCCAACTTCCCGAGCGGCGCGCGGCTGGCGATGGCCGCGGCCAAACAGGTTTCAAGTAAACCGGTGAAGTATGTTTTCGACACGCATCACCACGGCGATCACGCTTACGGCAATCCCATCTGGACGCAGGCTGGCGCCACCACGCTCGCCTACAAAGGCGTCGCCGAGGAGATGAAGCGCTACGAGCCGGCGCGCTGGCAGGCCGCTTCCAAGGGCCGCAAGGATGTGGGCGACTTGCATCTCGATGTTCCCGAGCCGCCCAAGCAGACGTTTGACAAGAGTCCGTTCATCCTCAAAGACGACACGCGCGAGGTGCGTTTTTATTTCTTCGGGTGGGCGCACACGCGCGGCGACGGCTTCGTCTATCTGCCCAAGGAGAAGGTCCTGTGCACGGGCGATGCCGTGGTGAATGGGCCGTATAACTACACGGCCGATGCCAACATCGGCAACTGGCCGGGCGTGGTTCGCGGTGCGCAAAAGCTCGACGTGGCACACGTTCTTCCGGGACACGGTGGGCCTGGCGGCAAGGAAGTGTTGGAGGGCGAAGCCCAGTTCATGACGGAGCTGCACAAAGCCGTGGGCGCCGCGGTGAAGCAAGGCAAGAAGCTGACCGACATCGTTCCCGCCGGGACGAAAATGGTGTATGGAAACGAGGTCCCGGCAACCACGTCTATCACGTTACCGGACAATGTGAAGAACTGGGTGGGACCTTTTCTGCCGGCCCAGGTCAAGGACACCTACGAAGAGATCAGCCAGAAGAAGCCGCACGGAGACCTGCCGCACTAGTGTGCGGCCGAAATTCCACCGGTTTTCGCCGAGAGATGTAGGGCAGGCATCCCTGCCCGCAGCCGGCCTCCCGGCCGGCTGGACCCGCTGGAAAGCGGGTCCGCAGGCTGCAAAGCCTGCTTCACCGTTCAGTCGCGTACTCGTTATTCTTCATGCCGCACTGCACTAGCTCTTCCCGTGGCCGGGGACCCGCGGCGTCTGTCCTGCTCGTTCTGCTGATCGCTGCCAGCCAGACTGGCGCGGCCCCGCCCGCTCCTCTGGCTCCCGAGATGCAGGCGCTGCTCCGCCGCATCTCCGCCAATTCGCTGCGCGGCCATCTTTCGTTCATCGCATCAGACCTGCTGGAAGGGCGCGCGACGCCTTCGCGCGGCCTCAACCTTGCAGCCGAATATATTGCCGCGCAGTTCCGGCGCGCGGGCCTGGAGCCGGTTGGGGATGACGGTTATTATCAGACCGCGGACATGCTCGAGATCGGCCCGAAGGGGAACGGTTTCGAGATGACCATCGAGGATGGCAGGCGCCGCATCTCGATTGCGCACCCACAGATCACACCGCGGTTCCATAATGCGCTCGAGATCTCGGGCGCCGCCATCTACAAGATTGACCCCGCCGACGAAGCGGCGATGGAGAATCTCAAGCCGGAAGATGTTGACGGCAAGGTCGTATTGGCGGCCGCGCCCGACTTTAGCGGCTCAGCTGACGCTTCTAAATTTCGCGAGTTTAGAACTTTGCTTCGCACGCTGAAACGCGCGCAGCCGAAGCTGACTCTGATGCTCACGCTCGATGGTTTGGAAGAACTGTCCACGAAACTGGTCAGCCCGGAGAGCGAGCATCCAAGTGAATCGATGATCGTGGTGCGCAGCCCCGAAGCTTTCAAGTGGTATGAGTCCCTACGGAATGGCGCAACCGCGGCTGCGCTGACAATACATCTGCCCGAGCCAGCCGAAGATGCGGTCAAGCTGCGGAACGTAATCGGGCTGCTGCGTGGATCGGATCCGGCGCTGGCGAACACTTACGTGCTGGTCACCGCGCATTACGATCACCTCGGCATGAAGCCGGAAGGCTCCGGGGACCGGATTTATAACGGCGCCAACGACGACGGGAGCGGAACGGTTTCCGTCATCGAAATTGCCAGCGCGCTGGCGTCTCTTCAGCTGCGGCCCAGGCGCAGCATCGTGTTCATGACATTCTTCGGCGAGGAGGAGGGGACGCTGGGTTCGCTCTACTATGCGCGGCACCCCGTGTTTCCAATCGGGAAGACGGTGGCCGATGTGAATCTGGAGCAGGTGGGTCGCACGGACGCCACCGATGGCCGAAAAATCTCCCAAGCGACCTTTACCGGTTACGATTACTCCGAACTGCCGCGTGTGTTCCGCCTGGCAGGCGCCAGGACCGGTGTACGCGTTCTCAGCGACCGGCCATACGGCGATTCATTTTTCGTGCGCAGCGACAACGCGCCGCTGGCGAGCCAGGGAGTACCGGCGCATACGTTGGCGGTGGCCTTCGATTTTCCGGATTACCACAAGGTCACGGACGATTGGCGAAAGATCGATTACGACAACATGGCTAAGGTGGACCGCATGGTGGCTCTGGGGATCATGATGGTTGCGGACAATCCGCAGGCGCCCAGGTGGAACGAGGCGGATGGAAAGACGGAGCCCTACGTGAAGGCGTGGAAGGAACACCATAAGCAGTAGGGCATTCACGGCTGTCTATCGCCGCGTGTCCACCTGACCATGGACAGGCAGGAAACTTGTACCGTGGGGCTACGCCGCGTTGTGGCGGAGACCGCGGGTTTTTGCTGAACTGACGAAAGTGCCGCAGGTCCCCGCAAAAAACGCGTGGCCCTGCGCTACAAAAAGCAGGCGTTATCGGAACGTTCCACCGCGGTAAAGACAATCACCTGTCGGGCCGTATGTGGAGTTCGGCCCGGACGGCGGCGGCGATAGTCTGTGCGAGCGCGGTCGAATCACCCGGAGGGTCAAACTCGTACGTGTGCGCCCAGAGTTGGTAGCGGTTCGCTGTGCGGACCAGCCGGGCAGTGACAAGCCTATGGCCGGCAGCTCTCTCGACGTTGCCGAGCACCATCACATCAGCAGCGCGATCGACTATGCGCAGCTCGCTGGCATTACGCAGCGTCGCAGTCAGATGCGTTGCCAGGCTCGAGCCGAAGCGCCCGGCATCCGTATCGGCATTGATCGCGGTGAACGGCAGGACGGCGATTGACGGGCGCAGAGATGGCCTGTGAACCATGCGCACACCGCCCAGATACAATGCCACCGCCGTGAGCACGCAGACGCCGATGAAGGCGATGGCCAGCCACCCCGGCCGTTCGCGCCGCGCCACAGGCGCGGATTGTGAGTCTGTTCCGGTCATGCGATTAAGCGTCTCAAAGTATACCGTCAAACCCGATTTCCATCGGTTGTTACAATAAATCAAAATGATTCAAACGCTATTCGGCTCAGTCGAACAAGAGCCAACGCTGCTGGAACGGCTGAAGAGCGGTGTCGAGAAGACGCGCGCCGGTCTGGTGACACGCCTCGAAGACGCGCTCGCCGGCAGGAAAGAGATCGATGAGGACCTGCTCGACGAGCTGGAGTACACGCTCGTCAGCGCGGACATCGGGATCAAGACCACTACCGAGATTCTGGAGCGCATCCGCCAGCAGGTGGACCGCAAAATGGTGGGCGACGCCTCGGAATTACGCGGCTTGATTAGCCAGCACCTGCTCGAGGTCCTGCAAGCGACCGAGCACCCGCTGGCGCGCGTGGACCAGCCGCCGGCGGTGGTGATGGTCGTGGGTGTCAATGGAGCAGGGAAGACCACCAGTATTGGTAAGCTGGCCAGCCGCTACAAGGCTGAGGGACGCAGCGTGCTGCTTTGCGCCGCTGACACGTTTCGCGCCGCGGCGATCGAGCAGTTGGAGATCTGGGGAGAACGTACCGCGACCGAAGTCATCCGGCAAAAACCTGGCGCCGATCCGAGCGCGGTGCTGTTCGATGCCTTGCATGCGGCGCGAGTCCGCAATGTTGATTACGTCATCGTCGACACCGCCGGGCGGCTGCAAACCAAGGCGAATCTGATGGCGGAGCTTGAAAAGATGCGCCGCACGGCATCGCGCGTGATTCCTGGCGCGCCGCACGAGGTGCTGCTGGTGCTTGACGCCACCACGGGGCAGAACGGACTGGAGCAGGCGCGCCGCTTCACTGAAACCTCCGGGGTCACGGGGATTGTTCTGGCGAAACTCGACGGCACGGCCAAGGGCGGGGTCGTCATCGCCATCGCGCGCGAACTGAACCTGCCGATTCGTTATGTGGGTATCGGCGAAAAGATCGATGATCTGGTGCCGTTCGATCCCGAGAAATTTATCGCGTCACTGTTTGAGAAATGAGCGCCGACTTCTTGCGCGAGGCCCTCGATCTGGCCCGCCGGGGAAAAGGGCAGACCAGCCCGAACCCGGCCGTGGGCGCGGTACTGGTGCGCGACGGCGATGTGGTGGGGCGCGGCTTCCACACCTATGGCGGCTTGAAACATGCCGAAATTCGGGCCCTCGATGAAGCCGGCGCACGAGCGCGCGGGGCGACGCTATATGTCAACCTGGAACCCTGTTCGCACCAGGGGCGGACCGGCCCCTGCGCCGATGCGCTGATTGCCGCGGGTGTGGGCCGCGTAGTCGCCGCCATGCCGGACCCCAATCCGCAAGTGGCGGGGGAGGGTTTTCGCACGCTGCGCGCCGCGGGCATCGTTGTGGAGCTGGCGGAGGAATTTGTGGCTGAGGCCGAAAAGCTCAACGAGGACTTCGCGCATTTCATGCGCACCGGCCGTCCGCTGGTCACGCTCAAGACCGCGCTGACGCTCGACGGCAAGATCGCGGCGCCGGACGATAATCGCGGCTGGATCACGAGCGAAGTGGCACGCGCGCACGTGCAGCAGCTGCGGCATCACGCCGACGCCATCCTGACGGGCGTGGGCACGGTGCTGGCGGACGATTGCCGTCTGACGGATCGAACCGGTCTCCCGCGCAGCCGGCCGCTATTACGCGTGGTGGCCGATTCGCAGCTTCGCATTCCGCTCGATTCCCAAATGGTGGCGGGCGCGAAGGACGATTTGGCGGTGGTCGGCACGTCGGCAGCGTCTCCTGAGCGGCGCAAGGCCCTTGAAAGCCGGGGCGTGAAGGTGCTGATATTCGACGGGCCCGGCGGTAGAACCGATTTGCGGCGGCTGGTGGAGTGGCTGGGCGAAGAGAAGCGCCTGTCGCTGATCATTGAGGCCGGAAGCATGCTGAATTGGGCCGCGCTCGATAGCGGCATCGTGGACAAAGTCTTCTTCTATTATGCGCCGAAGATTCTGGGCGGAACCGAAGCTTTGCCCGTGGCTGGCGGCCCAGGGAGGCGGCGGCGCATGGATGCCATTCTTCTCGATCGCATCCAAGTTCATTCCATTGCCGAGAACGAATTCGCCGTCGAAGGCTACGTCCGGAAGGATTACTGATTGTTCACCGGGATCATCGAAGAACTGGGTGCAGTTGAGTCGCTCGGGAAACAGTCGGCGGGCGCGCGGCTGCGTGTGCGATGCGCGCGCGTGCTCGAAGATCTGAAGCCGGGATCGAGTATTGCAGTAAATGGCGTGTGCCTGACCGCCGTTGAAATCGGGCGCGATACCTTCTCGGCGGATCTGGCGCCGGAGACGCTGCGCCGCAGCAATCTGGGAGATTTGGGGCTGGGCGCGCGCGTAAATTTGGAGCGGCCGCTCGCACCCACCGACCGGTTGAGCGGGCACATCGTGCAAGGTCATGTGGACGGGACCGGCGAGTTCCTGGCGCTCGATCAACTGGGCGATGAAAACTCGTGGCTCAAGATTCGCGTGCCCGTGGAGCTTGACCGCTACCTGGTGTTCAAGGGCTCGATTGCCATCGATGGGATCAGCCTGACGATCGCGTCACTCGAACGCGACGTTTTGGGCGTCACAATTATTCCGCACACGTACCAGTCGACCACGCTCGGCATGCACAAGCTGGGTGACCGCGTAAATCTGGAATGCGACGTGCTGGCCAAGCACGTGGAGAAACTACTCGAGAGCCTGGAATATTTCGGGAAGCGGTAACTCGATGGCGGGATTTTCGGTTCGCAGGATGCCTTCTTTCGCTTCGTGGCTGCCGTCATGGGTGTAGACCCACGCGCGGCGAGTGCGGGGATCGACCACCCAAACGTAGCGAACGCCGAATTTCACATAGTCGTCGATTTTCTCCTGCATGTATGCCATGCGATCGTCCTTCGAAAGGATTTCAATGGCGACGAATGGCGGCTGGGTGAAGATCTGCTCGGTGGGCTTGGAGCCAGCCACGATGCACACATCCGGAATGCGAAAGCGCCTGGGTGAGACTTGCACGCGCTGTTCCGCGAACGCATAAATGCCTGGTTTTCGCTTGCTCGCTCGAAAGTAAGCGACGATCTCACTCTGTAAATCGCTATGATCCAGTTCTCCCAAATTACGCTCTACGATCTCGCCATCTACGTAGTCGCAGTCGGGACGGTAGCTGGTGTGCAAGTACTCTTCCACCGAAACGAGCGTTCGGGAGGGCATGTAATTATTCTAGCTCTTCAGGTGTGCATTTAATTCAGCCGGAATCGGGTACGCTTAAGCAATCCATGAGGCCCGCCGCAGTGCTAATTCTTGCATGCACACTCCAAGCTCAGGGTGCCAACTACCTCAAGGATTATTTCGACACCCTCCTGACCGCGAAGCACACGGAGCCCGCTTTCGACGAGTATTTGAAGATTGCCGACCAGATCGAGGCTACCCCGGCAGCTCTAATCGCAGCGGCCCTCCCCACTATGAAGCGCGTTCTTGATAAGGGTGGCCCCGAACGAAAGGCGGTAGTGGCGCCGCTCTTTGCCATTTCCCGCAGACGCGACAGCCTCGTGCTCTTGAAGCCTTACCTGCGTGAAATCCTCGCCTGTCTGCGTGATCCGGACACCGGCGTGGCGCGTGGCGCGGATATCGTCCTCATGAACCTTTATCCAGAACCTGTCGCTAGCGTCGTGCCTGTCCTGATCTCTGATGTGAAAGACAAGAAAGTGAACGAAGAAATCCAGTCATTACTCATCGGGACCTTGACCGCGTATGCGCCCAATGATTCGCAAGTGATCGATACCATAACGCGCTTCATGCAAGAAAAACACAGTCTTCAGGCTCGTCAGAACGCTTTGAACGGCATCGCCAACAGCCTCTCAGATCGCCATCGCTACAGCCCCGAACTGGTGCAACTCATCGTCCGGGCGATCGAGGGTGATCCCGAGACTCGCTTCACTTCCGTACAAGCTCTCGGAGGATGCGGCTGGAAAGCTTACGACATTGCCATGCCTATTCTTTCCAAAGTTGCTCACGACAATCACGAACGACCAGATATTCGCAAGATGGCGGAAGCAGCCATGGATAACCTCCAGCGGAGCGCGCACTAGCGCCACGCTTCAACAATCCAGGCACCGTCTGCAGACATTGTTCCGCCGAAACGAACACCCGGAAAGGCATGTGCCCGTCTAGCTCTTCAGCTCTAGCGTGATCTCGGCGGCCACGGCACGCGCTTTGTCGAGCGCTCCAGGCTCGAAGCTGATGGCGCCGACGCGCGGATGGCCGCCGCCGCCATAACGCTCGCAGATGCTGGCCAGGTTGTGCTTAGGCTCTTCAGCTGCCCATGGATTCGAGCCCACCGAGACTTTGGTGCGGAAACTGGACGGACTTACCGATACCGTGTACGTGCTGTCGGGAAACAGATAATACGGAATAAATTTGTTGTAGCCTTCCAGATCGTAGCCGGTCAGATCGAAATACACCACGCCGTTCGACTGGTTCGCGCGGCTCCGAATCATATCCACCGACGCCAGATGCCGCTTGTACAGCACGTCGAATAAACGCTGCACCTCCGGCTCGGCGACAATCTCTTCGAGCGTGCGGTGGCGCATCCAGCCGATGATCTTCTGCACCATGGCCGATCCCTTAGAGCCTTCGATCACCAGCGTCAACTTCATCGCTGGAGCGCCCAACTCGACGGCCGTTTTCGCGTCCGGATACTGCGCGCCGTCGATGATATTGGCCCAGTACACGAGCTGCGCCAGGTCGGGCGCCTGGAAACCGAACCGGTCGCGGGCCACGGTACAGATGAACATGGTGCACGATTTAAACGAGGGATCGTACATCTTGCGGCCGCTGCGGTCCTGCCGGAAATGCTCGGCGTCTTCGGGCGTCAGGAACGCGCTCTGGTGGTGGTCGAACCACCAGGTGAGGTTCGGATCGCTCGAATACTTGAAATCCACAATAGCGTTTTCGTCGCCATCGAAAAGCTCAGGCTCGAACAGCTGAGAAGCCTTATGCGCCATTCCGGTGTACACGAACTCGGCGCCGGGATGAAAAACGCCCTCCATGAAGCGGCTGAAGAAAGCCGCCGATGCCGCGCCGTCGAAGCAGTGATCGTGGTACAGAATGCGTATGCGCATGAACCGGCGAATGGAAAACCTATTAGAATGCACGAAGCGCGCGGGGAATGCAACTGAGCCGCGGAATTTAACAGGGACCGCCCGCGGCTCCGCAAAGACGGTCAAAATTCCGTGTGGTGGCCGAGGCGATATCGTCGGTTGTCACGCCACGCACCTCCGCGAGGCGGCGGGCTGTCTCAACCATGAAAGCCGGCTCATTCCGCTTCCCGCGATGTGGCACGGGCGCGAGGTATGGCGCATCGGTCTCAACCAGGAAACGGTCTGCAGGCGTCAGAGCCGCGGCTTGGCGCACGTTGTCTGCTTTCGGGAATGTCAGGATGCCACCGAAGCTGAGGTGAAAGCCCAGTTCCAGCGCCTGTTCGGCTTCCTTCGGCCCGCCGGTGAAGCAGTGCATGATGCCGCCGTTAGCCAGCCCAGTCTCGCGGATGACCGCGAGGGTGTCTTCCCAGGCTTCGCGCGTGTGGATGACGATCGGCTTTCGCGCGCGGGCGGCCAAGTCAAGTTGTGTGGCGAAGGCCGTGCGCTGAACGTCGCGCGGCGAAAAGTCGTAGTGATAATCGAGGCCGATTTCGCCGATGGCCAGCACCTTGGGATGACGCGCCAACTCGGCCAGGCTCACGAACGTTTCAGGTGTGGCCTTGGCTGCATCGTGCGGATGCACGCCGACCGTCGCGTAGATGAATGGATATTGCGCGGCCAGGCGGATGGCGACTTCGAGATCAGGCGGACCACCGCCGGTTCCGATGACCATCATGCGCTCCACACCGGCGGCGCGGGCGCGTTCGATCGTAGCGTCGCGGTCGCCAGCGAACTGCTCGTCATCCAGGTGGCAGTGGGAATCGACCAGCTTCACTTCAGCCGCGCACCTACCGGGATCTCTTCGAGAAAGCTCGCAAGCACGGGTTTGCCGCCCTCCACCGACGCCGCCACGATCATGCCGTTCGAAGTGAGGCCACGCAGTTTGCGCGGAGCCAGATTGGCGACGATGACGACTTTGCGCCCGACCAGTGCTTCCGGCGCGTAGGCTTCGGCGATGCCGGCGACAATTGACCGCGGCTCGGCTTCGGCGAGATCGACTTTCAAGTGCAGCAACTTGTCGGCGCCTTTGACGCGCTCGGCGGAAAGCACCTGACCCACGCGGAGTTCGACCTTCGAAAAATCGTCGATAGAAATTTGAGCGCCGCCGGCCGGAGCCTGGGAGCTGGGGGCCGGGGATTTGCCCAGCAGCACGGCCTGCTCGGCGGAGACCTGCGCTTCGAGCTCGCGCATTTTTTCGATGGCCGGTTTGGCGTCGATGCGCGGGAAGACGGCGGCAATCAGGCCGATTTTCTGGCCGGCGAGCAATTGGCCCCAGGCGAGCGAATCGAACCGGACGGCTTCGAGCGGCTCCGTCATGCCGAGTTGCGACCAGATCTTGGCGCAGGATTCGGGCAGAATTGGAGAAAGCAATGCCGTGGCGATGCGGAGGGCCTCGGCGGACGTATAGAGCACTTCCGCCAGTTTGTCCACCGACTGCGAGTCTTGAAGCGGCGCAAGGCGCCACGGTTGGTTCTCGACGATGTAGCCATCAACGTACTTGAGCAATATCCACAAAGCCTGGAGCCCGCCGGCGAATTCGAATTGCTCAAAAAGACTTCGAACCGTGTTGATGGTTTCCTGTCCCCGCTGACCTGGGTCGCTATGTTTGGCATTTGGAATGGCGCCGCTACAATAATTGTGGATCATCGTCAGGACGCGGCTCGCCAGATTCCCCAGCCCATTCGCCAGATCCGAGTTATACCGCCCGATCAGCGCGTCATAACTGAAGCTGCCATCCTGCCCGAACACAATCTCGCGCAGCAAAAAATAGCGCAGCGCATCGGGGCCCATCGTCTTCCGTATGGGCTCGGCGCGCACGATATTGCCGCGTGACTTGCTCATCTTGTCCTGCTCGAACAGCAGCCAGCCATGCGCATAAATGCGCTTGGGCAACGGCAGATCGGCGGCCCACAGAAACGCGGGCCAAAAAATGGCGTGGAAGCGCACGATCTCTTTGCCGATCAGGTGCAGATCCGCCGGCCACAGCTCGGTTCCATCACCGGCCTTCTGCCCGCGCACGGCGGTCATATAGGCGATCAGCGCGTCGAACCACACATAGAACACGTGATGGCCCTCAACGGGAACCGGAATGCCCCACTTGATGGTCGTGCGCGTGATGGAAAGATCGTTCAGCCCCTGCTTGACGAACGAGAGCACCTCATTACGCCGGGAATCCGGCTGGATAAACTCCGGGTGCTCTTCGTAGTGCTTTAGCAATCGCTCCGGAAAGGCCGACAGCTTGAAGAAATAGTTTTCCTCAGTGACCGTTTCCGTCGGCCGTCCGCAGTCCGGGCAGGGATCGCCGGGCTTGGCCTCGTTCACGTACAGCTCGTCGAAGACGCAATACTGGCCGGTGTAATTACCTTTGTAGATATAGCCGTTCTTCAGGCAGCGATCGAAGAGCCACCGCACGGTCTCGTGGTGCCGTGGGTCAGAGGTGCGAATGAATTGGTCGTAGTGCAAGCCGAATTCGTCCCACTGTTTGCGAAATTCACCGGCGACGGCAGTGGTGAATTCTTCGGGCGACTTGCCGGCGGCCTTAGCGGCGCGCTCGACTTTCTGGCCATGCTCGTCGGTGCCCGTCGTCAGTACCACCGGATCGAAGCCCTGCATCCGCTTGAAGCGCTTAATCGCATCGGCGGCGATAGTGGTGTAGGTGTGGCCGATATGCGGGGCCGCGTTGACATAATAGATCGGCGTCGTCAGGTAATATTTCATCGGGAGTTTTTCAGATACGCGAAGTTGGCTTCAGCGATGATATCTTTCAGCGCCATGCCGGTTGAGCGGGCGAGCGCGCGGCAGTCTTCATACTCGGGCGCGAACGAGCGCTCGGAAACTTTGATGCGCACTTTGCCGTGCGGCGTTTCGACTTCCACCCAGCGTCGTGCCTGCACCACGCGCTCAGCCATGTAGATCCGCAGCCCGAGCGTCGTGGTCTCCTGGAAGATAACGTCGGCCAGCGCCATGCGCTGTTCGGGCAGCGCAATCACGCGCAGCAGCGAGCCTGGCCGCCCCTTTTTCATTTCGAGCGGTTCGAGCGTGGCGTCGAGCGCTCCCGCTTCGAGCAGCCGCTCCACCGCGTAGCCCAACACCTGCGGGTTTGCATCGTCGATATTGGCTTCGATCACCGCGACCGTCGTGGCTTCAACCGCGCCAGATGGTTCGCCGACGAAAATCCGCAGCACGTTGGCCTGCTCGGTGAAATCATGATCGCCCGCGCCGTAGCCGACCGCCGCAATTTTCATCGGCGGCATGGTCCCGAAATGCTGCGCGAGTGTCACGGCAACAGCCGCGCCAGTGGGCGTGGTCAATTCGACGGCCGGCCCGAGTGAATAAACCGGCTTGCCCGCGACCAGCGCTGCAGTGGCCGGCGCCGGCACCGGCATCACGCCATGCTCGGCCTTCACCGTCCCGCTGCCGAGATTCAACGGCGAACTATAGATGACGTCGATTCCCAGCAGTTCGAAGCCCAGGCACGCGCCCACGATGTCGGCGATCGAATCCACGGCGCCTACTTCATGGAAGTGAACTTTCTCGATCGGCATTTGATGCACCGCAGCTTCAGCCTCGCCCAATCGCCGGAACACGGCCGCGGCGTTCTGTTTTACGCGATCCGGCAGCGACGCCGCGTCAATCATTTTCAAAATCCCGGAAAGATGCCGGTGCTTCGGCGCCTCTTCCGCGTGCACGTGGAACTTGGACGCTGCGATGCCGCAGCGCTTCACCTTCTCGAACGACACCGACACCCCTGCCTCGAGTGAGCGCAAGGCATCGGCGATGGCGGCCGAATCCGCCCCCGCGTCGGCGAGCGCGCCCACCAGCATGTCTCCGCTGATGCCCGAAAAGGCGTCCAGATAACAGATGCGCATAGCGTGTCTGGCTTTGCTGGCCTTGCGGCCAAGGGAATTTTCATTATCCTATACGCGGTTGCGCCAGCCCCAATAATTCCTTATCTTGGGTAATCCACCTTATGGCTGCGAAAGTTCCTATTACAGTCGCCCATGGCGACGGCATTGGTCCGGAGATTATGAGTGCCACGCTCCGGATCCTCGAAGCGGCCGGCGCGCCGCTTGCCATTGAGACCATCGAAATCGGCGAAAAGGTTTATCTGAGCGGCAACACCGCGGGCATCGAGCCCAGTTCGTGGGAATCGCTGCGGCGTACCAAGGTCTTCCTCAAGGCGCCCATCACGACGCCTCAGGGCGGAGGTTTCAAGAGCCTCAATGTCACCACGCGCAAGACGCTCGGCCTTTATGCCAATGTGCGGCCATGCGTTTCGTATCACCCGTTCGTCGAAACCAAGCATCACAAGATGGACGTCGTGATCGTTCGCGAGAACGAAGAGGATCTGTACGCGGGCATCGAGTACCGTCTCACGGACAACGAAGTTGAGTGCATAAAGCTCATTTCCCGGCCGGGGTGCGAAAAAATCGTGCGCTACGCGTTCGAATACGCGCGCCAGCACAATCGCAAGAAGGTCACGTGCTTCACCAAAGACAACATCATGAAGATGACCGACGGTCTCTTCCACAAAGTCTTTGACGAAATCGCGGCCGAGTATCCTGAGATTCCGAACGAGCACTGGATCGTGGACATCGGCGCCGCCAAGTTGGCTGACACGCCGGAAGCTTTCGACGTAATCGTGATGCCCAATCTCTACGGCGATATTCTTTCCGATGTGGCTGCGCAGATTGCAGGCTCGGTGGGCCTGGCGGGGTCGGCGAATATCGGCGACCACTGCGCCATGTTCGAAGCCATTCACGGTTCGGCGCCGCGGCGGGCCGGGCAGAACCTGGCGAATCCTTCGGGGCTGCTGCTGGGCGCCGTGCTCATGCTGGTGCACATCGATCTGCCGGAAGTTGCGGAGCGCGTGCACAACGGCTGGCTGCGCACGCTCGAAGAGGGCGTACACACTTACGACATCTTCACCGAAGGCATCAGCAAGGAGAAAGTCGGCACCAAGGAATTCGCCAGCGCTGTGATTGCGCGTCTGGGCAAGAAGCCTGAAACGTTCAAACCCGTGAGCTATGCGCACAGGCGTCCGCACGCTGCCGGCGCCGGAAAAAAGCAGGCAGTCCCCAAGATAAAGATGGTGGGTGTCGATCTCTTCGTGGGCTGGTCCAGCCGCAATCCGAATGAACTGGCCGCCAGGCTCCAGCCTGTGAATGGCGATGGGTTGACGCTATCCACTATTTCCAATCGCGGTCTGAAGGTCTGGCCCGATGGCATGCCCGAAACGTTCTGCACCGATAGTTTCCGCTGCCGCTTTATGGGGAACCAGGCGAGAACGGCCGTGACGCCACGCCAGGTCATTTCGCTGCTTGGACGCGTGGCGGACGCGGGATTCGATGTGGTCAAGACCGAAAGCCTGCGCAATTTCGACGGCAAGGCCGGTTACACGCTCTCGCAGGGAGAGTAATTTCTTTCATGGCAGAAATCACGAAGCCTTTGGTCGCCGTGATCATGGGCAGCAAATCCGACTGGGAAGTGATGCGCACCGCCAGCGACACGTTCAACGATTTCGGCGTGCCTCACGAGAACCGTGTGCTGTCCGCGCACCGCACGCCGGAGCTGGCCGCCGAGTTCGCCTCCAGCGCCGAAGCGCGCGGACTCGAAGTCATCATCGCCGGTGCCGGTGGGGCGGCCCATCTTGCGGGCGTGACGGCGGCCTACACCGTTCTTCCCGTGCTTGGCGTTCCCATGGAGAGCGCCGCGCTCAAAGGCATGGACTCGCTGCTGTCGACGGTGCAAATGCCCGGCGGAATTCCCGTGGGAACGCTGGCCATCGGCAAGGCGGGAGCGAAGAACGCTGCGCTGCTGGCCATCGCCATCCTGGCCAACCATCGGCCCGAGCTCCGTGAAAAACTCCACCGGTTTCGCGCCGAGCAGAAGAAAAAAGTAATGAACGAGACACTGCCGTAAGAGTCGGCTGCGCGCGTGGCAGTCGTGTTGCTGCTTGCGCCAAAGAGGAGTAACACCATGCCTAAAGGAAAACATCTCCGCGGCGTCGGCGCGAAGGAGCAGCGCCAATACGAGCACATCAAAGAGAGCGCACAGAAGGAGGGGCGCTACGGCAGCCGGGCCAAAGAAGTGGCCGCGCGCACAGTGATGAAACATCACAAGGAAGCCGGGCACAAGACCGGCAAGTAGGCTCCAGGCTAAAGGCTACGAATCAGCGGGTTGGGAAAGTGCAAACCAATGCGGAATTTCGAGCCGTTTGGCGTGCAGTGGCGCACCGTGGCGCTGCCCATCAATCCCAGCCCGTCAGCCTTAACGTAGACCAGAGTCTTGGGGCGGATCGGCTCCGTCGTCTCCACCAACGCGCCTGAGTTACTCATATTGATGCCGCGGCCTACGATGCATCGCTGCCCTTTGTGATCGTCGGAATAAATCGAAAACCGGCATTTAACCGGCAGGCGATCGTGGAACCGGTTATTGGCGCGCGGTGGCCTCGCCGGCACTGGCGGGGGCGTGTCAGTTTTCAGCTTGACCAATAGGCGCACTCTCATTGCTCTATTTCCTCTACAATTTCGGTGCCAACCATGTAGGCTGCGTATCTTGCTGAAAGCGCCGATCTTTCTTCCCCTGTAAGCGAAAGTTAGCATCATATTGACTTACGCTTTGTCACAAACTCGCCTGCCAAAATGTCACTTTGAAATGGCGTGCTACAACGAGTGTAGTGTCGCCGAAATCCCACCGGTGTCGTAGGGCGGGCATCCCTGCCCGCAGCCGGCCTCCTGGCCGGCTGGACCCGCTGGCGGCTCCCCAGGCTGAAAGCCTGCTCCGCATACTCGTCACTCCGCATACCGCACTACACTAGACCTCTACTCTTCTTGCCTCTCGATTCCATTTCATGCGCCGCCCCTGCTGCAAAGACATGTTAGCGAGTTGCACGACGAGCGCCGCGTGGAATCCTTTCTCGACGGTGGCGTTTGGTGTCGCCCGCGTCCGCACGCATTGGAGGAAGTTGGCCACGTGGTCTTCGGCGGCCTTGCCAAAAGAGCCAGTGGCTGTGATCACCGGCGTCTCTTCGGAGCCTTCCTTAAATACCGCCAGTTTTTCACGCCCCAGATCCATCCGGGCCTGGTCGCCATCGAACTGGTTGAGCTGGTCGATTGGGTTTGGATAATGCATGGCAGCGTAGTTGATCGTGAAGACGGCGACAAAATCCTCGGCATACTCCGCCGCCACGGTCACCGATTCGGGCGTATCGAACTTGGCCTTGTGCACTCGCCCCGCCGACGCGTTAACCGTCGCCGGGAAACCGCAGCCCATCACCAGGTGAATGCCGTCGTAGACATGCGCGCCCTGGTCCGCTACGATGCCGCCCGAGTAATCGGAATAACTGCGCCAGTCGAAAAACCGTGAAGCGTCGAGTGGCCGCTTCGGTGCCGGACCCTGCCACTCGTCCCAGTTGAGCGGACCCTTCAATGCGGGAGTCTCGCCCGAGCCACGCAGATTGTTGTTCAGCCACCACGAGCGCACCATGCGCGTCTGGCCGAGCGTACCGGCGCTCTTGATGTCACGCGCTTTGAGAAACAGATCGTAGCTGCGGCGCTGCATTCCGACTTGGACGATACTCTTCGATCGCGCGGCGGCGTCGACCAGCTCCACGCCCTGCTCCGGCGTCTGGCACAACGGCTTCTCGATATATACGTCCTTACCGGCGGCGAGCGCGTCGAGCAGCATGCGGTGGTGCCAGTGCTCGGGCGTGGCGACGATCACGATGTCGATTGTCTTGTCGTCCAACAAATTCTTGTAATTGCGGTGGGCCTTAGCCTGATTTTTCGCCGCCGAAAGTCCGGCTTCCAGGTTGGGCTCATAAACGTCGCACACCGCGGTAATCCGCACGCTGGCATCCTGCTGAAACACTTTCTCGAGATAACGGCCCCGCCCGCCGCTGCCGATCACGCCCACCGTAAGTTGCTTGGAGGGCGCTGTCTGCGCCCACAGCGCGCTGCCGCTCGCCAGAAAAAAAGTTCGTCTGTCCAGTCGCATTCGCGTTCGCTCCGCAATCCTCGCTCACGGAAAGGAGATCGTTGCCTGCCTGCATCGCTTGCGTGCCGTAGCCTTGCGTATTGTCTCGCAGAGCGTGCGGCCGATTCCAGTTTTCGCCGGAAACCGGCGAGCCACAAAAACGCCCATAGCTGCTACGCTCGAATCATGTTCCGCCGGGTCGTGTGGATCGTGCTGGATAGCGTGGGGATCGGCGCCATGCCGGATGCCGCTCATTACGGCGACGCCGGGAGCGACACGCTGGGCAATATCGCGCGAGCGCGTCTGTTGCATCTGCCCAACCTGTGCCGGCTTGGCCTCGCCAACATCAAGCCGCTTACGGGCCTTGCCCCCGCTCCATTTCCGGCCGGAGCCTTTGGCCGGTGCGCGCTTGCTTCACCCGGCAAAGACACAACCACCGGTCACTGGGAGATGGCCGGCATCCATTTGGAAAAACCGTTTCCACTTTATCCGGATGGGTTCCCACGGGAGATCATGGACGAGTTCGAGCGGCGCATCGGGCGGAGTGCGCTGGGCAACAAAGCCGCGTCCGGCACTGAGATCCTCAAAGAACTCGGAGCGGAGCACATGCGCACCGGCTCGCCCATCGTCTACACCTCGGCCGATAGCGTCTTCCAAATCGCCGCGCACGAAGAAGTCATTCCACTCTGGGAGGTGTACAAGATCTGCGAAACAGCGCGCGCCATTCTGCGCGGTCCCCACGAAGTGGGCCGTGTGATCGCACGGCCGTTCACTGGCGGACCGGGCTCGTTTACGCGCACGCCCAATCGCAAGGACTACGCTGTGCCGCCGCCCAAAGGCATGCTGCTCGACCGGCTCGACGAGCGCGATATCGAAGTCTACAGCGTGGGGAAAATATTCGACGTGTTTCTGGGCCGCGGTATTCGCGATCACGTCAAATCCAAAGACAATACCGATGGCATGTCCAAAACGCTCGCGGCGATGGATGCCGTGGAGAGCGGCCTAATTTTCGTGAATCTGGTCGACTTCGATCAGCAGTACGGTCACCGAAATGATGTCGAAGGCTATGCCGCGGCGCTCGAGCAATTCGACGCATGGCTTCCGGAGTTCGAGCGCAAACTCCGTGAGGCCGACCTGGCGATTATCACGGCCGACCATGGATGCGATCCGACCACGCCCTCGACCGACCACAGCCGGGAATACGTTCCTCTATTGGTGTATGGACCGAACTCGCGCGCCGGCGTTGATTTGGGTTTGCGCCCGACGCTCGCGGATATCGGGCAGACGGCAGCCGAAAACTTCTCGACCGTGATAGGCCGCGGTACCAGCTTCCTAGCTTCAATCGCCTGACAAACCGGTCACCAGCGTGGCTCACGCCTCTGGCGGGGAGGTCCGCCGCCCCCCGGGCCCCCGCCGCCTGGACCGCCACGGCGAACGGGTTTCGGTCGCGCCTCGTTGACGTTCAGTGCGCGCCCGTTTAAGTCTGCGCCATTCACCGCCGCAATGGCCTGGTCGGCTTCCTGTGAATTGGCCATCTCGACGAACGCAAAGCCACGTGACCGCCCGGTGTCTCGATCGGTCATAATCGTTACCCGGTCCACCGCTCCATGTGCCTCGAACAACGCCCGGATCTGATCCTCGGTCACGCCAAAATCCAGATTGCCTACGAAAATACTCTTCAAGTCAGATCACCTCGACGATTTGAGACCGGGCATTCGGGGGCGGGCATAAAGAGCGTTGAGAACGCTCGAAACTCCCGGCCAGGAGTTGCGGGGCAGTCAAATCTCTTGTGGGAGTGTACCAGAAGTCATCTGTCAAATGCATCCGGGCGGCAGCGTTCCCCAATCCGCACACTAACACGGTAAAGACTGTTCACCGCAGAGGCGCGGAGACGCCGGGAAATCCAATTTCCTGACCAGCTCTTGGTGGTGTCGGCTGCACCCGTGATTGGGATCTCCATAACACCGCCTCCCGTCACTCTGCGGCCGGCAATCTCTGCTGGATCGCGCTCCGAGCCAGCGCCATTTTCTTGCCTTCTTCGGCGCCGGCGGTAAATAGTTTATCGACGGATTGCGGGCGGCCGGAAGGCCCTCAAATTGACTTCCGGCGCGGATTGTTCGACCATGTAAGATGAGCCGGGCAGCTTCGCTCTCCTCATCAGATGGTCTGAACTAAGTCAGATTATCTGAATGTACAGCCTTAGTCAGCCAAAGACCCGGCTCTCCTCATACGGGATCGAAATCAGGCGCTGAGAATAGAATGATTGGCAGAATCAAGAACATGAGCGCCTCGAGCCGCTCCGGCTTTATCCAAGCTGAGAACGGTCAGACAGTCTATTTTGCCGGCTCCGAAGTCTGGGAGCACGATTTTCCGTTTCTGACCGTGGGCCAGGCGGTCAGTTTTGAATTGCAGAGCGGCCATTGGCCGAAGGCGTCCAACGTTCACCTGTTTGAGGATCGCCATATGCCGCACATTCCGGACAACCGGCCGCTGGCGGCCATCCAGCTCCGCTTCGTCGGCTTCGACCAGGATCAGCAGACCCGCAGCTTCCGATTTCACGCTACCGTAGCGGGTGAGGAGACTCGGGATTACGTGGTCACAGCCGACGTCAGGCTCTTCCAAAAGCACCACGTTGGCATCCAGGAAGGTCCAGCGCTGTGCGCGCGCGTTCTCCTGGCGCAGTTGGCGGCGGCGAACGATCACAGGCCGCGGTCCATGCGAGCGGTGTTGTCTGAAAAGGATCTGATCGCCCATGTGGCCTCGCGCGTCGTTGCCGTTCGCAAGCCGTTCCGGCGGCGTCCGCGTCCCGTGCGCCCGCAATTCCAGCGACCTGCGAGTTCGGCGTAACCCGCGCTCGGGACCGCGCCTTCATCTGCTAACCTCGAAAATGTGCTCCGCAAGCGGATTCCCCGCTTAGAGCCTCCTTCCTATGAGAACACCGGTCATGGCGGGCAACTGGAAAATGTACAAGACGCCCGCCGAAACACGCGCGTTTTTTGAAGCGTTCGCTCCGCTCGTCCAAGCGGCGTCCCACTGTGAGATCGTCATTTGCCCTCCATTTCCTGATTTGCCTGCGGCGGTGGAGTCGGCGCGCGGCACCCGTATTCTGGTGGGCGCGCAGAACCTTTATTGGGCCAAGGAGGGCGCATTCACCGGCGAGGTATCCGGTCCGATGATCCGCGCGGCCGGCGCCACGCACGTCATCATCGGGCACAGCGAGCGGCGCCAGTATTTTGGCGAGACCGATGAAACGGTGCTCAAGAAGACCGTGGCGGCCCTCGATGCCTCCCTTGTTCCTATCGTCTGCGTCGGCGAGAGGCTGGAGCATCGCGAATCCGGTCAAACCGAAACCGTGCTGTGCGAGCAGTGCCAAAAAGGCATCGTGGGCCTGGCGGCGCCGCAGTTCGCGAAAATTGTGATTGCCTACGAGCCCGTCTGGGCCATTGGCACCGGCAAGACGGCCACGCCGGAGATGGCGGCCGAGGCGCACAGTGTGATCCGCGCGGAAGTGCGCAAACATTTTGGCGAAAAGGCCGCGGGCGACGTCCGCATTCTTTATGGAGGAAGCGTCAAGCCGGACAATGTGAAAAGCCTGATGGCCCAGCCGGAGATTGACGGCGTCCTGGTGGGCGGCGCCAGTCTGGATGCGGTCTCCTTCGCAAGAATTGTAAATCTTCCGTCGTGAGAGCCCTGAACGCATGAAAGCCGTGAACGTCGAAGAAGCTGCTTCCCGGCGACGGTCGCCGCTGCTGCCCATCTTTTTGATCGTCGTAGTGGACGTGCTGGGCCTGACGATCATTCTGCCGCTGCTGCCCTTCTATGCCGAGCGCCTGGGTGCCAGCCCAACAGTAGTAGGCTTGCTTGTTTCCACCTACGCCGCCTGCCAGCTCGTTGCCGGGCCGGTACTCGGCCAGTTGTCGGACCGCGTCGGGCGTCGCCCCTTGCTGCTGGTCAGCCAGATGGGTACTTTCATCGGATTCCTCATGCTGGCATGGGCCGGTTCGGCGGGCCTGCTGTGGATGGTCTTCCTCTCGCGCGTCATCGATGGCTTGACGGCCGGGAACCTGTCTCTCGCGCAGGCGTACATCTCCGATGTTACCGTTCCCGAAGAGCGCGCCAAGTCTTTCGGCGTAATTGGCGTCGCATTCGGCATCGGATTCCTGATCGGTCCGGCGATCTCGGGTTTCCTCTCCACGTACGGCTACGAGTATCCGATCTTCGCCGCGGCCGCGCTCTCCGCCGCCAGCATCCTGTCGACTTACTTCCTGCTGCCGGCCGCGCCAGTGATTCCTGAATCGGAAAAACATGAAGGCCCCCCACTGCCGGCAGGACGCCGGCTGCGCGTGCTGGACTGGGGCAACTACGCTACCTACTTCAAGCGCCCGGTGCTGGCGCGGTTACTCTGGCAGTTTCTTGCTTTCACCTTCGCCTTCGCCACCTTCATGTCGGGCTTCGCGCTCTTTGCGGAAAGACGTTACACCTGGAATGGTCACGCGTTCGGCGTGAAAGAAGTTGGATTCGTCTTCGCGTACGTAGGCTTCCTGGGGATCATTCTGCAAGGTGGCCTGATTGGAAGGTTGGTCCGCCGCTTCGGGGAAGAAAATCTGGTGTCCTCCGGTTTCCTGAGTGCTACCGCGGGATTCGGGCTGATGGGCTTCACGTATCGTCTGCCGGGATTGCTCGCGGCCAGCAGCATTGCATCCTTCGGGACCGGCATACTACGTCCCGCCCTAACCAGTCTGATCACGCAGCGTGCCGGACGCGATGAGCAAGGTGTGGTGCTCGGGCTGACGCAGTCGCTCATGTCGGTGTCGCAGATTATCGCGCCCGTGATCGCCGGATATCTGATCGATCGCCAATTGCTCACCTCCTGGGCGCTTGTCGGCGCAGCCGTGAGCGGCGTGGGGATTGTGATCGGCAGGTTTAAGCCCGCCGCCGCGAGCTGAGCCACAGCCAGCCAAAATAGCCCGCCACGGGAAACAGCGCTGTGATCAGGAACGCGCTCTGGTAATCGTGGCGGTCGAACAGGCGCCCGAAAATGGGCATCATGAGCGCTACCGCCGCGCCCCAGGATCCTGCTCCCACTCCCGCGATGAACCCGGAGTTGGTCGTCGAATAAACATCCGTGGCATAAGCCACCGAAACGATCACGAATCCGGAGACGGCAAACGTGGCTAGAAACAGCTCAGCCATCACCATCCAGATTGCAGGCAGGTATGTGGCGCCGATGAGCGGCAGACTCAGCAGCATGCAGATCCCCATCAAGCGCCTTGCCGCCACGACGGTGGGCGTTCCCGACCGTTTGGCCCGATCCGCGAGCCATCCCCAGAAGAAATATCCAATCTCCCAACCCAGCGGCGGTATCCACAGCACCATGCCGATGAAGGCCTGCGTCTGGCCGCGCGACTGGGCCAGATAGTTGGCGGCTTCGTAAAGCACGAAGCCCAGCGGCAACCCGCCAAGTGCGTAAGCCGAGATAAAGCTCCACAGAGTTGCGTCCGTCCACCGTGGCGACGGCATCCGTACCGGTTCAACTTCGTGTCTGGCGCCCAGGTTTCGGGAGACAAACCACCACAGCCCGAGCCAGCTTGCGCCGATGAACCCGGTGAATACGAACGCCGCGCGCCAGCCCCACTGCAACGCGATCGGCGTAATGATCAGCGGCGTGATGATAGCTCCAAGCGATCCGCCAGAGTAAGCCACAGCCACCCCGCGCCCCCGCTCCGAAGGTTTCAGTGTTTGGGTAACGGTTCGCAGTCCGCCCGGAAACGTCGCTCCCTCCCCACAGCCCAGCGCGATGCGAGCCGCCGCAAAGCCGCCAAATCCCGACGTCACCGCATGCGCCACCGACGCCACCGTCCACGCCGTCACCGACATCATCATTCCGGCGCGCAGGCCGATGCGATCCAGTATGCGGCCCCAGATCGGGTTGCTCAACATGTACGCAATCGAAAATCCTGAAATGATGAACCCGTACTGCTCGCCTGACAAGTGCGTTTCGCGCAGAATCGTGGGTGAGAGCAGCGCCAGCGTCTGCCGGTCGATGTAGCTGATGACCGAGACCAGCAGCATCGAAATCGTGGGCATCCAGTGCTGGAAAGTGGAGGCGGCCTTGGGATCGCGCAAATGCGATCCTACCTGATGGGCGTCTGTTTCAGCCAGTGCTCGAAAAACGCGCGCCAGGCCGGGTCGATGTTTGGCCCCGTGGGTTTGTGGCCATCATTCGTGGAAACGTACTCAATGCGATCGGGCACCCCAAGCAGCCGGTATACTTCGCGTGCCCGGTTGACGTAGCCCCAGCTTTCCAGATCGTCCGAATCGCCTCCGTGATCTTCCGATTGACTGCCGCCGATGAGCAGGAACGCACGCGGCGCCGCGAGCGCCATCAGTTCGTGATGATCGTGCTCGAATCCCGGGCGCGCGGTATCGGGATTGAGCAGGCTGAGCACCGTATGTTGCGGGGTCGGAATATCGGGAAACGGCCGCAGCCAGTCGAGGTACCACGGATCGTACCAGTTAGTGCTGCCGTTGACCGCGATATGCGGATCGAGCGCGATGATGGCTTTAAACTCCGGCGCAAACGCAGCTACATAGACAGCGGCTTTTGCGCCCAATGAGAAGCCGATGAAACCCAGACGGCGCCTATCCACCTGCTTGAGTGAGCGCAAATATTCGGCCTCGCGGCGCGCGTCGTCGACCATCTTGCCGAGCCCCAGCCAGTGCCCGAAGCGCTGGTACACCTTCTCCGCGGCGCCGCTCGCGTAGTTTGTGTCGTCCCGGTAATGGCGGATGAACGACCAGCTCGTCAGCACCACATACCCGTGTTCGGCCAGCCACCCGCCCCACCACTGCTCGGGTGCCGTGTAGTCCGGGGAGCTGGAGGTCCAGCACACGACCGCCGGAAACGGCCCGCGCCCCTGGTTCCTGGGTAGCAGCAGCAGATGATGCTGGTAGAAATCTTTCTCGATCGGCAGATCGACTTCGAGACGCCAATACTTGTCCATCTCGCGCCGGTCGCGGATAACGGCTTTGCGAATATCGCCAAACCAGCGGCGGTCGCGTTTATCCGGTTCGACCTTGCCGAGGATTTGCATCCACAGCTTCATCAGCTCGGGCCGCTTCTTGTTGTACCAATCCTCCGGAGAATGCAGTTCGTCGACCAGCGACGGAATCAACTCGTTCTCCGCCCCCGGCTCGGGCGCTGGACTTTCCTTCGCGGTGACTTTGTGCGGGTGCAAGCGCGAGGAATTATCTTCGGCTGAAGCCGCGAAGCAAACGATGAACAACAGCCAGATCACGCGGTGGACACTCTGTCTGTGCGCTTTCAACATTCAAAACCGCGCCGGCAGGAAAGTGCTTACCATTTCACAGCCCCATCTGCGTCCGCGCGTAGTGCAGGCACTGCTTGATATTCTCTTCTTCCAATTGCACCAGGCCCTGCCGGCTCTCCCCATCCACGCGCGGCAGATGCTGGAGGCGTGCAGCAGCGTCGCGCGCCAGGCGCAGCGTATCTGCCAAGTACCTGCCGTTGCGATCCGGAAACGTCGCCCAATATTTGTCGGTGAGGCACGGAACGTCGAGCGGATTGCGTGTGATCATTTCGAGCGTAAAGCGCGTCTTGGGATGTGAGCGCTGAATCGCGGCCACGGCGCGTTTCAAGTCCACGATGCCCTCGCCCAGCGGCACTTCCGACATCCGGAAACCATCGGGGTACGGTTCGAGCGCCATATCCTTGAAGTGCGTCGCCAGCGTGTACGGCGACAGCGTTTCGATCGCCTCCATCGGGTCGTCGAGCAGCGCAATATTGTTCCCCGTGTCCAGGCAAACGCCAAGAAATTCGCTCGATCGTTCTTTGATGAGTCCCGCCAGTTCCTGCGCCGTCCAGTCCTTATGGTTCTCGACAGCCAGCGGCATCCGGGCGCGCATCACGATCGGCAGCGCACGGTCGATCGCGGCTTTGCTGCGCGCGACAAACGCCTGCCAGTCCGCCAGATTGGAGAAATCTTCGTAGCGGCGGCCGCCGAGGCACCCAGTGCGCAGACACACCGCACCTGCGTCTTTGGCAGCCTGCACGCCGCGCTCGAATGCGCTGGTATCTTCCTTCGGCAGCTCGATCATCACTTCGATGTACATGCCGAGCTCGGCGGCGCGCGCCCGCAGCTTCTTGAGATACGCCGCATCGAGCGAAGCCAGCGAGGCCTGGATGCCGCCCGCGCCGAGCGCGTGGCAGTATTCCAGGAATTCGTAGGTATCGTGAATGGGCCGCGCCGTCATTAACGACGTCGTCGCGATGCCCATGCTGGTGCGCGGTACCGCGAACACAGGCGTAGCCGCGGCC
>Ga0310810_10000332_pt1 | contig 49845 bp, 46 predicted proteins | sample NCmetagenome_FD_207641 | JGI IMG/M metagenome (GOLD analysis project Ga0310810, IMG submission 207641) | Soil microbial communities from experimental microcosm in Duke University, North Carolina, United States - NC | ecosystem: Engineered > Artificial ecosystem > Soil microcosm > Unclassified ...
GGAACTGCACGTCCAACCCGTCGGCCCGGAGTTTCGCGGCCGCGGCTTCACCCTTCTGGGGATCGCGCGCCGCCAGCACCACGGTAACGCCCGCCTGCCCGAGCTGCCGCGCCATCTCGAAGCCCAGGCCTTTGTTTGCGCCGGTGATGAGAGCAATCTTTTTTGTGTTCGCCATAACGCTTACATAGATTGCAAACTTGGGCGGATGATTCAATCGTGGGACGCCACGAACTCAGCGAGAGGTGAGGTGGTACATTCGCAGGACGGTGCAAACCATAGCATTAACAGGTATTCCGTGCTACACATGTTCTGTGGCGAGGAATCTGACGCTATCGCTGGACGACGATCTGCTGCGCGCGGCGCGGAAGGTGGCGATCAAGCGCAAGACTACCGTCAATCAGCTGGTGAGGGACTATCTCGCCGGGCTGGTGCGGGAGGCTGATCAGCGGCAGTCGGCGCTGGCGCAACTCGACCAAATTTTTCGCACGACTCGCGTCGAAATAGGGCGGCGTCGGTGGAAGCGCCAGGATTTGCATCGGCGCTGATCCACGAATCTGCTCCTCAACGATCCCACATCACAGGCACGGGCGCGTGGCCCAACCAAGTTGCGGTAGAGTCCTATGGTGAAGGTGTAATCTATCAGAAGCTACCGCAGGTCTAAATGACTCAAAATGAATTCCTGAAGTACCTCGGTCAACAGGTTCACCAATACCAGAAGACCTATACGCTCACGGAGGGGAAGGCGTTCGGGTTGTGGTACGCGGTGGACAGTTTGGAATTGCAGGAGGATGAAGCGTTCGAAGCTGTCTCCTATGACGGTAGCAACGACAAGGACATTGATTTTTTCTACGTCGACCAAGAGGCGGCACGAGTCTTGGTCGGCCAGCTCAAGTTCAACGCGAAGGGCCAGTACCGGGGCAAGAAGGGTGAGCTGCTTGGTCTGATTCACACTACCGACTGGCTCAAGGATCCGGAGTCATTGGAGCGAGAAGGAAAGCCGGATATCGCAGCAGCGGCGCGTGAATATTGCGATGCAATCGGCCGGGGGTTCTCGATCGAGTATCTTTATGTCTACTGCGGACCACCGCACAAGGATGTGGACGATGCGGCGAGGCAGTTCAACGTTACTGAGGCTGGGAACGTACCATCACGCTCTTGTCGAGTTGTCCACCTTCCGAATTTGATCGCGGAGCACAGCGAGCGAATCGATCAGGCCACCCGCATCGGGACGGCAACGCTCCCCTGCAATCCGAAAAAGTCTTTTGAGGAGAGGGGTGGCTTCGGAAAGGCGTTGGTGACCACAGTGGGCGGCGGTCGCCTGCGCGAACTGTATTTGAAGCACGATGATCGGTTATTCGACCGGAATGTGCGGCTGTTCCTTGGTGCTCGAAAGGGCGGAGTAAACGCAGGTATTCGGGACACCATCGCCTCTGACAGCGACCGGCCAAATTTTTGGGCGTATAACAACGGTGTCACATTTGTTTGTGATAGTTACAGCCTAGAAGGCAGCAAACTTATTCTCACAAACTTCAGCATTGTTAACGGATGCCAAACTACTGTCTCAATCGCCAACTCTTCCCCGCCAGCGGCCCGCAAGGTGCAGGTGCTGGCCCGATTTATAGCCGCGCCGGAGCGCGCTATCGATTCTATCATCCGGTTCACGAATTCGCAGAATCCCATTCGATTATGGGATCTAAGCGCCCAGGACAAACTCCAAAAGCGCCTTAAGAAGGAACTCGCAACGCTACCGCAGCCCTTTTTCTACGTCCTTCGAAAGGGCGAGACACGGCAACTCCAACCGCCTGAGCGCAACAAGTTCAGGCGAGGCGGCTCCGGACCGTTGTGTACGCTTTCACTTGACCTTGTAGCACAGTATCTCGCCGCGTTCCGTGGACTACCGGCGATCGCGTACAAAGACAAGGGGAGGATCTTTTCTTCTTACTACGACGAGGTGTTCCCGGACCAGATTCGCCCTCAGGAAGTCATTTTGATTTGGCAAGCGGCCTCGGTTGCGGCCGATGTCGTCAAGAGTGAACTCGAGCAAGCTGTGCAGAAGCAGGTGCATGAACGTGTTGCGATCCTGAAGCGAGGAGCAAAGTTTTTTGTACTAGCTGCAATGGCCATAATCCTCCATGAGCGGAACGGCAAGACATTTTTGAACAAACTCAAAGGGGACGTTGCTGTCAGTAAGGCAACAGGACAGCGCTTGAAAAACTACGCGACGATGGCCCTTGAATGGTATGTCGAAGCCATGCAGGAGGCAACGGGTGCCGGATCAGAAGTCTCGACATTGGTCCGAAGTCAAGAATCGTGGGCGAAGATCCGCCAGAAACTTGAGGCAAAGTGGAAGGTTTACAGCTTGGCCAAGAACGTGTTGGAGGACGCTCTTCAGAAGCTATGATGAGGACCAAAAGTTATGAACTTGGGGAAGATTGTCTGGCAAAGTCGACGTCATGCGCAAGGTGCGCAAAGTCGGGGCCATTGCCGACTATCTTCGCTGCGATTTTCTGAGGCTACGCGGCGCGCTTCATCTCACCGTTCGCACGTTATACGAAAACGTAAATTGCAATCGCACCACATTTCCGCGGAACTCGGTCGGCAGGGGCGGGAAGGGGTTGGACATGCTGACGCTGGCTACGGCGGCGCGGTCGAAGGCTTCGACGCCGGACTCGGTGGCGTAGACGATCTTCGTCACTTCGCCGCTTTTGGCGATGGCGAACTGGAGCGCCACCTTTCCGGTGCGGCCCAGTTTGGCGCTTTCGGGCATTACGGAGAACCAGTTGCGGCGGACGGTTTGGAGAATCTGCATCAGGTAGGGCTTGAAATCTACGCCCATGGGATCGCTAAGCAACTCGAGGTTGCTGCCCTGCTTGCCGGGGGAAGGCGGCTGGTTGATGGCTTCGCCGATGCCGCCGGGGCCCGATCCGATGTCGCCCACGACGATGCCGCCTCCGCTTCCGCCATGCGACATCGCTCGCACGGCTTCGGAGACGGACGCTGACGGGGGCGCGACTTTGCCCAGGCCCTGATTGCCGCTGGATGCGGCGCCGGGCGTCTCGAAAGCGAGCTTGGGTTTTTCCTCGGCCTGGATCTGCGGCGGAGGCGGCGCTTCCATGCCCTGGGGAAGTTTCGGGCCGTTGTCCTTGTTGGCGGCCGCCTCGATCTTGGGAGGCTCGGGCATGGCGGCGGGCTGAGCGGGCTTGGGCGGCGGGGTCCTCATCGCAAGAGCTTTAGGACGGCTGGTGGATGGGGGCGAAGGAGGCACCTGAATGCGAGGCTTGGGGCGCAGGGATTCGACGTTGAATTCTTTGCTGATTTTTCCGCGATTGGGGGCGGTCTGCGTTAGCTCGGTGGGCGGCGCGATGAGCGGAGTTACGTGATGTGTTGGCGCCGCGGTCTGAAAAACCTGCCGGGGCATCAGCAGCAGGAGAAGAATTGCGACGGCGTGGACGGCAATCGAATAAATGCCGGCGCGGCGGGTGCGTGACTGGTCGGCGTCCGTCGTCCAATTGAGAAGAAGGCGCAGTTCCTCAGCAGTTTCAGGCTGTTCTACGGCTTCCATCCAGACGGCTTCCAACCGGGCGTAAGGGATTGCGACACGGCGCGAGAGTGCTCTTCAATCTTAGCAAGAATGGCCAAAGCGGCTTCCAGGGTACGACGCGCGGTGGGCCCGCTGAGTTTCGGTGTCTGGCGGGTTTCGACGGCGTCTAGGAACGCTTCGAACTGGGTGGCGAGGGGCTCGGCCTTAACAATCGGCAACTGCTGGAAGGAGATCTGGCGGTCGGCGCCGACGCTGAAGACGGCGGTGGCTTGCTGGCCGTAATCGACGGTGATGTATTGGCGCGGCTGGAAAAGGCGCAGTTTGCGGACGCGGTCGGTGGAGACGCGGCTGGCGGTGATATTGGCCACGCAACCCCGTTGAAATTGGAGGCGGACGTTGGCGATGTCGACTTTGGGCGTGAGGATGGAGATGCCGGCGGCGCGGATTTCCTCAATTTCGCCGGGAACCAGGCTGAGGAGGATGTCGATGTCGTGGATCATGAGGTCGAGGACGACGTCGATATCGAGGCTGCGGGGGCTGAAGACGCTGAGGCGGTGGATTTCGAAAAACAGGGGCTGGCGCGCGATTTTTTCGAGCGCGATAACGGCGGGGTTGAAACGTTCGAGGTGGCCGACTTGCAGAATGCGGGCGTGCGATTCGGCGGCTTGGATGAGGCGGTCGGCTGCGGCGAGGTCGGGGGCGATGGGCTTTTCGACCAGGACGTCGATGCCGGATTCGAGCAGTGCGCAGGCTACGTCGGCGTGGGCGGAGGTGGGGACGGCGACGATGGCGGCGTCGACTTTTCCGGAGAGCTCGCGGGGATCGGCGAAGGGCAGGCAGGCGTTGGCGGCGGCGATTTCGGCGGCGCGGGCGGGGTCGGTGTCGACTACGGCAATAAGGTCGGCACGCGGCGACTGGCTCACGACACGGACGTGGTTGCGGCCGAATTCACCGACGCCGACTACGGCCAGGCGGGGTTTACTCATACTTCTTTTTCAACGCCGAGACGCGGAGACGCCGAGAAAAACAAGCGCAGAGAGAGTGAGGGAATTTCCTCGGCGTCTCGGGGTTTAATCGTTGGCTGCATATCCTACGATGGTGACATCCGCCTCATCGGCTTTCCGGATCAACTCTTCACGGTCTAGCATCAGGGTGCGGGCGGCATCCACCGACAGTGCTGTGGTGTCGGTTTCGATCATCACGGCGATTGTCTCGATGCCTACGACGGGCACGTCGAATAAGAAATGCCGGCGGCGCGTGGCCACTTTCACCAGCGCGAGGGGTTTGCCGTTTACCAGTGATGCGGCGCGGCGGAGCATGGCGTCAGTGCCCTCCATGGCCTCGACGGCCACGCAGGCGCGGCTCGCGACGGCTACGCTTTGGCCGATATCCCATTGGGCGAGCGAATGGGCGATGGCGCGGCCGTACTCGAGATCGGCGTGTTCGTCTTTGGTGGGCTTGCGGCGCGACATGACGCCGGTGGCGGCGAGCAGGGGTTTCAAGAGCGCGGTGGAATCCGTGAGATGGATGCCTTCGTCTTCGAGGACTTTGGCGACCCCGCCGATCAGCGAGTCGGTGTTCTTGCGCGGCAGGGCGGCGAGCAGCTTGAGGAGACGCCAGTCCGGCCGGATCGACGAGAAAATTTTCGCATGCTTCACCTGGCCGGCCATCATGACTTCGGTGATGCCCTCGGCTTTGAGGATTTCGATCAGGCGGCTGAGCTCACCGAGCGAAATCCAATGGCAGCGAGCGGCCAGTGGCTCAATTTCGCGCGAGGCTTCTTCCAGGATGCCGATGGCCACCACTTCGTGACCCAGCTTGCGTGCGTTTTCGAGCGCCAGAAGCGGGAAGCGGCCGTTGCCGGCAATGAGCCCGTAGCGCATCACTTCACGAAGCCGCGCTCGGAGGCGGCGATAAACGCGAGCAGCTCGTCGAGCTCGGGCGTGGTCTCGAGCTCGGCGCGAATGCGCTCGACGGCTTGCGACGTATTGAGTCCCGAGCGAGACAGCAAACGGAAAGCCTTCTGCAAGGCCTCGACACGCTCGCCGGCAAAGCCACGGCGCTCGAGACCGGTGCGATTGGCGCCGAAGACGTGGATCTCGCGCTCGCTGACGCTGGTGGAATACGGCAACACATCTTGCGTGACCACGCTGTAGCCGCCGATGAAGGCGTGGCGGCCGACGCGGCAGAACTGGTGCACGCCGGTGAAGGCGCCGATCACAGCCCAGTCACCTACCAGCACGTGGCCGCCGAGCGTCACGCCGTTTGCCAGCACGGTATTATTTCCCACTTGCACATCGTGCGCCACGTGGACATAGGCCATCAGCAGATTGTCGTCGCCGATGCGCGTGACCAGGCCGCCGCCTTCGGTGCCGCGGTGAATGGTGCCGAATTCGCGAATGCGGTTGCGGGCGCCGATGCGCGTTTCGGCGCGCTCGCCCTTATATTTCAGGTCTTGCGAAGCTACGCCGACAGTTGTGTACGGATAAAAAATGTTATCCTCGCCGATCCACGTGGGTCCTTCGGCGTAGACATTGGCCATCAAGCGGGTGCCCGCGCCGATTTCAACTTCCTCACCGATGATGCAATAAGGGCCGATGTCGGCGGTGGAGGCGAGGCGCGCTTTGGGATGGACAATCGCGGTGGAGTGGATGGGCATGCGCTACTTGCGCCACGCGTGATGATGCCGCGAGGTCATGACGTCTGCGCTTCATTCTTGTCGGCCAGCTTGCACATCACTTCGGCTTCCGCGACCACCAGTCCATCCACGGAGGCGCGCCCGGCCATTTTCGCTACGCTGGCCTTACGCTTGATGACGGTCATCTCGATCCGCAATTGATCGCCAGGGACGACCGGCCGCCGGAACTTGGCGAATTCGATGGACACCAGCAGCACCAGTTTCGATTCGCGGTCGGGAATGCTCTTGAGCACCAGCACGCCCGCGGTTTGCGCCATGGCTTCGACAATCAGCACGCCCGGCATCACAGGAAAATCCGGAAAGTGGCCGGCAAAAAAAGGCTCGTTGGCAGTGACGTTCTTGATGCCGACGATGCGCTCCGCTTCCAGTTCCACGACGCGGTCCACCAGTAGCATGGGATAGCGGTGGGGCAGGATCCGGCGGATCTCATTGATTTCCAAAATGGGCATGGAAACTGGCATTATAGCCCGGTGGATCGAATCCTCGCTCATGTGCAGGGGCAGCAGTCGGAGATCATTGCGCTGATTCGCCGGATGGTGGAATGCGAATCACCGAGCGATGACGCGAGTGCAGTAGACCGCTTCGTGGACCTGGTGGCGGCGGAAGTTGGGCGGTTCGCGGCGGTGGAAACCTTTCCGGGAGGCGGCAGGTTTGGCCGGCATCAGCTGTGCGAATTCGCCTTGCCCGGCCCGGCGAAGAAGAAGGGCGAGATTCTGGCGCTCGGCCATTCCGACACGGTTTGGCCCATGGGGACGCTGGCGCAAATGCCGTTTCGCGAGGCGGATGCCCGGTTGTGGGGTCCAGGCGTGCTCGATATGAAATCCGGCATCGCATTTTTCATTTACGCGGTTCGCACGCTGCGCGAGTTGGACATTCCGGTGCCCAGCCGCGTGAAGCTGCTGATCAATTCCGATGAAGAAGTGGGCAGCAATTCATCGCGCACGCTCACGCAGGAAACGGCGCGCAAGGCGAAAGCCGTGCTGGTGCTGGAACCGGGCACGGGCCTCGAAGGCAAGCTCAAGACGGCGCGAAAAGGCGTCGGCGGTTACACCATCACGGTGCATGGGCGAGCCTCGCATGCCGGGGTCGATTTCCCCGCCGGTGCGAGCGCTATCTTGGAACTGGCACGGCAGATCGAGCGGGTCGCTGGATTCACTAATCTGAAAAGCGGCATCACGGTGAACCCCGGACTGATTTCGGGCGGATCGCGCTCCAACGTAGTGGCGGCGGAAGCACGCGCAGTGGTGGATATCCGGGTCCCGCGTGTGCGCGACGCTGAAACGCTGGCGAGGAAGTTTCACGCGCTCAAGCCCGTCGACAAGCGATGTAGGCTCGAGATCGAAGGCGGCTTGAACCGCCCGCCCATGGAGCGTTCAGTAGGCATCGTGCAACTTTTCCGCACCGCCCAGCGGCTGGCGCGCGAGATGGGCGTCGCGATCGAAGAATCCATGACCGGCGGCGGCTCGGACGGCAATTTGACCGCCGCGCTCGGCATCCCCACGCTCGATGGACTGGGCGGAGTGGGCGAAGGCGCGCACGCGATCAATGAAAGTATCCTGATCGATCGCGTGGCGGACCGCACCGCGCTCTTGGCCAAGCTGCTGGCGGCGCTATAAATGACATACTGAAACTAGTGAGGCTGCGGAAAGACGCATTACGCCGCAGATTAACGCCGATGGAAGAAATAATTTGGCATTGTCTTATCGGCGTTGCTCCGAAAAACTTTGCAACTTTGATTCTTCGATCGCGCTCCGAAGATGGTTTCATCTTTTAGGATGGCCGGCTGCGGGCAGGGATGCCCGCCCTACATCTCGCTGCGAAAACCGGTGGGATTTCGGCCGCACTACACTGGTGAGATCTCGGTCGTTTCGTAGGTGGAGGAGGAGGTGGGCATGGCTGACGCGTTTCGCATCGAGCATGACACCATGGGGGAAATGCGCGTTCCCGCGGATACGCTGTACGGAGCCCAAACGGCGCGCGCGGTGGAGAATTTTCCCATCAGCCGGCTGCGCTTTCCGCGGGCCTTCATTCGCGCGCTGGCATTGATCAAGAGTGCCGCGGCGCGCGTCAATGGCGGAATGGGACAACTGCCCGCGGACAAGGCCGCTGCCATCGAACGCGCTTCCGAAGAAGTGCTGGCGGGTGGGCATGACGCGCAATTCGTGGTGGACATCTTCCAAACGGGAAGCGGCACCTCGACCAACATGAATGCCAACGAGGTGATCGGCCGGCTGGCCGGCGCGCACGCCAATGACGACGTGAACCGCGGGCAATCGAGCAACGACGTGATTCCCTCGGCGCTGCATATCGCCGCCGCTGAAACAGTGCATCGCGATTTGCTTCCTGCGATGGACGTGCTCGACGCCTCGCTCGCGCGCAAGGCGCACGAATTCGCCAACGTCATCAAGATCGGCCGGACGCACTTGCAAGACGCCGTGCCGATGCGCCTGGGGCAGGAATTCAGCGGCTACCAGCGGCAGGTGGCGGCCTCACGGGAGCGAATCGAGAGTGCGCTTGCGGGCGGCGTCTACGAACTGGCGCTCGGCGGGACGGCTGTGGGCACGGGGCTGAACGCGCCGCCGGGATTTGCCGCGGCGGTGATTCGCGAGATCGCGCGCCGCACGGAGCTGCCGTTCATCGAAGCGCGGAATCACTTTGAGGCGCAGGCTGCCAAAGACGCGGTCGTATTCCTGAGCGGCGCGCTGCGTACGTATGCCATCGCGCTCACCAAGATTGCAAATGACATTCGCTGGCTGGGATCGGGTCCCCGCTGCGGTTTGGGCGAGCTGCGGCTTCCGGCGGTACAGCCAGGATCGAGCATCATGCCCGGCAAGGTGAATCCGGTCATTGCCGAAAGCGTGCTCATGGTTTGTGCGCAGGTTGTCGGGTACGACGCGACCATCGCGTGGTCGGGCGCCGCCGGCAACTTCGAGCTGAACGTGATGATGCCGGTGATGGCCTACGACCTGCTTGAATCCGTTGTGCTATTGGCCGCGGCATCGCGCAATTTTGCCGGGCGATTGGTGGATACGCTGGCCGCCGATAGCGGACGCGCAGGCGCGTTTGTCGAACAGTCGCTGGCCATGGGCACGGCGCTTGTGCCTGAGATCGGTTACGAGAAAGCCGCGGCTCTGGTGAAAGAGGCCTACCAGGCGGGCAAAACGGTGCGCGAAGTGGCGCGCGAGAAGAGCGGCATCCCGGAGGAGCGGCTGAACGAAGCGCTCGATCCGACGCGCCAGAGCGGCCAATAATGCCAGGGAAGAGAAAGCGATCGCCGGCGAGGATTATTTTAGACCTTCGATCACATAGAGTTCGGTCAGGAAACGGCTGAAAGTGTAAGCGTAGGACTTGCCGTCCGGCGTCATTTGGATATAGCGAATTCCGGTCAAGCCGGTGTGATCCGGAACGGAGAGTTCGGCTACAATCCGGCGGGTCTGGGTCGCGAAGTCCAACCGAAAGACTTTGGCTGGAATCTCCCCGCTTTGCGTGACGAAGACGGAATGCCCGTCGGCGCCCCAGCGCACGGGCACATCACCGGTCAAGGTGCCGAGGGCAGGCTGACGGCCTTCTCCCTCCGTCGGATAGATGTAGAGTTTGCCGTCCGGGTCGAGCGCAATGACCGACTTGCCATCCGGCGAGAGCGGGTGCGTTCTCCACACCGAAACGACCCCCTCGGGCGTAATCGGCCGCGGTTTCCCGCCCTCAATGTCCTGCACGTAGTCGCGCATCGCATGCCCGCGCTCGGACCCCGAAAAGAGAATACGCTTGCCATCCGGAAAGAATTCCGCCAGGCCGTAGTCGTCTATGTTGAACCTTTCGAGTTTCCTGGGACTCCCGGCGCCGGTTGGGAGCAGAACGATTTGCGAAGGAGTGGAGGGCAGGACAGCCACAGCCCAATTGCCGTCAGCTGAAAGACCTGTAGCCAAGCCTTCGCCAAGGCGGGCAGGCGGTGAGCCATCCGTTTTTCGCAGGAAGATGGAATAATTGGGACCGCCTCCATCGCCCTCTTCATTAAACAGCAGCCATTTGCCGTCAGCGGAAACGTCTCCCGGATCCGAATAATCGAGCCAGGAAAGGTCCCGTTCGCGGTCTTCTCCCGCGGCTCGCGCCATGATTCCATACCGTTCGTCGTCCCTTGTTATGAGGACTCGCCCGTCGCGGGAGATATCCATGAGCGTGAGTCCTCCCGCGATTCGCTCGACCGTTCGCTCTTCACCGGAGAGCGACACAGCGTACAAGGCATGAGCAAGCCCAAACTTGATGGCCGCGAACCAAACTTCATTCCCGTCGGGAGACCAGGCAACCCCTTCTTCGCTTTCCCAGCCGGGAGACAGGACCTTTCTTTTTCCCGACAGGTCTACCACGTCGACCGAGCCGCGGTCGTCCGGCCAAACCGGATGATTGAGGAAAGCGATCTTATCGCCTTTAGGAGAGAACCTGGGATGACTGATCCAGCCCCCGGTTTCGTACAGAACCTTGCCGGCGGGGAACTCCAGCCGATTGGTGGCGCCTACAGCCCGTACTACGGCCAGTTCCTTCCCATCGGGCGACCAGTCGGCCCAAAGCGTGTTTTTCAGAAGGGCGCGCGGCGCCCCTCCGCTTTGCGGCGCACGGGCGAGAGTGCCCCTGGCGACACCATGAGTCATCATGGTGGGCTCCATGGTAAGGGCCAGTTCTCCCGACGCCGAGACGGAGAGCAAATAAGCTCGCGGCAGGTCAAAGGGACGCGACTCGGCACTTTCAATTTGATTAGAAAACAGCTGAAGAGGGTTGCCGTCCCATTCCGCGCCGTAGATAACGGACTTGCCATCGGGAGTGAAGCGCGCCGAATAGATGGTTCCCCGGCGAAAACTCAGACGCCGGAACAAGGGGACACTGGCAGCCGGGGTCTTGCGGACCGCGAGCCGTACTACGAACGCCGCCAGGATGATCAGCAGAAGACCGGCGGCGATGGCCACGCCGCGTCTCGCGGCACGCGGTCTGACCGGCGGCGCCTCCGCGAGTCGCGGCGTCGAAATTCCGGAGAGGGCCTCGATGGCAAAGGCCAGGTCGCTTGCGGACTGAATACGCTGCTCGGGAGCTTTTTCAAGACACTTCCGGGCGATGCGCTCCAGGCCTGGCGGGAAGCCGCGGTCAGGCCCGCTGAACTCGGCGGGTTCTTCTTTGAGGATAGCGTTCATGCTCTCGACGGCGGTGTCACGCCGGAACGCCACCTTCCCGCTCAGCATCTCGTACAAGACGCAGCCAAAGCTAAAAATGTCAGACCGGTGATCGGCCGGCTCGCCACGCACCTGCTCCGGAGACATATAGGCGGCCGTGCCCAGCACTGCCCCGGGATTGGTTTCGAGTGGCGCCGTCTGGGTTTGTTCGCCGGTGCGGGCTGGCTGCGCTTTGGCCAGACCGAAATCCAGAATCTTTACATGTCCATCTTTAGTGATAAAGAGGTTGTCGGGCTTGATATCGCGGTGAGTAATCATGCGGCTGTGCGCCGCGAAGAGTCCCGACGCGATTTGCCGGGCGTAATCGACGGCCTTGGCCACGCTCAGCTTGCTGCCATCAAGCCGTTTTCGCAGCGTCTCGCCTTCCAGCAACTCCGACACGATATACGGCATGCCTTCGTGGGTGCCGATGTCGTAGATCGCCAGAATATTCGGGTGATTCAGCGTACCCGCGGATTGAGCTTCCAAAGTGAAACGCCGAAGACGCTCCTGGTCCGCGGCGAACGACTGCGGCAGAACCTTCACCGCAACATCGCGGTTGAGGCGCGCATCGCGAGCGCGGTACACCTCGCCCATGCCGCCGGCGCCGATCAGCGAGAGCACTTCGTAGGGCCCCAGGCGAGTTCCGTTGGATAAGATCATAGAGAGTAGAGCATTCTATTCTACGTGAGCGGTATTCAATAATCCGCGCCTGGTGCAAAGCGAGCACTAACGCGAGGGCCGACCGCGTTACAGTAAGAGCATTCACCCATGAACTACTACGAGCAGAACCGGCAGAACTTTCTCGAAGGCCTGCAGACTTTTCTTCGGATCCCGAGCATCAGTACGCTATCCGAGCACAAGCCGGACATCCGGCGGGCGGCGGAATTTGTGCGCGATGAATTTCGCGCCGCGGGTCTCAAGCAGGCCGAGTTGATCGAAGGCGAGGGCAATCCGCTGGTTTACGCGGAGTGGATTGACGCGCCGGGAAAGCCCACGCTGCTGCTCTACGGCCACTACGATGTGCAGCCGCCCGATCCGCTGGATGAATGGAAATCGCCGCCGTTCGAACCGGCAGTGCGCGGCAACGACATTTTTGCGCGTGGCTCGTCCGACGATAAGGGGCAAACGTATATCCTCATGAAAGCCGTGGAAGGGCTGCTGAAGACCAAGGGCCGCCTGCCGGTGAACGTAAAATTTCTGATCGAAGGCGAAGAAGAGACCGGTGGCGAGCACATCGAGGCCTACGTGGCGAGCCGTCCCGCGCGTCTCAAAGCCGATGCCGCGGTGATCTGCGACACGGAGATGTTTGCGCCGGAGCTGCCGACGATTTGCGTGGGACTGCGCGGCATCGTCTACGCCGAATTGCACGTTGAGGGCGCGAATCACGATCTGCACTCCGGCGTGTATGGGGGCGCGGCGCCCAATCCACTGCAGGCCATCGCCGAAATTCTCTCCACACTGAAAGACCGTGACGGGCACATCCGGATCCCGGGTTTTTACGATCGTGTGGTTCCGCCGAGCGCCAAGGAACGCGAAGCCTGGGCGCGGCTGCCGTTCGACGTGGCGGAGTACACGCACAAAGAAATGGGCGCCAAGGAACTGGTGGGCGAACCGGAGATTCCGCTGCTCGAGCGGCTATGGGCGCGGCCAACGCTCGAAGTCCACGGCATCCGGGGCGGCTTCACCGGGGAGGGCGCGAAGACCGTGATTCCCGCGCGGGCCGTCGCCAAGATCAGTACGCGCCTGGTGGCCGATCAGCGCCCCGACGAAGCCGCCGCGCAGTTGAAAGAGGCGATTGGCGCCGCGTGCCCTAAAGGCGTTACTGCCGAGCTGAAGCTGATTCACTCCGCCGCGCCCTCGCTGGTGAATCCGGACAACAAGTTCATCCGGGCGGCTGCCGAAGCCATGAAGGATGTGTTCGGAACGGAAACGGTCTACATTCGCTCCGGTGGATCGATTCCCATCGTTGGCCTGTTCGATCAGTACCTGGGCATCCCGAGCGTGATGCTCGGATTCGGGCTGCCGGATGACAATCTCCACGCGCCCAACGAAAAATTTCATTTGCCGAACTTCTATCGCGGTATTGAGGCGGTGGCGCACTATCTGGAGACGCTGGGGCGGTAGGGGCGAGTGAGTGGGGTGCCGCAGGCATCGTGAGAATAAACGCTCCCTGCGTTCGCGGCTCGGCAGCGTGACACTGAGCCGCGCCTGGCAGCGCCCATGTTGCGCATTCACTGCGGCAAGCAGCTAGGCCGTAGCCGGGCGCTTGATGGGCGCGGGCGACGCCAATGGTTTGTAGACCGCCGCGGCCACCGCGCCCAGCAAAATCGCCTGCGCCGTGCCGTAGAAAAACCACTCGAGCGCCAGATAGTAGGGGATTGGAATGATCATGTAGGTCCCGTAGGCCATAGGAATCGAAACGAACAGACCGATGATCAGGCCGAAGCGCAGGCCTTCCATGATGCCTCTGCCCTGGTAGCCTTTGATGAAGATGTAAGTGAACAGAAACGAAACGATGAATCCATCCAGCCACTCGATCCACATTTTTGATGGCATGTCCGGGCGCCAGACATTCTTGAGGGAGTCATAAGTCGCGCGCAGAAACACGCCGTGGACCAGATATCCAAGTGCCAGGGAAACGACATACACGGCGAGGCTCGCGGCGATAAATCTTTTGACGTTCATGGGATCGCTCCGTTGTTGCAGGACAGCCACTGCTGGCGCGTTGCGCACCGAAATGGCCAGACAAGATGCCCTCCCAGACTAAGTCGTCTTGAGGCTCTTCGTAATCTTCGAGCTCAGCTCTTTGGTCTGCTTGGTCTCGGGCACGGTCTTCAGGGCGTCGAGGGCTCGTGTGCAGAAGATCTTCACCCTATCCGGATTGCCGATCTGCCGCGGACCGTAAAGTTTCGATTGCTCAAAAAGCGTATTGGCCAGGGCAGTCATGAATGTGGCGCGCGGCACCTGAAGCGTGCCTGGCTTCAGCAGTTCCTGGGCTCTTGCCGGATCTTCCGGCGCGCCCGCCGCGGCGCACGCGGACAGGAGCACGCCGCGCTTGATCGCATTCTTCACAGCGGATTCGAGTTCGCCTGGCGCAGGCATGGTTCCGGCAGCGGCTTTGGCGAGCTGGGACACCGGGGCCGCGCCGCCGGTCGGGAACGGGAGTGCGACTGGTACCGGATCGTCCTTGCCTTTCGCAAATTGATCGAAGACCTGCACAAACTCGAGTGCTGTGCGGTTGGCCTCGGCGCGGTAGGCGTTGGTGCCGCGCCGGAATGCGGTGGGGTTGGTCTTGCTGGCGTGAGCGCCGGCGTCAAAACTATCGGCAAGGTCCATGTAGCCGCGCGTGGTCCCCGAGGTTATAACCAACAGCCAAGGCCGGGCGCGCGCGGTGAACTCGTTCTCACTGGCCGTCAATCTTTCCAGATGGTCGACGGTTTTCACATAATCCGAGTTGGCAAACGTCTCTTGGGCAGCGGCCCAGAAATAGGCAGGCGTCCCTTCCTTTGGGGCGCCGGTATCGGAACAAGAAGTCAGGAACAAGCACGCGAGAAGAAGAATCCCCGTAGCCATTGTGCGAATGGCGCTGGTGTGCATGAACGCACCTCCGTGACAAGATGCTTTATCACAAAGGCAGCATGCGTGCAACACCTAATGCGAAAAGCCTTCCGCCAGCCGGCCTAGCGATCTGGGACGCAACTGCACATCAGGCGGGTTTCGCGCTTTCAGTGTAGGGAATTGGGGTTACGCAATGGCCGTCTTGGCGCAAACAATCTTAGTAGTGGACGATGAACCATCAGACCTGGAAATGGCGCGAAAGGCTATTGAGGGCCTGGAGTTCGAAGTCCTTGCGGCGGAAGACGGTCAAAGCGCCCTGAACCTCTATCGTCAATGTGGGAAGCAGGTCGTGCTTCTGGTCGCCGACGTGGCCATGTCTCCCATGAACGGTTGTGAACTGGCGCTGCAGTTGGCAGCTATCCAGTTGAATCTGAAGGTACTTTTCATTTCCGGCTATACCGGAGCCGGGGTTCTTCGCAGAGAGAAGATTGCGGATCTCAATGCGGCATTTCTGCGTAAACCATTCACGGCGGAGCAGTTAACTACGCAGGTACGGGCCTTGCTCGCGGCTCGCGATATTCAAACTGTACAATCGGGCGTCCAATAGCATTCTTTGCACAGTAACTTCTTCTGGGTGTATAAGTTTGATAGCGCCGAGGTGTGGCTTTCGTTACACTTCGCCAAAGCCGCGCCGAAAAGACGTGCGAATTCGTTTGCCCGGATTTTCCGGCTGCTCAATCGCGGTGAGATCGGGCCAGCATTGGCCGATGGCGTAAACCCCTCTTTGGCTGACGGTCGCGATATCTTTCGTGATCTGTCGCTCCATTCCGACAGCTTGGTAGGATAGGCATTCTGCCTGTCACAGCGGCAAACGAAAGGCGCGAACTCTGTTCCACGATGCCTGCGACGCTACTCTCGGTGCTGGTTCCGCTCTACAACGAGGAAGAGTTTGTTGCGCCGCTGATTGAGCGCGTGTTGCAGGCGCCGCTCCCGGACGGCATGGAGCGTGAAATCATCGTGGTGGATGACGGCTCGCGCGACGGATCGGCTGAAATCGTGGCCGAATTGGCGGCACGCCATCCAGAAGTGCGGTTGGTGCGGCACGAGCGCAACCGCGGTAAGGGGGCGGCCATCTGCACCGCCATTGAACTGGCGCGCGGAGACTATTCGATCATCCAGGACGCCGATCTGGAGTACGACCCGCGCGAGTACGTGAACCTGCTGCGCCCGCTGCTGGAAGGCAAGGCCGACGCGGTGTACGGTTCGCGCTTCATGATAGTGGGCGAGCGGCGCGTGCTCTACTTCTGGCACTCGGTGGCGAACAAGCTGCTCACCGAGTTCTGCAACTTGGTGGCGGACTTGAACCTCACGGATATGGAGACGTGCTACAAGATTTTCCGCACGTCGCTGCTCAAAAGCATTCCCATCGGCAGTCAGCGATTTGGCATCGAGCCGGAGCTCACCATCAAAGTTGCACGCCGTCAGGTGCGGATCTACGAAACGCCGATCAGCTACCACGGGCGGACTTACGAAGAAGGCAAGAAGATCGGGCTGAAGGACGCCATCGAAGCGCTGTACGTTATCTTGCGATACGCGTTCACCAATGACATTTACAAAGATTCCGGCCCGGACATTCTGCACGCGCTCTCGAAAGCGCCCCGATTCAATCGCTGGATGGGCGAGACCATACGGCCATACGTGGGCGAGCGGGTGCTCGAGATCGGCGCGGGGATCGGCAATCTGACGCGCGTGCTGGTGCCGCGCGTGAAGTGCTACGTGGCGGCCGATATTGATCAGGAGCACATGGCGCGGCTGGCGACGCGGTTCCAGCACCGACACAATCTTCATGTCCACCGCTGCGACTTATCGAATGCGGCCGATTTTGCCGATATGGCGGAGAGCATGGACACGGTGGTCTGCCTGAACGTGCTCGAGCACATCGAAGACGACATGCAGGGGCTGCGCAATATCCACTCGGCGTTGCGGCGGGATGGGCGCGCGATCGTGCTGGTGCCGCATGGGCAGGAGATCTTCGGTACGCTCGATGTCGCGCTCGGCCACTACCGGCGTTACTCGCACGAAGAGCTGAAAGGGAAAATGGAGCACGCCGGTTTCCGTGTGGAGAAGATTCTGGATTTCAACCGCATCTCGCGGCCGGGGTGGTACGTGAGTGGGAGGATCCTCAAGCGCACGACTCTGGGCGCCACGCAGATGCAGATGTTTGATCAACTCGTGTGGCTATGGCGGCGCATCGATCGGCACCTGCCTTGGCCGCCGACTTCGATTATCGCGATTGGGGCGAAGGCGTAGCGCGCGAGGACGCGGTAGGTGAAGACGCGGGGCGTGAAGACGCAGCGCGTGGGGCCGCCGCGCGAGTGGAAACCGTTTTCAACTCCGCCTGCAACACTTGCTCCAAGGGCGCGGTTTCGACGGGGCCGTTGTAGCGCTTCCCGTTCACGAAAATGGTGGGGGTTCCCTGCACACCCGCCTGCACGCCTTCGTCCACTTCCTTCTGCACGGCGGTCTTGTATTTGCCCGATTTCATGTCCATGGTGAAGCGGACCAGATCCAGTCCGGCGTCGGTGGCCCACTGATTGATCTTTTCAGGCGAGAGATCGCGGAAGTTGGCATAGAGCTTGTCGTGCATGGGCCAAAACTTGCCCTGCGCGTGGGCGGCGAGAGCGGCCTCGGCGGCGAACCCAGCCTGGGAATGCGTGTCCAGCGGAAATTGTTTGAACACCAGCCGAATGTCAGCGGGATGCTTGGCCATCAGTTCGTAAAGGCGGCCGACGGCCGCCGCGCAGTACGGGCACTGAAAATCGGAAAACTCGACGAGCGTGATGCGGGCGTTGGCGGGGCCTCTGACCGGGTCGCCGTCGATGGGTATCTTCACCGCCTCGTCCAGCACCGGCGGCGCTTCTTTCATGCGATGCTCGAGATCGGCGCGGATGGCCTCGGCTGTCTTTCCCTCGCGCAGCTCGCGCACCACCGTGGCGGCAAGGCCACGGCTGACGGCGCATCGTGGATCTTTCACGCGGCACTCGGCAATATGCATGGTGCAGCCGCAACTGCAGCTTTGCACGCGGATCAAGGTGAAGAGCGTTTGTTTCTGCGCAGCCGAAAGCCCGGTCTGATCGAGGCCCGGGAAGTCGGTGGCGGTCTGCCAGTTCGCGGGCGTCTGCGCGAACGCGGGGGCGAGGACGAGGCAGGCTACGGCGAAAGCATTGCGGACAGTGGTCATTGGGCTTAGAACGCGGTGCTAACTACCAGTCTACGCGAACCGACCCACAAAGTCGCGCAGCCAAGACTTTTCACCGCAGAGGCGCAAAGGGGCTGAGAAAAATCTAATTTACTTCAGTTGGGTCAGGAGCGGTTTGTAGCAGGCTGCGGCGAAAATTGACTCAGCCGCGATGAACGCGGATTCCACACGGATAAGACAAGACCACTTATTTTGTTTTCAATCGGCGGTAATTCGCGGTCCGCGTAGTTTTTCGTAGTCTTTTAAATCGGCTCGGAGCGAGCGGACCTTCTATTCCTGACTTCCTCGGCGTCCCGGCGGCTCAGCGTTGAAATCTCATTGACGGACTCAGTAGGTTTGACAGCACGACGCGATGGCGGCTATTCTCGTCGAGTGAATCACAGCGTGGTGATTCTGTTGCTTGTGCCGGCGGCGGCATGGGCGCAGACCGCGAACAATCCGCCCGATGCTGAAGCTGCTGCCGGCGGAGGTGCGGCGTTCCGGCCCTATTGCACGCCATGCCACGGGGTCCGCGGGGAAGGCGGCCGGGGACCCGATCTGACGCGCGGGGTTTACTCGGTGGGCGATACAGATGCGGATTTGTTTCGCACCATTGCCAACGGCGTTCCCGGTACCGAGATGCCCGGATTCGCCGCTGACTTGCGCGACGAAGACATCCGGCGCATCGTCGCTTTTATCCGCTCGATTGCGCGCCATGACGTGGCCGGCATCCCCGGCGATAAGGTGAAAGGCGAGAAGCTGTTCTGGGACAAAGGGGGATGCGGTGCGTGCCACGTGGTGAGCGGGCGCGGCGGCCGCATGGGTCCGGAGCTGACCAGAATCGGGCCGCAGCGCAGCCTGCAATATTTGCTCGATGCGGTCCTCGAACCGAGCAAAGACATGCTGCCGGGGTTCGCGACCATCACGGTGATCCGGCGCGACGGCACGAAACTGGTGGGAGTCGAGCGCGGCTTCGATAATTTTTCAGCGCAGCTGATGGATGTGGCCGGCAACTATTATTCTTTCCTGAAAAGCGATGTGCAGTCAGCGACGCGCGGCACTCGCTCGCTCATGCCGGATCAGTATGGCCGGCTGTTCACGCCCGCGGAGATTGACGACCTGCTGGCTTACCTGGTGAGCCTGCGGGGCGCGGAGACCGCACGATGAAAACGATGGCCGCGTTGTTGATAGTACTCTCGGCTGCGATCGCGGCTTCAACGGTCACCGAGCAGCAATTGCGGGATGCGCAGGCGGATGCGGCGACCTGGCTGACCTACGGCAAGAATTACCAGGGCTGGCGTTACAGTCCGCTGGCGGAGATCGACACGAATACGGTTTCGCGTCTTGCGCCGCGCTGGATTTATCAGACGAGCGTTGGCGGCAACCACGAAACCACGCCGCTGGTCTTCGGCGGCATGATGTACGTCACCAGCCCCTCGAACCATGCCTACGCGCTCGATCTGCTCACCGGAAAACAAATCTGGCACTACCACAAAGATCCGCCCGCGGGACTGAACCTGTGCTGCGGCCAGCCGAACCGTGGCTTCGCCGCGCTGGGCGATAAGCTTTTCAAAGTGAATGTTGAAGCGACGCTGGTGGCCCTGGATGCGCGGTCGGGCGCAGTGTTGTGGGAGCGGCAGATTGCGGATTACAAGAAGGGCTTCACTGCAACGGGCGCGCCGCTGATCGTAAAAAACAAAGTACTCGTGGGGATCGCGGGCGCGGAGTTCGGTACGCGTGGTTTCATCGATGCCTACGATGCCGAGACGGGCGAGCGCGCTTGGCGCTTTTACACCGTCGCAGCCCAGGGCGAGCCTGGCGGAGAAACCTGGGCGGGCGACTCCTGGCAGCGCGGCGGCGGGTCCACGTGGATCACCGGAACTTACGACCCCGATTTGAACCTGATCTATTGGGGCACGGGCAACCCCGGGCCGGGCATGGATGGCGACGTCCGCGCCGGCGACAATCTATACACATGCAGCCTGGTGGCGATCAATGCCGACACCGGCAAGCTCAAGTGGCATTTCCAGTTCACGCCGCACGACACGCACGATTGGGACGCCGTGGCCGACCCGGTGCTGATCGATCTGGCGATCAAAGGGCAGACGGTGAAGGCCGTGGTGCAGGCCAATCGCAACGGTTACTTTTATGCGGTCGATCGCACCAACGGAAAATTCCTTCTGGCTTCGCCGTATACCAAAATCACCTGGGCGACCGGCATGGGGGCGGATGGCCGTCCGCTTGTGGTGCCGGGAATGGAACCGTCCGAAACCGGAACCAAAGTCTGCCCGGGACTGGGCGGCGGGCACAACTGGTCGGCGACGGCTTACAGCCTCGACACGAAGCTCTTCTACTTCGGCACGGCCGATGGTTGCGAGATATTCTTCCGCACCAAGCAGGTGTTTCGAGAGGGGCAGTGGTATCAGGCGAGCACCGAGTCTGCGGTTCCGAACGAGCCGCTGACTGGCGCGGTCATAGCCGTGGATCCGGCGACCGGAGCAACACGCTGGCGTTACGACTTGCTGACGGAACATGCGGCGGGCATGCTGGCCACGGGCGGCGGGCTGGTTTTCACCGGCGACGCTCAGGGCTATTTCACCGCCCTAGACGCACGCACCGGCAAACCGCTCTGGAATTTTCAAACCGGCGGCGGCCTCGGCGCGCCCGCAATCACTTACACCGTGCACGGAAGGCAGCAAATTGCCGTGGCCGCCGGATCCTCGATCATCACCTTCCAGTTAGTTGACGGAAAGTGAACCCGGATGGACGAGCTTCTCGCCTGGCGTAAAGAATTTCCCATACTCGAATCTGTTGTCCACATGATCAGCCACTCGCTCGGCGCCATGCCGCGGCGCGCCTCCGCGCGCCTGCAGGAGTACGCCGAGACATGGTCGACGCGCGGCATCCGGGCATGGGAAGAAGGCTGGTGGGAGATGCCGCGCACCCTGGGTGACCTGGTGGGCCGCATTATTGGCGCGGCGCCGGGCGAAGTGGTCTTGCAGCAGAACGTCTCGACCTGCGTGGCGACGGTGCTGTCCTGTTTTGACTGGGCGGGCCGCCGAAACAAGATCGTTTCGGAAGCTCTCAACTTTCCGTCGAATCTGTACCAGTATCACGCTCTCGAGAAGCTAGGAGCGCGCGTGGTGACGGTGCCATCGGAAGACGGTGTCACAGTGCCGCTCGACCGCATGCTGGCAGCGATCGATGGCGAAACGCGGCTGGTGTCTGTCTCGCACGTACTGTTCAAGAGCTCATTTATTCAGGATCTCGCGGCTCTCATCCGGCGCGCGCATGAGGTGGGTGCGCTGGTGCTTGCGGATATCTATCAGTCCGCCGGGACGGTGCCGGTGGATGTGCGCGCGGTCGGGGTGGACTTCGCGACTGGCGGCTCGGTCAAATGGCTGTGCGGCGGGCCGGGCGCGGGTTACCTCTACGTGCGCCGTGATCTCTGGCCGCAGCTCGAGCCGCGCTTCACGGGATGGATGGCGCACAAGCAGCCGTTCGCCTTCGACGCCGGAGACATCGATTACGCCGGGGATGCTTTCAGGTTTTTGAACGGCACGCCCGCGATCCCGGCGCTTTACGCGGCGCAGTCCGGGTACGAAATCATCGCCGAGGTGGGGGTCGCGCGGATTCGTGAGAAATCCATGCGGCAGACGGCGCGCCTGATTGCGCTGGCCGAGGAAGCCGGCTTCTCGGTTCGTTCACCCCGCAATCCCGCCGAGCGAGGGGGCACGGTGGTCATCGATGTCCCCAACGGCGCCGAAGTTACGCAAGAGTTGCTGCGCCGCAATTTCCTGTTGGATTACCGCCCGGGCGGGGGCATTCGCGTGGCGCCGCATTTCTACTCGAAAGACGAAGAGCTGGAGCTGACGATTCAGGAGATGCAGGCGATCGTGAAGTAGGGCGGACCTCCTGGTCCGCAGCCGACCTCCCGGTCGGCTCAGTTCCCAAGAGAACTCGACCGTTCGTCTCCCACTATCACCTTCCGTGACGTTCTACCGCCGACGTCTACCCCACCTCTATCGGGCCGATCAGCCCATATTCCTGACATGGCGTCTCTACGGCAGCCTACCGCCAAATCGCTGCTTCCCGGCGGCCGGCGTCACCTCTGGAAAAGCGCTTGCTGTCTTAGACTGTGCGAACGTCCTCGATCGGTACACGCTGCATGCGTTTGTCGTGATGCCGCATCATATTCACATGCTCGTGAGCCCCAACATCCCGCTTTCGCAGGTCACCCAAACACTCAAGAGTCTTACCGCGAAGCGGGCGAACCAAATGCTGGCGCGTACGGGAAATCCTTTCTGGCAAGAGGAGAGCTATGACCATCTGGTTCGAGATTCCGCAGAGTGGGAGCGCATCAAGTTCTATATCGAGCAGAATCCAGTACGCGCGGGGTTGGTGAAGGAAGCGAGCCAGTACCGGTGGTCAAGCGCGGGGTGGGCGACCGGGAGGTCGCCAGCGGACCAGGAGGTCCGCCCTACTTTGTAGGCCAAGGGTGGCTGCGGCGTGACTGTTAAGCTAGCGCCGGCACGCCCAAACTCTTGGCCTTGAGCGGCGACATGGCGGCTTCGGGGCAATAGCGCGCGATCATCTCCTTGGCCAGTTCGGCGCGGCGCACGCGTTCGCGCGATAGCGCAATCACCGTGTTCTCCAGGTGCGTGCCGCTGGGGTACACATCGGGTGAGTTGCGCAATCCGAATTTGAGATAGATGGGCGAGGCGACGCGGATCAGCTCCGGGATATCGTAGTAGCGCAGAAAACCGCCGATATTGTCCGGAGCTTCCACATAGAAATCGATGGGCGTGTCGATGGCCGCGCGGATGGCTGAAATCTGCGGGATGGTGAGATCCGAGGGAATGTTGATGGTATTGGCGCCCAGCAGTTCGATGATGCGCGCCGAGGCTGGATTGGTGGGCGCCATCATCACGGAAGTCTTGATGATGAGATCGATGGGAAGTTCGCCGGCGGCGCGCATGTTAGCCACGATCTGCAGGATGCCGATATCGGAAACCAGCACGCTGCGCAAGCCCAGGCGGACGCCGCGCTTGACGTCCTCCATGGCGAAGACCAGTTGATCGGCGCCGCGCAGAGAGAGTCCCAGGGATTTGCCGGCAGCGGAGAATACCTGCGCGCCGATATCGAATGTGGCCCGAGGGCCGATGAACAGATTGACTTCGATGCCGGCCTTGCGTCCCAGGTCAAGCATCTCGGAGATCTCGGCGTCGGTCATGAGCATGATGCCGCTGCCCTGGCTTACGCGGTGCACGGGCACATGGCGCTCCTGGGCTTCGCTCAAGACGGCGGCCAGCGCGCGCGGACCTTCGGTCGAGGGGATCTCGATCCGGTACTGCCCGCCATCGGGAAACCGCTTAATAGAGCTGGGGGAATCCGCGGGGTCGTGGCCCGGCAATCCGCGGCGTTCCAAAAATTCGCGCGAGCTGTTCATGGTTCAATTCCTTCCTGTAATTGATAGCCGCATTCAGCGACAGGTGCATGCAGCACTTCCGCCGCGTGCCCGTGCAGCGCGAAGACCTGCCGCACCAAGTCGCACACCGGCTCGTAACCGCGTTCGAAAAATACCAGGATAGACGGTCCGGCGCCGCTCAGCGTGCAGCCGAGCAGTCCGGGCGCCCGCAGTTTCAGAATGTCCTCAAGGCCGGGCACGAGCGGGGCGCGATATGGCTGGTGAAACTTATCTTCAAGCGCCGCAGGGAAGGCGCTGGTTGTGCCGGTGGCGAGCGCGGCGACCAGCAAGGCCGCCCGCTGCACGTTGAAAATGGCTTCCGCGCGCGGATAACAATCCGGCAATACCGAACGCGCCTGCACGGTGGGCAGCATGAAGTCCGGGACCACGACGCCGACGCCGAAATGCGCCGGCATATTCAAGCGCACGGTGCGCGCCACGCCGCCGGAATCGATGGCACTGGCCACGATCGAGCCCAGCACGCAGGCGGCAACGTTATCTGGATGGCCTTCGAGGCGTGCGGCTTCGTCCAAAATACGCAACGGTTTCCAGCGCAGGTCGAGCAGCCGGTCGGCAATGACCACGCCCGCGGTGAGCGCAGCCGCGCTCGATCCAAGGCCCTTGCCGATAGGGATCTCGTTATGGATACGCAGATCGATGGGCGCCATGGACATTCGCATGTCGCGCGCCACGGCCAGGGCGGTTTGCCAGATCAGGTTGTCAACGCTGGTGGAAATCGTGTCCGCGTCGCGGCCTTCGACTTCAATCGAAAGCTGCCGGCTCTGGCGAAAGCGGCATTCCAGGTAGAGGCTGAGCGCGAGACCCAGCGCATCGAAACCGGGTCCGAGGTTGGCGCTGGAGGCCGGCACGCGGAGCGAAGTCCAGGGCATCATGTTATAGCGTAGGACAGGCGTCCCTGCGTGTCCATTGCGAGTGCACCGGGCGTTCGACAGGCGGAAGCGCCGTCCTACTTCCTACGCCCCTCTATCTACGCCGTTACCCCAGCCTCTTCGATGATGAGCTCGCCTTTGTCCGCATCCAGCTCCGCCATCACCCCTAGAGGCAACGTGAGCTGGTCGTCGGTGTGACCGATGGTCAGTCCCGAGAGCACAGGCACTCTCAGCCGGCCCAGGATTTCGTCTACCACTTCGCCCACCGAGAGCGTGGATTCGTACGACGGCTTGAAATCGCGCGGGCGGCAGTCCTGGCATTCGCCGAAGATAATGCCCGCGGCGCCCGAGAGCTTGCCTGCCAGGCGCAACTGCGTCAGCATGCGATCGATGCTATAGGGTTGCTCGTCGACATCTTCGAGGAACAGAGTGCGCCCGCTGGTTTCAATCTCGTAGGGCGTGCCCATGGTGGTCGAGATCAGCGTGAGGTTGCCGCCGGTCAGCGGTCCGCGCGCCCGGCCGGGGCGAACCGTACGCAGCGTGTGCGCGGGCCGCAAGGGGTCGGAGTCGGGCGGGTTGGTGATGCGGCCGAGCGGCTCAGTTTCGAACAGCGCCTTCCGAAAATAAGTCTGGGTGTATGGCGTGAAGCGGGAAAGCGTGATGGGTCCATGAAACGTCACCAGGCGCGCGCGTTTCTGAATGGCCAAGTGCAACGCGGTGATATCGCTATAGCCGAGGAAGATTTTCGGATGGTTCCGGATCAGGTCGTAGTCGATGGCATCCAGCAACTGCGCCGCCCCGTAGCCGCCGCGAATCGCGAAGACAGCTTTGACCTCGGGATCACGGAACATGGCGTGCAAATCCTCAACGCGGTCTTCGATGCCGCCTCCCAGGTATCCTTCGCGCCTGCGGACGTTCTTTCCGAATTTCGGAACCAGACCGAAGTAGCGCGCCGTACGCTCGGCCAGCGCCAGCCGGTCGGGATCGGAGACATAACTGGAGGGCGTGATCAGACCCACGGTGTCGCCGGGGCGAAGGGCCTTGGGGCGAATCAGCTTCCGCTCGGCAGCGGCACCAAGGGGCAACGTAGACACCGTCCCCATCGTCCCAAGAAAACCGCGGCGGGTCATTAATCGCGCGCCCTGGCGGTCGATTCGCGCACCACCAATTGCGGCGAGATCTGATATTCCGCGCCCATGCGCGTGGTGTCGCTCAGCGAGGCCAGCAGCGCTTCAAAAGCCTTGCCGGCGATCTCTTCGCGCGGCAGACGGACGGTAGTCAGCGGCGGCTCGGTGAATTCCGCCAGGGCGATATCGTCGAAACCCACGACCGAGATATCGTCCGGCACGCGCAGCCCTTTCCGGCGGATGGCGCGCAGCGCGCCGAGGGCGGTCAGATCGTTGGAAGAGAGCACGGCGGTTGGCAGCGGGGTTCGCTCGAGCATGCGGCTCATGGCCTGGAACCCGCCGTCGATGCGATGGTTGCCGGTCTCGATCCAGGCCGGGTCCCCCATGCCACGCTTCTGCATGGCCTTCAAAAAGGCCGACTGCCGGATGCGCGCCGATTTCAGATCCGCCGGGCCGCCGATGAAAGCCACGCGCCGGTGCCCGAGCCCGATCAAGTGTTCGACCGCCTGCGAAATGCCGCTGGCATAATCGACCATGATGTTGCTGATGTGTTTTTCCACCGTGCCTACGTCCAGAAACACCATGGGGATGTCGCGGCCGGCAAGCTCCTGGGTGAAGGAGCGGTCCATCTCCGAAGTCATGATCGCTACCGCGTCAACTTTGCGTTCCAGCATGCGGCGGACGGCGGTCGCCATGCGGGACGAATCGTATTCGGTGTTACTGAGCAGGACCTCATAGCCCTTTTGTGTGGCGGCGTCTTCGAAGCCCTTCACCAGCTCGGGAAAGAACGGGTTGGTGATATCGGAGACGATGAGCCCCACAATACGGCTGCGGCCGGACACGAGCGACCGGGCGTGCGTGTTGGGAAAATATTTCAGTTCTTCGATGGCCTGCCGCACGCGCCGCGCGGTGCCTGGCCTGACGGACAGGTTGTTGATGGTGCGCGAAACCGTTGCTGTCGAAACCCCCGCCCGTTTCGCTACTTGCCGGATATCCATGGTGTACGTGTGGTCTGGCGCTCCTGGGTGTCAGCTCCAGCCTTCTGCATATTTTAGACGCAAACCATGCCGGTGTCGGCAGCAAAGTGGATATATATTTAGAACGCGGGTGAAGCTGCCCGCTGGATTCGATCTATGCGCCTGTTTCTCCTAATATGTCTGGCTGCCGCGAGCGCCCTTGGACAATCCGTCGGCGATTCCTGGCGAGGGGCGGGCGTGATCGACGTCAGCCAGTCGCCTCACGTAAAACTTCACTCGGTTCCCATCCGTGCGGTCCGGCTGGACGAGGGCTTCTGGTCGGCGCGCATGCGCATCAACGTGGAGCGCAGCATCCCGACGATGCTCGAAGAGCTGGAACAGCACGGGATCGTGGACAACTTCCGCCGGCTCTCCGGAGGCAAGCAGGCGCCACGCCGCGGGCCGTTGTACAGCGATTCGGACATTTACAAGTGGATGGAGGCGGTAGCTTACGTACTCGAATCTGAAGACCGGCCGGATCTGCGCGCAACTTTCGACCGCCTGACGGACGAGATCCTGGCCGCGCAGGAACCGAGCGGGTACCTGAATACGTACTATGTCGACGAGCGCACGGACAAGCGGTTCGCCGAGATGTATCGCTCGCACGAGCTGTATTGCCTGGGCCACCTGTTGCAGGCGGCGATTGCGTACTACCGCTCGACCGGCAACCGGAAACTGCTCGATGGCGGCATCCGGTTCGTGAACTACATGGTGGAGAACTTCGGGCCGTCCAAGCGCCCGGCGCTCACCGGACATCCCGAATTCGAGATGGCGCTGGTTGAGTTGTACCGCACCACGGGTGACCGGAAGTATTTGGATTTCGCAGGCTACCTGCTGAGCGGCTTGGAGCGCGAGCGCCTGCATCTGACTGACGGCCAGGTACAGTACATGTTCAGCGGGATTCCCTTCACGTTGCGCCGGCACTTCGAAGGGCACGCCGTGCGCGCCATGTATGCGTCTTCGGGCGCCACCGACTACTACGCCGAGACCGGAGACGCGGCCTACTGGAGCACGCTCGAGCGATTGTGGAGCGATCTGTCGAACCACAAGATGTACATCACCGGCGGCGTAGGATCGCGCGAAGCCGGCGAGTCGATCGGCGAGGCCTACGAGCTTCCAAACGCGCAGGCTTACGGCGAAAGCTGCGCGGCCATTGGCAACATGATCTGGAACTGGCGCATGCTGGCGGTGACCGGCGAGGCGCGGTTCGCCGATGTAATTGAACGGGCGCTTTATAACGGCATCAACTCCGGGATGTCGCTCTCCGGCACGCTCTACTGCTACCGCAATCCACTCGAATCGGCCGGTGAAAAGATCCGCAACGAATGGTACGACACCACCTGCTGCCCGCCCAATCTGGAGCGCACGCTGGCCGCCCTGCCGGGCTATTTCTATAGCACCAATGCCGCCGGCGTTTATGTGAACCTTTACGACAATTCGCACCTGGACTGGCATCTGGAGAACGGCGCGGGCCTCAAAATCGAACAGAAAACAAAATATCCGTGGAGCGACACAGTCGAGCTCACCCTAACGCCTGCGGCGTCGTCGGAGTTCAGCGTGTTCCTGCGGACGCCGGGCTGGTCCCGCTCCACCGAGTTCACGGTGAACGGCAAGCCTGCGTCAGGCGTCGCCAAAGCTGGCCACCCCGGCGGCGGCTCTGCTAACGCCGGGCGGTACTTTGAGATACGCCGCCAGTGGCGCGCCGGGGACCGCGTCGTCGTCAAGTTCGATATGGCGGCACAGTTGGTGCGCGCCAACCCCCTGGTGCGCGAAGATGCCGGGCGCGTGGCCGTCCAGCGCGGCCCGGTGGTGTACTGTATCGAATCGCCCGACCAGCCTGCGCTCAGCTCGCTGTTCGACATCGAACTGGTATCGCCGGCCGAGGCGTTTCGCGAGGAGTTTCGGCGGGACCTGCTAGGCGGTGTTACGGTACTGCGCCACCGCGGCGTGGTGGCGGAAAAGCCGCTGGCCGACGAGCCGCTCTATCAGGCTGTCGCCAAGGCCGCTCGCTCGCCGGTGAAGCCGGTCGAGCTGACGCTGATTCCGTATTACGCGTGGGCCAATCGGGGGCTGACGTCTATGGAAGTATGGATACCTCTGTATCAGGATGGGCGGTAGCCAAGGGGCCTCTCAAGACCGCGGCCACGATTGGATGGCGCGTTGGGCGGTGCAGGTGGAACGGGTTACGCGGGCAGCGGCACGCGGTAGACTTCGCCGGTTTCCGCCACCGAAAACCAGAATTCGCGGTTCCAGATGGTCATGCCATGCGGTTGCAGGACGACCCCATCTTTCAGCGGCGCTTCTGGCGGCAACATGAGTTGCATCAGGATTCTTCCGCTGGCTGGGTCCATTTTGAAGAACGACCGGTAAATGCTCTCGGCGCACCAAAGGGCGCCGTCCGGGTCCCAGCCGATGCCGTGGGGCCGCACGCCGGGGGCGGGGAAAGAGCGTTTCGTCGAGCCGTCTTCGGGATTGACCACGAAAATACGCACTGCGGGCGGCACCGCCACAAACAACTCGCCATTTCGCCACTCGAGACCGTGAGCGCCGGTAGGCTGCGGGTGTCCCTCGCGCGGACCCCACTTCACCAATCCCGAACCGGGGCTGGGCAGCTTCTTCAGAGTGCGCCCAGTTTGCGCATGGATGCTCACCAGCAGGCGATTGTAGGTAGACGCAATCCACAGCGCCGAGCCATCGAACGTGATGCCGCTTCCTTTGTCGGTTTCGGTATCGAACTTCCGGATGACGCGGCCACCCTTGTAATCGACAAGCGCGACGCGATTGGTGGCCTGGTCGAGAATCCACAAGCCTTCAGGAGTGGCCTGCAAGCCGTTTGGCGCGGCTCCCGGTGTTCGAAACGCGCGCTCCACCCGTGTCGCGATCTGCGTCGGGAAGCTCGGTGCGGTTTCGGCAGCAGCGCGCAGCGGCAGGCACGGCAGCGCCGCGAATTTCAGCAAGTCGCGGCGTGCAAGCATGCTTTTCACTTTCCTATCGGGTTTCGAGCTGGACTAACTGATCGGATTCCGCGCGTTCGGCGGGACCCATCAGGGTCTGCGGTCCACGCCAGAAATCCATATAAGAGGTGTAATGCGAGCAGGCCACCGTGCATCGCGGCGCGCAGCTTTTTGCCGTGACATACTCGCGGCGGATGTCTTCGACGGTGTATTGTTCGAGCGGTTTGGCCGGGTAGCCGCGCTGCTGTGAACAGTAGTGCACCAGGCCGTCTTCGCAAATGTACAGATACCGCGCGCCCGAGCGGCAGCGCCACTCGTTGGGACGGCCGTTAGCGATATTGTCCTGGAAAAAGTTAAGTTGCGCGTAACTGCGCTTGGCCATGCGCTTCATCCGCAGATAGACCTCGCGCTCTTCGGGCTTGAGCGGCTGCAACTGGCCGTCACCATCGTGAATGATGCCGATGGTCGAAGTGAATCCCAGCTCGACGGCGCGGCGGCCCACTTCGAGCGCGTCTTTAGGGTTGTGAATTCCGCCGCCCACCACGGAATTAATGTTGACGTGAAACTCCGCGTGTTCGGACAGCAACTCAAGCTTCTTGTCCAACACCTTCAGGCTCTTTTTCGAAACGTCGTCGGGCCGGACGTTGTCGATGGAGATCTGCATATGCTCCAGGCCGGCTTGATTCAGGCGGCGAATACGGTCCGCAGTGAGCAGATAACCATTGGTGATCATGCCCGCCATAATCCCGTGACTGCGAATGCGCGCAATGATGTCATCGAGATCAGGATGCAGCAGCGGCTCGCCTCCGCTCAAGGTGATGATGGTGGTCCGCAACTCCGCCAGGCGGTCGAGGCGACGGTGCATGACATCCAGCGGCACCGGCGGCGAGAAATCGTCGTACTCATTGCAGTACGCGCAGGCGAGATTACACCTGCGGATCGGGATGATGTGCGCCAGCACGGGATGATCGGTGGAAAGCACTCCCTTGACGACCATCATGAACTCGCGGGAGCGCCGGTGCGTGGCTTTCCAACTTCGCCGGAAACGGAAGCCCAAATCTGCCATAGTTGTCAGGAGCTAATTAATTTAACCACAGGTGTGCCGGAATTGAGAGGCGCATAATTTAAGTGGCGCATTTTCAGTTCGGATTTGTGATTTTCACCACTTGAATGAATAAGATAGCAGAAACCAAAGAAGCCCGCGCGCCCACCTTACACTCCGTCTCGCTCGTGGTGGATGCTTCTCCGCTGCTCCTCCGCAGCGCAGGGGTGAAGAACTATGTGTACTACTGGGCGCGTAGCCTGGCCGAGCATGCGGGTCCGAACAGGCTTTCGCTGTTCCCATTTCTGCGCCTCCCCGACGGCATCGCACACCAAACCTCGATCCTCGGCCCAGCGGCAACCTGGGAGAGGCTGGGACTGCTATTTGCCGCCAAGCTCTCGCCCTATCCGATTTTGAACTGGTTGACGCCCGCCTCCGAAATCTTTCACGCTTCCCATCTGGCAGTGCGTCCGCCAGACAAGAGCCGCCTGACGTCCACCATCTACGACATGACCTGCTGGCTGATGCCCGAACTCCACATTGCAGGCACGGTGAAAGCGTCCGAACAGATTGCCGCCCGGTTGTTCCAACCTGCGGCGGGGCTGATTGCCATATCGGAATGCACGCGCGCCGATGCGGTCCGTTTGCTGGGCCTTCGGCCAGAGAAGATCGAAGTGATCTATCCAGGTATTGCGCCCGCATTCTTTGAGGCCGGGCAAGAAGCGTCGCAAGCCGTCGCCCGGCGCTATGGATTGCCCAAGCCCTACGCCCTGTACGTGGGGAGCATTGAGCCGCGGAAGAATCTGGGCATTCTACTGGATGCTTGGCTGGATCTGGCGCCCGATATACGCGACGAGTTTGAACTCGTCGTCGCGGGTCCATGGGGATGGGGCGACCGCTCGGTTTACGGCCGCCTGCTGGCCGGGATTCCGGGTGTGCGGTATCTCGGTTATGTGCCCGAGGCCGATCTGCCGGCGCTGACCGCCGCGGCTGCAATTTTCGCATACGTTTCGCTCTATGAAGGCTTCGGTTTGCCGGTGGGGCAGGCGATGGCGGCCGGTGTTCCAGTCCTTACGTCGAACGTTTCTTCGCTACCTGAACTGGTGGGTGATGCGGGCCTGGTTGCCGATCCGCGCAGCCGCGAGGAGATTCGCGCAGCGCTCGAACGGCTCCTGCTGACGCCTTCGCTGCGGTCGCAGTTGAGCGAATTGGGACGCAGGCGCGCGCGCCAGTTCACGTGGGCCGAGTGCGCACAAAAGTCCTGGAAGTTTTTTGAGCGCGTGGCATCCTGAATCAACCTTACCCGCCAGTGCGCGCTGAGATTCTTTACGGCCGGCGACCCCTAGTTTGTTCCATATGTTTCTGCGGTGCGGCGATCTTACTGGTGCGCCATTTACCTTTGTGACTACTCCACCGACCTATGTCAGCCCGATGTCGCAAATTCGGGATAAAGATTCCCGAAAGCGAACAGCTAACTGATTTCACATCGTCGCGTCCTAACATCCGATGACGAGTAACCTCATCGCGCAAAACCGATCGCGTGGCCACGAGTTTGAATAATTTTGCGCCGCTCTATCGCGCACGCCATCGGTACTCCCAATCGGAAGCTCTGCTGAAACGCGCATTGGCTATCTGGGAGAAAACGCTGGGGATGGATCATGCTGAGACGGCGTCCAGTCTCAATAATCTGGCGGACGTTTATCGCCTGGAAAGGCGGTTTGCGGATGCGGAGCCGCTGTACCGGCGTGCGCTGGCTATCAAGGAGAAAGCACTTGGCCCGGAGCACCCGACGTGGCCACGAGCTTGAATAATGTCGCGCAATTTCTCCGCTTGGAAGGTCGCGTGGACGATGCAACAGCCATGTACAGGAGAGCCATCCCGGTAGGAGAAAAGTTTGGGTCCGGAACATCCGGCGGTAGCCACCGGACTCAACAACCTCGCCCAGATCTGTGTGGCGAAACACGAATACGCCGAAGCGGAGTCCATGATGCAGCGCGCTGTCGCAATATCGGAGAAGGCGTTAGGCCCCGATCACCCGGACCTGGTGACACCGTTGAAGAATCTGGCTACCGTATACCACCTAGAATCCCGATATGCAGCGGCCGAGCCGTTGTACCAGCGCGCGCTCAGCATACTCGAGAAAAGCGCCGGGGAGAGCGCCGAGGCGGTGGAAGCCATGGGTGAACTCGCGGATTTATATCGTGCGCAACGCCGCAATACGGAAGCTGAGTTGCTTTACGAGCGCCTGATCCCGGTTCAAGAGACGCTGCTGGGACGCGAGCATCGTGAGGTAGCGGGCAGTCTCTTCCTTCTGGCGAAGCTCTACCGCCAGGACGGGCTTTATGATAAGGACGAGCCGCTCTACCGGCGCTCGCTTGCCCTTCTGGAGAAAGAACAGCCCGCGGAAGGAGCCGTGCTCGCGCGCGGTCTCAAGACGTTCGCCGCCATGTTGCGGCACATGAAACGCAAGCCCGAGGCGGTGGCGCTCGAAGCGCGCGCCAAAGCCATCCTGCATGGACAGGCGCCAGGGTCGGCATCCGCCGCCTCACTCGTGAACTAAGAAATTATTGTAAAAGGTTGTTTTGGAGGCCGCTTGCTAAGCACGCGGCGGTAAGAGCCCTTGATATCAACGCATGCTTCCAAGCCACGACGATTGGGAGTGGTGAGTCAGCGTTTTGCAACAAGATCCTGAATTAGTCAGGGTGGCGGATCGCTAACTTCGATTGACTCGGCGTTAGCTTCTGTTTCGGGAACGGGTATTCCCGGAAACGGACACTAATAAGTCCGGCATTATTACATCATCATGTGTTGCGTTTTAGTTACTTTGTGCGGATAACCACGAAGCAGGTCAGACTTTTTTCTGTTTGAACAGGGTGAGTGAGAACTTCGTAATCGGGAGAGATGAATCGCGCAGTCATGAGTGTCTGCGCTAGGGAGAAAGTATATGTGCCGCCGATTGCGTTGGCCGTTATGCATTTCCATTTTTTCCGTCTTCACCGCTGCGCGCGCAGATCAGACTCTATGGGAGCAGTACATGGACCAGGTGCGAACTCTTCGCCAGCAAGGGGCACTTGCCGCCGCCGAGAAGGCCGCGCTGGCCGCGGTTGGCGAAGCCCAGAAGTCCGGGCTCGAAGATTCCCATCTGGCGAAAAGCTGGAATAATCTAGCCACAATTTATTTCGACGCCGGGCGCTACGCGGAAGCCGAAAAATTCTTCGCGCTCGCAACGCATCGTTGGGAGCGTCTCTACGCTGCCGATAGCGTCGAAGCCGCGAAAGGCCTCAACAATCTGGCGGTCCTCTACTTGAAGACCAGCCGGTTCAAGGAGGCGGAATCGCTGCTGTCGCGAGCCTTGGCCATCCGCGAAAAAGCGCTTTCGCCCGAGCATCCCGATGTTGCCGAGACGGTCGACAATCTGGGGCAAGTGTACCGGGCGCAGGGACGCTATGCCGAGGCCGAGCCACTCTACCGGCGCGCGATCGGCATCTGGGAAAAGAAGTTAGGTCCGGAGCACGTGAAAGTCGCGATGGGACTCAACAACCTGGCGGTGATGTTCCTCGACCAGGGCCGCTACGCGGACGCCGAGCCGCTATTCAAACGCTCGCTCTCAATTACCGAAAAGGCGCTGGGTCCCGAACATACCGCCGTGGCGCCCGCCCTGAATAATCTAGCGGAGGTGTACCTTTTGCAAGCCCGCTACGGCGAAGCCGAACGGCTGTACGCGCGCTCGCTGGCCATCAAGGAGAAGGCGCTTGGCCCCGACCACACCGACGTAGCCATCGGTTTGAATAATATAGCCCAGCTTCATCGCGCACGTCATCAATATGCGGAAGCCGAGCCGTTGCTGCGTCGCGCTCTGGCCATCCGCGAGAAAGCGTTTGGGCCGAACAACGCGGATGTAGCCATCAGTCTGAACAACCTGGCGGACGTCTACTGCCAGGAGAACCGTCTTACGGAGGCTGAACCGCTATACCGCCGCGCCCTGCATATTTGGCAGCAAACGCACGGCGAGGATCATCCCAGCGTGGCCACAAGCCTCAATAACCTGGCCCAGTTCCTGAGCCTGGAAGGCCGCCACGGCGAGGCGGCGGCGATGTATCGCAAGGCCATTGCCATCTGGGAAAAGACTCTTGGGCCGGAATATCCCACGATCGCCACAGGGCTCACCAACCTGGCTCAGGTCTATGTGAGCCTGCATGACTACTCGGAAGCGGAGTCTGTGACGCGGCGCGCCATTGCCATCCGGGAAAAAGCCCTGGGGCCGAATCACCCGGATCTGGAGACGGCGCTGAAGATGCTGGCGCAGATTTACCACATCGAATCGCGGTACGCGGCCGCCGAACCGCTTTACCGCCGGGCTCTCGCGATTCTGGAAAAGAGGGGCATTCGCGACGACGCCGAAACCGCGGACGTGATGATGGATCTGGCGGAGTTATATCGTGCGCAGCGCCGTAATACGGAGGCCGAAGCGCTTTACGAAGGCCTCATTCCGATAGCTGAAAAGACGCTGGGGCTGGAACAACCGGCGCTCGCCTCCCGCCTCTACAATCTGGCAGAACTTTACTCGCAAGACGGGATGTACGATAGGGCCGAGCCACTCTACCGGCGTACGCTGGCCATTCTGGAGAAGAAGCAACCTGATCAGGGCACTGCGCTCGCGCGCAGCATGAAGACCTTCGCCGCCATGTTACGGCACATGAAGCGCAAAGCGGAAGCGGTGTCACTCGAAGCTCGTGCCAGTGCCATCCTACGGCAGCAGGCGCTCCTGGCGTCGAACGGACGATAGGGGGTGGGCAAATCCTCCCGCGCTAATCGAGGCGCGATGGTGATGATGCCCGCTACGACCAAGAGTCCTCCGGCGCTTTTCGGCCAGGTCAGCCGCGCCCCTAAGAAGAGGGCGGCGAGGACGATCACGAGCGCCACGCTGAGCTTGTCAATGGGAGCCACGCGCGTACGCGGGGCCGGCTTGCAGCGCGCTCGGCGTTCTTGCCGCTCTCACGGCGATCCTGGCCAAATTGGGGGTCGCCGCCTTGGACGCGAATGTAGCGGCTATCCGGACCTCCGTAGTGGTCGTTCTTACCTGACTGATTGCGTATGCCATGCGCCAGCCCGACAGCTTTCAGGCATTTCCCAGCAAAACCTGGCTGTTTCTGGCGCTCTCGGTCTAGCGACCAGCCTCTCGTGGCTATGCTATTTAAGTCAACCAAGTCATTTCCTTTCAGTATGCCCGGAACCGCGCCGCCGGAACGAACAAAGGGACGTGCCGCCCGACGCGAAGAGCCGGAACCATACTTCCATCGCTCCAGGCCCGAAAATGCGTCACAGGGGCACGCCGCAAGCTCCGCGCCGGGGCCACAGCGTTACACTAAATGCAGACGCCACAGACTTTTTGCGCATGTGGAACGTCATTCCACAAGGAGCCTGAGCATTGATTTTTCGGGCGGTCGAAGACCCCGACCTGATACGCAAGGCGCGCCGGGGAGACGTGGAGGCGTATAACCTCCTGATTTCCCGATGGGAAAAGCGCGTCTACAATTACCTGCTGCGTATTGTGGGCGATCGCGAAGACGCGCTGGATCTCAGCCAGGATGTTTTCTTGAAGGCCTATCAGAACCTGCGGAAGCTTGACGATCCGGCGCGGTTTGCGCCGTGGCTGTTTCGCATCGCTCACAACGAAGCCTTTTCCTCGTTCCGCAAGAAGCGGCCGGAGGGAGAGACGGTGCCGCAGTCGGGTTTCGCCGGCGACGACATTCCCGCAAATGTTTCGCCGGCATTTCCCATCGAGCTTTCGATTGCCGTTACCACCGCCTTGGGCAAGCTGCAAGCCGACCAGCGCGAGGCCGTGATCCTGAAGATTTACCAGGGATTCAAGTTCGAGGAAATGGCCGAAATCCTTTCCTGCCCGGTTTCGACCGTGAAATCGCGGCTCTATACGGCGCTCGACGTGCTCAAGACGCAACTGGCTCCCGCAAAAAGCAGAGGTGTGACATGAGTTGTTCGCCATTCGATTTACGCGATTACCTTTTGGATGAACTGGCGGAGAAGGAACGCCGCCAGGTGAATCAGCACGTGCGAAGCTGCGGCGGCTGCCATGAAGAGCTGGAGCGGCTGCGCATTACGCACACGACGCTGCTCGCCTTGCGCGAAGAAGAGGTCCCGCAGCGCATCGGGTTTGTCTCCGACAAGGTGTTCGAGCCCTCGCCCGCGCGCCGTGTGTGGCAGGCATTTTGGGGCTCCTCGGCGAAGCTGGGATTCGCATCGGCAGCCATGCTGTCGGCGGCGCTGGTGTTCTTCACTTTCTTCCGGCAGGCTCCGGCTTCGGCCGTGCCCGCGGATACGTCAAGAATCGAAGCGCAGGTGGCGGCGCGCGTCGGCGCCGCGGTTGAGAAGGCGGTGGCCGAGAGCGAAACCCGGCAGGCGGGCAAAACGGCGGCGCTGCTCGCCGCAGCGGAGCAGCGGTTTGAGGGCCAGCGGCAAGCCGACAGACTGGACATGCTGAATGTCGAACAGCGTCTGGCGGTACTGCAGAAGCGCTACAACGTCCGCGAGAATATGGTGGCTCGGTACGAGCCGCCGGAAGAGATGAAATGAGCCGGGCGCTGATCTTTACCTCAGTGCTGGCGACGGCTGCATGCGTTGCCGTAGCGCAGAGCCCGCATGTCAGCTACGCCGCGATCCGCGCCATGGAGAAAAGCTTCGACAGGCGTGTGCTCACGCTCAGCACGGACACTCCTTTCGATCTGCTCGGCAACACCCGCGGTGTATATCTCGGCGGTTACGGCGCGGTCTTTACTACGGAAGTTAATCTGCTGGTCACCAACAACGTCAGCCCGTTTCTGCAAACCATTCCTAAAGAGTACGTCGTCAAAGTGCACGCGCAGAAGCTGCAGCGGGTTCCGCTGCTCAAGCGCAGCATGCAGGACGCCCTAGTGGCGACTGCGGCGTCACTGGACAATGTACCGGCCGGCGAGAACATCGTTTTAGGCGTAACGCTGTTCTATTACAACTGGGAGAACACCAGTGGACTGCCAGCGCAGATCGTCATGCAGGCCCAGCGCCAGAAACTGCTGGATGTGCAACTGGGCCGCGCCAGCCGTGCGTCGCTCGATGCCGTGATTCGGGTACAAGAACTGTGATTCGGGTGCAAGAATACGGGTGCAAGAACATATAGATGAGCGCTTCTTCCGCCCCGCTTCTTGCCGATGAGCCCCGCCGCACCATGCGGCTGGGGGAAATGCTGATCGAGCGGGGACAGATCGCGCAGGAAGACCTGGATCGCGCGCTCGAACTCCAGAAAGAGCGCGGTGACAAGCTGGGAAAGATTCTCGTCGATCTCGGCTTCATCGCCATGCGCGACATCCTGGCAGCGCTCTCCGAACAGCTCGGCGTGCCGCTGGCTCCGCTCGATGAGCCGCCGCCATCGGCTCCCGAAGTGCAGGACCTTTCGCCGCGCTTCATGCGGCAGTGCCGGTTCCTTCCCGTGGCGGTGGACGATTCGTCGGTCACCATCGCCATGGCCGATCCGCTGGATTTCGAGACCATTTCGGCGGTGCGCGGCTTCTGCGGGCTGCGCGTGAAGACGGCCCTGGCGGGCGAGCAGGAAATTCTCGACGCCATCGACAAACACTACGGCGAGTCCGAAAAGCAGCACCCTTTCGGCGCGGACGTCGATGCGGCCGAGGCCGGCGAGAACCTGGAGCAACTGCGCGACATGGCGAGCGAGGCGCCGGTCATTCGCCTGGTGAACGCCATGATCGGGCTGGCTATCGAGAAGCGTGCGAGCGATATCCACATTGAGCCGTTCGAGAAAGAGTTTCGCGTCCGCTACCGCGTGGACGGCGTGTTGTTCAATCAGGAGCCGCCGCCGCGCGAGCTGAAGGCCGCCATCATTTCGCGCTTGAAATTGATGGCCAAGCTGAACATCGCCGAACGGCGTTTGCCGCAGGACGGCCGCATCAAGCTTAAGATCCTCGGGCGCGAAGTCGATTTGCGCGTATCGACGCTGCCCACGCTCTACGGCGAAAGCGTCGTGATGCGCCTGCTCGATCGGTCGGCTGGCGATTTCTACGATCTGCTGCGGCTGGGGTTCGACGACCGCATGCTCGGGCGTATGGAACACTACACCCAGCTCCCGCACGGCATTTTTCTCGTGACCGGTCCAACCGGCAGCGGCAAGTCCACTACGCTCTATTCCGCGCTCAAGCGCATCAACCTTCCCGACAAGAAGATCATCACCATCGAGGACCCGGTTGAATACCAGATGGACGGCATCAACCAGATCCATGTGAATCCCACGATCGGTCTGACGTTCGCCGCGGGGCTGCGGCATATTGTGCGGCAGGACCCCGACGTCATCATGGTGGGCGAGATCCGCGACCGTGAAACCGCCGATGTCGCCATTCGCGCCGCGCTGACCGGCCATTTCGTTTACTCGACGCTGCACACCAACGACGCGCCCAGCGCCATCACGCGCCTCACCGACATGGGGGTGGAGAATTACCTGATCACTTCGTCGGTGGTGGCGGTGCTGGCGCAGCGCCTGGTGCGCGTGATCTGCGGGCACTGTAAGACATCGGCGGGCACGGCCATCACGCCCGAAGGCGAAACCGTGGAAACGTTCCGCGGCGCCGGATGCGAGCATTGCGCGGGCGCCGGCTTTCACGGCCGCGTGGGCATCTTTGAGCTGATGGAATTGGAAGACGAGATCCGCAAACTCATCATGGCCAGCGCGGATGCCTCGCAGATCACCGATTCCGCGCGCCGCCAGGGCATGCGCAACCTGCGCGAAGACGGCTGGCTGAAAGTCCGCACCGGCGTCACCACGGCTGAAGAAGTGATGCGCGTGACGCAGGAATTCTGATGGCGACATTCTTCTTTCGCGCTGTGGCGCCTGATGGAAAGCTGCGCACCGGCAGCCTGACGGCCGAGAGCGACCGGATTGTCGCGCGCGAACTGCGCAAGCAGGGGCTCACTCCGGTCTACGTGGGCGTCGAGCAGAAAAAACCTTTCGAGCTGAAGCTTCCGGCGTTCGCGCGCGGACATCGGCGCGACGTCCTGTTCTTTACGCAGGAACTGTCGACGCTGCTCAACGCGGGCGTGCCCGTCGACCGCGCGCTGACCATCACCGGCGAACTTACGGAGCGGCCGCAGTTTCGCTTTATTGTCCTCGACATCCTGCGCGTGCTAAAGGGTGGAAAATCGCTCGCCGACAGCCTCGCCGCGCATCCCGATTATTTCTCTGACCTGTTCATCAACATGGTGCGCGCCGGAGAGGCCAGCGGCAGCCTGGCGGCCGTCTTCGAGCGGCTGGCGGAGTTCGAAAAGTCGCGCGATGAGCTGCGCGGTTATATCATTTCTTCGATGATTTATCCGTGTCTGCTGGCGCTGGTCGGCTTCGGGTCGATCTTCGTATTGCTAAACTTCGTAGTGCCGCGGTTCGCCGCGGTGTTTTCGGAATCGCGCATGAAGATCCCGGTACCGACCATGATCATGCTGGAAGCCAGCAAGATCGTGCAAGCGTACTGGTGGATGGCGGCGTCGGCGATGGTGGCTACGGCGGTGATTCTGCGAAGCTATATTCGTACCACGACCGGCCGGCTGTGGTGGGACTCGTCGCGTTTGCGGATTCCGTTATTGGGTGACGCGCTGCGGAAAGCGGAAACGGCCCGATTCGCGCGATCGATGGCGACGCTGGTAGCCAATAGCGTGCCGCTGGTGCAATCCATCGGCATCGCGGCGGCGATTCTGACCAACCGCAAGATCGCGGGCGCGCTTGGTGAAGTGGCGCAAGGCGTGAAGCGCGGCGAAGGCATTGCCGCTCCGATCCGCAAGGCAGCGGTCTTTCCGCCCCTTGCCGCGCACCTGCTGATGGTGGGTGAGGAGACGGGCCGCCTCGATCAGATGTTCGCGCGCATGGCCGAGATCTACGAAACCGATACGCGCACGGCGGTGAAGCGCTTTACCTCTTTGTTCGAGCCTCTGGTGATTCTGGTCATGGGTGTGATGGTGGGCGCGCTGATTCTTAGCATGCTGCTGGCCATCACGAGCATAAATGATGTGGCGGTGTGATATGAACGAACGCAGAACGAGAAGCAGGGCCGGTGTCACGCTCATTGAGATGCTGGTGGTGGTGACGATCATCGCGCTGTTCGCGGCGCTCGTGGCGCCACGCATGTTGCGCAAGAGCGATACCGCACGCGTGACGCTGGCGCACGCGCAGATCAACTCTTTCATGACGGCGCTGGGATCCTACAAGCTCGACACGGGGCTGTTTCCTACAACCGAAGAAGGCCTGCAGGCGCTGCGCACGCAGCCCGCGAACCTGGCTCAATGGCAGGGGCCTTATCTGCCGCAGGAGATTCCTGTGGATCCATGGGGCCGTCCCTATTCCTACAAGTTTCCCGGTGAGCACGGCGACGAACCCGACATCATTTCGTTGGGCGCCGATGGCCAGCCCGGCGGCGAAGGCATCAACGCCGACATTGTGAGCTGGAAGAGCCAATAGGCAGGACAGGACACGTGGCACAGGCATTCTTGCCTGTGCGTTTTTCTGCTGACGTGAGCTATTATCAGCGAAATCTTCCTCACTGGCATCCGGACGGAGCTGCTTTGTTCATAACCTGGCGATTGTTCGGCTCTCTTTGCAGTTCCGGCCGGGGCTTGAGGAAAGACGCACGGTCTGCATTTCTGGGGATGGACCGTGAGCTGGATCGAGCGAGGATGGGGCCAGTATGGCTGAAGGATGAGCGCGTCGCAAGATCTGTAGTGGATGCATTGCGATATGGACAACAGCAACTTGGCCTATATAGACTCATGGCTTTTGCGCTAGTAGCGAACCATGTGCATCTTTTGATCCAGCCCAATTCTGACTTGTCCAGGATCACACCCACCGTGAAGGGCTTTACTGCGCGCGAGGCAAACAAGATTTTGGGCAGAACCGGTCAACCCTTCTGGCAAGATGAATCGTTCGACGACTGGGTCAGAAACCGAGACGAGTTGAACCGAACAATTCGGTACGTCGACCGCCATCCTGTTTTCGCGGGTCTGGCGCAGTCCATCGAGGTGTATCCATGGTCAAGCGCATGCGCTCAGTGAAAGGCGCACAGGCAAGAATGCCTGTGCCACGTGGTGTCACGCTGGTCGAGATGCTGATCGTGGTTACGATCATCGGGCTGATTGCGGGTGTCTCTTTTCCCGCGGTTACTTCCGGCATCGACAGCCTGCGGCTGGCCTCGGCGTCGGATTCGCTGGTCAGCTTTCTCAACGGCGCCATGAACCGGGCCGAGCGGAGGCAGGATGTCGTGGAGATCGCCATCTCGATCCAGGACAACGCCGTGTCGCTGACCACCACCGGGCTCTCCCGCAAGCTGGAAATGCCGGGCGGCGTCACCATCAAAGCCGTCTGGCCGAAATTGGCCGCCAATCCCGACGCTCCGCGGCGGTTCTTACTCCTGCCTGGCGGTGCCGTGCCGCGTCTGGGCATCGAGATCGCCAATCGGAAAGGCGTGCGGCACATCGTACGCGTTAATCCCATGACGGGCGTGCCCGAGATCGAGCGGCTGGCTGCCAATCAGGAACCGGCGGAATGAGAACGCGCGGATTCACGCTGCTCGAAGTGCTGGTAGCGACCTTGATCATGGGCCTGGCGGTCGTGGGACTCCTCTCCGCCATTTCCACCTCCATGCGGAACGCTGCGCGCCTGACGGACTACGACCGCGTGGCCATGGTGGCGCGCTCGCAGATGGACGCGTTACTGACAACCCGGCGTCTGCCAGAGCTCTCAATTCTGGAAGGGAAATATGCGCCGGCGCTGATGGGTGGCACGGAAGCCGGATGGCGCGCCCGCGTGTCTCCGTTCGAGATGCCCCCCGGTCGCGGGCCTGGAACGGCGATTCTCGAGCGCATCGAACTCGAGGTGTGGTGGATGGCCGGTGAGAAGCGCCGCACGTTTACTCTGGACGCCTTCCGGCGAAAGCGGTTGCGCGAGAGTGATCTCGCCGGCATGGGGAAGCAGCCGCAATGACCATCGGGAAGTATCAGCCATGACCATCGGGAAGTATCAGCCATGACCATCGGGAAGTATCAGTCAATGAAGCGTTCGCGCAACGGGCTGACGCTGATCGAGGTGCTGATCGCGGTCTCGCTCGTGAGCCTGCTCAGCGTGGGTATGCTGATGGCCTTGCGCGTGGGCATGAGCGCCATGGACAAAGCCAATCGCCGGCTGATGGACAACCGGCGCGCGGTGGGCGCAAGGCGAATTATCGAAGAGCAACTCGCGGGGTTCATGCCGGTGATTGCCGTTTTCTCGCCTTCGCAGGAGGGCGCGGGCATGAAGATTCCGTTTTTCGAAGGACGCCAGCAATCCATGCGCTTCGTCTCCAGTTACTCGCTGCAGGAGGCGGCCCGGGGGATGCCGCAGATCCTCGAATTTCAGGTCATTCCAGGCGAGCAGGGGCGCGGCGTGCGGCTGGTGGTGAATGAAAACCTCTACAGCGGCCCGCGCGCGGCCGGAGCTTTTTGCCTTGGCCCCGGGCAAGATCCCGAACTGGGGGTTCATACGCAGCGCTTCATCCCGATTGTGGTGGGCCCACGCTCCTTCGTGCTGGCGGACCGCTTGGCCTCATGCCACTTTTCTTACCTCGGCTCGATGCAGGAAAAAGATCTGGAGCAGTGGTCGCCTGCCTGGATACCCATAGACCGATGGCCGCTCGGCATCCGGATTGAGATGACCCCGCTCGATACCGACGCCGGACGCCTGAAACCGATGACGCTGACCGCGCCGCTACACGTCAACCGTGACCCGAATTATGAATATGGCGCCGAATACTAATCACCGGTCGCGGTCCCGGGGCGGCGCTTTGCTGGCAGTCCTGTGGCTGTCGGCGGCGCTCGCCGCTATCGCTTTCTCTTTGGCCAATACCGTGCGCGGCGAAGTGGAGCGTACCTCCACCGCTGTGGATGGGCTCCGCAGCTATTATCTGGCGCAGGCCGGAATCGATCGGGGCATCTTGTACGTCGAGTGGGAGTTGGAAAATACCGTTCCGCGCAACGTACCGTTCCATTACAGCGCCGCGAATCCGGTATTGCCGTTCACTTTTCCCAGCGGCCAAGCCGTGGTGCAGGTGATCCCCGAAACGGCAAAATTGAACCTCAATAGTGCAACGCCCCAGAACCTGCAGCGCCTGTTGATGGCCCTGCGTGTCGACCCCGATAGCGCGGCGCAGATCGTGGCAGGGATCGTCGATTGGCGCACCGCCGGGGGACCGAGCCAGTTCGATAGCTTTTATCTGTCGCTCACTCCGTCTTTTCGATCGCGGCATGCGTCTTTTGAAGAGACTGAGGAGTTGTTGCTGGTGCGAGGAGTAACGCCGGAACTCTATTACGGAGGCTACGATCACGACGCCCAGGGGCGCCTGGTTCCGCGTGCCGGGCTGAGGGATTGTGTCACCGTTCTTGGCCGCCTGGACGGCATCGATGTCAACACAGCCCAGCCCGCGGTCCTGATGGCGGCCGGAATCCCGCCGGACGCCGTGGCGGCGATTGTGGAGCGGCGGCGCGTGCAGCCTTTCAAGAATGCGGGTGAAGTCGCGCGTTTTGCTCCGGGCGGCGGCGAAGGGTACGCGCGCTTGCGCGTTGGCGGTCAGTCGATCTTTACGTTCCGCTCCACCGCGCGCATCCGCCTGCCCAATGGCCAGCTCTCGGACCTGCGGCGTATCATGGCCGCCACGGTAAGTTTCGGGCGGCCGGACGACCGCACCCGGGTCGATGTGCTGCGTTGGTATGACAATGCCTGGACCCCTTAACGTCACCGATCTCAAAAAATACGCCGCGTTTGGTTCGGGCGTGGGCATCGAGATTAGTGCGCAAAATCTCGAGGTGACGGCGGCGCGCGTGCGCCCCCATGGCATCGACGTCCTGGGTGCCACGACCATCCGCGATTTCGGCCAGCGGCCTGCGGCTCAGTGGGGCTTGGAGTACGCCCGGTTTTTACAGGAAGCGGGAGCATCGCATCTCGCTGCCACCGTCTTGCTGCCGAGGCGCGAGACCATTGTGCGCCAGATTGCGCTGCCCGGCGTTGCCGGGCGCGACCTCGCCTCCGCGATTGCGCTGCAGATCGACTCGCTGCATCCCTATGGCGAAGATGACGTGGTCTATGGGTGGTCGCGGCTGGAGAACGGAAGCGTGCTCCTGGGCGTTCTGCGGCGCGCCACGCTCGATCGTTACGCGGCCATTTTCGCGGAGGCGGGTATTGCCGTAGCAGCGTTTACGTTTTCGGCGTCGGCCATCTACATCGCCCATCGCGTGCCGGTCGGACAGCCGCCTGTTTCGGACAAAGGGTTTGTGGCGATGGCAGCCGGTGAGAACGGCTCGCTCGAGATTTATGGCGAGAGCGCGGCGCGGCCGGTCTTCTCCGCGGACTTCGATTTGCCCCCGGATCGCGCCGTCGCCCTCGCCATTTCGGAACTGCGGCTGGAGCCGGACCAGGCGCCACTGTTACTCGGCGGAGTGCTGCCCGTGCCCCGCACCAATCCCGTGGCTAACGACCTTTCGCAGCGCGCCCTGCCTTATGCCGCCGCACTCTCGGGCGCCTGCCCGTGGCTGGGCACGGCAGTCAATCTCCTCCCGGCGGAGCAACGCCGGTCCAACTCGCGCGCCATGTACATCCCAAGCATTGTGCTGGGAGTGCTCCTGCTTCTTGTGGCTGGCGCTCTGGTCGCACAATCCTCCATGGAGGACCGGCGCTACCTCGCGGCTCTCGAAGCCCAGATCGCGCAGATCGAGCCACAGGCCAAGCGGTCCGCGGTTCTGGACCGCGAGATGATGCGGGCGCAAACCCGCTCGCGCCTGCTGGACGAGTTTCGTAGCCGGACGAAGGCCGATCTGGACTCATTGAACGAGCTGACGGCACTGCTGAAACCGCCGACATGGACCAACATGATCGATCTCGCTCCCGGCGGCGCCACGATTACCGGCGAGACGGATCAGGCGGCGCCGCTACTGAAGTTGCTGGACGCTTCGCCCTATTTTCAGAGCTCGACTTTTGTGGGATCGATTGCCAAGTCCGGCGGCAACGAGCAGTTTCAGGTACGCATGGCACGAAGGGCGCGCCCGTGACACTGACCACCCGCGATCAACGCGCTCTGATTCTGCTTGGCACCGGCTTGCTGACGGTCCTGGTGCTCCGTTTCGGCGTGTATGGCGATAAGCAGGCGGCGGTCGTGGCGGCGAGCGACTCGATTCCCATGGCCGAAAAAAGGCTGGCGCGCGTGCGCCAGGCGGCGGCCAGGGTTCCTGGCAAGCAAAGCTTGCTCAAGAATCTGACCGCGGAAGCCGAGTTGCGCGAAAAAGGCATCATTCACGCTCCTACGGCGCAGCAGGCGCAGGCGCATCTGCTGGAAACGATCCGGCGGGTGGGCAAAGCCGAAGGCATCGACGTCCGCGGCGGCGAGTTTCCTGAATTGCGTCCTCTCGGCGATGAATACGGCGAAGCCGCCGTCTCGGTGAATTTCGACTGCCGCATCGAACAGATCGTGAATTTTCTGGCCGCGCTGACCAAAGAAACCGAGTTGATCGCCACTAATCAGGTTCGCATTGCGTCGGCGAACCCCAAGGAAAAGTCCCTGAGCGTGCGCTTGACGCTGGGGGGTGTAGTTCCACGCCATCTGGTGCCGGTCAAGAGAGGGCTGGCGACGTTTTGAAGAGCAAGCTGCTGTTGCTGAATGCCGCTCTGCTGTGTGCAATCGCGCTCGGCGTGTGGCGTTTGCGGGAGGCTTGGGTGGCTGCACGCGTGCGTGAAGATGCCGTTCTGCACCGGCCCGTGACTCCGAAGTCACTCGGCAGTGCGCCCGCCGGGCCGCATATCGAGCCTGTGCTGGCCACCAGCTACGCCGATATCGCAGAGAAGATGCTCTTCGCCAGGGACCGCAATCCAACCGTAGTGGTGGAGGTAAAGCCGGAGCCTCCCAAACCCATGCCGAAGCTGCCCGCCCTCTATGGCGTGATGAACCTGTTGGACGGAACCACTGCCATCATGAGCGAAAAGCCGGAGATGAAGCATGTGGGCGTCCGGCCCGGCGACAAGATAGGGGAGTTTACCCTGGTAGCGGTCGATCGTGACGAGATCACTTTTGCCTGGGAAGGGAAAGAAGTGACCAGGAAGATCGATGCCATGATCGATCGCGCCGGTCCGGTGCAGCCGGCTCCGGCTGGCGTCGCGCCGCGATCCGGGCCGGCCGTCGTGGCTGCACCTCCACAGGCGTCCCAAAAACGAGGCGAACCGGCGCCGGGCGTTGAAGTGGCGAAGGGAATTCGCGCGTGCCAGCCGGGTGATGGGTCGCCCGCGGGCACGGTGGCGGATGGATACAAGAAATTGGTGACCCCTACACCGTTCGGCGATTCCTGCAGGTGGGTCCCGCAATAAAGAAATGGCTGCGCAGCCGTTGACTCAATGCAGCGACATTTAAGGAGAAACGAAAATGAAGCTCAAAATCTGTACATTGTTGATGGTGTGCGTTGCGGCGGCGATCGCTGCCGACAAGGCCGCCCCTAAGAAAGCTAAGCCAGCGGCAGCGAACAAAGTGCAGCAGGTCACCATTCCGGCGGGAGCCGTAGAGGTCGAGCCCTACACGTACCGCTATACCGATGCGCAGGGCAAGAAATGGATTTATCACAAAATGCCGTTTGGCATCTCACGCGCGGAAGACAAGGCCGCTGGAGATCTGAAGGCGGATGATTCAAAGAAGGACGAGAACGCCCGGCTGATTAACGCGACCACCGCTGTGGAAGATGGCGACACTGTCCGCTTCGAACGCCCCGGACCGTTTGGGGTTACCAAGTGGCAGCGAAAGAAGACTGAACTCAACGAGGTCGAGCACGCGGTGTGGGACCGTGAGCAGCAAAAGCGAGCCTCCCGCGAGAATGCGACTAACGCCGCAAAGGACTAGGGAATGATCAAGCGCCGTTCCAACCGGAGTGCCTTGTTGTTCGTAGTTGTGGCGGTGCTCGCGGGGGCACAGCAGACCCCGCCTGCCACGCCACCGGCGCAGCAGCAGCCCGCTCCCGGGCAACCTGCGTCCACGGCTGCGCCACCCGCCGCCGCACAGGCAGCGCCGGCACAAGCAGGGCAGCAACCCGCACCGCAGCCGGGGCAAACCACGGCGGTGACTCCACAAACGGCCGGCGGACAGGATACCGCGCCAGCGGCCGCGGGCAAGCCTGCGCCCGCGCAAACCGCACCACAGTCCCCACAGCCCCCCGCCGGACAGCCGGCAGCGCCGGCCCCGCCGAAACCGGCTCCGCGCAGCACCCCGCCGGGCGCGATGATCGGCGGGTTGAACATGAACAATGCGTCACTCGTCGAAGTCGTCGATATCCTGGCGCGATCGCTCAAGATTAACTACATTCTGGATCCGCGCATCAATAAGGGGACGGTCACCATCAATACCTATGGTGAAATCAAGCCCGTTGACGAGCGCCAGTTCCTCGAAACCATCCTGCGGATCAATGGCGCGGCTATGGTCCAGGTGGGCGATCTCTATCGCATCGTGCCGCTCACCGACGTCGGACGGCTCCCTATCCAGCCTATGGTGGACGCCAGGAATCTGCCCGACGACGAACGTATCGTGCTGAATCTGATTTTCCTGAAGTATGTGACGGTGGCGGAGATGTTTAAGCTGATCCAACCGTTTATCGGCGAAGGCGCCAACATGACCAGTTATGAGCCCGCGAATCTGCTCATGATTCTGGACAATAGCCGGAATATGAAGCGCACGCTCGAGCTGATTTCGATGTTCGACAGCGACGCCCTAGCCAGCCAGCGCGTTAAACTCTTCGACGTCGAACACGGCCGTCCATCCGATATCGCCAAGGAACTCGAAACCGTATTTAAAGCCTTCGCGCTCTCCGAGAAGAGCGCTACCGTCAGGTTCATGCCGATCGATCGCATCAACACCATCATTGCGGTCGCGCCGAACCCGGGAGTGTTTCCAGAAGTGGAGAAATGGTTAAAGAAGCTCGACGTGAAGGTCAAAGTCACGGTCGGCTCCATCGATAATTACGTTTACCGCCTCAAGTACGGCCGCGCGGAGATCATGGGCATGGCGCTCATGCAGCTCTACGGAGGGATGAGCGGGTATGGCGGCATGGGTGGTTATGGAGGCGGCTACGGCGGTTTCGGCGGCGGGGGCCTTGGCGGCTTCGGCGGTGGATATGGCGGCGGCTATCCGGGAATGGGCGGCGGTGGTTACCCTGGCATGGGCGGATACGGGGGCGGTGGCGGATACGGGGGCGGCGCATATCCCGGCGCCTATGGCGCGGGCGGGGCCGGCATGGTGGGTCCCGGTTCGCTCGGCGCGGCGACACAGGCGCTCACTGCGCAGACGAATACGGGTATTGGGGCGACGGCCGGCGGTGGCGACCTCACGGGAGCCTACATGGGCATGAGCGGGTTCGGCGGCTATGGCGGTGCTGCCATGCATCCGCGCATCATCCCCAATCCGTTCGACAACACGCTCCTGGTTCAGGGTACGCCCCAGGAGTGGGAGCAGATTTCGAACCTGATCGAGCAAATCGATATTCCGCCGCGCCAGGTGTTGATCGAAGCTAAGGTGTATGAGGTAGATCTCACCGGCGCCTGGTCGGCCGGCGTGGAGAGCCGTCTCCAGAAGCTCGACGGCAGTAATCGCACGTTCCTGGGCAGCGTCGCGGGGGCCTCACTCAATCTATCGGCGGGCATGCTGGTGGGTCATGCGCGCCAGTTGATGGAAATTCTGAACAGCAGTGAATCCACTACGCACGCGAAAGTGATTTCCGCTCCGAGCGTAATCGCCACTGACAGCATTCCGGCATCCATTATGGTCGGCCAGGATGTGCCGACGCTCAGTTCGCAAGCCGTCACCGGGGCGCAGGTAGGTGGCACCAGCCTGTTCGCCAACACCGTTCAGAATCGCAGCACGGGCGTAGGATTGAACATCCTGGCGCGCGTCAACTCAAGCGGTGTCGTCACTCTGGTGATCAACCAGGACGTGAGCGCTCCCATTCCACCACCGGTCGGGGTGACCGTGAATTCGACATCTTTTTCCAAGCGCAACGTATCCACGCAGGTCACCGTGCAGG
>Ga0310810_10000333_pt1 | contig 49816 bp, 49 predicted proteins | sample NCmetagenome_FD_207641 | JGI IMG/M metagenome (GOLD analysis project Ga0310810, IMG submission 207641) | Soil microbial communities from experimental microcosm in Duke University, North Carolina, United States - NC | ecosystem: Engineered > Artificial ecosystem > Soil microcosm > Unclassified ...
CGGGAACGATGTCGCCGTTTCAGCATGGAGAGGTGTTCGTCACTGACGACGGCGCGGAAACCGATTTAGATTTAGGCCACTACGAACGCTTCACCCACGCCAGACTCTCCCGCGACAACAACTGGACCACTGGCCGAATTTACGAGCAGATCATCGCCAAGGAGCGCCGGGGGGATTACCTGGGCAAGACCGTGCAGGTAATCCCGCACGTCACCAACGAGATCAAGTCGGCGATGAAGAAGGTAGCGCAGGACGTTGACCTGGCCATCGTCGAGATTGGCGGCACGGTTGGCGACATCGAGTCTCTGCCCTTCATGGAAGCGATCCGGCAGATGCGCCAGGAACTGGGACGCGAGAATACACTGTTCGTCCATGTAACTTTGGTGCCGTTCATCGCGGCCGCTCAGGAATTGAAGACCAAGCCGACACAACACTCGGTGAAAGAGCTGCTCAGTATCGGAATCCAGCCAGATATTTTGCTGTGCCGCACCGATCGCTTTCTTTCGAAAGAGATCAAATCGAAGATCGCGCTGTTCTGCAACGTGGAAGAAGAAGCCGTAATTACTGCCAAAGACGTGGCTTCCATTTACGAAGTGCCGCTGGTCTTTTCGCATGAAGGGGTGGATACGCTGGTGCTGCGCTATCTCCACCTGCAGGCAAAAGATCATGATCTAAAGCAGTGGGCGGAACTGGTCCACCGCGTCTACAACCCCAAAGCGGAAGTTTCAATCGGGATTGTTGGCAAGTACGTTGAGTACGAAGATTCATACAAATCGCTTAAGGAAGCGCTGGTTCACGGAGCGCTGGCGCACAATTTGCGTTTGAAGGTGAACTGGGTCGAGGCCGAGGGACTGGAAGGCGGCGGCCGCGCCGCCGAAGAGCAACTCAGCCACTATGAGGGCATTCTGGTGCCGGGAGGCTTCGGGAAGCGCGGCATCGAGGGCATGCTGGTTGCCATCCGCTACGCTCGCGAAAATAAAGTGCCCTACTTCGGAATCTGTTTAGGAATGCAGACTGCCTGCGTTGAGTTTGCGCGTAACGTATGCGGACTGGCAGACGCCAACTCCAGCGAGTTCGATCCCGCTACGCCTCATCGAGTGATATACAAGCTGCGCGAATTGCGGGGCGTTGAAGAGCTGGGCGGCACCATGCGGCTGGGCGCCTGGACCTGCAAGGTCGAGCCCGGAACGCTGGCACACAAGATCTACGGATTGCTCGAAATCAGCGAGCGGCACCGCCACCGTTACGAATTCAACCGCGAGTATGAGGAGCCATTGGTGGCGGGCGGGCTGCGCATTTCCGGCGCTACGCCCGATGGAACCTACGTAGAAATCATTGAACTGCCTGACCATCCGCACTTCATCGGCTGCCAGTTCCATCCCGAGTTCAAGTCCAAGCCGCTTGAGCCGCATCCCTTGTTCAAGAGCTTTATTGCCGCCTCGTACCAGCACGGACTCAAGCGTAGCGCTGATAAAGTTGCCGCCGAAGTGGATATGTTTCATCGTCCTGAACGGATGGCACGGCAGTAGGCCGGCACGCCATCATGAGCACATCCTTTCAGATTGATAACCTGCGGATCGGCTCCGGCACGTTGTTTCTGATCGCCGGCCCGTGCGTGATCGAGAGCGAAAAGCATGCACTCTTCATGGCTGAGGTCATCAAGGGTGTCACCCGATCGCTGAACTTTCCTTTCATCTTCAAGGCGTCTTACGATAAAGCCAATCGCACTTCCATTCGCAGCTTTCGCGGGCCGGGATTGGCTGAGGGCTTACGAATTCTGAAGAAAGTGAAAGACGAAGTTCACGTACCGATTCTCACCGACGTGCACGAGAAGGAAGACGTCGCGAAAGTTGCAGAAGTGGCCGATGTGATTCAGATACCGGCGTTTCTCTGCCGGCAAACCGACCTGGTCGTGGCGGCCGCCATGACCGACCGGGTGATCAATATCAAAAAAGGCCAGTTCGTCTCTCCCTGGGATATGAAGCACGTGGTTGAAAAGTGCCGGGCCGCGGGAAACGAAAAGGTTTTCGTGACTGAACGGGGCGCGAGTTTCGGATACAACAACCTGGTGGTCGATATGCGCTCGCTGGCCATCATGCGCAAGTTCGTTCCCGTGGTGTTCGACGCAACTCACTCGGTGCAGCTGCCATCGGCCGGGGCAGAGGGAGAGCACGCAGTCAGCGGCGGCCAGCCTGAGTTCATTCCCGTGCTTGCACGTGCCGCTGTAGCCGCAGGGGTTGATGGCGTGTTCATGGAAGTTCATGACAATCCGAAAGAAGCTAAGTCCGACGGAGCCAATGCGCTCGAATCAACCAAGCTGCGCGGGCTATTGAAAGAACTGCAGGCCGTTCATGCCGCGACCGACAACGCGCACCGCACCCCGTAAGCAGCGTATCTGCTACCATCCGTCAGATCGATGAACACATTTTGGGCAATTTGCGGGATCGTTATCATTGTTCTGGTCCTGTCCGATGCGTTTGAGACGGTAGTTCTGCCACGGCGCGTCACGCGTCAGTTTCGCCTGACCGCCTGGTTTTATCGCCGAGCATGGCGTCCGTGGGCTGCCCTGGCGCGCCGCATCAAGAAGGATGCGCGCAGAGAATCGTTCCTCGGCTATTTTGGCCCGCTTTCACTCATTCTTCTACTGGTGCTATGGGCCGGCAGCTTGATTTTCGGCTTCGCCCTGTTGCAATTCGGCGCTGGAAGGCACCTGAAGCTGAGCGGTGAGCCGATCACGTTCGGATTGTTGCTCTACCACAGCGGTGAGACATTTTTTACCCTGGGTTATGGAGACATCATTCCGGAGTCACCGTTTGCCCGCGCTCTGGCCGTAACCGAAGCCGGTACAGGCTTCGGCTTCCTGGCCATTGTGATCGGCTATCTGCCAACCATCTATTCGGGCTTTTCGCGCCGTGAGATAGAGATTTCGCGGCTGGATGCACGTGCCGGCTCGCCTCCCACGGCTGCCGAATTGTTGCTCCGGTTCGGCAAGTGCCCGCAGCAAAGTGTTCTTGATGAGATTTTTCGTGATTGGGAGCGGTGGTCTGCGGAAGTTCTGGAAAGCCATCTCTCTTACGGAGTCTTGGGTTATTTCCGGTCGCAACACATCAATCAATCGTGGCTGGGCGCGCTCACTACGATTCTGGATGCTACCGCTCTGGTGATGGCCGGCATTGGCGACATTAAAGACGAACAGGCCAGCCTCACTTTTTCCATGGCCAGACATGCGGTCGTCGACCTGGCTCAGGTCTATCGCGCGCAATACAATCCGGATTATCCGGATCGATTGCCGGAGGCGGAATTCGCGCGACTGCGCCAAATGCTGGCGGACGAAGACCTGAAGATTCACGACGATCCGGAGTTTCTGGAAAAACTGGCCCACTTGCGATCGATGTACGAAGCGTATGCTTACGGTTTAGCGCAGCGCCTCGTGATCATGTTGCCGCCCTGGGTAAACGCGCTGAAGCGAAAAGATAACTGGGAAGCGGGACCATGGGACCGTTTGATCCAGGCCCGCGGACTCGGCGAACACGCACAGAAGATCCTGCGGGTGGAAGATCACTTCTGAATCGAAGTATGGAAGTGTTCCGCATAAAAAGAGCTCCTGCCGCAATGAATAAAGTTGGAGAAAACGTGGTGCGGATTGAGGCTGAAGCCTTGCAAAGGCTGGCAGACCGCATCGCCGGATCCATGGCTCCGGCTTTTGACCGTGCCGTGGAACTCATATTCGGGTGCACGGGCCGGGTGGTAGTTACAGGAATGGGCAAGAGTGGCATCATCGCGCGCAAGATCGCGGCTACGCTGAACTCGACAGGGACTCCTTCCCTGTTTATGCACCCGGTCGAGGCTGTTCACGGTGATCTGGGGATGATCGTCAAAGGCGACATTGTATTGGCGCTTTCCGCGAGTGGGGAAACCGAAGAAATTCTGCAGCTGCTGGCGACCTTGAAGCGGCTGCAAATCCCGCTCATCGCGATGACCTGTGATGAAAATTCGGCAAGCGAGCCTTCCCCTGCGGAAACTTCGACGCTCGCCTCCGCGGCAGAAGTGGCCCTTGACTGCTCGATCGATAAAGAAGCCTGCTCGCTGGGATTAGCTCCGACGGCTTCGACCACCACCATGCTGGCGCTCGGTGACGCAGTGGCGGTCGCGCTCTCGGAAAAACGCGGCTTTAAAGAAGAAGATTTTGCCAACCTGCATCCCGGAGGCAAGCTGGGCAAGCGACTGGCACGGGTTGAATCGATGATGCACAGCGGTGATGCAGTTCCGCGGGTCACGCCCAAAGCGAAAATGCCGGATGTAATTTACGAAATGTCCCGCAAGAAGCTGGGGATTACAACCGTAGTGGAAGGCCAGAAACTGGTGGGCGTAATCAGCGACGGCGATTTGCGTCGCCTGCTCGAAAAGCGGGGCAAGGACGTTCTCGACCTTACAGCCGCGGATTGCATGTCACGGGAGCCCAAGACGATTTCCGGCAGCGAATTCGCCGCCACCGCCCTGGCGATGATGGAAGAGAAAAAAATCACATCCCTTATTGTCGTGAACGGCAATCGCGAATTACAGGGCATTGTGCACCTGCACGATTTGTGGGGAACTGAAATGGTTTAGGGGGTTGACGTCAGGTACGGTTGATCCAGACCCAGAAAAATCAATTCACTTCATCGTTTACAATCAACTTTCCCGCACATTCAGAGGACAAACTATGCACCGCTGGTCACAACTGTTTATCCCTACTCTGCGCGAGGCGCCGGCCGATGCCGAGGTCGCCAGCCACAAGTTCCTGGTGCGTGCCGGCTATATCCGTCAGCTCGCGGCGGGAATCTATTCGTATCTTTTCTTAGGCAATCGTTCGTTTAATAAAATCATGGCCATCGTGCGCGAGGAGATGGACAAGATTGGCCAGGAGTTCTACCTGCCGGCGCTGCATCCTCGCGAACTCTGGGAAGCCAGCGGACGCTGGTCCTTAATCGGCGAAAACATGTTCCGCTTGAAGGACCGCAAGGGAGCCGATTTGTGCCTGGGCTTTACCCACGAAGAAGTGATGACTGAGATCGCGCGTAAAGAGCTGCGCAGCTACAAGCAGTTACCGCAGATCTGGTATCAGATCCAGACGAAATTTCGTGACGAGCCGCGGCCGAAATCCGGTTTGCTGCGCGTCCGGCAGTTCATCATGAAGGATTCGTATTCCTTCGATATCGACGCCGCCGGTCTCGATGCTTCGTATCTGAAGCATCGCCAGGCCTACAAAAATATCTTCGACCGGTGCGGGCTGAAGTACATGGTGATCGAGGCGCATTCGGGCGCGATGGGTGGATCGCAGTCGGAAGAATTCATGGTGCGCACTCCGGCGGGCGAAGACCAGATCGTGAGCTGCGAGAAATGCGACTATGCAGCGAACATGGAAAAGGCTATTTCGCGACTTGAACCGGTTTCCGATCTCGCAGCAGAAGGTGACGGCAAGCCTTTGCTGGTCCACACCCCAGGGATGAAAACCATTGAAGACGTGGCCAAATTTCTTGGCGTTGCACCCAGTAACAAAATAAAGACGCTCGCTTACGTGATGGAAGAAAAGGACAAGAAATCGGGTAAGGCGAGCACGCGGCCCGTGATTGCTCTGATGCGTGGAGATCATCAGCTCAACGAGACCAAGCTGCTGACCGCATTGGCGGGAAAACAGACCCGCTTGATGCAGGAAGAAGAGATAGTTCAGCTGTTTAAGTCTCCCGCAGGGTTCCTCGGACCGCTTGGAGTGGAATGGGCCAGCAATACGAATGAGGCTGACAAGCCAATTCTGCTGGTTGATAGCGCGCTGAAAGGCCGCGCCAACCTGATCAGCGGTGCGAATAAAGAAGACTATCACTTGAAAAATGTCACGCCCGGACGCGACTTTGAGCCCAGTGCTTATGCCGATCTTCGGAGTGTGTCGGCTGGCGAACCTTGCCCCAAATGTGGCGCTCCTCTGCGGATCGATACCGCGGTGGAAATCGGACACATCTTCAAACTGGGCTACAAGTATTCGGAATCCATGGGCGCTCGTGTGCTCGACAAAAACGGCAAAGAAGTTATCCCGATTATGGGCAGTTACGGCATCGGCATTGAGCGCATTCTGACCGCCGCAGTTGAACAGAGTAATGATGAAAATGGCTTTTCCCTGCCGCCGCAGATCGCGCCCTTCGACATTGTTGTAACGCCCACCAACGTCAGCGACGAGAAGATCAGGAGCGCAGCGGAGAACCTCGCCTGCCGCCTGCTGGAGAAAGGTTACGACGTGTTACTGGATGACAGGGACGAACGGCCAGGGGTCAAGTTCAAAGACGCTGACCTGGTGGGCATACCCTTTCGTGTCAATGTGGGAAAGAAGGTTACCGACGATACTGTAGAGGTGGTTCGGCGCTCGACTCGCGAAATGCAGGATGTTAGCATCGCCGCGATAATCGAGTATTTCGAACAAAATCTTCGGCCGGCGCGCTGAAACGTACTCACGATGCGTGCCACTGACGGAGCGCAATTATGGGTACCATGAAGGCGATCGTAGGCATTGTGGCCATTGTCGCGGCAGTTTATCTGTGCGCAACTCTGATTCCTCCCTTCTTCTCGAACTACCAGTTCGAAGATGCCATCAAGACAGAAGCACAGATGAGCACCTACAGCACCAAATCGGAAGAACAGATTCGTGACACTATCTACAAGAAAGCCCAGGAACTTGAGATTCCCATGAACCGGGAGCAGATCAAGGTGCAGCGCACCGGCTTGCAAGGCAGCGGTTCGGTCTCAATTGACGCGCCCTATCTGGTGCATGTGGATCTTCCCGGATATCCTCTGGATCTGCGTTTCGATCCCTCCACCAGGAACCGGAGTGTCTTCTAAGGCGCTCACTCGCTCTGGCCTGCATTAAGATAGAGTTTCCGGCAGTTGCAATGTCGGGCACGGGTGCGGCTAACGAATCTGTTTGCGCGCACATCTCAAAGAGAGTAACCGTCGCGGGCGGAAGCGTTGAGGAGTATCAGACCACCTTGGCCATAAAGCTGAAGATCCTGGGGAGCGCTAGATCAGGAAAGTTCATTCCCGCTGACCCGTTCGTAAGGGCCGCGCTGATCGTGTTTCTGGTGTCCGCAATCGCGCTGGGCGGCGCCTTCACTTATTACTACGTCAAATTCGGCCGCGTCATCGACGAACGCTTCAAGGGCCAGGTGTTCAGCAACTCTGCCCGTGTCTATGCCATCCCTGAAACGGTTCGAGTGGGTCAAAAGCTTGACGCTAAGGAGGTCGCTGCCGAACTTCGTCGCGCCGGATATTCCGACCGGAACGGGCAATCGGGAATGGGCAGCTACCGGCTGAGCTCGGATGGAATCGAGGTCTCTCCCGGACCGGATTCCTACCACAGCCCGGAACCGGCACTTATTCGACTTCGGGCAGGCAAGGTTGAGAGCATAAAAGGAAAATCGGGCGATCTCGCGGCCTACGAACTGGAACCGCAGATGATCACCTCGCTGTTCGACGCCGAGCAGCGTTCTAAACGCCAGCTGGTGAAGTACCAGGACATTCCCAATATCCTGGTGGATGCCGTGTTGGCGATTGAAGATCGTCGATTCTTCCAGCACAACGGAGTCAATTTCCTGCGTTTGGCCGAGGCCACCTGGGTTGATCTTACTCATCAACGGCACGAGCAGGGTGGATCGACCATCACTATGCAACTCTCGCGAGCTTTTTTTCTGACTCCGGAAAAGACTGTCCGGAGGAAGCTGACCGAAATTCTTATTGCAACCGAGCTGGAACAGAAATTCAACAAACAGCAGATTTTTGAGTTTTATGCGAACCGGGTTGACCTGGGGCAGCGGGGCTCGTTCACCGTGAGTGGGTTCGCTGAAGCAGCCCGCGCTTATTTCAACAAAGATTTGAAAGACATCACATTGCCGGAAGCGGCACTGATCGCGGGCTTGATTCAGGCGCCCAGCTACCTGTCTCCCTATCGCCACCCCGAGCGTGCGCTCGATCGCCGCAACCTGGTGCTGGATGCCATGGTCGACACGCGAGCGATAACCCGAGACCAGGCCGACAAGGCCAAGGCCACTCCGTTGAAACTTGCGCCACCCAATGTTGAGGCCAGCGATGCCCCTTACTTTATTGATCTGGTACGCGAAACCCTGATCAGCAAGATGGATGAACGCCAGATGAATGATCAGGCATACCGCATCTACACCACAGTCGATCCGCAGTTGCAGAAGGCGGCAGCTCAGGCCGTGGAATCGGGCCTGAAGCTGATCGATGAGCAGGTGACCAAGCTGCGGACGAAGAAAGTTAAGATTGCGAAGAACAAGTACGAGACCAAGGTGCAACCGGGACCGCAGGCGCAGGTGGCGCTGGTCGCTCTCGATCCCCACACCGGAGAAGTTTTGGCTTTGGTTGGTGGCCGCAACTACGGTTTCAGTCAGCTGAATCACGCCATCGCCAAGCGTCCCACCGGATCAATTTTCAAGCCTTTCGTCTATGCCGCCGCAATCAATACCGGGCTGGATGGTTCGAGCCCGGTTATCACGGCAGCGTCAACGGTTGACGATCAGCCCACGACCTTCAGTTACGGTGACCAGATCTACGAGCCACGAAATTACAAAGAGGAATATCACGGCCAGGTCACGCTTCGTTACGCGCTTGCGATGTCGTTGAACAATGCCACGGTGAAGCTGGCAGAAGAGGTGGGATACGACAAAGTAGCTGAGCTTGCAAAAGCTGCGGGCATTACATCGGTGAAACCGACACCTGCGATGGCCTTGGGCTCCTACGACGCAACTCCGCTGGATATGGCGGCGGCTTACACGGTCTTCGCAAACGCAGGAACCAGGCTCTCGCCCACCGTGGTCAACTCGGTCCGCAACAGCAAGGGCGATGTGATCATGGACTTCAAGCCGGAAGAACGTCAGGTGCTTGATCCGCGTGTGGCGTTCGTCGCCACTAACATGATGGAGAGCGTGGTCAACAATGGACTGGCCTTCAGCGCAGTGCGCGGGCGGGGATTCTTAGCCCCGGCGGCCGGAAAAACCGGAAGTTCGCATGATGGCTGGTTTGCCGGTTATACCAGCAATTTACTGTGCGTGGTGTGGGTTGGATATGACGACTACAGCGATCTTCATTTGAGCGGCGCCCAGACTGCCGCTCCCATCTGGGCCGAATTCATGAAAAAGGCAGTCGCCCTGCCGCAATACTCTGATACCAAGCCCTTTACACAGCCCAGCGGTATTGTTGACGTTCAGCTCGATAAACAGACCAATCTACTGGCAACTCCAGCGTGTCCAGATACTTACACGTCCGCATTCATCGCCGGCACCGAGCCCAGCCAGACCTGTGATCAGGACACCGGCGTTAAGGGTTTCTTCTCAAAGATCTTCGGCCTGGGCGACCAAAAGCCCTTGCCCCCGCCTCCGGCCGGCGCGGAACCGGTGGCCGCGAGCCAGGATGGCAAAAAGAAAAAGGGTTTTTTTGGCAAATTAGCGGGTATCTTTAAAGAGGACAAACCGTCTAACAATCCGCCGTCGAAGCCCGCGGACAACAGCGAACCTCCCCACTGATCCGAATTCGGCTGGCGGGCAGGAGTCGAATATGCAGTCACGGCACCTGATCGTAGCCGCAGCTGTGATTATGAGCAGCGCAGCCTGTGCTGCTTCAGCAGTTTCCGCCCGTCCACATTCCGGTGAACAAGTCCAGATCAGCCCGCCCGAAGTTCGGCGGACCGAACCGCCTTCTGTTAGCGCGTCGGCCGACGAATTGGAGGGGCGTGGCGACACGCTACGAGGCGAGAAAGCATACCTGGATGCTTTGGATTACTACCGCGCGGCATTGGCGAAAAAGCCGGGGGCCTCTCAGCTTTTCAACAAGGCCGGCATTACCGAGCTTTTGCTGCATCGGTTTCGTGAGGCGGCGAAGGATTTCGAGCGTGCGATAAAGTACGATCACGACTACGCAGACGCTCACAACAATCTTGGCGTCATTCATTATCTGCAGAAGAAGTACGGGAAGGCGATCAAGGAATACGAAAAGGCCATCAAAGCCCGCAACGACTCGGCATCCTTCTACAGTAATCTTGGGGCCGCCTACTTCTCCAAAAAAGACTTTGAGAAGGCTGGAATCTACTACAACGAGGCGCTGAAGCTGGATCCGGAGATTTTTATTCGCAGCTCGCGCAATGGGGTATCGGCGCAAATGTCCTCGCCCGAAGACCGGGCCCACTTCGATTACGTGCTGGCGAGACTGTACGCGAAAATCGGCGACGCCGAGCATTCCCTGCTATATCTGCGGCGTGCCATGGAAGAGGGATACAAGGGAATTGGCAATGTATTCAAGGATGCGGAATTCGCCAGTCTGCGAAAAGATGGCCGATTTACCGAGTTGATGGCGGCACGCCCTCTTGGCATCCCTGAATGATGCGGCGTTACGAAATTTTACGAAATCTTTAGAGACTTTTTACGATTCCCGGGTTTAAAGTGTTGAATAACTCCTGAAAACAACAGGGTGAGTAAGGAGAAACGGTACCCGCCGGTCGTTGACCCGAGCACGCCCCAAGCAAACGACCGGCGGGTTTTCATTTTCTGATCGGCAACCGCCCTGATTGGTGACCAAGGTCATCTTGCCGGGTTTCCTTCCGTGTTCCACTCTAGAGGTGTCTCACTGCGCCACGCGCCCGAATTCTATGGCTAAAGGAAATATGCCCTCCGGGGCAGCGGACTGGACCCAACTGCTGACCGACCCTGATTTGGTAAAGCATCTGGGAGAGTTACTTCAAACCTATCGCGAAGCTTTGCCTGAGAAACGCGAGCAGGCGCTGATGGAAGCCATGCGGCGCATCAAAAGCAAGCCTGCCGCGGGTGCGGCGGTCGAGGAGTCCCGAGAAGAATTTCTGGACACTTCCGTGGCAAACATACCGGAAGTAAGGCCTGCACCAGCCGTTCCCTCCGAGCTCCCCCCGTTTCAGCCCGACATCTTCACGCCCAACTGGGGCCAGGATCGGCGACAGTTTCCGCGCATGAAATGCTTCGTCGCGGTCGAACTGAGGGTCAACAATTCCCCCAACCCAATCTGGGGAAATCTCTCCAATACCGGTCTGGGCGGATGCTTTGTGGAGACCGCATCCCCCGTACCTTCGGGCGCCGATGTGGAAATTGGGCTTTGGCTGGCTAACGGGAAGATCTGGATCAAAGGCATCATCCTCACCGGCGTAGTCACTCGGAGCAGTCCTTCGTTCGGGGTCCGTGTCCGGTTTGGAGACTTGGGCACAACTGAGCGTGAGAACCTGAGGCACTTCCTGAAGTTTGTCGAGAGTACCACCAGAAGCGACCGCAGCGAGCAATCCTACCTGGCTAAACTCCAGCGCTAGACGCAGATTGAAATTATTCGTGCACCGAATCCCTTCCTGGGCTTGGTCATCTAAACGCACAGACAGGCTCCGAAGCAGACTGTTCTGGAAGTTGATAAACTTTTACAAGGGCTTGCATCAGGCTGGCCCTTGTAGCTCGCTTCTACTCGTGCCCTGACGGCGCAAGCTCCCGAGGAGACCTATTCATGGTGGCAAGCGATCAAGCTGTTCTTACCAGCAAGCAGCTGGAAACTCTCTCCATCAACACCATTCGCACCCTGGCAATGGACGCCGTCCAACAGGCCAACTCCGGGCATCCAGGCGCCCCCATGGCATTGGCTCCGGCAGCTTATTGTTTGTGGCAGCAGTTTCTTCGCTACGACCCTGAAAATCCCACCTGGCCGAACCGGGACCGCTTCGTGCTGTCGAATGGACATGCGTCCATGCTGCTGTACGCCATGCTGTATCTCTCAGGCGTTCGGGGAATCAATCCCGAAGGCGAGTCTCGCGGTGAGTTTGCTGTCACGCTCGATGACATTAAGAGGTTCCGCCAGATTGACAGTAAAACTCCAGGACATCCTGAATACCGCATTACGGCAGGCGTCGAGACCACCACTGGCCCGCTCGGCCAGGGGATCGCCAATAGCGTGGGAATGGCAATGGCCTCGGCCTGGCTGGCCGCCCACTACAACCGCCCGGGATTCGAGATCTTCAACTATCGCATTTATGCATTTTGTGGGGACGGTGATCTGATGGAAGGAGTTGGCAGCGAAGCTGCATCGCTCGCCGGCCATCTCAAGTTGCCGAACCTTACCTGGATTTACGACAACAATCATGTGACTCTAGACGGCCCTGCCAGCGATTCCTTCAGCGAAAATGTCGAGGATCGCTTTCATGGTTATGGCTGGCACGTCACGCATGTCACCGATGCCAACGATCTGGATGCATTCTCGCGCGCCCTGGACAGTGCCGCTCAGACCAAGGACCGTCCGACGCTGATCGTTCTGAATAGCCATATCGGATATGGCTCGCCCCACAAGCAGGACACCAACGCTGCCCACGGAGAACCGCTGGGAGAAGACGAAGTCAAGCTGGTCAAAAAATTCTACGGCTGGCCGGAAGACCAACACTTTCTGGTTCCGCCGGAAATTCGGGAGAATTTCAGCAACGGCATCGGCCGGCGCGGACGCGAACTACGCCAGCGCTGGGAGTTGATGTTCGAAGAGTATGCAGCGAAATTTCCCGATCTGGCTGATCAGATTCAACGCATGCAGGAACGCCAGCTGCCGGACGGCTGGGATTCCAACCTTCCTACCTTCCCAGCTGATCCAAAAGGAATGGCGACGCGGGACAGCTCCGGCAAAGTTCTGAACGCAATTGCCGAAAAAATTCCCTGGATGATCGGCGGCTCCGCTGATCTGGCAACTTCCGACCGCACCAGACTGAAATTCGATGGAGCGGGAGACTTTGAGGCCGGTCATTACGGCGGACGTAATCTGCATTTCGGGGTGCGCGAACATGGAATGGCGGCCGCCCTGAACGGCATGGCCGTTTCCAAGCTGCGGCCCTTTGGCGGCACGTTCTTCAATTTTTCCGATTACATGAAGCCGGCGGTGCGGCTCTCCGCCATTATGGAAGTGCCATCCATTTTCATCTACACCCACGATTCGATTGGCTTGGGGGAAGATGGTCCTACCCATCAGCCGATCGAGCAGTTGGCTGGCCTGCGTGCGGTTCCCGGACTTGTGCTGTTTCGCCCGGCTGACGCAAACGAAGTGGTGGAGGCGTGGAAGGTAATCATAAAGCTGAAGCACCGTCCTGCCGCACTGGTCCTCAGCCGGCAGAATCTTCCCACTTTTGATCGCACCAAGTACAAACCAGCGTCGGGTGTCGCACAGGGCGCATATGTTTTAGCGGACGCCCCAAACGGCAGGCCGGATGTGATTCTGATGGGCACCGGAAGCGAGGTGCAGTGGTGTGTCAGTGCCTACGAACAGTTGAAATCGGAGGGCATCAATGCCCGGGTCGTCAGTATGCCGTCGTGGGATTTGTTCGAGGCGCAAACCGCCGAATATCGCAACCAAGTTCTTCCGGAAACGGTGAAGGCTCGCGTATCAGTGGAACAGGCGGCTACGCTGGGATGGGAACGGTACGTCGGCGCCTATGGAGTCTCTATCGGAATGACCGGTTTCGGCGCATCTGCCCCGCTTAAAGACTTGCTCAAAAAATTTGGCTTTACCACCGAGCATGTGGTGAGCGCCGCGCGAGAGAGCATAGCGCGAGCGAAGAAGTAAAATAATTTCAGCCGTGAGGTTTTTATGAATCCAGTCGAAACACTCGAAACAGTTAAGACTAACTCCCTCAAAGAACTGCAGAAATACGGTCAATCGATTTGGCTCGATTACATCCGGCGCAACCTGATCTCAAGCGGTGACCTTAAGCGACTGATCGCCGAAGACGGGCTGCGGGGCATGACCTCTAATCCGACAATTTTCGAAAAAGCCATCGCGGGAAGCACCGACTATGACGACATCCTGCAATCGCTGCGCGGTCGTACTGACCTGGATGCAAAGGCCCGTTACGAAAAGCTGGCGATACGCGACATCCAGGACGCAGCTGATCTTCTGCAGCCGGTGTACGAGCAGACCAAAACCCGCGACGGCTATGTCAGCCTGGAGGTCTCACCCTACCTGGCGCGCGACACCCAAGGGACTATTCAGGAAGCACGCGCGCTGTGGAAGGCCGTCAGCCGCAAGAACGTGATGATTAAGGTACCCGGGACTGCCGAAGGCTTACCCGCCTTCCAGCAGCTGATAGGCGAAGGGATCAACATCAACGTCACGCTGCTGTTTTCGGTCAAAGTGTACGAGCGGTTCGCTGAAGCTTACATTACCGGGCTCGAACAACTGGCTGCCAAAGGCGGCGACGTGAGCCGCATGGCCAGCGTGGCCAGTTTCTTTATAAGCCGCATTGACAACTCGGTGGACGCCATAGTCGCCGCCAGGCTGAAGTCGGCGAAAGATGAAACCGAGACTGGCCAGCTGAAAAGCCTGCTCGGAAAAGTTGCGATTGCCAACGGAAAACTCGCCTATCAGAGCTACCTGAAGGTCTTTGCAAGCGACCGGTGGAAGGACCTGGCTGCCAAGGGCGCACAGACGCAGCGCGTTCTCTGGGCCAGCACCAGCACCAAAAATCCCGCATATCGCGACGTGATGTATGTGGAGGAAATGATTGGTAAAGATACTGTCAATACCATTCCGCCGGCCACGCTTGAGGCTTTTCGTGACCACGGAAAATGCCGCGCCAGCCTGACCGAAGACATCGCCGGGGCTCAGGCGACCATGAGGACCTTGGCCCAGTTGAGTATCTCGATCGACCAGATCACCGACAAATTGACCGACGACGGGGTACGTTCATTTGATGAAGCATTTGACAAGCTGCTGCAGGCGGTCGAGAAGAATACAGGGTCGCCGGCACCTTCGAAGGCAACCGAATAGCGGAGTGTTCCCTCGACATCATCGGCCACAACAAATCTGCAAGTGCGCGGCCAATTTCGAAGCCTGCATGGCTGACCTCTGCAACGCCCGAAGTGAGCCGCTGAGTTAATCAATCACGAATCCTGCATTGCCTAAACCGTAGAGAAACGATTTAATAGCAGCGAGGAGAGCACGATGAGATCAAAAATGGCGGGCCTGGAAAAGATCGGCTTCCCAAGAAGATCCTTTCTGTTCTGTCGGTAGGTTTCGTGGTCACATCGGAGCAAAAGGCTCCAGCCGGCAAATCGGCTTGAGCAGGTTCGAACGACACGCTATCTGGTCTGGACTGTCACACCCTCGTAGTTAAAATTTCAAGGACGGATGCAAATGGCCCAAGCGGATGTTCTGTCGGCAATGCCGCAGCAACGAATCGGCAGACCTGCTGATCCCTGCACCATGGTGATTTTCGGCGCGGCCGGAGACCTCACCCGCCGCAAGCTGATTCCTGCGCTCTACAATCTGGCCACCAATCAGTTGCTGTCGCGCGAATTCGCCGTGGTCGGGGTGGCGCGCACTCAGATCTCGGAGGACGAATTCCGCAAGCGGATCACTAACGATATCCAGCAGTTTGCCAGCAACGGTGTGGACCGCGATCTTTGGGAGTGGTTCTTGCGCCGGCTGCACTATGTGCACGGCGATTTCAAAGACTCCAATCTTTATCCGCGCTTGAAAGAAACCCTCGACAAAGTGGACGCCGAGCACTCCACCCACGGTAATCATCTGTACTATCTGGCCACCGCCGCCGACTACTTCGGGCCGATCGTCGAACAACTGGCGGGGGTGGGACTGATGCATGAAGGGGGCGAACACTGGCGGAGAGTGATTGTCGAGAAACCCTTCGGGCATGACCTCGAAAGCGCGAAAAATCTGAACCAGCAACTGCTGAAGGTCGCCGACGAAAGACAGATTTATCGGATCGACCATTATCTGGGCAAAGAAACCGTTCAAAACATTTTGGCTTTTCGTTTCGCCAACGGAATTTTTGAGCCCATCTGGAACCGCCGCTACATCGATCACATTCAGATCTCGGTGGCGGAAACCGTGGGCGTTGAATCACGCGGCAGCTACTACGATCAGGCGGGTGCGCTGCGCGACATGGTGCCCAACCACATCATGCAGCTGATCAGCCTCACTGCCATGGAACCTCCGGTTTCTTTCCGGGCGGATGCGGTGCGCGATGAACAGGCCAAAATCCTGCATGCCATCCAGCCCTTGAGCGCGGAAGACGTGCTGAGCAAAACCGTGCGCGGCCAATATGGCTCAGGACTCATCAATGGGGAACGGGTTCCTGGCTACCGTGAAGAAGAGGGCGTGCCGCACGACTCGAAGAATGAAACCTTTGTAGCCATGAAGCTGCAGATCGACAACTGGCGATGGGCAGATGTGCCGTTTTATCTGCGCACAGGTAAGCGATTGCCCAGCCGCAGCACCGCCGTGGTCATTCAATTTCGGCGCGCTCCCTTTGTCCTGTTCCGCGATACCCCGGTTGAAAACCTCATGCCCAATCAGCTGGTCATGCACATCCAGCCGGAAGAAGGGATCTCGCTGCGCTTCGCGGCCAAAGTCCCCGGACCGGCGATGCGGCTGGGAGCGGTCGACATGAATTTCGAGTACGCGGATTATTTCGGCAGCCAGCCCAGCACCGGCTATGAGCGCCTGCTGCATGATTGCATGATTGGCGATGCCACCCTGTTCCAGCGTGCGGACATGGTGGAGGCGGGCTGGTGCGTGGTAAGTCCGGTGCTGGATGTGTGGAAGGCTCTGCCGCCGCGCAACTTTCCGAATTACGCAGCCGGCACCTGGGGGCCAAGGGATGCCGAGGATCTGCTCGAACGGGATGGGCGCCACTGGAGGGATTTCGAGAAATGATACTGGCTGGCGACATTGGAGGCACCAACGCGCGGCTGGCTCTGTTTGATGTCCAGAATGGCGCCTACAAGCTGGTCTCGGGCTCGGTTTTTCCCAGCCGGCAGTACCGTGGGCTGGATGAAATCGTGACTAAGTTCGTCTCGGACGGTGAACTTCATCCCAACCTGGCCTGCTTCGGAGTGGCCGGCCCGGTGCGCAATGGGAAAGTTGAAACCTCCAATCTTCCGTGGGTGGTCGATTCCAAACGCCTGGCCAGCGAGCTCAGACTTCCCAGCGCGATCCTGATCAACGATCTGGAAGCCAATGCCTGGGGGATCGCCGCGCTCCAGCCCGATGATGTCGTCGTTCTGAACCAGGTCAAAGACGCTCCGGTAGGAAACAAGGCCGTTATCGCCGCCGGCACCGGCCTGGGCGAGGCCGGCATGTACTGGGACGGAAGCAAGCACCACGTGTTTGCCTCCGAAGGCGGACACACCGATTTCGCTCCCCGCAACGAGCTTGAAGTTGACCTGCTCAACTATCTTCGCGCTCGCTTCGGCCACGTCAGCTATGAACGAATTGTTTCCGGACCGGGACTGGTAAACGTCTTTCATTTTCTGCGCGACACCGGCCGTGGCGCTGAGCCTTCCTGGCTCACCGAACAAATGGCCTCCAGCGATCCCGCCGCCTCCATCTCAATGGCTGCCCTGGCCGGAAAGTGCGGCCTGTGCGAGCATGCCGTTGATCTATTTGTGTCTTTGTATGGTGCCGAGGCGGGAAATCTGGCGCTCAAGATCATGGCCACCGGCGGAGTTTATGTGGGCGGTGGCATTGCTCCCAAAATGCTTCCCAAACTGGCCGGACCGCTGTTTATGCAATCGTTCACCGGCAAAGGGCGCATGCAGACGTTGCTCGAATCAATTCCCGTCAAAGTGATCAAGAATGAAAAGCTTGCACTGCTGGGAGCGGCCCGTTACGCGGTCGCCAATGCTGCCTGATGGGAACGGATTCCTGGTTTCAGAGCTGGTTCCAGAACTTGTCTCAGAACACCGGCGCCAAGCTGTGTCTCTTCTGATACAGCTTGCGATCGATTGTCCGCAACAGTTCTTCGCCATCGCTGCCGGTGATGTAAGCCGTGACCGCCCAGGCGAACGATAGTTCGTACTCTTTTCGGCTGTTCAGGTTCCACTGCTCAACGTCTCTCAGCAGCCGCTGCATGGGGTAGTTGGCCTGCTCTTCATTGGTATCGGGCAGCAACGCCAGAAATTCATCGCTTCCCTGCCGGAAGACGAGATCGCCACCTCGGAAAACCTTTTTGAGGATGGCCGCAAATTCCACCAGCAGGCGGTCTCCCTCCAGCGCGCCAAATTTGCGGTTGAGTTCGTGAAAGCGATCAATGTCCATCGAAATCAGCACCAGCGTGGCCCCGGTACGGTTGCAACGCGAGGTTTCCCGCGGAATCAGTTCATTCACCGCGCGGCGATTCAGCAGCTGGGTCAAGGGGTCGATCAGCGATAGGCTCTCCAGGCGCTCGTTCAGGACCAGTTCGCGAATCAGAGCATGGCGGGTGGCATTCAGGGCCCGCTTCTGCGCAATCAGATAAATGTTCCCCAGCACCACCAGCGAGATCAGGCCAAAGAAGAGTTGCGGCAGGTATGCATGTTCTATGCGCACCAGGTGTTCGGACCACATCAGGTTGGGCCAGACCAGCGCCAGCAGCCCGGAAGTCAGCACCAGGATCAGCAGTATCCCGATCGACCAGAGCTGAAGATCGCGGCCCGAGAGCTGGTTGATCTCGCCCTGGATTTCCTCCGCGCGAGCCAGCATCGAAGGCTGCACTTTTCGCTCACTTGTGAGTTGCAGATTCATCCCACGGCCTGCCCGAGGAAAGCCCGGGCAAGTTAGACCATATCGCAAAGCAGAAAGCGCAGGCGGTGAATCGTTCTCCGCTGAATTACCTTCGTAATGGCGCGCGGGAAGAAACTGGGAAGATTAACTGTAACTAACATCCACTAACACGTTGTAGCCTGCGGCGCGGCGGAAGGTGACTTCGACGCGCTGTCCAACCGGAAGCGCGTTACGCATGTCCCCTTCGAATACCAGAAAAGGAGCGGCGGGCGGCTTGCCCTGAAACTTAACAATCGATTTGTTGGGCTGGCCAACCCCTGACTCGTAAAACTCCACGCTTTCAACCACTCCGCGTTCGACCCCCGAGCCGGAAGAAGCTTTGCCGGCCGCCAATGAGGGGGAGAAACTGGGCCCTCCGCCTTTACGCCACTGCCATACTTCAAACAGCGCAGTGGTCCCCACGATACCGGACATGGTCAGCAGTATCAGCGACATGAACAGACCATCGACCGTGAACAGTGTTCCAGAAACCAGAATCCAGCCGATTCCCGCCAGCGGAACCAGGGCAAGCAGAAGCGAAATAGCAATCAGCAGCATAAGTAATCGGGTGCCCGCGCGCGCAGGCTGCGGAGCGACGAGCAACAGATTAGCAAAAACCGCGCTGGCTGTTAAGAATCGCGCAGGTGCATCCGCTCAGGCGCAGGTATCGCGCCAGTCCCCGATTTCGCGCAAGCCTTCGGCGCGGGTCTGTTCGAACAATCGCACCCGGTGTCGCGCGTGCTCAAACTCGTGGATGTCGGCCCATACTTCGGCTCGCCATGCCTCATCGTGGGCGGCGGATTCTCCGCAGGTGGCGCAGCGGGTATGCAGCCGGCGATTGACCCGCGGGGGAGCGGTGGAAGGCGCTAATTCCAGAAAAATGCAGCGCACCTCCTGTATCTCATCGTTCTCCCCGATAATGTGTTCGTAGCGCAGCAGGTAGCCGAAGCCTAATTTTCGTGCTTCCTGCTCGGCTTCACTCCTGCTTTGAAAGGGTCCATATTCGGCCCGCAACTGCTCAGTCGAGTCGCAAGCCATCCAGAAAGTTTCTTTGTAAGCCATCAGTCCTCAATTTCGCGAAGGCTCGACGGTGGGGCCGAAGCCGTGGGGGACTTGGACCAACCACAGTGCAATCGCACCGCCGCTTCAGCCGGTCTAACTGAATGTATTTTCATCGACTTACAAGTGGCACAAACTGTTCGCAAGCGGTCGGCTGCAAGCTTTTTCAGTTGCCGTGCTTTCCCTCTTCTCTTTCAGGCGCTCCCGCGCTTGGTATGGGCCTTCACGGAATAGTCACTTGGCGCTTGCATCTGGGTTGCAGTAACATCTCGAAACTCCCCTAATTTCAGCGGAAGGAATCGACACTCTCTCCATGGGCCTGCGCCGCGAGCCACGTACGCGCATGCGCGTGGCGGTGCGCATCTTCGGTACCGACCACAACGGCCGCACCTTCTCGCAAAACGTGTATACCTCGGATGTGAGCCGTTCGGGCGCCAGGCTGGAGTCAGTTCCGGTGGAGGTTGCGGTTGGAGAGACCCTCGGCTTGAGCTATCAGTCAAACCGCGGCCGCTTCCAGGTGAAATGGATGGCGGGCGCCGAAGGACAACGAACCCTCGGGCTGCAGAATGTCGCTCCCGAAAAGCCATTGTGGGACTTCTCCTTGCCGCCGCCCGCGCCCGATAACTATAGGTCCGCAAGCGGCAGTGATCGCCGCCGGCATGCGCGGATGAAATCGGTCAACTCGGTCGAATTGCATGCTGACTCGCAAGGAGCTCCCATCTGGGGCAAAGCCTCTGACCTGAGTGCGGGTGGCTGCTTCGTCGAGATGCCGATGCCGCTCAAAAAAGACACCCGGCTCAAGATCGGCCTGTGGCTTGGTCAAGAGAAGTTGTGGCTGGAGGGCAAGGTCGCGAGCAGCCGGCCCGGATTCGGGATCGGCATTGAATTCCTGCCCGCCGCAGGCGCTGACGCCGACAAGCTGCGCGAATTTCTGAGCGGCATCGCCCGGAAACGCTGGTAGCGCTTAAAAAGCCGCCAGCGCCGCCTGCCCGCCTGCCGTGACCGTCAATCCGACCGCCACCTTCCATTCCTCACCCCCGTGCCTGGCCACATACATGGCCAGCTCCAGCCGGCTCCATACTCCCAGTTTGTCGAAGGTATTGCGCAGGTAATTCTTGACCACCTGCTCGGTGGTCCCCAGCGCTTCCCCAATTTCACGGTTGGTCATGCCCTTCCACACCAGCGTGGCCACCTGAACTTCTTTTACTGTCAGCCGCTCACACGGTTGCATAATGCGCTCTGCTCCTTCAGGAACATGGCGGTTGCCAGCTTAACCCGCTTCCGTCCATCGCGAATTCCGGCGCGCAGGAACAGGGTGCGCAAATGCTGCTTCACGGTGCGCGGGCTGATGCTTAACTGGCTGGCAATTTCCTTGTTGCTGCATCCTTGCACCAATAGCCGTAACACCTGCTCATCCCGCGGCGTGATTTTGATCTGATTCAAGTTCAACATGATTTGCCCTCACCTTTTTCCTTCGCGGCCTCACTTGCCGAAAAGCAATTCTTTCGCCATACGTTCGCCACCGTGACCAGCCCGCGAAACTTCTGTGGTTGCACCATTTTCACTCCCCGCTACGCCATCCCGGGCAGACGATTTGTCCGCAAGCGGAACCGCTTGTTCCAATTTGGTCCGCGTATTAAGGTGGAAAAAGATCAGCGGATCGCAGTTGACGGGCGCTTATGCGAGTTCTGATCGTGGAAGACGAGAGCCGCTTGGCGGAAAACATCGCGCGCAGCCTGCGCGAAATCGCCGGCTACGCGGTGGATCTTGCGGCCGACGGCCCGCAGGGCCTGCAGCTGGCTTCCCGCAATGCTTATGACCTGATCATCCTCGATCTGATGCTTCCCGGCTTTGACGGCCGCCAACTGCTGGTACAGCTGCGCGAGGCCGGCCAGCAGACTCCGGTTCTGATCCTTACCGCCCGCGATGACAAGGAGTCGCTGGTCACCCTGCTCAACTCCGGCGCGGACGACTACCTGACCAAGCCTTTCGACCTGGGCGAATTGCTGGCCCGGGCCAAGGTCCTGATCCGGCGCGGCAAAGGACAACCCTCTCCACTGTTAACCGTAGGCGATCTACAAATCAACACCGTGGACCACACCGTACGGCGCGGTGAGCGTGCGATTACGCTTACTGCGATGGAGTACCGGGTGCTCGAGTACCTGGCCCATCGATCAGGCGCGGTGGTCTCAAAGTCGGAACTGCTCGAGCATCTCTACGATTACAACTGGGAGAAATTCAGCAACGTCATCGAAGTCTATATCTCCGGACTGCGCCGGAAGCTGAATGATGGCAAGCAGCGGCAGCTGATCCACACGCTGCGCAACCAGGGATACACGCTGCAGGAATAATGCGTCGCAACTCGATTCAAAACCGCCTGATCGCCAGCGTGCTGCTATCGCAAGCCTTGCTGACCATAGGACTGGCGGTCACCGGCGTGGCTTACACTTATTGGCGGCTGCTCTCCACGCTCGACAGCGGAATGCAGTCGCACGCGCTGCGGATCGGGGCCCTGGTGCGCTATGTGGACAACAGCAACGGCAAAGTCTACTTCGATGACAGCCTGCTGCCGCCTCCACTCGATCCCGAGCGCCCGGACCTGTTTGTAGTTTGGGCCAGCCGATCGGGCCTGCTCTTTCGCTCCCCGGGCTGGCCGGAAGGACTCGAGCTACAGCCGGGAGAAGACCTGCACTGGAATCTGGAATATGCGGGCACGCCTTACCACGCATTGCGGCTGACCAGGGTAAAAATTCTCGATCGAGGTGAGGGCCGCGCCTTCCGGCCGCAGACCCTGACCATCATCTACGCTTCACCGACCAGCCATCTGCGGCAGCAGGTAAAGGCAGCCGGGGCCTATATCGCGCTGATCAGCCTGGGCCTGATGCTTTTAACCCTGGGGCTGGCATTTGCGGGAGTGCGCAGCGGTCTGCGTCCGCTACAGACGCTGGCCTCACAGGCCGGCCTGGTGTCGGCCCGCAACTGGGAATTGCGCATACCCTCGAAGGTCGAACAGGTCGAAGAATTGCGTCCACTGGTCGAAGCCATGACCCAGATGCTCGATCGCTTACGGCGGTCATTTGAATTGCAGCGACAGTTCCTGGCCAGCGCCGCCCACGAACTGAAAACTCCGGTGGCAGTGCTCAAATCGACCCTGCAGCAGACCCTGCAACGTCCGCGAAACAATGAAGAGTACCAGCTGGCGCTGGAGCATTCTTTAGAGGACCTGGGACGCCTCGAACAGTTACTGCTCTCCATGCTGCGGCTGGCCCGTGCCGAGCAATGGGCCGAAGGCGCTCTGCGGCGCGATCTTGAAGAAATCGATATTGCTTCCACTTTGCTGGAGGCGATGGAGCGTGCGCAGCCGCTGGCCGAAGCCCACCATGTCCGCATCGATTTAGCCGAGGCGGGGGCGTTGATTTTTCGCGCCGACCCGGAAGATTTGCAGACGGTGTGGTCCAACCTGCTCGAGAATGCCATCCGCTACAGTCCAGAAGGATCGACCATCGAGCTCAAACTGGGTCGCGAAGCGGACCGCCTGGAAGTGCAAGTCAGTGATCACGGGGCCGGCGTTCCCGCCAAGGACTTGCCTCATATTTTCGAGCGCTTTTACCGGGGGGACGGCTCGCGCACCCGGGGGAGCGGCGGCTTCGGCCTGGGTCTGGCAATCGCCCGGGCGCTGGTAGAAGCGTACGGAGGCACGATCCGGGCCGAGAGCGAGCCCGGTCACGGAACGCGCATGACCGTGACCCTGCCTGCGGATCGCAATCCGGTAGCGCCACCCGGCGAGAAAACACCTGATGTCGCTTCATAATCCATTGTGTGCAGAAGATTGCATCCTGCTTCAGGAGCTGCTAAGCGATGCCATATCGTTCCGCGGGTTCTTGCCTTTATTGCAGTGAATGGCACGTTGGTGGCACAGATTTGGACGCCCGATTGCACTAAAATAGGCGGATCAGTGTCTTCATTGAGGCAAGAACTCTCGCCGATGCCGCAAACCTACACCAGCCCGGCGCACACCACGCCGCTTGATGAACGCTCGTTCGAACAATTACTGGCGGCCGCCTTCGTCATTCAGGAGCACAATAAAAGAACCGATAAGCGGATCGACCAACCAGCACCGCGTGCCGCTTTTGATTTCACGCGAGCGGTTTCAGCGGCGGCGGCATTGCAAGAAGAGATTGCTGCGGGAACCCTGGATCTGCCCGCCGCCGCCCGCGTGATTGCGGAGCGCGCATTACAAGTGATGCACGCGCAGGGAGCGGCGGTCGGCATTGTGGTGGATGAATTCCTGACCTACATCGGGGCAGCAGGTACTGCGGCTGGTGATAGCGGACGAAAATTCGCGGTTCCTCAATCCCTGCCCGCCCACTGCATTCTGAAAGGTGAACCGCTGCAGTACTCAAACTCCCAGAGTCTGGCGCGCGGGTTTGCAGGCAGAAACGACCTGCAGTCACTGCTCGCTGCCCCCGTCATGCAGAAAGGGACTGTGCTCGGGGTTTTGGAGCTGCGCTTTTCCGCGACTCGCGCTTTTTCTGCTGAAGAAATACGCGCTGCCGAGCTGTTTGCCGGATCAGTGAATCTCGCCATCACCACCGCCGCCAGGAAGCATGCTGCCGATTTCGGCGATTCGCCAGCCCCCGCTGTGCCGGTCAGTTCCGCCGATCTTCAGGGTTCGCGAGCGCCGGCTGTGCCGCTGATCTCTCCGGTCCAGCCGCTGCCGGAAGTACCGCTTGCCGAAACTATCGCGCTGCATGGTGCAACGGAAGCTGCCGCAGATCTGGAAACCGATTCAGAAACAGATTCAGAACCGATCGAAACTCTCTGCGCCAGTTGCGGAAGAGTTCTGTTTTCCTGGGAATCAATTTGCGCACGCTGCGGGACCAGGAAAGAGGACCGCGCAAGCGCTCCGCCGCTCACCCCGTTTGGTGCTGAGGAAGACTCTGTACCCTCACAATTTCGCGCGGAACTGGGCTCCTCGAATGGGGATGGCAATAACGATCGCAACAACCATGACGCGTTGCCGACGGTCTCAGAGATTGGGGCCGACTCTGCCCTGATCACCGGTGCAGCTCTCGACCAGGCTCAGCTTGAGCAGCACCCGTCAGAGGCATTGGCTTTAGCCGAGCCGGTCCGCATCGTTCCTGCTGAACCCGCAGGCGGCGAAGGTTCTGCGGCCATTGAGCCAGCTTATCCCTGGAGCTCCGCGCAGAAAGCCCGCGAATGGTTTGATGGCTTGCGTGAGCAGCAGCATCCTGCATTCACCAGGCTAGAAGATTTCTGGGAGTCACAACGGGCGAACGTCTGGCTGGGTGCAGCCGCACTGATTCTGTTGTTTGCCATTGTCCAGTTTTTTGCGTCGCCAGGCACCCCTGCGCCGGTTGCGGACACCGGCAGTAAAGTTGCCGCGCCTCAATTGACGTTCTTCGAGGGCCTGATGGTCAGCATGGGCCTGGCAGAAGCGCCACCCGCGGTCTCCTCCTACGCCGGAAATCCGCAAGCCCGGGTTTGGGTGGACACGCGCACCGCACTCTACTACTGCGAAGGCGCCGGGCAATATGGCAAGACTCCGGGTGGAAAGTTCACCACCCAGCGCGATGCCCAGCAGGACCAGTTCGAGCCTGCCCACCGCAAGGTCTGTCCTTAACCTTAACCTTTCAATCTTTCGCTCGCGATCGCGATCTATTTGAGCGCTTGCAGCTTCTGAGTGGCAATCTGGGCTACTTCGGTGGCGGGATTTTCCTTCTGAATCTGCTCATAGGTGCGCTTGGCATCCAGCGGCTGCTGGCTGGCCTGGTAAGTGGCGGCCAGCTCAAGTTGCGCGGTAGTCTTTCCGACCGTAAGCGTCGGTTTGGCGATCAGCTGGTGGTAGAGATCGATCGCCTGCTGGTTGCGGTTAGTGCTGCGGTAAAGCGAGGCCAGCGCCAGCTTGGCCAGCGCCGACAAATCGCCATTGCTTGAGGATGCCACCTTCTGCAGATCGCTCTCGGCAACCGGGTTATCTGCCAGCTCGGCAGCTGTCAATCCAAGAAAGTAACGGGCAAAATCGGCAGAATGGGTGTGCGGATATTTTTCGACGATGGACTGCAGCTGTTTGCGGGCCGCCGTAGCACGCTCTTTCGATGAACTAAAAGTCAGCACTCCCGGCTCGGCGGGCGTCCCTGCAGGCACCACCGGAGCGTCCATGGTCCTCACCGCCTGCCCGAGATCGGCGCTGGCCTTGGCATCCTGCTGGCTCAGGTAGTACCAGCCGCCGGTGGCGATGGCAATCAGCACCAGCGCGGCGATGGCGGCTACGATCAGCTTGGACTGGTGCTCCACCGTCCAATGGACCGTGGCCTCGGCGGCCCCGATGGTCGCCCGGCTGAATTTATCCTGCTTGAGCTGGTGGCGGGTTTCTGCGCGCACTGAGATCCCTTCTACTTTTATCAGGAAAAATAATCGGAACTCTCAGTTTACAGGCCAAAGCCGGAGTCGGTCAAAATGCCTGCTACTTGGAAGTCTCTTCGAGAATCCCCTGTTCAAGCTTCTCCTGGCACTCGATGCAGTGCCGCGTCCAGGGAACCGCTTCCAGGCGCTTGGGGTTGATATCTTTACCGCAGGAAATGCATTCCCCAAAACTGCCTTCGCGGATGCGCGAGAGCGCGCCTTCGACCATCTGCAGCAGTTGACGGTCGTTGTTGCTCTGGTGGAACAGGAATTCTTTGTTGTAGGAACTGGCGGCGCGATCCGCAATGTCCTGGGCTGTGTCTTCGTCCGCGGCCCGACCGTCCTGCTCGGTCCGCGTGACCATGCGGCGAAGGTCCTGTTGCCGGGATTCCAGTCTTTTTCGGAAATAGTCTAGCTTTTTTTTGTCCATGCTAATAACTGCGCGGCCCGCAGGCCGCGTCCTTGATGCCCATCGTGCTTGGTTAACGTGAAATGATATGCGCTACACATAGATGCGTCAACCAGCCGATTGGCTGCAATTGCACTGCTGAGAACTCTAACTTCTCTGGCAGCATCAGCTTGCAAAACGCGGAATACTGCGCTTAATCGATCGGACGCGCCGCGGTCGCCTGCTGGAATTTCAGCTTCCAATCGCCTCCATCATTTACCCAGAGGTCGGAAATTCGCTGGTAACGCGGCGCCATGTTAGGAGCATCGCCTTCCGGCATCTTTATGATGCAATCATAGGTGACCATCACCGCTGCGTCGTCAATCCGGATCACGCGGAAATTGTAGGCCTGAAAATCCTGCAGCTCGCCTTCTCGGGCGCTGTCGATCATTTCTGAGCGGTCGTGCAACTTCCCTTCACTTCCTACGCTGATGAAATCTCCGGTCAACCTCTGGTTCAACTGCGATGCGTCTTTGCCTTTGCGCGCCTGCAGCACGGCCTTGCTTTTATCGACCAGAGGAGAAGCTGGCGAATCCTGCGCCAGCGACAGTGAGGCAACAACACAGATCAGAAACAGCACGATGGTTTTCATGAGTATGCTCCGCAAAACTTCGCCTTTTATGAGTTCGGTCGAATGCGTTCCACCAGTTCAGAGTGGGGCACCGAGACCTGCTCGCCGGTAGCAAGATTTTTCAGCGCGAACGAGTCAGCTTTGATTTCGTTCTCGCCCACGATCAGCGCGAAGCGCGCGCCCAGTTTGCTTGCAGTCTCGAGGGATTTCTTGAGACGAGAAGTCTCATCCCCGAGTTCGACCATCAGGTCCTGATGCCGCAACTCGCGCGCCAGCCGCGCACTTTCGCGGTCCATGCCAGCACCGAGCGGCGCGATATAAACGTCTGGCTTAGACTGCATTTCTTCCGCAGATCGGTTTAACGCGAGCACCAGGCGATCTTCGCCGATCGCGAAACCGATGCCCGGCGCTTTGGGCCCACCCAGTTGCTCGGACAAGCCGTCGTAGCGGCCACCGCCAAGAATGGCATTTTGCGCGCCCAGCGCACCATGGGTGAACTCAAATGCGGTGCGACTGTAGTAGTCAAGCCCGCGCACCAGGCGGTCGTTCAGCGTGAACGGCACGCCCACCGATTTCAGAATTTCCTGCACCTGCTCAAAGTGCTTGCGGCAAGGCTCATCAAGAAATTCGCTGATGCGCGGCAGTTGCTCGATAATCGGCTGGTCCTCGGGAACTTTGCAATCAAACACCCGCAAGGGATTGGTCACGGCGCGGCGCTGGCAGTCCGGGTCCATTCTGCTTTTGACCGGATCCAGCGCGTTGCGCAGCGCCTCGTTATAGTTTGCGCGGTCTTGGGCGCAGCCGATCGAATTGAGCTGCAGCGTCCAGCCGCTTATTCCCAGCCGGTCAAGGAAAGTGGCGAGCAGTTCGAGAATCTCCGCATCTCGCGCGGGAGACTCGCTTCCCGAGGTGGGTGGGCCGATCATTTCCGCGCCAATCTGGTAGAACTGACGGTAGCGGCCTTTCTGCGGACGCTCGCGCCGGAACTGCGGCCCGATGTAGTAGAGCTTGTTCAGGCCGCGCGTCTGCAGGTTGTGTTCGATGTAGGCGCGCACAACGCCCGCAGTGTTCTCGGGACGGAGGGTGATAAGTTGACCCTTTTCACTCTGAGCGCGGCCTCGATCTTCCCAGGTGAACATTTCCTTCGAGACAATATCGGTCTCTTCGCCCACTCCACGCGAGAACAATTGCGTATCTTCAAAAATCGGGGTGCGGATTTCCTGAAAGTTGTAAGCGCGAAACACGGCACGTGCGGTCTCGTCCACGAAACTCCATAAGGCCGTGTCGGGCGGCAGCAGGTCGCGCGTTCCTCGGACAGCTTTGATCATAAAAAAAAACTTCGGCTAGCGGCGGTCGGCTATCAGCTTTGGCTTTCGGATAGCTGAAAGCTGACGGCTAACCGCTATCTCTCCGCCAAATACGACTGTTTATATTCCAGATAGTTCCGGGCGTACCTCATGATGGTTTCCTGATCTTTTTCATCCAGCTTGCGGCGAAACTTGCCGGGTGATCCCATCCACAGCGAACCCGGTTCAACAATAGTCCGTTCGGGGATGATGGTGCCGGCAGCAATGATTGAACCGGCGCCGATTATTGCCCCATTGAGAATGATTGAGCCCATGCCGATCAGGCAACGGTCTTCAATGGTGCAGCCATGCAATGTAACCGAGTGCCCGACGGTAACGAATTCACCGAGCGTCACGCCGTACTGCTGCTTCATGCCGTGCAGCACGCTGCAGTCCTGAACATTCGAGTGCGCGCCTACCCGGATCGAATGCACATCGCCGCGTAAGACGGCGTTCATCCAGATGCTGGCGTGCTCGCCCAGTTCCACGTCGCCGATAATCTGCGCCGAATCATCCACGAAGCAGGAAGCGGGAACTTTCGGGGAAACTCCCTTATAGGATCGGATCATGTTTGCCGACGAAATTACGAACATACCATGACCGAACTGAGGTGAGCGACTGCAGGGCCTGGTGAGCCTGATCAGTTTTCGGTTTCTTCCGGCTCCCTGTGAGAAGTGGCTTTAGGTGCTTTGGGCGGTTTCGGCGGAGCAGGCGGCGCTTCCGCTACCGCAGAGTTGCGGCGAATCTCAATCGAGCCGTGTTCGTTATTGATCACCATGTGGGGGCCGCCGGTTCCTACTGAGCCGCTGCCGATCCCCTGGTCGTCATTGTTCTGAATCTTCAGCTCGCTAAAATCGCTCTCCACTTCCGCTCCGCGTGCCCTCGCGTCAAGCTGGAAGGTGGCCTTTTCCGGCAGGTAAACCTGCACCTCGCTGTTTCGGTTGCTCACCTGGACGCTTCCAAGTTTCGCGAAACGCAGCTCGATCCCGCCATTCTCGTTTTCAAGCCGCACATCGCCGGAAACACCGGTCAGGCGGATGTCTTTCGACCGGGTAACCAGGCGAAGCGGGCCTGCCACACCGCTGGCCCTCAGATCGCCCGAATCCATGTCCAGATCACCGCTGAGAGAAGCTAACTCCATGTCGGTACGGGCAGACTTGAAACTCAACTGGCCGGTGATGCGCGCCAATCGTACGTTGTCAAATTCGCCGCTGATCCGCACGCTTCGTTTGGCATCTTCGATCGAAATTTCTTCCCCACGGCCCTGGGCCGTCAACTCGCCGGAGATGTTGGAGGCCTTGGCCGAACCATGATCGAGATTGATATTCACCTTGCCATTGATCTCCTGCAGCGAAATCTCTCCGTGCTGGCAAGAGATATCGGCATCCCCATCCCGGCCGTTGACTCCAACGTTGCCGCTTCGGGAGGAAACGGTAACGGCCGCCTTGCGGGGCAAAGCGATATCGAGATCGGTCGCGATACGATGATCGCCGGCGCCATGAGTGTTCGCATTCACGGTCACAGTGTTTCCGCTGGTGTTGATCAGGGGCTTGGTGCCCGCGTTCCATTGGTCGGCATCGTCCTTTTTCTCGGCAAACACTCGTTTACGGACCGTAACATGCAGTTGCGCGTCGTCGGAAGTGGTGATGTTGACCGCCCCGTGATCGTTCACTACGTGCAAATTCGCGTCCAGCGGGAAGTTCGCGGTCATCTGGTCATCGTAGCTGTAGCTCTCGCCAAAAGGATTCCAGCCACCTTCGTCCCAATCGAGATTGTCTGTAATCTCATTCCAGTGGCGGGTCGCCTGCGTCGCAGTCACCCCGGTGCCGATAAGAAATATGAGCAGAAACACTCCTCCTGCTCCAATTCCCCTCGGACGCACTCCCTGGGCCTGGTCCTGCCGATATTCGATCAGCTTGATGACGCCCCAAAGAATGATGAGCGCCGGCCAGTATTGTCCGAACCAGAACAGCAAAGTCTTTTCCGAGACCACGTGATTGGTAGAAAGCAGCGCCACGACACCGATCAGAATCAATATGACCGGTCCGGCAAAGGACCTGCGCCGAAATCGCGGCCCCATCTGGGTCGGGCTAGCCATGCGTTACCTCATTGGTGGGCGGAGGCGGAGATACGGTGTTCCCGGCAGCGGGTGGAATTACAGCATCCGGCGGACGGGCACCCGGCATTGGGCCAATATGTTCGCCACGCGTGTCAGCGCTCTGCAGAATTTTCACCATGCCGATCACCAGGAGAATCACCGGCCAGGTGTGGCCAAAATCGGCTCCGTGGACTCCTAAATTGTCCAGCAGGAAAAGCACCCCAACCGTGATCATGATGGCCGGGCCCATTAACCCTTTGCACCGGCAGCGCCGGCAACCACAGTCGCGGTTAAATACGTATCCATTCATGGCAGCGCTAGCTCCGCACCCGCTTGGCCAACAGCCATGCTCCAATGCCGATCAGCATCAGTGGCCACAGGCGATGTATCCAATGAAATTCGAACAAACCAATGTTCTGCAGCAGAAACAGCGAACCGAGAATGATGAGCACAATCGCGCCCATGGGCAGCGAATGCCGCGGCGGTCCTAAATCCTCCTGCAGCGGCGGATTCACGCCGCCTGCCGGATCAGCAGTCGTGTACGAAACGGGAGGCACTACCCTTCGAGTCTCTCCAAAAAACTGCTCCAGTCCAAAAGGATCCGGCACCGGCTGCCCCAATTCCAGCGCGTGCGCTGTTTTGTAGGCGTCAAACACCATGTAAAAAATCAGAAAAGGAATAAAGATTCCCAGCAGTCCGGCGCGGGTAGTCATCCAGATCAGGCACACAAATGCGAGGACGTGGATGATGCCCTTCATAAACTGCCCGTTATACATGGCCCCCACCCCGGGGATAAATCCAAGGGCGATGGCCAGTCCAGGGCTGGGCGCGCCCGGAACGCGAGCGGGCCGTGGCGCGCTGTTTGCAGGCGGAGGGGCTGACACCGGGGGATGAACCGTCCCCAGCTTGGCAGCCAGACAATCTTCGCAATAGACAACGCCCTGTACCGAGCGCGAGCAGTTCGCGCACAAAGCCTTTCCGCATGTCCGGCAAAAAGCCGATGCTGCAACCTCGCCATGATTGGCGCAGTTCATACGATCCTCCTGTAAGTGGTCCCCATAGCTACAGGCGAATCGCCGGGAAGAGCAGCCAGCACCGGCTGGTTTTCCCATTGGCTGTAGTTGCGTTGTTGGCGCGGTTCAGGTTGTCCACTGGTGTTGTCGTGGTTCTTCCTTTCCTTGTTCGGCTCCGGCGCAGGTTGAGCAGGCGTGGTGGCCCGCTTCAGATCGCGCACTCTTGATTCGATTTCATAGACAAAGCGGATGTTCTCGTAATACTTCACAACCCGGCCCTGGGTTTCGAAATATTCCCGGCGGATCGCACTAGGCCTCAGATCCACATGACGCAAATCGCTTAGCTTGACTCCGGCAATGCTCAGAGTCATCGAGAGCGAGAAAAATGCCATGCCGAACGACATGGCGAAACGCGGCTGGCGGACTATGCCGAAGGCGGGGCGCAACCAGCCCAGCACCGCATCTTTGAATGAGCTGGCGGGAATCCGTGTACGTCCGGTGCTCTCCTGACCGGTGGTCTCCACCAGAATGTTGTGCACCAGGTTGACAGGCGGCTCCACTTGCGCTAGTGACTTCATCCACCGCCTGCCGCCTTCCACCTCGGCAAACAATGGACCACAGTTGGCACAAACACGCGCATGCGCCCGGAAGCTCTGCAGCTTTTCGCCGCTCAGGTTTTCATCCAGAGCGTCGACCAGCAGAGCGTCGAACTCTGCGCACTGCATGCCGTTATTGCTCTCGCCTGTCATTACATTACCTGCTTATATGTACGTTGCAGAAGGCGTGCAAGTTCCGCCCGGCCGCGGTTAATTCTCGATTTCACAGTGCCTTCCGGAACCTTCAGAACAGCCGCAATCTCTTTGTAATCCATATCCTGCAGGTCGCGCAGGATCACTGCTTCGCGCAGTTCCGGCGAAAGCTTCTGTAATGAGCGGTGCACCACATCTTTGGTTTCCAGGGTTTGCACCCGGGCGTCGGGCGGCAACCCTTTATCCGGGATCTGTTCGCCCAAAGGCATGGCATCTTCGTGCTCAGAGATGGGCGTATCCAGTGAGTCGGTCATGCGATCGTGCTTGGATTTGCGGAAATGGTCGACCAGCAAGTTGCGGGTCATGGTGGTCACCCACGTCATGAATGCGCCCCTGTCGGCCTCGTACGATGCCAGAGTACGGTACATCCTGATGAAAACCTCCTGCGTCAGATCCTGGGCGTCATCTGCCGATCCGGCGAAACGATAGCAGATATTGTAGATACGGCGATGATAGAGCTGCACGATGTCTTCCCAGGCTACGGCGTCGCCGGCCAGACAGCGGCGGACCAGCACTGCTACGACCTGGGCGTCTTCCAACCCGCACTCCCTGGAACTCCTGGTTTCAGGACGGCCGGTTCAGCAGATCACGCCGACCTCAACACCACAACAGAGATACGTTTTTGTGGTCCCAAAAGTTCAATCGCACTTCAGAAGGACGGCATTGTATCAGGGCAAACAAGCTGATAGCGAAAGAAAGGCGAATGCTGATTTAAACGTCCCACGATATTAAATTCAGCGCCACTTCTTGAGTCGTGGCCACAGCTCACTGAGGGAACCAAATTTCGCGTTGCGGCAGATGAACACCGGGACCCCGCGTTCGAGCGCATATGGATTGTCAGGCGAAGTCGCAACGAAATCGACCTGCTCGAACAACTGATCCAGGCGTTGTTTGCGGTCATCCAGAATGATCAGGCAGTTTCCAGAATATCCGCGCGGCCCCCATAGAAAATAAGTCTGATGTCCGCTGAGGGCCGGCGGAAGTCCATCACGGCGGCCCAGGAAATCGATAGCTCCAGCCTGGCCGTAATCCTGCGCAAAGATTCCACAATCCGGGCGTTCCTGAGGCGATAGCTGATTCCAGGCATTCGCAGTTGCGGCCACAATCTCATCCCATCCAAACTGATCTGAGTACCATTGCGGCAGAACGGCGCGTGCGTGCGCATGCTCCATTACCGGCAGTTTGAAAGGCAGAGTGCGCATGTAAGCGATGAAGCGATCAGGAGAGAGAACCGGGATGACAATCGGAGCAAGGTAAATACCGGCAACCAGCAGCAGGACGACAATAGCCGGCTTCAACCAGGCCAGGCGTGGGGGCGCGAATGCGGATTCGATCGCGATAGCGCCGGAGGCCAGCAGCATGGGATAAATCGGAGCGAGATAGTAATTTTTCCCGTGCAGCAGGAAAATTACTGTGTAGCAGACGATATAGCTGTAGCCGAGGAAACGGTACGGCCGCAAGCGGGGCCAGACAAGAAATGCACCCAGACCCGCGATCCAAACCGGCGCGGTCAATGGATTCAGCAGCAATGCCTGTTGCAGAAAGAACTGGCCGGCCGGCAGCACGACGTCGCGGCCATCTGCCTTGATGTTTCGCATCAGCTGCAGGAATGGCCATTGGTAATGAATGTTCCACAGCAGATTAGGCAGAAAAATCAGGAATGCAGCCAGGCCTCCAAGCCAAATCCATTTACCGGCAAATACACGCCGGGGCTCAGTGAGCAGCAGGCCAACCACGACTGCGAACCCGAATAGCGCGATGGAATACTTTTCTTCGAGCCCGAGACCGGCGACTACTCCGAACCACAGCCAAAAGCGCGGATTGTTTCGCTTGATCGCCAGAATCGCGAAGTAGGCGCATCCCATCCACAGGTTTGGCTCCAGGCAGTCGGTGGTCAGCAAACTTCCATTCGAAAGATACTGTGGCGCAATCAGGGTGGTCACAGCCGTGAGCAGCAGGGCAAACTTCCGCCCTCCAAGTTGGCGCGTGATTACCGCCGCCTGGATCACCAGCAGCGAGGAGGCGAGTGCAGGAATAAAGCGAATGCTCCGCAGCGAATCCCCCAGGACGGCCCGACCAATATGAATCAGAAAAGGAATCAGGGGCGGCTGGTCGACATATCCCCATGCCAGATGGTCGCCACAGGCGATGTAATTGAATTCGTCGCGGAAATACCCATAGCGATTGTTGAAATAGCAATGCAGCAGGAACTTGGCCAGTGCTATCAGCACGACCAGCAGCATGCCGTCAGAGAACCAGTTTTTTCTTCCGCGAGTGGCGGACGAAGGTTGAATGGCAGCGCCGTTCATGCACTCAGCATTACGCACAGCAAGGCAGCGCGGTTCCGCTATTCGGTGGTGAAGTAATCGACCGCAACCGGGTTCTCAAACAGAGAGTAATCGCGCGTCACCACTGTGATACCGCTCTCGGTAACGAAATAGCGTTGCCGGTCGGCTTCGGCGTCATAGCCGATCGTGGTTCCTTCCGGAATGTGCACGTCGCGATCGATGATTGCCTTCCGAATGCGGCAGTGGCGCCCGATATTTACGTGCGAGAAAAGAATGCTGTCATCCACTTCGCTGTAGGAATTCACCCGCACGTCGGGCGAGATCACACAACCCTTCACTATGCTGCCGGATACGATGCATCCGGCGGAAACGATGGAATCGACTGCAGTGCCGGTGCGGCCCTGTTCCGCGAACACGAATTTGGCCGGAGGATATTGTCGCTGGTGGGTGCGGATCGGCCAGTTTTCGTCATACAGGTTGAACACTGGCGACACGGAAACGATATCCATGTTGGCCTCGTAGTAGGCTTCCAGGGTTCCGACATCGCGCCAGTAGAGCGCTTCCTTTTTGTTTTCATCCACGAAGTCGTAGGCGTAGACGCGGTAGTCGCCCATCATCTTCGGCAAAATATCCTTACCGAAATCGTGACTGGAATTCGGGTCCTCTGCGTCCTTTAACAAAACCGGTATGAGCACATCGGTGTTGAACAGATAAATGCCCATCGAGGCAGAACACTTGTCCGGATTTGAGGGCGAACGCAGCCTGGTTTCCTTCGGCTTCTCTTCAAATCCGACCACGCGATGCTCGCGATCCACATCCACCACCCCGAAACGAAAGACTTCAGCAGGATCGATCTGGATGGTCGCCAGGGTGACGTCGGCGGCTGAATCGTTGTGCTGCTGCAGCATCAGGCCATAGTTCATCTTGTAAATATGGTCGCCCGAAAGAATCAACACATGCCGAGGCTGCTCCGAACCGATGGAATAAATGTTCTGGTACACCGCATCGGCAGTGCCCTGATACCAGCTCTCGCTGACGCGCTTCATGGGCGGCAGAACTTCAACAAACTCTCCCATCTCGCGCGCCATGATCGTCCACCCTTCGCGTATGTGGCGGTTCAGCGACAGGGCCTTGTATTGGGTGAGAATGTAGACTCGGCGGAGATCGGAGTTAACACAATTGGAAAGCGTGACATCTATAATGCGATAGATGCCGCCGAAGGTTACGGCAGGTTTGGCGCGATCGCGAGTCAGCGGATAGAGCCGTTCGCCCGCTCCGCCCGCCAGCAAAACTCCCAGGGTATCTTTCATTCCGTTCCGGCTCTAAGCTTCTGGGACGGCCTTAAAAACGTAGATACTAGCACAACGTCCATTTGTGTCCGGTGAAATGAACAGAGCGGCTTGATAGCTTGCTGCGTTTGCGGTCCGATCAGCTCTGAATTTTTGAGGTGCAGGATGAAATCAAGCCCCAAGCCGGCTTTTCTTTTCGATCTCGACGGTACGCTGGTGGACAGTGTTTATCAACACGTGCTTGCCTGGCAGGAGGCGCTCGAAGGGATCGGGGTAAAACTACCGAACTGGTTTATCCATCGCCGCGTAGGAATGAGCGGAGGCCTGGTAGTTAGTTCCTTCCAGCAGGAAACCGGGCGCATTCTCAGCAAACAGGAGATCGCGAAAGTACAAGAGCTGCATGGAAAGTGCTTCCTGAAGCGCCTTAATGAAGTAAAAGCGCTTCCGGGCTCATGTGAGCTGCTGCAAACGCTCACTAAGGCCGGCGTGAGCTGGGCGATAGCTACCAGCGGGAATCGTGGACCGGCCGAGAAACTGCTCAAACTGATTCCAGTTGAGCAAGACACAATTCTTATCACGCACGCTGAAGTTCAACACGCCAAGCCGGATCCGGATTTATTTTTAGCTGCCGCAGATAAGCTTTCCGCGAACATCGAGAACTGCGTGGTGGTGGGCGACAGCATCTGGGACCTACTGGCGGCGCAGCGGGCGCGTGCCCTGGGAGTGGGCCTGCTCTCCGGCGGATACGGCGAAGACGAACTCACCCGGGCCGGCGCTTACCGCGTTTACCGCGACCCCGCCGATTTGCTGGCGCATCTTTATGAAACCGGAGTTCGACCAGGCCATTCCGAATAGTTCGCGGCATAGGCATGGCTTAAAATTCGTGAACGCGAGGAACTCCTATGCTTACTGCAATCGACAATCCGCCTAAAACACTGCCCGGGCGTTATTACACAGATTCCGCTATCTTTCGCGACGAACTGGAGCGGTTTTTCTGCCGCATGTGGGTCTGCGTCGGACGGGAAGAGCAAGTTGCCAATACCGGAGAGTTCCTGGTCCGCGAAATTGCCGATGAGAGCATCATTGTCACTCGCAACGAAGGCGGATCGGTGAACGCTTTCTACAATGTCTGCCGCCATCGCGGGACTCGGATTTGTGCTGAGGCTGCGGGCAGATTCTCTGGGCGTATTCAGTGTCCTTACCACGGGTGGACCTACGGGCTGGACGGAAAACTCATGGGCGCACCGCACATGAACCATGGGTTTCGGCGCGAGGAGTATCCGCTGCACTCCGTTTCGTGCGATGTCTGGGACGGTCATGTGTTCGTCAACCTTGATCCCAACTCCCCAACTTTGCGTGAGCAGCTCGATACGTTGCCCACCAAATTTTCGAATTGGCGCATGCAGGAGCTTCGCCTGCACAAGCGCATTGGTTACGCGGTGCAGGCTAATTGGAAGCTGATTCTGCTCAACTACAACGAATGCCTGCACTGCCCGGTGCTGCATCCGCTGCTCAACAAAATGACCAGTTATTTAAGCGGTGAAAATGCAGACCCGCACCAGAATTTCATCGGTGGATCAATGAATTTCAAAGAAGGTGTAGAGACTATGAGTCTGGATGGCAAGCGCCGCCGCGACTTTCTGCCTGGACTTGCACCTGAGCAGCACCACGAGGTGCTCTACTATGCCGTTTACCCGAATCTTCTGCTGAGCCTTCATCCCGACTACATGATGACGCACACCTTGTGGCCGCGCGCGGTGGACCGGACGGAGATCATTTGTGAATGGCACTTCCATCCGGCCGAGATGTCAAAGAGCGAGTTCACTGCAGACGACGCGGTTGAGTTCTGGGATGTGACCAACCGCGAGGACTGGCGGATCTCAGAGCTGTCGCAGGCGGGAATTAAGTCGCGGGCCTACAGCCCGGGGCCGTATTCCATGCAGGAATCGCTTCCACATGCTTTCGATGAGATGATTTTGCGCCGGGAGCGCGAGGCTAAGCTAAAAGAAGGTCGCGACCCTTAAGCCGCGTCGTCCTCGATCTTGATACGCAGTGACTTCAGGAATTTCAGGTCTTGATCGCTCACTTTAAGTTCAGGATTGCTGGTGAGGGTTGTGACCATGGAGGTTTTGTCGGCAGATTTGTCGCCCGGCTTACTTACGCCGATGGTCGCTTCCAATACCAGGAAAATGTCGTAGCCGCCTTCTTTGATTTTGGAGACCACATCAGCAATGGCTTCAGAGTCGGCTAAAGATTCGTTGATCGCTTCCCCCAGCTCTTTCATCAACTGCTTAAGTTCCTGGTCCACTCAGCCCCCTGGTGCCGCGTTAAGCACCGTTCCTGTCACTTTAGATGCTGATCGAGATAACTACGTTTCGTGCCATGAACAGCCGATATTGTAACCCCGAAGCTTGGTAAAATCGACGGATAATGGCGAGCATCTCAATCGCCCGTAAAATCAGCATCCTGGCAAACATCGCCGCCCGTCATGCCGGCCAGACCCGCACTTTCGGCGCGGTGAAAAACGCCGCGCAGGCCACTGCTTCTCACCTCAGCGGCGTTGCTCACCAGCTCTGGCTGGAGGTCACTGGGTTCGTTTTTATAGTAATTTCTGTGATTGGAGCCAGTGCCTGGGTGCGGGAGTATCACAAGTATCAGGCCGGACAAACGACCCCCGGCCGGGTCGTGCTCGCGTCAGTATTTACGCTCGCGTTCGCCTGGTTCGGAGTAAGTTCGTTCTGGCGAGTGCGCAAAAAGCAACGTTGAGCGAGAAGACCAAATCCGTCCCGGGCTGGCACACTTCCTCTCAAATTCCAGTCAATCCGCTGTACACACCCGCCGACCTTGACCACGGCACCGATGAGCAGGTCGGCTATCCCGGCCAGTTTCCCTTCACTCGCGGCATTCAGCCGACGATGTATCGCGGCCGGCTCTGGACGATGCGTCAGTACGCCGGCATGGGTGACGCGGAAGAATCCAACAAGCGTTACAAATACTTGCTTGCGCACGGCACCACCGGCTTGTCGGTCGCATTCGATTTGCCCACCCAGATCGGCCTGGACTCTGATAATCCACTGGCGCTTGGCGAGGTCGGCAAAGTAGGCGTGGCCATCGACTCAATAGAAGACATGGAGCGTCTGTTCGCGGGCATTGATCTCACCAGGATTTCGACTTCGATGACCATCAATGCCACCGCTGCCATCCTATTGGCACTCTATGTTGCGGTCGCGAAGAAGAAGGGTGCAGACCTACGCCGACTTTCCGGCACAGTGCAGAATGACGTTTTGAAAGAGTACATCGCCCGTGGGACCTACATCTATCCGCCGCAGGCAGCCATGCGGATCATCACCGACATGTTTGCCTGGGCGAATGAAAACCTGCCGGAATGGAACCCGATTTCGATCTCCGGGTACCACATGCGTGAAGCGGGCTCGACCGCGGTGCAGGAAGTGGCGTTCACCCTGGGGAATGGGATTGCCTACTCGGAAGGCGCCATTAAGGCCGGGCTTGAGGTGGATACGTTCGCGCCACGCCTCTCATTTTTTTTCAACGCCCATTCGGATTTTCTTGAGGAAATTTCCAAATTCCGAGCTGCGCGAAGGATGTGGGCACGAATTATGCGCCAGCGTTTCAAAGCCAAAAATCCTCGTTCCTGGATGCTGCGCTTCCACACTCAAACCGCCGGTTCCACACTTACCGCTCAGCAACCGGAGAACAATATCGCTCGTACCGCGATGCAGGCTATGGCGGCGGTGCTGGGCGGAACGCAGTCCCTACATACCAATTCCTATGACGAGGCGCTTGCTTTACCGACCGAACAGGCGGCTCGCGTTGCATTGCGCACGCAACAGGTCATCGCTTATGAATCCGGCGTGGCAAACACCGTTGACCCGCTTGCCGGGTCATACTTCATCGAGAGTCTGACCAACGAAATCGAGGCGAGGGCAATCCAATACCTGGATAAGATTGAGGCCCTCGGCGGCATGGTTCGCGCGCTTGAACATGGATACGTGCAGCAGGAAATACAAAACGCCGCGTACGAGCATCAGCGCAGAGTGGACCAGGTTGAAGCCATTGTGGTGGGCGTCAATCAGTTCGCCATGGACGCTGGGGATGCAATCCCGATTCAGCGCATTGACGAAACGCTCGAAAGAAAGCAGGTGGAGCGAGTTCGTGACTTGCGAGCGCGAAGAGATCAACAGAAGTCGCTGGCAGCGTTAGAAGAAATAGAAACCGGCGCGCGGTCGGCCCAAAATCTGATGCCACTTATATTGCAGGCGGTCGAGTCGTTTGCGACTGTGGGAGAGATTTCCGATACCCTGCGCCATGTTTTCGGCGAGTACCGGGAAACCGTCGTGCTCTGAAACAGGTTACGAACCCGTCTTCACATTACGGTCAGCTGCTGCGAGCGTATCCAGGACCGTGAGAACTTCTTGGCTGTGGTGATTGGGATTTATGCGGGTGAAATTCCGAACCACCTTGCCTTGCGGGTCGATCACAAAGGTATGGCGCGAGGAAAACTTTACGATTCCCAGGTCGGTCATTGAGCCGTAAGCGCGCGATACTTCACGTTTCGAATCGGAAAGTAGTTTGAAATTCAAGCCTTCCTTGGCGCAGAAGTTCTTGTGCGAACTCGCACTATCCGTACTTACTCCCAGAACGACCGCGTTCCGGCGCTCATATTCCGCCAGGTCGCGCTGGAAGTTACGTGCTTCGCGCGTGCAGCCGCTGGTGAAGTCCTTGGGATAGAAATAGAGCACTACCCATTTGCCGCGAAAGTCCTTCAGACTCACGGTAGTGCCGTCTTGCGATGCCAGGGTAAAGTCAGGCGCCGACCCGCCGTTCGCGGGCGCAGACTGCGACCTTGAAAACAAGCCCAGCATGAGCAGTGTCACCGTAACCAGAAGCAGCACTCTGATACCGATCCTCATAATAAGCCGGTGCAGTGTAGCACTTTCGGGGGCATAAGGAGTCAACTGATGCAATCCGATTACCTGCCCGCTCACATCCATGCCGAAAAAGCGCATCCCGGGTGCAGTAGGGGCAGAACCAAACTCCAAGTACAATCTGTACTCGGCATTCACCATTGAACTACGCTAATCAATACCCATAGGAAAGCGGCATGGATTTCGCTCTGAGAGTTGCCATCGGTTTCGGAGTCGGCATCATGATCGGGATGACCGGCCTGGGAGGCGGTGTGCTGCTTCTTCCTCTGCTTATTTTTGGCCTCAAAGTGCCTGCGATGCTTGCAGTTGGCTCGGACGCACTGTTCAATTTTCTGACTAAAATCGGATCCAGTTGGGTCCACCTGCGCAAAGGAACAGTCCGCCGAAAAGTAGTGCTGGCACTGGCGGTGGGCAGTATTCCGGGTTCGATCACTGGGGTCAGCTATCTGGCGCACTTGCGTGCGAGTTACGGCAGTGGAGTTAATCACTTCATAACCACGGCGGTTGGAATCCTGCTTATTGGAATTCCATTGTTATTACTTTTTCAGCAGCAGATCGAGTCCCGCATTGTGAATCGGCCGCCCACCATGAAAGGTTTCGTGGGCATGGTTTTCATAGGGTTGGTGGCAGGATTTCTGGTGGGCATGACGTCAGTCGGTTCCGGCAGCATCATCATGATGCTGCTCCTTCTGTTTTACAGTTTCCCGCCCAAAGTGATGGTGGGGACCGACATTGTTCACGCAGTGATCCTTACTGGCGTAACCAGCGCGATGCACTGGCGCATCCACAACATTGATCTCAAATTGGTAGCTATGCTTCTGGTTGGCTCCATTCCCGGAGGCCTGGTAGGGTCTTATCTCAGTACGCGGGTTCCAATGCTATGGCTCAGGCGCATGCTCTGCGCGCTTCTTCTCATGACAGGGATACGCATGTTGTGGGCTTGATCAGCTGCAGAATTGCGGGTCTGCCACCTGCAATGTATCCGCCTCGGCTTTAACACCGTCCAGCAGGCGGGAATTGAAAAAATCTTCGACCCGGCCCAGTATCTCAGGCGCGGACTTCGATTCATAAATCGCTTTTCGGAGGCCAGCGCCGCCGGGCACTCCATGAGTGAACCAGGAAGCAAATTGTTTCATTTTGCCGCTCGCATCCGGCAGTTCTTCTTCGATCAGCATGCGGAAGTATGTCCGGATCATCTGGTAACGATCAGCCTCTGTCGGCTCGTCGTAGAAAGGCGCAAGCGTCTGAAGACCCGTCCCTGCGTCATCGCGGAGGAAAGCGCAATATTGCTCGATCTGGCGAAAGATCCAGGGATTTGAAGGGGCAGTGCGCCCGATCATGACTGCGTCGCATCCAGCCATTGCAACCATCGCGCAGGCGTCTTCCGGAGAGCGTATATCGCCGTTGCCGATGACCGGTATCTTCACCGCATTTTTTACCGCAGCAATCCACTCCCATCGCGCATTGCCGCTATAGCCTTGCTCCCGCGTTCGGGCGTGCAATGCGACCGCGCACAAGCCGCTGGCTTCAGCGATTTTCGCCAGTTCCACGCACACGATCTCTTCGTCATTCCAGCCGGCCCGAAACTTCACGGTGAAGGGGATTTTTACTGCAGCCCGAACCGCTTCGAAGATCCGGCTGATGTGCGGCAGATCGCGCAGCAGCCCCGATCCACCGTTGCACTTAACCACTTTTTTGGCGGGACATCCGAGATTCAGATCTACAAGATCGAAGCCCAGGTCTTCGACAATGCGGGCCGCCTCTGCCATGACCTGAGGATCGCTGCCAAACAACTGCGCAGAAATGGGATGCTCGTCTTCGTAGAAATGGAGATATCGCTTGGCCTTCTTGTCTTTAGCGCGCAGCACGCCATCGGCGGACGTGAACTCGGTCATGATCAGGCCGCATCCGCCGAGATTGCGGATGAAGCGGCGGAAGACCGTATCCGTAACGCCCGCCATGGGCGCGAGCACGGTTGCGGGAGCAATATTCACGGCTCCAATCTGCAAGCTCGCAGGAACAACGGTCAACCTTTTCTGCTCCGGCCGAGGCGGGACCGAATTATCCCAAAACTTACGCACAGATCTATTCTAACCAGTTATTGTCGTCGCGCCACGCGCGAGTGGAAAGCGAAGCCCGCGATGAATACCTTTGTTTTCAGCGGAACATCCGTGCGTCGAACTGGAAGGGCCGGGGCTCTCCAAATCTGAGTTTTGGGAAATCCGCGTGCGGCGGGTTCAGCAGAATGTTCCATTCGCCGCGAATAGCCGCTGATGGGACCAGCAGAGCCACCTCCCGGGCAGCACGAATCCATTCATCTCCGAACCGGCGCAACGATTCATCGCGCGTGCGGTACCAGCGCGCTGAGAGTTGTTTAATTTCCAGTCGTCCAATTTGAAGCTGGTCGGGGATTTCGCCTTCAATGGATACCAGGTCAGCCGGCTGTAGATTCGGTTCAAGGTTCACAAAGGTCTCGACGGCTGCCAGAGCCAAAGAAGTTGAGGCATACACAACGCATACGCCCCGGCTGTTCCATCGTCCCCCAAACAGGCGCGCACCCTCGCCACTTGCTGCCTCCCCGGCGTAGCGACGCCGGCAGATACGCCAGAAACGCATCAGCTGTAAACGCCGTAAGCAATCCGGCCAAGGATGTCTTCCACTTCCCGAGCTCCGATGTCGGTATCCAGTTTCTCGAGTGGCCGCTCACCGCCCAGCGCCCGATTCGGGGTCTGGAGCCACTCTACAGCCTTATGCTCATCCCCGATCATCTCGACCGCGCTGGCATAAACCCGAGCCAAACGGACTGTCCGGTCCGATTCAGCGGCCGTGAGTCTGGAACGATGACTCACCCTGCGGGTGAGCGTACGCTGCGGGATTCGCAGCTTGCGGGACAGCGCGGTGCTGCCCATGTCGAGCTTCTCTGCCAGCAACTTCACCGAGCCGGCAGGCAGGCCCTCTCGGACCAGCTCGGCCAAATCGTCAGCCTTCTTGACCGATCTGCCGAGTATCTTCCGGCCTCCTAAAATCTCCGCAATAGCCGCTGCTGCACTGGTCATGGCGTTAGCCCTTTGGCTATCCATTATACGCCACTTGGCCACTTCCAAAACCGACATTTCCTTGCGATAAGGAAATAGCGCTGAGATGCGTTGCGCAGCGTACCAACCGCCCCATAGCCAGACGAAATTGCTGCACGCTCACAATCTGCGACCAGGGAGGCCACGGATTAAAAGACGGCAAAAGCTAAGCCCCCGCCGAGGCGAGGGCTGATGCTTGCAAATCACTGAATCGATTACTTCTTAGCGGTTTCGCTCTTAGCCGCCTCGGCTTTGGCTGCGTCAGACTTGGCATATTTGCGGCGGAACCGTTCCACCCGGCCGGCGGTATCCATGAGCTTCTGCTTGCCGGTAAAGAAAGGGTGGCAACTGGAGCAGATTTCCACGTGGATGTCGCCCTTGTGGGTAGATCGCGTGCTAAAGCTATTTCCACAGGCGCACATGACACGAATTTCGTTATAAGCGGGATGAATGGCTGCTTTCATAATGATAACCTCGATTCCGAAGACATTAGATTCTACCGGACTTAAACTGGATTCAGCAAACCCCGGCACGTCATTTCACGGGCGCGCTGAGATACTTCTCGAGCGGAACCTCAAAATACATAAGCTCATTGTCTTTGGAATCGCGAACACCGGTCAGATAGAAATGCGCTCCGGCCAAAGGGGCTGAGATGCCCGCCACGTCGAAGAACAGGAATCCGGCTTGTGAACTGTGGGGTTCCACCGCACGGGCGCTGAACATGGAGTTCTGTATCTCTTCCCGCGTCTGCATGCTGACGGCTCCTTTCACCTTGTTTCGGGACGGGATGGGCAGAGGCGAGGGACGGGTCTTGGCAGTAGGCCTGGCCAGGCGCCGTTCTATATCGTCTTCAATGGCAGGCGACAACTTTGCTCGACCGACGGTAACCAGCTGCGCTTTCATATCCGACAATTGGACCGGCTGGTCGCCGTCATTCGTGATCACGAAAAAGACCGGCATGAAACCGATATCGGTGTAACGGACGCTGAAAATTTTCGCCTTGTCGTCCAGATCGTATGGGTCGACTGCGACGGTGACGTGTTCGGCCGGGTGCGCGTCGTGCGCCGGATAATTGGCTGCGGGCTCGGGATGCGGCATGGAGAACTGCTTGCCGGCAAAGCAAACCGCGGTAGCAGCGAATATCAGCACGCATGCATTCAGAGTCCTGAGCGATTGGGTGCGGAGATCAGGCATGGGAACGATTATAGGATGCGAGCATATATCTCTTATGCTGTCCGGCCAATGGCAGTGCAGTTAAAATGACCACCTCGCCTATGTACTTTTTGTGGAGTGTTGCCCTGGCACTCGGGCTGATACTGGGCCTTCCGTATTGGCTTTACCAGATGCTGCGCCACGGAAAATATCGGCAGGGTCTGGGTGAACGCCTGGGGTGCGTTCCCGACCGGTTGCGAGTAGGGAGCAATCTACCGGTCATATGGGTGCATGCAGTTTCAGTGGGTGAAGTGATCGCGGTAACCGGTCTGATCGAACAGTTGCGTGCACACTCGGGAAGAAGAATCGTTGTCTCCACCACAACCGATACCGGACAGAAACTGGCACGGCAGAAGTTCGGGCCAGAGAACGTATTCTATTTTCCGGTTGATCTTCCGTTCGCCGTTCAGCCTTATCTGGCTTTGTTGCGCCCGGAAATGATGGTGATTGCCGAGACCGAATTCTGGCCGAATACGCTGCGCGCGGGAAAACTAGCCAAGGCAAAGATTGCGGTCGTGAATGCCCGAATCTCGGATAAGTCGCTGACCGGCTACATCAGATTTGAGCGTCTGCTGTCGCCGGTGCTGAATGAGATTGACTTGTTCCTCGCACAAACGGCGGAAGATGCACTCCGCCTGAAACAGATTGGCGCTCCTGAAGAGCGCATTCAGGTGAGCGGGAATCTGAAGTTTGATGCCGAATTACCCGAACCGCCGGAAATCGCGCACACCTTGAAGGATCAGATTGCCCGCGAGGGTACGGGGCCAGTACTGGTTTGCGGAAGCACGGTGGAGGGGGAAGAGCCGCTGCTGTTGGGGGCTTATAGCAATTTTCTGGTAGCGCATCCGCGATCAGTGATGATTCTGGCCCCGCGGCATCCGGAGAGGTTCGCTGAGGTGGCGGAACTGCTGCAGCGTTTGAGCGTGGCTTTTATTCGCCGGTCATTGTGGAACGGTGAGTCACTGGCCGGCAAAGTGCTGCTGCTGGATTCGATAGGAGAATTGACGTCGCTCTATGGATTGGCGGACGCCGCATTCGTGGGTGGAAGCCTGGTAGCTCGCGGAGGGCATAACATCCTTGAACCTGCACGCCACGGTGTGCCAATTATTGTAGGGAACCATACGGAGAATTTCCGCGACATCGTAGGCTTGTTCGAAAGCCGCGATGCGGTGCGAGTGGTGGGCCCGGCGGAGCTCCCTCTGCTTCTGATGCACCTGTTCGAAAAAGAAAACGAGCAGGAGAGAAAAGGAATCGGCGCTAGAGCGGCCGAAACGGTGCGTTCGCAAAGGGGTGCCACCGCCCGTACGCTGGAGGCATTAGAGCATCTTTTGCCGGCGCGCAGAGGCGGGGCCAGCGCTTGAACGTCTTTTCGGCGCTGTTCGGCGCAGGCGTAAGATTTCGGAATGCACTTTACGAGCGCAAAGTATTAGGCGCGAAGCACCTGGCCGGGCCCGTCGTGAGCGTTGGAAATCTCTCGGTGGGTGGTTCTGGAAAAACCCCGTTTGTGCTGCTGCTGGGCAGTATGCTCAAGGCCCGGGGCGTGAAATTCGACATCCTCTCGCGCGGCTACGGCAGGAAGAGCAAAGGCGTAGCGGTGATTGATCCCGCGGGATCGGCAGCAGAGTTTGGGGACGAGCCCCTGCTGATGGCGCGACGGCTTCAGGTTCCAGTTGTGGTGGGGGAAGACCGGTACCAAGCCGGAATGGAGGCAGAGAGAAGGTTCGGGGCGCAACTGCACATATTGGATGACGGATTTCAGCATCGCCAGCTCGCCCGCGACCTGGACATTGTTCTGGTCACGCCCGAAGACTCCTCCGACAAGCTGCTGCCAGGCGGACGGCTGCGCGAGCCACTTTCTTCTTTAGACAGGGCGAATGTCGTGGTACTCGCGGGCGGAGCCTGCAGCGACGCATTTCCAGTAAGCGGAAAACAGCTCTGGCGAGTGCGTAGAAACATCGCGAGAGTCGAGATGCCTGAGCGTCCGGTGGTGTTCTGCGGCATCGCGCGGCCCCAACATTTCCTCTTTCAATTGAAGCTTGCCGGAGTGGAAGCGGCGGCTCAGGCCCTGTATCGCGATCATCATGCATATTCCGAAAAAGATGTTCGCGATCTGCTGGAGCTGGCAAAGAAGAGCGAGGCCGGTGGATTTGTCACGACGGAGAAGGATGCCATCAACCTGGGAGTCTATCTCTCCGCTCTGAAACCACTGGCCGTGGTGCCGGTCACAATGGAGCTGGTGGATGAAGTGGAGGCCATGGATACCATCCTGCGCACTATCAGCCGGCGCGAGCCGTGAGAAAATCGGGCAACCAAACAAAACAAAGATTGAAGATGAAGTCCGACAAGAGCACGGCCCGATTGCGAAAAATAGTTGAGTCCTTCTCCGGACTCACGGTCGCCGTGCTTGCCGACCTGGTGGCAGACGAATTCGTATTCGGGGAAATCTCCCGAGTTTCACGTGAGGCTCCGGTACTCATACTTAAACATCGCGAGCGAACCGTCCTGCCGGGGGGGGGGGCCAACGCAATTAATAACCTGGCCGACCTGGGAGTGAAGGTCTTGCCGGTCGGGGTGGTGGGAGAGGACGAGGCGGGAGATGCGCTGATCGATATGTTCAAGCGCAAGCGTATTCCTTTAGATGGAATCGTGCGCGACAAGACCTGGCGAACAGTGACCAAGACGCGAATCCTTGCGGGCATGACCCACACTTCGCGGCAGCAGGTGGTTCGCATTGATCACGAGCCAGAGAATGATTTTTCCTCTCAAGCAAAGCGAAAGCTGGAGCAGGCGGCGCAGGCATACCTGGGCAGATCAAAGGCGCTGCTGATTTCCGATTACGGTTACGGCGCTGCCACTCCCGAATTGGTGAAGGGTTTGAAGCGCACGCGAGCAGTGCCGCTGGTGCTTGATTCCCGCTACCGGCTGCTGGAGTATTCGGGAGTGACGGCGGCAACTCCCAACGAGCCTGAGGTGGAGAACGCACTCCGGGTTGAAATTGGGAACGACTGGGCAAAGTTGCGCTGGGCGGCCAATGAAGTCATGGCCAGAATGAAACTGGATTCACTGCTGATCACACGTGGCCGCGACGGCATGGTCGTGAAGCTGGGCAATGAAGTGGTTGATATTCCAATTTACGGCTCAGACCAGGTTGTGGACGTGACGGGCGCGGGGGATACGGTAATCGCGACTTTCACGGCTGCCCTCGCCGCCGGAGCTGATGCGGTCGATGCAGCGCATCTGGCGAACTATGCAGGCGGAATGGTGGTAATGAAGCGCGGAACCGCGACCGTTTCAGGCCCGGAACTGCTCCATGCTCTAGAGACAAGCGCGCCGGTAAGAAGAAAACATTGAGTGCAGAATGCAAGCCGGGAAAGGTGGTGAGCCGGGAAGAACTGGTTCACCTGGTTTCGCAATGGCGTGCGGCGGGCGAGCGGATCATTTTGGCAAACGGTGGTTTTGATCTTCTGCACGTAGGCCACGTGCGTTATCTTGCAGCTGCTAAAGCCGTAGGCGGACGACTGTTGGTAGCAGTTAATTCGGATGATTCGATTCGTGAATTGAAGGGACCGGCCAGGCCAATCGTCGGCGAAGAGGAGCGTGCAGAGATTGTAGCGGCGCTGGCCTGCGTGGATGCTGTGGTCATCTTCAATGAGCCGGACGTGCGCTCACTGATTCGCGCGCTGCGACCGGACGTCCATGCCAAAGGAACAGACTACACGGCCGAAACGGTGCCGGAGCGTGATGCGGTGCTCGAGTGTGGCGGCAAGGTTGAGATCGTTGGCGATCCCAAGAACCATTCCAGTAGCGAGACCATTCGTAACCTGAGGCGGCCGGGATCGTGATTGACCGGCCGGCAAACAACTCCCCTTCCCGGAAACTCGACCGCCTTCTCATTGTGCGCCTGGGCGCGATGGGAGATGTTATTCATGCGCTGCCCGCGGCAGCAGCACTGCGGCAGTGCTATCCGAACGCAACCCTGGGATGGCTGATTGAGGAACGATGGGCAGAGCTCTTATGTACGCTGCCAATGGCACGATGCGGGGCACGCTCTGAGCAACGTCCTCTGGTGGACAACGTCCATACCGTGAACACCCGGAAGTGGCGTTCGCATCTGCTCTCGCTCGAAACCATAGAGCAGGTTGCGGCAGCATTGAGCGATGTGCGCTCAAAAAATTACCAGATTGCGCTGGACTTTCAGGGCGCTGCAAAATCGGCCCTGTTTGCAGCCTGGGCGGGCGCAGACACGGTCGTCGGCGCCATGCAGCCTAGAGAAAATGTTGCCTCAATGTTCTATGGTCATCGCGTGATGTCGCGCGGGGCGCACGTGATCGAGCAGAATCTTTCGATGGCCGAAAACGTGGTGGGACACTCTTTGCCTGCTCTAATTCCTACCCTCCCGCGCGACTCCGGTTCCGAGGCGAGAGTGTGTGAATGGCTGAAAGAACGAGGAATTCAGGATTTCGTGCTGATGAATCCTGGAACAGGATGGGGTGCCAAGCGGTGGCCGGCAGATCGCTATGGCCAGATGGCGAAGCTGTTTCTGGGGAATAGACTGCGCACGGTTGTAAATCATGGGCCGGGCGAGGAGGACTTAGCGCAGGAAGTCAACATGAGCGGCGGCG